>Ga0302326_10009221_pt1 | contig 21628 bp, 23 predicted proteins | sample Palsa_T0_3_FD_202264 | JGI IMG/M metagenome (GOLD analysis project Ga0302326, IMG submission 202264) | Peat permafrost microbial communities from Stordalen Mire near Abisko, Sweden - Palsa_T0_3 | ecosystem: Environmental > Terrestrial > Soil > Palsa > Peat permafrost | place: Sweden: Abisko... | reverse complement strand
GGGTAGGGATGTTCGGGTGCCAGCCGGTACTCAACGCTGACCACTAATGCATCAACTCTTGCGGCCATCGCGCGAACCGCACGGTCCTCCAACACCGCAGATCCCGCCACGTAACCCCCGCCGTGGATCCACAGCACCACAGGCGGCATCTTCCCCAGGCCAGGTGGCCGGCGAATTCGCACGCTGGCCGTCGAGGACACCGCGACCACCTCGCAATCACGGCACGCCAGCACTCGCCGTGCCAACGCCGTTCCTGTGCGCATGACTCGGAGATGACGTGCGAACAGACCCTTCCTATACGGCAAAAACCGAGCGACGGTGCGCAGCGACGGATCGATCTCAGCTAGACCCGTGGGGTCCTCAGTCATCGAAACTCCTTGTTTGACGTCACAGAAGGCCATCCTGTCCACGACATCTGATCGTCCATCTCCGTGGCATCTAGACCGAAACTTAATCCACCGTGATCCCACACCAGGGCGGACCTATGTCGCCACACACCCACACGACGCCCGTCGAGCAGCACCGATGAATACGGAATCCCACGATCAATCGGCGGCATGACCCGCCCCTTTTTGCACACACCCAGAGGCTCCCCGCGACTGAGGGTTTGACGAGCTCTAAAGCTCACACCGATGGCATATTGAACCGATCGTTTTGAACCAAATATCTGTTCCACCTTAAGGTACTCCCGAACCTGCTTGGACTGCTTCGAATGCATCGAGGAGGGCCATGCCCGGGGCGAGCGGCTTCAACGCGAATCCGGCTGCTGGTGCGACTAACCGCGAGCTTGTTTTTGCCGCTGCCGCACCGCGACGTAGCGAAGAACCGCCACGCGGGTCGTCCTCAACGCCGATAATGCGGCTTTACGTCAAGCTTGGTTGCGCGTCGCAGGAGGACTAGCAATTCGATGGACTTATCGATCGAAGGCGTTCTCGATCTCGGAGATTTCCGTCGGCGCTGCGCAGCACACGATCGGTGGCTCCAGGCAAACCCGGACGCCGCTGCGTTCGGCGAGCAGTGGGCCGATTACAACCTTGAAGAGTTGCCGCGACAGTGATGCGGGAGGGCGCCAGGCGTCGCACGACGATTGCCGATAATCGGCGATTACCTCAGCATTACGCACGACTGCGACACAAGTCGCTTCGTCCTGGGAAACAGCGCCATAATCGTATGGACACGCTGTGGAACTACAGGCCCAGGAACCTCAGTAATGAATGAAACGCTCATCGAGCTCGACAGGCGTCGTCGAGCCAGCCTTGCCAAGTTCGCGCGTCATGATCGCTACCTCGTTGACGTGGCGCCCGACGGCACCATCACACTCACTCCCGCAGTCGTGCGATCGATGCTCGAAGCCAAACTGCGCCAAATCCCCGACTACATCGAGCAACTCGAGTACGACGCCGCGCACCCCGAAACCGCTATCGCGTTCCCCGATTGGAACAACCCGCATACGCACGGCTCATCCGACTGACGCACGGGAAAACCTGCACATTTCCTGTGCGCACGCAGGGCCTGGTGTTATAGGCTTCGATTGACGCATGGTCGGAGATTGATGAGCCGCTGGCAGGAGCAGCGTCCCTCGGCGATGCCAACAGACCACCCTGCCCCACGTATGCGTCGGACCCAACAGTTGACTTCTTGTTCAGGAAGTGGCCACAGAGTTTAAGGCTCGAAGCCGCCACTGCCTCAAACGGATTGAAGTACGCGGTCCAACGCCACGCCAATTCGGTCATCGCTGAAAATGCGGCCCTTGCGCTTTGTCCACTTGCGGACAGCAGCTGCGGCCGCTTCTGGCTCTTGCGCGCCCTCTTGTGTCGCTACCCAGTGCGTGCTTGCGAGCAGTTCCACTCCGTACGGGCCTTCAAAGCCTGCGATGATGCGTAGCACAGTGCTTACGGCGGAGTTCACGCGATTTGCCGCGGCCGCGTCAGTAAGATACCGGGACAAAGCCTGACTACCTCGTTCGGTCAATGAAATCGGTTCGTTGTCAAGGACTTTGGCTGTACCGTCGCCTAGCCCGGACGTGAACGAGCCTTCCATGCCTTGCAGGAGGTGTCGGACGCGCTCGCTGTAGGGGCCGTAGCGGCTTGGCGCGAAATCCAATCTCAAGGTTGGCTCTGCGTCGTTGGCGAAGTACATGAGCTTTTGAATCTCAAGGTGCGACACTCCCGCTGGGTCTTCCCAAGGCTCCATGGCGCGTCGCTGATCGAGGTATCGGCGAATCGCCTCCAGAAGGACGGCGCGACCCCACGTCATGCGCAACCCGTCCATGCCTTCGATGGCGCGTGTACCGCCGCCTGGTGGATAGATGGTGGCACGGACGTCCGGTACCTGCTGGAGGGCTTCGATTAGTCGGGGCTCGACTTCTGCCCAGTCGAGGCCTCCGTTGCCTGCTCCCAGAGGCGGTACTGCGACCGACCTTATGTTGAGGTCGCGCAGCACTCGGACGAGGTCGGTTAGGCCTGCGTCGATGTAAGTCAATTGGGAGGGCGCGCGCCAGTGCTTCTTGGTCGGGAAGTTGATCAGGTAGCGGGGGCCATCGAGATGTCCGGTTTCGGTGACGAACATGGTTCCGATGGTGACTTCGCCGCGTTTGCAGGCCTTCTCGTAGGCTTTGAAATTCTCGGGGTAGCGGCGTTTGAATTGTAGCGCGATTCCCTTGCCCATCACGCCGACGCAGTTGACGGTGTTCACAAGGGCTTCAGCGTCGGCTTGCAGGAGGTCGCCGGTGCCGTAGGTGATCATCTGGCGGTCTCCTTTCAGTAGTACATGTCGGGTTTGACTACATAGTTTCGTACCCCACCGACAGGATCGAGGAGATTGCGGACCTGGGTCATCGTGTCCTCATTGTGACAGCAGACCTGGGTTATCAGGTCCAGGGAAACGTGGGAGTGGACGAGTATCTCGGCGGCCCGGCGGCTTTTGCGGTTGGTGTCGTCGGGCGTGTTGTCCCATTGGCGTTGACAGAGCAGGTCGAAGTCGAGAAACGAACCGAGACCGTCGAGTTGTCGGCTGAACTTCGTGTAGCTGGCGGCGGCGTTGCCGTCGCTCGCGCACCACGTCAGTCCGGCAGCAACGATGTCGTCGAGTTTGGCTCCAAGATGAACCAAGGGTGAGGGTCCGCCCGTGTAGTGGCCTTGGTAACCGCGGCAAACGACGTAGAGCATGGGTGATCGGGCGGCGATGTAGAAGGGGACGTGGTCGCTAGCCGTCGACGTGGGGTATGCCTGGTCGGGGCGTACCGCTCTATGTCGGCGCAGCTCTTTGACCGAGTCGTAGGCGACATCAGTGGTGGGAGTGACCGCGGCGTCTGGCAATAGTCGGCCAGAGGCGATAATGCTCGCCAGGTTATCGATGTGGGTGAAGTGCCAGACGATCCAGTCGCGGGGGCGCTCTCGATCAGGTCCACCGTTATACGCGACGAATCCTGACTCTGGCCTGTATCCGATGCTCATGATTTGCCCGCCCTTTGAGCTTAGCGGGCTGCGACCTCTTCAGGACAGAGGCCGCGATGGCGGTGCACGGTGACCCCTTGCTGGTCCGCGAGCCACCTTTGAAACACGGCTTCGTCGGCCTGCTCGGCTGCTCTGATCTGTAGGCCGTCCGGGAACTCCCAGAACGCCCATATGTCGTCGAGCCACTGCCGAAATGCACGGTGGCGTTCCTCGGGCGGGCGGGCACAGACGCAGTCGAATCCAGTCGTGCAGATCGCTTTCGGGCAGCCGCGCGTGACATGAACAACGACACTGCGCGCCGCTGTCCACGTAACGCCAGACGGTCAGAGCATCCAGTGCCGCATCGGCGAGTACGCCGGGATCGGCGACGTCGTGACGAGCGAACGCCGCTGCCAGGTGCTCGTGGTAACGCCGGCGCGCCTCACGACAGGCGCGCTCAACGCGCTACGGTAGTCGACCGCACCCAGATCATTTGAGAAGTCGCTCACATGCAGCTCTGGTTCTTGGCTCACGATGTTTGAGGTTGAGATGCGACTCTCGGCGCAGCGCGTCAGCCGCATTGTGGGCCAGTTCGTCGCAATTGCGAGCAGCCCAGGCTTCACTGAAGGCGACTGGCTGCGGATGAGTCGCCATCCACTGGTCGTGCGCTACGCAGCGACGCTTCAGCTCCTCGACGTCAACAGCTTCCAAAGCTCGCTCCTGACGGGTCCGGGAGGGCACGCGGGTCATCGAGTCGAACTTGTGCGACACACACCCGGACACTATCTTCAGCCAAGCCACTCCCGGACCCGGCACCAACATAACACTACTAGTAGTGCATTGGCGGCGTCCGGGCGGCTCGCAGTCAGCGGGAATCGACCCGCCAAACTGCGGAACAGCCCGCCCCGTCTGCGAAAGCAGGACGGCCCGCATGGTGGGTACTAACACGAACAACAGCGATGCGTCTCGATGCGGTCGAGGTCGGCGGCAAGGCACGCGGCACAGTCATAGGTCAGACGCTGTCCATCAACGAGCCACACCCGGTACGGCGGCGCTGAATCCACGACGTGGGCCGTGGCAACGATCAAATACGTGGGCTCGTGATCAGCGACTAACGCCGAATCAAGCCAGTCGTACACGTCGCCGGCAGGGCTCCGCTCAACTAAGGCCCACCCCCGGCTCACAAGAAGCTCATCGAGACCGGAATCGACCGGAATCGATTTCGCGCCAGCCAGCTGCCTTGGCGCAAAAGGCCCTCCCGAGCGGCGGGCCCTACCACGGCTCTGCCCACGTCGCCTCCTTGCCGACTTCACCAACTGCACCCTCCAATGTGCTCGCTGACGGCCGCTACCCCGCGCGCCCGATGCGGTGTTTCAACAATTCGGACAGTACTACTAGTAGTGCAACAAATCTAAAGCATCGCAGCGGGTGTTGGATTGCGGCGGGCTGGACGGCGCGATCAGCGTGCCGCTTGCCTGCAATTGGCCGCTCACTTCAAGCCATGTAAGCGAACTCTGCGTGGCTACGCGGTGGGGCCTTTCACCGAACGCCTTCGACAAGTTCGGCGGCCCCCACGCCGAGTGCCATCGCGATATCGAATATTCGCTCGTACAGAAGTCCACGTTTGCCATGTTCGACATCGATCAGCACGTTGCGCGAGACGCCGGAGGTCAGTGCCAATTGTTCGAGAGTTAAACCCCGGTCCACGCGCAGCCGTTGAATCCTGGCGCCGACCTGTCGCCGCCGGCGTTCCCACGCGGCCACTCGCTTGGGATCGTTTTGGCTGGGGCGCGTCGGCACACCCATAAGTACGACGTCTCAAAAGATTAAAGTCAGCCCTACTAGTAGGGCTATTTGAAAGATGTGGGTTCCAGGCGTGCCTCGGCCGTGCGCGCCACCAGAGAGTTGGCAGGTCACGGAGCCCGGCAGTGCGGTCCGACGGCCGATTCGACGGCGAGCGCCGATTCGGTGCCGACAATGCCGCAGGTGCTCGGCGATGACCATTTAATAAGGCCGCACAATATTCGATGGAGAATTTCGCAGGTAAGTGCGGATGACCATTCTTTCACGGTTTCCAATCGGCGATTGTCTTAGGCCGCTGTCTTAGTCAGCTGTCATAGTCTGGTCTTATCTTTGTGTCTTAGATTTTCGTCTTAGTTTTTCTGTCAATTTTCAGAATGTCGTGCGGACTATCTATTTAGTTTGCCCGATTCGGTAATTCGTTACGGAGCTGCGCCCTCGTCTCGGTTGGGTTTGCTCAAATACCTGCGCGGGGGCATCGGACTCGTTCCACGATTAAACATCCAATTGATCGCTTTGCGTAGATTTGGGCTTCTAGCTGGCTAGATTGCCAGCCCAGGCAAACTTGTGGTGCGCGTGATGCTCAGCACTCGTCCCACAGTACGTGCTTTGCTAGCCATCTATTTGTTTTGTCGACAGCCGTCTTGCGTTTGCGGGTAATTACTAGTAGGACGGAACTATCTGGATTGCTCTCTGGAACCGGAGTGGTGATGATTGACGAGACTCCGCCGCATGATGCGGCCCCCACTGACTCGCCGCATCCAGCGATTGCGCATTTCATCCGACGCTTTAATGAGCTGATCAATCAATGGAGCGTCCGCCCAGCGGGAAACGGATACAGACCACGAAATCTGACCGCCAAAAAAGTTCACGACTTGCTCGGTGAACAAGCTCCCTCGGTGGCCCCGTCTCAGTCACAGCTCTACCGCATCTACCGGGGCGACACTGCGCCCAGCATCGTGGACGTCCTCGAGCTCGCGCGGTTGTTCGGTGTCTCCCCGCAGTCGTTCCTGCCCGAGACCGCACCGGCCTCCGAGGTCCACTTGCGGCTCCAACGGCCTCCGCACCATCGCGACTGACCATGCCCACTGCTCATGCGGGAGTGCGCATGCCGGTCCGCACTGCGAAGAAGCAACTATGCGCTTCGGCACTTCGGCGTCAGCTAGCTGCTGGACGGGCGGCGGGACCTCGCGTGTTGCGCCGTACGGATGGCGGAAAGCACACGTCTACCGTCGTCGGTGAGTTGCATCGCGCGTCCCCGCTGGGCTCGGACGAAGAGTCGAAAGCCTAGCTCGGCCTCGATTCGCTCTATTTGGCCTATCAAGCCCGGAGCGCTGAGGTGCCGGGCGGCGGCTGTCATGGTGGGGAATTGTGCTGCAATGGCGAGTCGTTCGAGGCGTTGCCAGCCTCCGACGCCGGCGAGTGCGGGACGTATCAGCACCGGAACAGTGTCTGCGGCGACTTGATCCGCGAGGTGCTCACGGTGGCTAACGCCCCCGCGTGACCTCAGTGGGATGCTGTGGCGTCTGGCCCAACGTGCCATGCTGCTGGGGCTTATGCCGCATTCGGTACCGATGTCCTGGAGTGTCCGGCGCTTCACGACGTACTGCTCGTAAAGCCAATCACGGTCGACAACTTGGCGCGATATCCGACCGGGCGGCCGCACCTCCATCCCGTACTCACGCGCTAGCTGCTTAATATTCCCCTCGTTAACGCCGTCGACCTCGGCGGCGATGTCGCGCAGACTCCGAAAATCTTGCCAGTATCGCCTCGCCAGATCATCTGGCGCTAAAACGCTTCTGGCCCTCTTCAATCCCCCGTGCCTTACACGTGTCTGCGGCAGATCCGTGGGCCAGCGAACCGTGTCTACAGCCAGTTCGCTTAGATGGCGCACGACGGGCAGCGTGGTTTTTAGCAGCTTCGCGATTCGGGTGCCTGACCAGACTGCATCACCTGTGAGGCGCAGCAGCGTCGAGATGTCGACGTCTTCAGGGTCGGCACCGGGCAGCTGCATTCCGGCCAGCACGTCTGTTGGTGGGGACCAAAACGGCGGTTCACCGCAGATGCCGTTCTGGGCAAGAAAGTCTCGACAGTATTCCGCCAAAGCGCATGCCAGGTCGGGATTCAGATACAGCGGAAAGTTGTTGACTTTGGTGTGTGTTTCGCCAACGACATACGCCGACGGGAGATCACCAATCGGTCGCCCGCTGAGTCGCTCATACAGGTAGTACCGGACGATCCTTGCTCGCGCCGGATGGCCCGCGGGTGTGCAAGTGTCGCGGCATATCCTTGCCCACACCTGATCGGGTAACAATGCCGCGTAGTTGAGCTGTCGACGCCGCTGGTAGTCGATGGGCGTGTCGTGATCGACGAGGTAGTCAGCGAGACGACCAAGCGCGAATCGCGTTTCTGGCCAGTCGGTGCGGTTCGACAGCAGTTGCAAAACGCGGGAATAGCCTTGGCGAGGGAGACGACTGTCCAGCAGCGCGGCCGCATCGGCTAACGGTAGGCGGGTGTCGACGAGCAGAAGAAACGCCGACAGTGCGGGCCGTAGTTGGCGCTGGGTACAATTTGGCAGCGCGAAACGCAACGACCACGCTGGCCACAACATGGTCGGTGTTCGCCGCGTAAGAGCGGCGATTCGGCTCGAATCCAACTCCTGCCTCGATAGCGCGACGTTGTTTGTGCGGTAACGCAATTCGTCGCTTGGCCTCACAGCAGTACCCAGTGCAACGGCTTCAATCTTCGGACGTGATGCGCGGTAGCGAGCTCTAGTCACCTGTGCAGTGCTGGCCGGTGGCTTGCTCATCGCGAGTACACCTGCGGTGATACCGATGGCAGCGACACTCGCGCGGGAGGTGATGGCCCACTGCTCTGCACCCCAGTCGCCGCGTCGGGCTGGCCGGATGTGGGCCTGGCGGGCATTGTAGGAAACGCCCAATTGGTCAAGGCCCACTATCTCATCGATTGAAGAACGCTTCTCATTGGCAAGCAGGTGGGCGGCGAGGTGTCGAATGTCGGCTAAAGCATGCACGCTGGGCTGGGGGATGCCGCGATAACGGCCCAGATCGGCGCTCCCCGAGCGAAAGATCTCGTCGATTGTGGCCTGCGCGGACAGGATGGGATGGTCACGACCGAGCTGAGGGGTCACAGCTTCCATCAGCGAGCACCCGCAGCGCGAGTGGGATTTATCGCCACCGGAGGATCCCTGTCGTGCGCAGTGACCGGGCACGGGAGTGTAGTGCGCAGGTATCGCATGAACACGCGGCGTACCGACGCATTCGGGGCAGATGTCCGCGAGTAGACACGCATGCTTCAAGCACGCGAATGACCAGCCCAGTCGCCACGTTAGCTGCCAGCGCCCGCCAGATTCCGCTAAGCACTGCGGACAATAGCGTGATCCCCCGGCTCTGGCCCACGGGAATACTCGGCTCACCACCGGGCGATCTGCGGTTGTGCGCAACGGAGTGTGGTCGAACTGCGCCAAGGTCATCGCGCGTACGGCCACAGCAGAAATCCCCGTTGCCGCACTAACTGAGTCGATCTGCTGCACAGGGATATTCACGATCCACGGGAATGTCCGAAAGCGTCCCAACGCAAGGCCCACTGCGTCAAGAATGTCGACCCATGGGGCGTCGCTGCGGTGCGCGAGCGCTTCCAGCCAAGAGTCAAGGGCCTCGCCGTGAGTGGGGGCGAGGCGGATCGGCAACGTCCGGATTGTGTTCACGGGTCGCCAATCTCGCCGCGCAAACTGGAAGTGGGTGCAGATGTTGGGTAAAAGCGTGCTCTTAGTTGCTGCTGGATTGACCGTACCCGCCCACCTCCATCTAGGTCTGTGGACGATCGCCGCCTTATCGGTCGAGCTGCCATTACGGGATCCGCCTTGTCGATTGACCTACATGCGAATTAGCGGCTTGGGGCTGCATCCGTCGTTTCGGGCGCGGCGCGCTCCGACGCCGGCGAGCGGCGACGAGCTGCCGTTGGTTTTCCGCAGCGACATCAATCGCAGTGTCTTCTAGGAGTTTTTCGGTAATGGCTTCGACACCGCTAACGGTGGCACGCGCGGCCGCGCGATTGATCAGCGTCATCAGGGAGCCCATGTAGCCGGTGCTTCTCTCGAATAGGTAGTCGCTGAGTTGATGAGTCAGTATTCCGTCCTGGTGACGGCTGAGGACAAGATTGCTTTCGATCGCGCGCAGGATCGAGCGCCATTCTCTGCCGCCTCCCTGATCGATCGAATACGGCTCGAATGTGTAACTTGTCGTGCGCCGCGCGGTCGGACCTAAGACTGCCTTGCCGAATCCGCGGCCGGCGCTGTAGAGACCGAGCTCGGTCAAGTCGGTGCCGATCAAGAGCATCGTGATCGGGAACTCGTTGACGAGATACTTGAGATGGTTGCTGACCATGGAGCCATCGGCAGACTCCCACCGCAGGAAGTGCAAATCATCGATGATCAGAAGGCGAACATGGCATTTGAGAAATGTGGATAGAGCGCGTCGCGCCAAGTCTCCGGCCGAACCTCGCCTGACCCCTGGATGCCCGAAGTAGTGGAGCAGAGACAAATTGAGATCGCGCATGGACGGATGACCGGTCAACGTCACGTATGCAACTGGCCACCGCTCGTCGCCGTCCTCGGTTCTATCCCCGTGGGTGGCGATTTCGTGGCGATGAAACTCTTTGGCGAAAAGCTGCACGGCAGTGGTCTTTCCGAGAAAGGAGTCGCCTTCTACCGCGACCGCTCCTTTGGCTCGTTCGCCGTGCTGAACGTTGCTGCGCAGAACGATCCAGAGTTCGTCGAGCAGTGCCTGCACTTTTGGAGTGCGCAGGGTTCCCATATTGGCGTGCCATTGCTCCCGCTGATGGTCGTATAGGGTTTTGTCTTTGGTCGAGAGGCGGGCGAGTTTTCTTGCGGTCAGGCGTTCGGGCTTACGTAGTGATTCGGCGTTGACGAAAGTAGACCAACCCTCTTTGGTGCCGGCGCAGAAATTTTGTAGGTCGGTCATGTCCACTCCAATTCGTCGACTTCGTAGTCGTCTTGGAGGTCCTCCTCGCTGTCGTCATCGCCCGATTCGGTGTCGCGGTTGTCGTTCGCCGCAGTGTCGGAGATCGGATCCGGACAGAGGGCGTCCGCAACGGATGGGAGGGCGCGGACAACGTCGGCGTCATCGGTGCTGACTTGATGACTGAGGATGGCGTCCTGGCGGGACATGCGCACCGCGATGCGGCGTTCTTGGGCGCTGGTGCCCATGCCGAGGTTCCAGCGGGTCAGCATCTCATCGAGAGCGAGGCGATCATCGACGAAACCGTGCCTCTGCAGCACGATCCGGCGGAAGTAGCGCAGTCCCTCATCGCTGAAGGCCATCGGGAACTCACTGCCGTGCTCCCACTCCAATTCGTGCCACTGCCGAGTCTCGGGGTGGCGGATGTAGACGCGGGTGACGTCGTCGGGATCGACGTGGATTGGCCAGCGGTCTTTGAGCTTTCCCCTATACGGGCTTTGCATCGCGGCCAGTTGAACCAGGATGTTATCGTCGCCTTTGGACTTGTACTTCAGGCGGTCCCGCTGAACGCCGTAGTGCTGAATGGTGCGGGCTTCGACCTTCAAGAACTCGTAGGCCAGCTGCGGGTCGCGCAGCACCTCGATATATCCGGCGCGGGCGATGCCGTGGGAAAACATCTGCGCAGGCGTGATTCTCGCGGCCGGCATGCCTGGGTCGAGTAGTGAGTCGTGCTTACGGTGGTGGTAGACCGTTGCTACCCATTCCCGCAGAATGGCTTCGAGTTGATCGATGTAGAAGAACGCCTGGCCTTCGGCGTCGAGGCCGCGGGCGTTGATATCAGGCCCCTTGTAGCCGGGCAGATACTGCAACAACCCTTCGCGAACGGTCCGGAAAAATCGTTCGAGAGGACCCTTGTCACGTCCGATGCGGATGCGCGCCGGCTGAATAGAAATGCCCAACCGCTGGCACACGCTCGTGAGATGCTCAGACACATAGATCTTTCCGTGATCGATCACGATCGACTCGGGAGTCAGGGCCGGCGACGCGGCTTCCTTGCCGGTGCGGTCAAACTGGTCGGGGTCGACGATGACTTCGCGCGGCATGCCATGCTCGGGCCACACCGCATACGAAGGCCAACTGTCGCACGCCAGTTTCGGGCGCACGATCTGATACATCACCGCGGCAGCGTCAACAGCCTTCGTCGAGAACGGCGTCAGCCGCAACCCAACCACACACCGGGTGTACCAATCCATCGCCACCGTGAGCTCTACGCGCACCCACTGCAGCGTTTTCGGATCAAGCGCAAACACGTCCAGAGGCGTCGTGTCGAGGATGACGTACTCCCCCGGTCGCGTCGGACGCAGCTTCCCGTAGCGCCGTCGCGGCCGTTCAGCGATCTCCCGGTTGCGCTTTGTCGTGCCCCCAAAGATCTGATGTTTCTCTTCAAGTCGCCGCAGCTCGCGGTAAGCAGTAGGCCTTGAGGGCTCCTCGACCGCGCCCGACCCGAACAGCCGCTCCAGCCGCTTCATCGTCTGAAAAATGACGGCAGCCTGGGAGGGTTTCGACTCGTAAGTGTGCTCAACCATGATCTGCTCGGCGGCCTCGGTCCACCGCGGATCGACACGACTGCGGCCCTTCGACCTGGCAGAGGCAAGGCCTGCTTCGCCGCACTCGCGATACAACCTGACGTGACGCCTCAAGGTGCGCTTGGCGATACCGAGCTCTGCCGCCTTGGCGGCGTATTTCTTCAGTAACGGCAACGACGGATCGTACTGGGGCCGTGGTTCGTTGGGAAGTGCGATCAGCGGACTGCCCGACCGGAAACCGGTCAACAACTCCCTGATCTGGGCGGCCTGCTCGCGGACCTGCTGCATCTCCGGATCACTCAGCCCCAGGAGCGCGACCGCGGCCGGGTCAGTCTCATCGTCAGCTTCAGGGCCCGGTACCTCTGGGATCAATTTGACCCGGTCGCTGCTGAGCAGAGCCACCAACGACATCCGGCATACCGATCTCGGGCCAGTGAGGACCACTTCAGTGCCCGCCGTCGCAGGCAGCCACTCGGTAATCTGGTGAATCTCGCCATCGAACATGACACACGTACCGACGCCAACCCGCACACCTGCCCAATTCATAGTGCGGCTCCAGCCATGAGAATCGTTTTGTCACAAAGCACTTGCGACAAATCCACCTCGACCTCATGGGTCCACAACATGTGCAGCAGCGCCGCGCGCGCAAGGGCCTCGGAGCCTTTTGCCGCGCCTACCGCCTCCCCGAAGGACATCCCCTCAAGCGGTAGTGAGCGCAAGTTGGCAAGGGCCGTAGGCACATAGAGTTCCGCCCGACGGTATCCCGCAATGAATCGCACGTTATCGAAATACGGTTGCTCAGGCTCACTGGCGACCTCGAAGCCCCATCCATTTGACTCCACCACCTCGCGCACCCACGAAAGCGTCTCCACTACCTTCGGATCCTCAAGCCGGCTCATCGGCTTCACCGCGACGAACACGAGGTCAGCGCCCCTGACGAACAAGTAATCCGGTATATGGCGGCGAGCTCTTCCGTCGACTCTGGCGCGAATCATCAACGGTTGTGCAAAGATACGGGTCACAGTCGAATCGAAATCGGCTAGGACCAGACGGGTCAACTCAAGTCGCGACTCGTACACGACGTGCGCCGACTCGGTCGACGACCAGTACGCCCCGGAATAATGCGGCTGGCCCCTATACCAGCGGAACTTCCGAAACGGCTTGGTCTCTGCCATAAGCGCCGGCGACAATCGCCATGTCGGCACCTGAACGATCTCGTCGTCAACCATGCGAAGGCTCAGCTGTTCACGATCCAACACACACTGCGTGCTGACCACCGAAGTGCTAGACATGATTCCTCATTCGTCTCGGGAAACCTTGACCCTGATGGTGAACTCCAAATTGGTCGCACAACAGCGATAACGCTCACTCGGGATCGTCGTGAGACCAAACTGCGATCATTGATCCGCGCGAATGCTGTTGTCGAGCAACATATTTACCACCTGCGGCAAATGTTGCCTTGCAGGGCAATGCTCACCGGCCACGGCAAACTTTTTTGGCGCTTGTGTGGTTCGAATCGCGCGAGAAAGTCAGAGGCTGGCGGTGCACGCGCGTGTCAGCGATAGGCCACTGTGTCCGCCAGGTAGTCCATCTGGACCACCTGAGCCTGCCGGCTGATCCGTGGCGCCGCGTCTGTGGCCGGCGCTACACTGCACCGGTGGAGTTGTTGGCGCTGCTCTTCGCGGTCGGCGTTGTGGTGAAGTTTTGGTTCATAATTGGCGCCATTATCGGCCCGGTCGTGGGCGCCCACTCGATCCGGCTGGCGATGGACAGTCATTTCGCGCGTGTCGAGGCCGAGCGGCGCCGGGCGGCCGGGTTGGTGGCCCAAGCCGACCGGCAACACGATTGGGTGATGCAGGGCGATCTGCGCGGTACATACAGCGAATATCCCCCTCTCCCAGTGTGATTCGGTCCCGATCACAGGATAAGTCTGCCGCTAGATCTAGTGTTTGCGGTGGTATGTTGACAGAATCTATATGTGAATTTGGTTATTCAGCGGATCTTTTGGGAAGGATGCGCGCAGATGATCGACCAGGACATTACTGACGCTGATTTCATCGGCCTGGTGCGTAGATACAAGCCGTCATCGTTGGTTCCCTTGATCGCTGAGGTCGGTGCGCAGTACGCGCACAAAGGTAGTTGGTTGGAGGGAGAGGGCTTTGGGTTGACGCCATGGGCGTTGTCGGATATCGCCCGAGTGAGCCTCGTGGCGGGCAACGAGTTTCGCCGTGACGCTACCCGCGGCGATGTAATCGACTGCGCTAAAGCATATCTTGCCACCCGCGACCCGGAACTTGAGAGTGGCCAACCCGGCGCTATAGAGGGGTTCTTTCTGCGGTTGGGTCATGAGCAGATGCCCCTGCAACAGTCGCCCGAGGGTGAAATTGTTCGTAGCACGGCTATGTTCGAGCAGACGCCACCTCGGCTGTCTCCCAAGGTGATAAAGCCGGGCTGGGACGTCGAGCTGCTCGGGTGCACTCTTTCGCAGTATGTCGGGATCGGCTTCATGGTCTACGCAATCGCGTATCAACACCGGGGGCGATTCTCGACTCGCTGGTTCGATCTGCCCGGCTTGGAGAAGATTACGTCCGAGATTCCGGTCGACGTGATGCGCCGCGTGCTTGATCAGCAGTTCACCGGCGACCGCGAATTTTTCCGGAGCGATCGGAGCAACGAAAACAACGTGTCGCCTTTCCGAAGGTTCACGTACAACCCGCTCTTAGGTAGGCCGGTCGTATCGGGTATCGGGAACGAGCTGCTTGTGCCGGTTCCTGGCCAGGTGGTTCGTAAAATCAGCCCGCAGGGCATTTGGTACGCAGGCGTCTGTGAGTGGGGCAAGGCTTTCGCTGACGACGTGGGCGACCTGTTCCAGGAGTATGTTGGCCGGCTGTTGTCGACCATCCCAGATGCCCAGCTGCATCGAGAGATTGAATACGCCAAGGGCCAGAATCGTTCTGTCGACTGGATTGTCGTGTGGGACAACCTAGTTCTGCTCGTCGAGGTGAAGGCTGCCCGCTCGACCGAGCACATACGAAAGGGCGCCCCCGAGGCCTGGGGTGAACTCGCCGAGAAGCTCGGCCGCGCCCACGTCCAGATATCGAAGACCGATGAGAAGATTGCGGAGCGCCATTCAAAGTTTTCCCATGTTCCGCAGAATCTGCCTCGAATCGGGCTGATCGTGACCATGGAGCCCTACCCTTTCATCGACGCGGAAATGATTCGTAGCATGATCGGTGCGTCCCCGGCGGTCCCAACACGGGGGTGCTCGTGCAATGTGCTCGAATGGCTTGTACGTCTTAAAGATCGAAGCCTCGGCGAATACCTGCTTGACTTCATGAACGACCCATCTAAAGAGGGATGGGAGCTGGACGCAGATATGCCCGGGATCGAGGTTGGGCCCAACCCCGTTTTCGAAGACGCTTGGAACAGCTACAAGTGGAGTCCTCGGCCCGAACCGGGAACGGGTGAACCGTGAGCTCACGGCAAAGTGCCCTCGACTGGATGCCGGCGGAGCTGGCGGTGGTCGCACTGCGTCTGGCGCGTGCCGACGAACTCGAATATCAGCTCGGGTGGGAGTGTCTGAACTGGTCGCTACATGCCCTCGAAATGAAGCAGGTGCGGCGCGCGGATGGACTAATCGACGTGGTGGTAGAGCGCGTTCGTCCAATCCCGCCGGTGATTTCGATGTTGTTCAGCGAGGTGATCAACCACCTGCGTGCCGCCATCGACAACGTCGTGTTTCACATTGTGGGATCGCTTCGGGGTGCCCCGTTGCCATCCGACGCGGCTTCTTTGGTTGCCATGCCGATTCAGCAATCTCGCGCCGGATTGACTGCTTGGTCGAATCGGCGCAAGCGGGCGGTCCCCGAATTGGATGCCGGCACAGACCTATACGACCGAATTGAGAAGCTACAGCCCTACAAAAGCCCGGCGGTTGCCACCGCGATCTCCGCTGATTTCGAACCTTTCGTGGGGAAAATGAACCTACACGGCGTACATCCCCTGACTCTTCTGCAGCGCTACTCGAACGACGACAAACACCGTGCGATTCGTCTCGCCGCGGCACGCACAATCACCAGCGGTCAACGCCCAGGCCAGTACAACATCACGGCGCAACCGGTTGACGCCGGGTTCGTCATCGGAGCTGGGCTCGACGACAGCCCTCGCGAGATCGACGCACGCTCGGCGGTCCATGTGCCGCGACCCGACAGCACGATCTGGGTAGCACCTGGGATGGAACTCGCGCAGATCCACACCTACGTGGCCGACGTAGTGATCCCGACATTAGTTACGGGCGCCCCGGTATCACCTTCCCTCCCTCGCCAGCTACGGCTCGACGACAACGGCGAAACCGTCGATGAGCGCATCCGGGTCGGCGGAGCCGATCCCGCACACCAGCGCGTCGGCGAGGAGGCCTGGATCAAGGCCCAAGAATTGGAGCGCGACCCGCCGCCGCGCCTGCCACCGCCTTAGACAGCCGAACGGCCGTGCGGCGGCCCGTCACCCCCGAAGGTTTAGCCTCGATGACGTGTTGGGATGGACTTGCGTGCCGGCGATGCTGGCTGCGATTGTCGTCGTTTTCGCGGCGCTGGGGAGAAAACCGAAGCCGCAGGATTGCCCGCAGCCGGATCCGCCGCTGCTCCAGGTGGTCAGCAATGCGGGTACGGCTGCGTGGGTTGAAGTCGTCGGCACCTTTGTAAGTTTCGGGTTCGCGATCTGGACGTTCGTCTTGATCACGGCAGTCCGGCACGGCAACGCAACGACTCCCGATCTGATGTGGACCTACGCCGCTGCGGGTGCATTCGAGGTCGTCGGAATTTTGGTAACCGTCGATGCCCTTATCGACACCGGGCAGGGCCTCCTGTATACGCCGGGCCGGTGGGCGAAATGGCGGGGGCCGGCGTTCATCATCGGTGGCATCGTGCTCGGTTGCTCAGCAAGCATCGCGTCCTTGCATGCGCATGTCGCGCCGTCGAATCTCGCTCAGCCCGTCGCGGGCGGTGCGGCGCCCACTTCGACCGATGGCTGGGTGATCGCCGGCGTAATCGTGAACGCATTGGTCGCCCTCGGTGCGGTTGGCGCTGCAGCGATTGCACTTTGGACGACTACGAGCGATCGGCGGGAACGAAAGCAAGAACGCGACGCTGAAGACGCAGTACAGGCCAGAATGGTGATCGTTTCGCCGAGGCGCCCCGATAACCCCCTCGAGTTGCAGATCGCGATAACGAACCTCAGCCCAAGGGTCATCATCAATCTGACGTTCGTCCGCCTGGTCGTTGAGGGCCACGACTTCGGAGAATTTCAGCCGACAATCGGCCCGTTCCCGGTGGTATCGCCACCGGCTGCGTCTGCTCCGCACGCGGGCCCGCTGGCAGGACAGTCGTTGTTCGCGTTTGACCCGCAGAAATATGGTCCAGCGCATCCGTACTTTATCGCGGTCCGGGGCGGTCCGAACGGTGAGCCGCAGACGATCACTTCGAAAACCGTTCTGACGGCTACGATTCGGTGGACTGATGCGAGCGGAAAGACTTGGGAGCGGACAGGATCGGGGCCGGCGGATGCGTCCAAAGTGGATCTGTCCGAACCTGTTCAGATGGGCGCCTAGAGGCCGGTGATGGCCCATCGAGCACCGGTAAATCGGGCCGCCACCCGACGCGGGATGACGGGCTGACGTCGGCTCACGGGTGAGCGCTACCCGGCGGGCACAACACCCCGGCAATCGAGCGTGGACGGATCGCACAGCTCGGGCCCGGCGTTCCAGCCGCCGTAATAGCCCGGCGTGTCCCACGTGGGCATCAGCTGGCCATTCCACGCCGGCGCCGGCGCCGGCTGGCAGTAGGAACAGTCGGGGTCAGATCATCGAGGGTTGGCCGGCGACCGCTAGCGTCGTCGTCTCACTTAAATGGCCAATTGGCCATCGTGTGGCCAACTCGAATGAGAAATGGCCAATTTGTTTGAGAACCTACTGTCGAGATGCAGCGAAGGTTGACAAGACACGCCTGGCTACTTTGACAAAAGTTCGGCGTGTCGGGAGAACTTGGCAATCTTCGTTGCAAAAGTCCTGCTCAGCGATTCAATGGAGTTCGGCGGCAGTTCCTCGATTCCGGTTGACTAGTCTGACCGTCCACGAGAACTTTGGTCTACTGCACTCAAGGCTTGCACATATCGCGTTGACATGCGGGATCGATATGCCTTGTGCACCAACATCATTGGGTTACACGCGAGGACGAGCGACGCAGGAAGACCCCTCGCCGATGCGGCTGGCGCGGGGTGGATTGACCTATACGTGACTCTGAACGGTGCAACGTGGCAGATGGGCGGATTCCTCGGGCCGATTGCTTAAGTGCTCGTCGATCAGATCCGCGGTGATCGGCACTCCGACAGAGGGATACAGAGGAGATGACTACGCTCGGCGGATGGCGGGAGTGTCGACGCGCGTAGTCGAGGGGTATTTCGAGTGCCCCGTGCCATTCACAGTGGACATCGAGACCCTCAGGGAGAAGTACTCGGCGATAGTCGGGGGCCAACCGCTCACGCTTAGGCTGCCGTCGGCGGACGGGGTGGAGAGGGCTCACGACGGGTTGTCGGCGCCTCCGCAGCATTACTCGGAACATGAAGACCTTCTGAGCAGCCGACCCGAGATGGCTCCTTTCTGGGGCCGCGTCGTGGTGTGGAGCGCTAACTTTGACGCGCCGAAAGCCGCCAACATCCACCGAATTGGAATTTCGTTCGAGGCTGCCGGCGACGACGATCTCGTTCGCGAGGCCGGGCGTCGGGTCGCCGACGCCATGTCAGTGTGGTGGGCTGCGGTCAGTGCATGGATCGAGGTGCGCCACAGCCAAGACCTGTCTCGGCTCGGGCCCGTCGAACCAGGAATCAAATTCAGTGGTACGACATTGCGGTCACGGCTCTACAGCTTGCAGGGTCACCCGATCCCCGGCGGCCACATCCTTCCGGTCGGATCGAGCGCCATCCGCGTTACGTGGCCGAACTACACCCCGATTGATGCCCAACAACTCCAGCACTGCATCGAGCACAGCCAGAACCACGGACCTCCTCCCACCGAATGGATGCTCATCCGCGACGCGAACTCACTATGCGCGGGCCAGGACTACCGACGCTCCGTGCTCGACGCCGGCCTAGCCGCCGAGCTCGCTGTCACCAAACTCATCCGATCGCACCTCGCAGCTATCGGTCACCCGAACACCGACAGAGAGTTACGAAGAAATCGAATGCTCGGTCCCCTCTGCGATTATTGGACCCAACAATGCAGCGGAAACCTTCCCGCCGACTACCAGACCCGGCTCATAAAGCGGCGAAACAACGCAACCCATGCCGGCACGCTCTTCGCAGAATCGGATGTACGCGACGCGATCACCGTCGCTCGAGACATCGTGAATGACGCGACGCCACTACCACTTTAGAGAAACCTAACGAGATCCCGTCCAGTGATAGACCGCCTTTGGAGCGGTGGCGTTAGATGCTCCCAGTGCTGGGCGCGGGCTTGAGGCCGGCAGCGATCGTTGCGAGTTGGTCGCTTGTGAGATTGTCTGATGTGAGGAACACGAGCGTTCCGTCGCGTTCAAGGTTTGCTTGGGCCTGAGGCCATCCGGCTGGACTGACCCTGACCGAGGTCCCACCGCGGACCACCACTTGCCAGTTCTCGTCGTTAATCATGTTCCCGAAGTGGGAAGCGCGGTCAGCCGCAGCCACCTGCGAAATGGAAACGCTCTGGTGTCCGTCGACCGAACGGTAGCTCAGCGAGACCTGCGCCGGCGAAGGTGGCCGCGCGGAGGCTTCAATGAACATGCAGCGCAGCTGCCAACCGTCGGGCACGCGGTCCGGCATGACAACGGTAAATGGGGCGCGCTGCTGCGCTTCAGTGAGCGTGATGTGCCGCAGATCGCGCAGACGACTTCGGATCGGCTGAATCTCTTCACCATCTGGTGGCGTGAACTGGAACGTCTCGGATGGGATCGGCTCATCGAAGCGGATCGCGAGCGTGGTGATCTTGTGGAAGGGCTGCTCGTCGCGGATCGCGGCGACCGCCAGGAGCACTCCGCGTTCCTGGTCAACCTCGAGCTGGTAGTGCTGGGCGCCGCTGCCGAGTTCGTGGAGCTCGCGGTGAAACCCGCCGTGGCGTGGATCGTGCGGGCGGGGGGTGGCGCGAGCTGTCACGACGGCTCGACCCGCCACCTCGGAGTTGCCAATCACGCGAAAACGCAGCGAGCTAAGCAGCGGTACGGGATTGAGCAAGACTTGGAGCCGCTGTCCGACGCCGCTTTGGGCGCTCGGATTGTCCTGGTTGCTGCTGGCGCCCATGTGCTCGTCCCAGAACCACCACAGCGGACCGTCGGCGACACCGTAATAGCCGTCCCGGCGGCCCCCGTGAAGCTCTTCGCGGAACCGCTGGCCATCGCGCCAGATTCGCACCGTCTCTTCAGTCTCAGCGGGCGCCGGCTCGCCGCCACCACTGACGGCGGAGACGGCGGCGAACGAAACGCCGCGACGCTTCTGCGCTTCGCTGTCGGCGCGAAACGCCTCGTGCAGGCGCTGTTCGTGGCGCCAAATGCGGTAGGTCGCTACAACGGTCCGAAACGGGTCATCAGCTCCGTGCAGCAACGCCAGCAACGTGCCAAGCTCGACCTCGTCGCCACTCGTGCGGTGCGGCACTTCGGACATGGGATCACACTAAACCGCGGGCCCTGCCACAGCCATGACGCAGCGGCGCAACGTCATGACCGTCCTACCGCCGGCTGATTCGAGGCCGGCAGTGAAGTCAGCGGCGCTTGGGCACCGATTCGCCGCGGTTTGTCACCCGCGGGTTGCCGTAGCCGATCCGCCATGCCTGTTGGGTGTGGAGGTCGGCGGCGTTGAAGGCGTCGTTAAATTTGTTGGTGTACACCCCGTCTGGGGCATCTTCGGCGCCCTCGGCTTCATATAGGGCGAGAAGCTTGGGGATGTCAACGGTTTCAAGGTTTCCGATGCGGCCGTTGCCTCGGGGTTCGATCCATCCGCCTTCAATCGGCCAGCCTTGAGCCTCGAGCTCAGCCGCTCCTGGGCGCGGCGCGCCGGGCGGATCAGGGCACTCGGCTAGGTCCTGCTCGGCGTGCTGGGCACGGCCGCGGTCCCGGCCTTCGTAGTAGCTCTTGGTTTGATGGCGATCGTGGGCGGTGGCCATGCTCAAGATGCCCTCGTCAGGGCCGGCGCCTGACGGTGGCGATGAGTGGCCGAAGGGTGGGGCATCTTGATTGATGGCGCCGAGCAGATGCTGGTGGGACTGCTCGATGGTGTCGAGCGACTGTTGGCGGCGGTGATAGGTCGATCGGGTCTCTCCGGCGCAGCGCCGCGGGCCACCGGGTTCGTTACTGGCCAAGCACATAGTCGGCCCTCCTCTCCACTATGTGAGGTACCGGCCGCGACGCCGTTTTCCGTCACACTCGATTGGTTTGGGCGCGGCGAGGCTGCCCGCGTCAGAGTTGACGTGCCGCCCCCTGGGCGCCGGCGCCCGCCGAGTCCAGGTCGGGGGCCGTGTGGATGTCTGAGCGGGTCTGCGCGCGCCTGCCGGCCCGTCGCGGGCGGCGCAGCGGTGGGCCTTAGCGGCGGCGGGCGCTGTCGATCTCCTTACGAAGTTCGCGGCGGTCACGGCGGCGCTGCGCACGCACGGCGTTGCGGTGGTCCGTACAACTAGCGCGCCATGTTGGTGAAACGCGACAGGTGCAGTTGGTGAGCGACGGTGACGGTCTTGGTCGGGCCGTTACGGTGCTTGGCCAGAATCAAGTCCGCCTCACCGCCGCGAGGGTCGTCG
>Ga0302326_10009220_pt1 | contig 21631 bp, 17 predicted proteins | sample Palsa_T0_3_FD_202264 | JGI IMG/M metagenome (GOLD analysis project Ga0302326, IMG submission 202264) | Peat permafrost microbial communities from Stordalen Mire near Abisko, Sweden - Palsa_T0_3 | ecosystem: Environmental > Terrestrial > Soil > Palsa > Peat permafrost | place: Sweden: Abisko... | reverse complement strand
ACGGCATCGGGCAAGCGCACATCCCGCGGCCGTTCTCGTACTACGAACTCCTGGCTCGCATGGACGAGGCCGGTGTCGACCGCGTCGTCATCGTGCCGCCGTCCTGGGAAGGCTATCACAACGACTACGCGATGGAGGCGGCGAAGAAGTGGCCGCATCGTTTCGCGGTGATGGGGCGTCTGCGGCTCGACGATCCGAAATCGAAGGAGTTGCTCGCGACCTGGAAGGATCAGCCCGGCATGCTGGGCGTCCGGCACACTTTCAACCGTTTGCAGGGCAGTTGGCTCACCGACGGCACTGCCGATTGGTTCTGGCCCGCCGCCGCCAAGGGCGGCATTCCCGTGATGACGCCGACCGCAGGCCGCGCGCGCGACTTCCTGCGCATCGTCGAGCGCAATCCGGACCTCGTCTTCATCATCGACCACATGAACCTGTCCGACCAAACGGCCAAGCAGGGCAAGATCCCGGAAGCCGTCGCCGAGGTGGTCGAGTTCGCGAAGTACCCGAACGCGCAGGTGAAGATGTCCTCCGTACCGCACAAGTCGTCGCAAGCCTACCCGTTCCGTGACATGACCGGTCACCTCAACCGCGTGTTCGACGCCTTCGGACCGCGCCGCTGCTTCTGGGGCACCGACCTCACCGCCGGCATCGATCGCTTCCCGAACTTCACCTACCAGCAGCGCATCACCCACTTCACCGAGGAACTGCCCTTCCTGTCCGAGCAGGACAAGGACTGGGTGATGGGCCGCGCCATCATGCGACGGCTCGGCTGGGCGTGAAAACGCGTTTCCGCGCAGCGATCACCGCGTGTTCGGGTAGAGAGAGCCGACGACGGGTGCATCGGGTCAGCCGGCACACATGTGGCGCTACTGGACCTTGCCTGCGGCCTCGCTTGGTTCCGTGGGGTCGTCACGCCCCGGCAGCACCGGCTTGCGTGAGGCTCTCGATTCGCTTGAGATCACGATACGATCGGGGTGCCTTATTAGCACCAGAGGCGTATGCGCCGCTTTCTTGCTAATATCGACGACAAACGAGGAAGCGGAGCTGGGCATGCATAAGCAGCGGGATTTGCTTTCCTTGGTGATTTTGGCGGCGGCGGCAGCGACGCCCGCCTTCGGGCAGGAGGTGGCGCCTGGGCCAGCCGGCAACGGTATCCAAAGCGCTGCATCCATCCCTGATTTCTCCGGTATTTGGGCCCACTTTTTCTGGCCCGATGTCGACGCACCAACGTCGGGTCCCGGTCCGGTGGTGAACAAGGCGCACCTGCCCAACGGGGTCAGCAATCCCACCAAGCTCGTCGGCGATTACAGCAACCCGATCTTGAACCCCCATGCGGCGGCGATCGTAAAGCAGCATGGCGACATGCAGTTGAACGGCCTGGGCTATCCGACCCCATCCAATCAGTGTTGGCCTGGAGGCGTACCCTTTATTTTCTGGAACATTGGAATCGAGCTGCTTCAGCAGCCGGACAAAGTCACCATCCTTTACTCCTACAACAATGAAGTCCGCCACATCCGATTGAACCAGTCGCATCCGACTCAGGTAACGCCGTCCTGGTATGGGGATTCCGTCGGTCATTACGAAGGCGACACACTGGTTATCGACACCGTCGGGATCAAGATCGGACCCTTTGCCATGGCCGACATGTACGGCACGCCGTACACCCAGGCACTGCACGTCGTGGAACGCTATCGGCTGATCGATTACGAAGCGGCAAAAGAAGCACAAGAACGCGCTGCCAAACACAATTTCACCATCCCGGTAACGGATTTCGGCTGGTTGCCTTACCCTGATTACAAGGGCAAAGGGTTGCAGCTCCAATTCACCGTCGAAGACGAAGGTGCCTTCACGATGGCGTGGTCGGCAACCGTCACCTATAGGCGCCCGCTGGCCGAATGGCCGGAATTCATCTGCGCCGAAAGCAGAGATATGTTTCCCGGAAATGCCGCAGCCATTCCGACCGCAGACAAACCGGATTTCTGACCGAGAATGGAGGCGCTACCTGACCTTGCCCGTGGCCTCGCGCGGCTCTGCGGGGTCGTCACGCCCCAGCAGCACCGGCTCGGGTTCGAGGAACCTGATCCGTTTGAGTTCCGGAAACCACCACATCCACAGCCCCGTCACGGCGATGGCGCCGAGCCCGCCGATCAGCGCCGACGGCACCGCGCCGAGCAACGCCGCGAGGAGGCCGGCGCGGAACTGTCCGAGCGATCCGGTGGTGCCGGTGAACATGGCATTGACCGCGATCACCCGCCCCAGCATGTCGGCGGGCGTGCGGGTCTGCACCAGGGAGTGCCGGATGACGACGCTGACGGCGTCCATGGCGCCGTAGACGACGAGCGCCGCGAGCGACAGCGGGAGCGAGCGCGACAGCGAGAACACCACGATGGCGACGCCGAACACGGCGACCGAGCCGAACAGCTTGATTCCGACCTCGTGGCCGAGCGAGCGATGAGCGAGGAATGCCGACATCGAGAGCGCGCCGACCGCCGGCGCCGATCGCAGCAGGCCGAGCCCCCACGGCCCGGTCTGCAAGATATCGCGGGCGAAGATCGGCAGCAGCGCGACGACGCCGCCGAGCAGCACCACGAACAGGTCGAGCGAGATGACGCCGAGCAGCCAGGGGCGGCCGCGAATATACGAAAAGCCCGCGAACATGGTGGCGAGCGTCACCGGCGCCCGCTCGGTGGGCCGCGGCGCCGTCTTGAGCACGGCGACCAGGATGGTGGCGATGACGAAGATCACCGCGCAGATCGCGTAAACCACGGTCGGCCCGAACGCATAGAGCAATCCGCCCAGCGCCGGGCCGCAGATGACCGCGGTCTGGCTCGCCGAGGTCGAGGCGGCGATGGCGCGCGGCAGCAGCGCCGGCGCGACGATGCCGGGCACCAGCGCCAGCATGGACGGCATCTCGAACGCCCGCGCGGTGCCGGTCATGAACACCAGCAGCAGGATGGTATCTCGGGTGAGCCATCCCGAAGCGGTGCCGACCGCCAGCATGGTGGCGCCGAGCGCGCCTGCGAACTGGCAGGTCCGCGCGATGATCTTGCGGTCGTAATGATCCACCGCCTGCCCGACCAGCACCGACAGCGCCACCGTCGGGAAGAACTGCACGAGGCCCACCAGCCCGAGATCGAGCGCGCTGCCGGTCATGTCGTAGATCTGCCAGCCGATCGCCACCGACTGCATCTGGTAGGCCATCGTGGTCGCGACCCGGGCGCACCAGAAATTGCCGAACGAATTGTGCCGCATCAAGGCCGGGAGCGAGAGCCCGACACCGGTCATGGAACCACCCACCCGCGCCGGCGCGCACCATCGGCGCGCAGGCGGCTCTGTCGCGGCAGAGGCGGAGCCGGCCCGTCATGGCGGCAGCGTGGTTGCGAAGCAGTCAAAATCCTGATGTCTGGCCTGCGCGTGCTGTGATTGCGACGCTGGATTGCGTCGAAAAGAGATTCCCTCCCCGTCTCCAGGGAAGGCTAGGGTGGGGTCTTCCTCGCCAAATGCCGTGCCGCAGAACAGACCCCACCCCGGCCCTCCCCGAAAACGGGGAGGGAGAAGTGCTCTCAGTCGTAGAACTGCGGCGACAGCTTCTGCGCGTCGCGCTGGACCTTGTCGTGGTTGATCCAGATCAGGCCCTTGTTCTGCGCCAGGACATCGGCCATGCGCGTCATCGAGGCGGCGGTCTTTTCCTTGTCGAAGTTTGCGCCCGGCACGACCTTGCCGTCCCAGTTCGCCTTGAAGTGCACGGCGTCGCCCGTGAGCAGCACCGCGCCGGTGTTCGGCAGCTTGACGAGCAGCGACTGATGGCCGGGCGTGTGGCCGGGCGTCGAGATGATGGTCACGCTGCCGTCGCCGAACACGTCGCGGTCGCCTTCGAGCTTGGTGACGGGGTGCGCCGGATTGAAGCGCGGGCCGCCCTTGGCATCCGGCCACTCATATTCGGCCTTCTGGACCATCAGCATCGACTTGGGAAACAGCTCCACGTTCCCGGCATGGTCGGGATGGGTATGGGAGATGCCGACATACTTGATGTCGTCGGGCTTGACGCCGAGCTCGGCCAGCTGCGCCGCGAGCGTCTTCGGCCGCTTCCAGCTGATCCCGGCCGGCGGGGCGGGCTCGCCCTCAGGCTTGGCGGCGATCGCGTCGGCGATGCCGGTATCCCACAGGAAATAGTCCTGGCCGTGCTTGATCAGGTAGCAGCTGTCGACGATGTCCATGGGCACGCCGGCATTCTTGCCCGGCGTCCAGCGCGACATGTCGCCGGTATGGCCCTGCCCGCATTCCAGGATGTACATCCGCTCCACGCCCTTGCCTTGGGCCAAGGCGGCGGGGGAGAAGACGGCGGGGGTGAGGGCAATCACGGCAGCTGCGGCGGCAAATTTGAGGGCTTTCATCAGTTCCTCCGTGTTTTCTATCGAGCGGTTTTCGGGAAGCGCCCGATACCGGCGGGGACACTACACCATCTTTTCCCGCGCGATACCCCCCGGCGGGCCGGGCGCCAAACCGGGGCGATTCAAAGTCGAGCAACCGTAGCCCGCATGGAGCGAAGCGGAATGCGGGGTCGCGAAACCCCGCGCCCTCACCGCACCAGTTCGCGCATCGCCTGGTCGAGGCCCGCAAGCGTCAGCGGATACATCCGGTCGGCGAACAACTGCCGCATCATGCGCACCGACTGGGTGAACTCCCACTGGTTCTCCGGCACCGGGTTGAGCCAGACGCAGGAGGGATAGGTGCGCGTGACCCGCTCGATCCAGGTCTGGCCCGGCTCCGGGTTGACGTGCTCCACCGAGCCGCCGGGCATCACGATCTCGTAGGGGCTCATGGAGGCGTCGCCTACGAAGATCACCTTGTAGTCGTGGGGATAGGTATGCAGCACCTCCCAGGTCGGCGTCGGGTCGTCGAAGCGCCGGCGGTTCTCTTTCCATACCCGCTCGTAGAGGCAGTTGTGGAAGTAGAAATGCGCCATGTGCTTGAACTCGGTGCGCGCCGCCGAGAACAGCTCCTCGGTGAGCTTGATGTGCCAGTCCATCGAGCCCCCGACATCGAAGAAGATCAGCACCTTCACCGCATTGTGGCGCTCGGCGCGCATGTGGATGTCGAGATAGCCCTTGTGGGCGGTGTCCTTGATGGTCTCGTCGAGGTCGAGTTCCTCGGGCGCGCCGGTGCGTGCGAACTTGCGCAGCCGGCGCAGCGCCACCTTGATGTTGCGGGTGCCGAGCTCGACGTCGCCGTCGAGATCGCGAAACTCGCGCTTGTCCCACACCTTCACGGCGCGGAAGTTGCGGTTCGTCTCCTGGCCGATGCGGATGCCTTCGGGATTGTAGCCATAGGCGCCGAACGGCGAGGTGCCGCCGGTGCCGATCCATTTGCTGCCGCCCTGGTGGCGCCCCTTCTGCTCCGCGAGCCGCTGGCGCAGGGTCTCCATGAGCTTGTCGAAACCGCCCAGCGCCTCGATCTCCTTCTTCTCCGCCTCGGTGAGATATCTTTCCGTGAGCTTGCGGAGCCATTCGGCCGGGATTTCCGCGGTCGCCGCATCGGACAGGAGCTCGAGGCCTTTGAACACATGGCCGAACACGCGGTCGAACTTGTCGAGGTTGCGCTCGTCCTTCACCAGCGCGGCCCGGGAGAGGTAGTAGAACTCCTCGACCCGCCGCGACGCGAGGTCACCCTCCATCGCCTCCATCAATGTGAGATATTCGCGCAACGTCACCGGGACGCCGGCGGACTTCAGCTGGTGGAAGAAGGTGACGAACATCGGTGTTCCTCGCCGGACCCGCTCGGGTGCGTTGCACGTTCCGGGCCAGACGAGTCGAACCCACCGGAGCGAAAGCCGCGTTCGTCTGATATAATAGCGGGCTGCGCAACGTCGAGCGATCGACCAGGCGCGGCAGCGCGGCCGCATCGACCGCACGACGGCCGGACAGGGAAGCGTCCATGACCAAGCATCTGCCTCGCCGCGCGATCCTGGCAATCCTCGTGCCGGCGCTGCTCGCCGCCGCCGCACCGGCGCGCGGCGACGATTATCCGAACCGCCCGGTACGCATCCTGGTCGGCTTCAATCCCGGCGCGGCGGCCGACCTCACCGGACGCATCATCGCCAGCAGTCTCGGCAGGATTTTCGGCCAGCAATTCATCGTCGAGAACAAGGCGGGCGCGGGCTCGGCCATCGCCGCCGAAGCCGCGGCGCGGGCGCCGAAGGACGGCTACACGCTGTTGCTGGGCTCGTCGGCCAACGTCACCAACCAGGCGATCACGGCGAATCCGGCCGTCGACATGATCCGGGATTTCGTGCCGATCGCGCTCGTCTCCGAAGCGCCGGTGGTCCTGGTGGTGCACCCCTCGACGGGAGTGAAATCGGTGCAGGAGCTGATCGCGCTCGCCAGGGCGAAGCAAGGCACCCTGCTCTATGCCTCGAGCGGCCCGGGCACCGCGCCGCACCTCGCCGCCGAACTGTTCGACGTCCGCGCCGGGGTGAAGATGGTGCAGGTGCCCTACCAGGGCAGCCCACAGGCGGTGACCGACCTGATCGCGGGCCGCACTTCGGTGATGTTCTCGCCGGCCTCCACCGTGATGCCCCAGGTCGAGGCGGGCAAGCTGGTCGCGCTCGCCTCCGCCGCCGCGACGCGGCCGAGCATCGCGCCCGACCTTCCCACCATGGCGGAAGCCGGAATGCCTGATTTCGAAACCGGCATCTGGTTCGGCCTGATGGCGCCGGCCGGCACGCCGCGCGACATCGTCGACAAGCTCGCCCGCGCGGTGCCGGAAGCGATGAGTTCGAGCGAGGCGGTCACGGCGCTGCGCAGCCAGGGCTTCGAGCGGATCAGCGGCGGACCCGATGCGTTCGCCCGTTACCTCGTCACCGAGACCGCCAAGTGGAACGAGGCCGCCAGGGCCGCGGGGCTGAAGAATTAGCGCGGCGACGCCGACACGACCCTAAGGAAAACCGGACGCTACGGCCGTTTCCGAACCGTCCGGGCACCGGCGCGCTTGTCCGGAGCGCTTGCTCGTGGTTCGAACACGGACGCGCCCGCCGCTGCCCGAGAGGATTGCCGCATTGTTCGGACTGCCGTTGTCCCTTGTCCTCGTTGCAATCGGATCGTTCCTGCTCGCCGGATTCGTGAAAGGGCTCATCGGCATGGGGCTGCCGACGGTCGCGACCGGGCTTTTGACCCTGGTGATGGCGCCGGGCCAGGCGGCCGGATTGCTGCTGGTGCCCAACTTCGTCACCAATGTGTGGCAGGCGCTCGCCGGCGATAGGCTGCCCGCCTTGTTGCGGCGGTTCTGGCCGATGCTGGCCGGTATCTGCGTCGGCAGCACCACCGGCGCCGGCTTTCTCGCCAACGATACGTCGGGGCGCGCCTCCATGGCGCTCGGCGTATTGCTCCCCGCCTACGCGCTGATGTCGATGGTGTCGCCGCGGCTGAGCGTGCCCAAAGAGGCCGAGTGGTGGCTCGCGCCGGTGGTCGGCGCGATCACCGGTTTCGTCGCGATCCTGACCGGCGTGTTCGTGCTGCCTCTGGTGCCTTATCTTCAAGCGCTGGCGCTCGAAAAGGATGAGCTCATCCAGATCCTCGGCCTGTCGTTCCTGGTGTCGGCCCTGGCACTCGGAGTGGCACTCGCGCGCGAGGGCGCCTTGCCGCTCGCGCTGATCGGCGCTTCGGTGCTGGCGCTGGCGCCGGCCGGGCTCGGCGTCGCCATCGGGCAGTGGTGCCGGCACCGGGTCAGCGCGGCGATGTTCGTGCGCATTTTCGGTATCGGCCTGCTCCTGATTGGCCTGCATCTTGCCCTCAGGAACCTGCTGTGAAGCCTTCGGCTTGCTGCGAAGCCCTGCCGTGATCCGATTGTCACGCGGCTGCCCTGATATTGCCGTGCGCGCGCCCGAGACTCCGCAGTCGCACCACGCCGGTTGCGAAATTCATCCGATTGGACCACATCATATCGATGCACCCTCCCCCGTCAGCCGTCCGTCTCTTTTCCGCCGCCGTTGCGGCGATCCTCGTTCTCCTTGCCGGCCCCCATGGCGCCGGTCGCGCCCAGACCCCGGAACCGCCGCTGGCCCAGGTCGCCGCGCCGCCGCCCGAGCCGGCGACCGGCGTCGTCATCACCTGGGAGGTGATGAACCGGTTCCGCCTGTTCCGCGACGACCGCGATTTCCGCCGCCACGTCGACGCCGAGAGCGGGCGCAGCGTGCTCGACGCCGAAGAGGATCTGGCGGAAGCGACCGAGGGCCGCGGCTGGGCGCGCGACATGGTGGTGCGGCTGTGCGTCGACGCCGTCGGCCAGGTGGTGGACCAGTGCGTGCGCGACGGCGTGCAGGAAAACTATCTCGCTCCCGCCGACCATCGCGTCGAGGTCAGGCTCGTGGGCCAGTTGCCGCCCGGCGCGCCACCGGGATCGCCGTCCGGGGCCGCCTGCACCTGGACCCTCAGTGACGGCGGTGCGAACACGCGCACCGTCAGCGCCGACTGCAGCGAAGCGGTGTCGTTCCGGCCGCGCTACGGCAGGCCGACCATGGCCGCCGTCGACATCGCCGTGCCCGGCGAACCGATCCGCCGCGCCACCGGCGAGATCGCCGTGCGCGATCTCCTGATCGCCGGGCTCGGCGATTCCGTGGCGTCGGGCGACGGCAATCCGGACCGCCCGGTGGCGCTGGCCGACGAAGGCTTCTGCTTCCGCCGCATCGACGCCGCCGCGCAGGTCGAGTATTTCCGCCCGAGCCGGGTCGGCTTCAAAGGCGACCGCTCCTGCGATTCCGGCAGCGGGGAAAATGACCGGGACCAATGGGCGCTGTTGTCGGCGCGCTGGATGAGCGGGGCCTGCCACCGCTCGCTCTACGGCCACCAGCTGCGGGCGGCGCTCGCGCTCGCGATCGAAAACCCGCACATCGCCGTGACCTTCCTGCCGCTGGCCTGCACCGGCGCGACCATCGACATCGGCCTCCTCACCGGCCAGCGCTCGCGAGAGCTCAATTGCGGCAGCGGCACCGCCTGCCCCAAGACGACGCCCGCCCAGGTGACGCAGCTTCGCGACCTGCTCGCCCGCGCGCAGCGCGCCCAGCCCGGCCGCAGCCTCGATCTGGTGTTCCTGACCATCGGCGCCAACGACGTCAACTTCCCCGGCCTCGTCGCCGATATCATCATCGAATCCGCCAACGAACGCCGGGTTTTTCGCAGCGCCGGCATCATCTCCACCGTCGAGGCGTCGCAGGCGACGCTGGAGCGGAAGCTGCCCGGCGACTTCGCCAAGCTGCGCGCCGCGCTGCGGCCGCTCGTCAACGACATGTTCGAACGCGTCGTCTACGTCTCCTACGGCAATCCCGCGCTCGCCCCGGACGGCCATCCCTGCCCGGGCGGACGCGCGGGCTTCGACGTCAATCCCGCCTTCAACCTGGGCGCGGACCGGCTGGCCAGGACCTCGGCGTTCGTGCAGCAGAAGTTCCTGCCGGCCCTCAAGGAGATCGCGAACTGCGGCGCCGGCGGCGGCTGCACCAATCCGTCCGAGCGCATGACCTTCGTCGACGCCCACCAGGCGCCGTTTGCCGAGCACGGCTTCTGCGCGCAGGCCGACACCGATCCGCAGTTCGACCGGCAATGCTTCCTGGCGGACGGCAAGAGCTTCGACGAAAGCCTGGTCGACGGTCCGCTCCAGCCGCTGGCCTGCGGCGTGGCGGTCAGCGAGTTCCGCGCCTACGCGCCGCGCGCGCGCTGGATCAGGACCGCCAACGACAGCTACTTCGCCGCCATGACCTTCCCCGAAGGCGTCTCCGCGGCGGTGCAGCCGAGCAACCTGCACGATGCGACCTGGGGCGTGCTGTCGGCCGTCTATGGCGGCGCCATCCACCCCACCGCCCAGGGCCACGCCGCGATGGCCGACGCCGCGCTGGAAGGCGCCCGCAAGGCGCTGCACCTGCCGGCGGAGAGCGCGCCGATCATCGCGGTGCCGCTGCCGCCGCTGCCGAAGTGAATTTCCTCGCGCCGGGGGATGTAGCCCGGATGGAGCGCCAGGGTAATCCGGGATGGCGTCGCGGTGATGCGGAGAGCGATCCAGGCTTGCTGTCTCCATATGTGGTTAGGGCCATTATCACATATTCAGCCATCGGAAAGGAATCGCCCGAAATCCACCACGACAGTCCCGGCCCACAGGGCAAGGCCGGTCCGCGACAATACTAGCCCAGAACGCCGCCCCGGCCGGCGACCGCGGCTTCCGCCTTGGGCCAGGAGCCGCCTCTCGCACTGCAATAGAGATGGGGAGCCCTCTTCGCGTCTTACCGGTGAGAGACATTATGTCGCCCTTCCGCGCCGAGCGGCAAGCGGTGTAGGTTTTGCGAGAGCTGCCAGCGGACGGGCCGTCGTCCCGCCAATTTAACGGCAGCGCTGATGCCGGCCGGCGAACATATCAGAATATCATTAAGCGTATTCGCTGCGTGTGCCGCTCGGTGCCTGGTCGCGCAGGATGCTGATTGTACGGACGTTGCCGTAAGTAACAAATGGGGAGGAAATGCAATGCAATGTCGGAGAGTTTCCAGACGCGACATGCTCAAAGCAACCACGGGATTTGCGGTTGGCGCTATTTTTGCTGAACCGCTCAAGGCCGCTGCGCCGGCGCCGAGCGCAATCACACCAGCTCTGATCGAGGCGGCGCGCAAAGAAGGCAAGGTCAGTTTCTATACGGCACTGGAACTCCCACCCGCAGAAAAGCTGGGCAAGGCATTCGAAGCAAAATATCCCGGCATCGCCGTCCGTGTCGAGCGCTCGGGTGCCGAACGGATTTTCCAGCGCATCGGTCAGGAACAGGCGAGCCGCATCCATACGGTCGATGTTGTTTGCAGTACCGACCCCGCGCATTTCATCGACTGGGAGCGCAATGATTGGATCGCGCCCTACGTCCCGGAGGAAGTGGCCAAGCATTTCCCGCCCGATCAGATTGATCCCGACGGAAGGCACGCGACCGTTTGCGCCTGGCTTGAGGTGATCGCCTACAATACCGGATTGGTCAGGCGCGAGGATGCGCCCGGGAGCTACACCGACCTGCTCGATCCCAAATGGAGAGGCAAGCTCGTAAAGGCTCATCCCGGTTTCAGCGGTGCGATCCTCACCGCGACATTCCTCCTGGTACGCGAACTCGGCTGGTCTTATTTCGAAAAACTTTCACAGCAAAAAGTCATGCAAGTGCAGTCAGCTGCCGATCCCCCAAGGAAAATTCAAATCGCTGATGGCAACGACTATGTCCTGGAGCTACTCAAAAGCCAGGGTCAGCCGGTCGAGGTGATCTATCCGGTCGAAGGTTCGCCGCTGATCATCGTTGAAAACGGAGTGTTCCGTAGCGCTCCTAATCCGAATGCTGCACGCCTATTTCAGAGCTTCATCTTCGGCGTCGAGGCGCAGCAGCTGTTAGTCGATGGCTTTGCGCATCGCTCGTTTCATGCGCTTGTCAAGGAGAAGCCAGGACGAACGCCGCTATCCGACGTCAAGCTGCTCAAAGCCGACCCCGCTGCCGTCCTTGCGCAGTCCGAGAAGATCAAGGCTCGTTACAGCAAGATCTTCGGCGTGTGAGGCTCACCCAGCCTGCCCGCGATCCATCCCTTCAACGAACCGCGCCATCCGTCCCCCGCCGATTCAGCAAGGGAATCATAGCACGATAGGTCTTTTCACACAGCCTGGGTCAATTTCTGCCGCCGAGCTTCGTGCCCGGCGGCGACAGGTGCTCCCCAGTAAGCAGACACCAAAACTCCGGCTCCCGGAAAAATTCCTCGTCGATCGACAAAAACGATCGCATAGGAAGCCCGCTGGCGCGTTATTTCGAGGGGCCCGCTACCTCGACACCCCCAAAATTCAGAGTCTCGAAATCGTCCGGCGGCTCACATTGTGGGAGCGCGCAATCTCGCCGAGCGATTCCTTTTCGGCATTGACGCGATGGATCGCTTCGCGCCGTTGATGGGTCGTGAGGAGCGGGGCCGAGCTTGACGCCGTTCGCCACGGCGCGCGCCCTGCCTTCGCTCGTGCGCGCGCGGATCAGCTCGCGCTCAAACTCGGCCAGGCCGCCGAGCACAGCGAGCATGAGGCGGCCGTGCGCCGTCGTGGTGTCGGCCCATGCGTCGCCGAGCGATCGGAAGCCGGCTTTCTTGTCGGTGATCGTCGCCAGGATGTCGAGAAGGCCGCGCGTGGATCGCGCCAGGCGGTCGAAACGCGTCACCAGAAGCACGCAACTCCTGCAGCCGCGAAATCGTTCCCCGGCTCTCATTGAGCATCGCCCCGGATTACGCGACGGCGAACATGCCGTCGCTTCATCCAGGCTACGCTTGCTCCAACGGGTGGCCGAAGGCCCCCGGCTCTTTCGCGCCGCGGCCGATCGCGAATTGGCCGACCGCGCCCTCGACGTGGAATTCGAGCCCCGTCATCTTCGCGAACAGATCGATGTTGGTGCTCCCGATCGCGCATCCGCCGAGCCCCATGTCGGTCGCCGTCAGGTAGAGCGTCTGAATCAACACGCCGACGTCCTTGAGGATGAGCGCATAGGCGACCGAGGAGTATTTCCATGAGATCCGCCCGAAGCGCGCGGCGATCGTGATCAGGACCTGGGGCGCGCCGGGTGCGCCCATCGCATATTCGGCTCCCGTCAGCAGCGCTTCGAGCTGATGCCCGGTGACGCCGATCGGCACCAGCGCGTGTCCGCCGGCGTCGTAATGATAGAACCCGCGCGCCAGCCCTTCGCATCTGTCGACGGCGAGGTAGAGCTCGAGCTCGTAGCAGCCGCCCCCCGACGGATACGGCCGGACCGTGTACGCGACCACCGGACCGCCGTCCTCGACCCTGCTCTTCCATCGCGACAGGACGCGCGCGGCGCCGTCGAGGAGCCGCGCAAGCTCGGCGAGCGTGATCGGCCGCTGGTCGTCGAAGCTGCGGACCGAATGGCGTTCACGCAGGAGCCTGGCGAACGGCGAGACCGCCTGCGAATCCGCGTCCGAAAACGCGCGCAGATCGATCTTCTTTCCGGGCCAGCGCGGCCGCACCGCCGGCAGCGGCGCCATGACGCCCGCATGCGGATAAAGCCCGCCCAGCGGATTGGCGTGCCGGCCCTCGGTGCTGCGGGCGTGGAACAGGAGATCGTGGAAGTCCCAGAGAACGAGGCTTTCGTCACCTTCGGCCGCCCGCAGGCCACCGTCGCGGGCAGGGTCGATCTTGAAAAGGATCCGGCAATCCACCAGCAGGGCGAGCAATTCGACCCCCGGAAAGCCGTCCTGCCGGCGCAGCCGTTTGATCGGTTGCCGGGTCGACAGCATGGCCAAAGTGGCCGCGATCTTCGGATCGCAGATTTTGAACAACGCGCCGGCGCGCGGCGATTCCAGCACCATCGCGTCGCCGCGCCGCCGCAGATACGCGAATCGCGACAGGACGAGCACGTCGGCATTGCCGAGCGGCGGCGGCGCCGGCCAGTAATCGGGAACCTGCGGTTCGATGACGACCTCGTCCTCGCCGTCCGGCCCCCGCCCGAGGCGGTATTCCAACAGACCGTGCCCGGCCAATCGCCGAACCAGCAGATGAACCTCCTTGTCGATGCCGCGGCGGTCCGACGCGAACGAGCCGAGCGGCAGGCCGATGCGCAGGTCCTGCGCGCGCCGCGCCGCGTCCGCACTGAACGTCCCCAAGCCGACCGAAAGGCCGCCGAAGCGAGCGATGATTTTACCGTCCGGCTGCGCTTCGAGCGCGACGTGACCGGCCAGCCGGGCGGAAACGGTGGCCGGCGCCGTCCGCCGCCCTCGCTTTGGTTTGGGAGCGCGCAAGCCGGGATGACCCTCAGGTCGGGGGGTGAAGCGGATTGAGCTCGGCTTCCGACAGCGGCCGGTCTTGCCATCCGAGCTTCACCGGGACGTCGTAGAGCCGGCCGGGTGCGAAGCGGCGATAGAAATGCCGCAAGCCCGGAACGATCACCCTGGCGACCGGGGTTTCGATATCGGGGCGGGTCTGATCGAGGACGAGGAAATCGAGGCCCTCCCGCTTGGCGAGGCGCATGCAGGCCAGCACCTGCTCGCGCTTGTCGAGACGGCCGAACTTCGAGCCGAAGTCCGGCCGGACCGCCGGCTTGCCGCTCGGCGTCAAATAGGGTTGATCCCGCAGCCGCAATGCACCGGCGTCGTCATGGCTCGATGTCTCGGCGCCCTGCCCTGCCATGAGACCGATGGACAGAAATTGATTGAGCTCGGTCAGCGCGCGCAGCGCGGCGATCCGCGCATCGAAGTGCGAGCCGGAACCGAACTCGATATGTTCATGGGAGTCTTCGATCCGGTGCGATATCGCCACGAAGCTCGGAATCCCGAGATCGTTGGTGACGTCGAGCATCCACACCTTGCGTCCGGTTTCGGCAAGCTGGACCTGCAGGTCGCGGGCGTAGGAATCGTCGAGCTGAGCCAAGTCCACTTCAGGCCGCTGCAATCGGTTGTACCACCAGATCGCGTATGAATCCCGTTCCACCAGCTCGAGGAACCCTTGGACGATGGCCTCCTCGAGCGAGTTGCCGGCCGCGCAGCCGTTGGAATCCGCAGCGATCTGGTTGGCGGCATGGCCCTTGTAGAAAAAATACAACAGGCCGGTCGGAAAGTATTTGAAGCGTTCGTCGCGCAGAGACCAGACCGGCGACCATTCGATCTCGGCCGATCGGTCGAACGGGGCCGGCGTCCCCGGCCCCTCGTCCGGGTCGGGCGCCGCTGCCTGGCTTCGTTGGAACTGCGCGTCGCTGAACAGCATGACGTCGTTTGGAAGGACGGCGTCGCCCGGCGCAAAATCCGTGAAGCGCCGTGTCACCCGGATCTCGTCGCCCTGATAGATCCCGGAATAGCGCTCGATCGCCTCCATCAGCGCGCTGGCTTCGCCCTGCTCGGCGGTGCTGCCCTTGCCGTAGCTGCCGCCGCTCAGGCCCGCTCTGAGCGCGTCGACGGTCTCGGGGCGCGGCGAAAAGTTGTGGACGGCATGAAAGTTGGTGTTCAGGGGCAAGTCGACTTCGATCTTTTCGAGACGCGAGACCACGCCGGTGAGGGGACTCACATGCTTGCGGAACCGCGCCACCGTGGCCGCCGGCGAGACGGCGCGGTACCCCCCGCTCGTCATGACCAGCTTGCTGCCGGCGCCGATCTCGACCGGCACCGGCGCACGGCCGGGGTCGTGCAGCCCCTCACGGCCGCAGGCCGGACATTGCGGGCGGGCCGCCACGTAATGCCTCACGATGGACGAGCCCAAGAGGTCGAGACTGATGAGGTGATCGCGCAAGTCGGTGCGAAAGCCGGTGGCGATCGCTTTGGCGATCTCGACGGCCGCGAGCTGGATGGCATTCTGCCCGAGCATGTCGGCGGCGAGAGGCGAAGCCACGACGCGGCGGGCCTGGGTGCGGTCGAGGAATGCCTTGACCTCGCGGTTGCGTTTCATCCGCTCGGAAAGACAGGTCCAGCAGGCACTCTCGCCGGGGCTGAATATGGGCCCGACCAGGGGAAAGACGCCGGAGGGCTGCACCAGCAGCCAGGGCGTATGGTCCGACAGATGCTGCCGGTTCAATTCGTCCAGACGCTCTTCGAGATAATCGTTCACCAGCGTGACGGTGAGGTCGCCGGAGCGCTTCACGACGCGAACGCCCAGCGCACCGAGGGCGGCGCCGAGTTCCTCCGCGCCCTGCACGTCGATCGATTGAATGCGCACGCGAAGGTTCTGGAGGTTTTTTTCCGCGACTTCCGGCGGCAGGCCGAGGCTCGCCCAATAGGCGGCCGCCGTGCCCGCAAAAGCGCGTGGCGTCGGGACGACGACGAAGCGGCGGTCGACCAGCCGCTTCAGGGCTTCGTTGATTTTGTCGGCCGGAAAATCCCGCTCCAGCCCGCGAACGATCTCCCGAAAGCTCTTTCCCGCTCCAATTGCCGGGACGAGCGCACAATAGAGCTCGCCGTGAAGAAAGAACTTCCGGTGCTCGGAATAGAGACACACGACATCCGGCGGCAGCACATAGACGCTGAAATTGGGCGCGAACTGCGGAACCTGCTTGCTGTCCCGCAGCGCAATGCTGTTCCCGCGATCACCTGTCATGAGGTCGGCACGTACGCTCGACGCTCATCGCGACCAGTCCTGATCGCGATGGCAAGGCACGTATTCTCCGGGTTGCGTGAGGGTCGTCTCGCTCGCGCGCCAGCGTGTTATGTTGCCGTCCGCGTGCGCAGCGCCACAAGACAAGACGAATTTGGCCGGGTCAAGCCCGGCCATGGGAACCTGGATAGGTCAGGACGACCGGAAAGTGCCCCGGTCTAGCATCGGCAACCGCAACCCCAGCAGCGCCTGCAGCCAAAACCGCAGCCGCAACGGCAGCCTCTGCAGCCTCTCCACCAAGCGACTTTTTCGCCGCCGACCTGGGAAGTTCCCGCGTTTTCCTTGTCGAAGACGTAGAACGTCGCCAAGTTGACGTCGGAGATCTCCTCCTCGGAGATGGCGATTTGCGGAGGCTGTGCAGTGTCCAGCGACGGCGTATCGGTCGCCGGCCCGGTGGTCGCCGCGGACGCACCGCCCGCGAGCGACAAAGACACGCCGACTGCTCCCAGTGCGGCTTCTTTGAGACCTCTTCGATTCAAAGTGTGCTTCCTGCGCGCCATTTACAGATTCCTCCCATACCTTCGATAACATGCTCGACGATGGTCACTAGCACGTAGCACTTTTCGTCGCCACTGCCTATTAATCTACAATCCCGGTCGACGACCGACGGTTCCCGTGGCGAAGCCGTTTGTCTTCAACATGCTGCGGACGTCGGCGCGTGTTCCCGGCGCACGCGGGATGAAACGATCGACGCCGGAATGCAAGGTTGCACCGTCCCCATCCTTGCACTTTCTGCGCCCCGCCATTATTCAGCCGCAACGACTCGGCCTCTCGATTTTGCGCAGGAAAGTTAAGCAATCGTGAGCGCCCCGACTTCTTTGCAGGCGCGAACGGCAGAAACAGGCATGGTCAATTCTCACGGCCGTTTCATCTGGTACGAGTTGATCACGACGGACATGGAGGCCGCCAAGACCTTCTACGCCAACGTCGTGGGCTGGGGCACGCGGGACGCGTCGACGCCCGGCATGGCCTACACCCTGTTCACCGTCGCGGACGCCTCGGTCACCGGGCTGATGGGTCTGCCGGAGGACGCGGGGAAAATGGGCGCGAAGCCGTGCTGGATCGGTTATGTCGGCGTCGACGACGTGAACGCGACCGCCGACCGGATCGAACGCCTTGGCGGCACTGTGCACGTCCCACCGGTCGACATCCCCGGCATCAGCCGCTTCTCGATCGGCGCCGACCCGCAGATGGCGACGTTCGCCGTGTTCAAGTGGCTCATATCGGGCCGAGAACAGCCCGCCGGCCTCGAAACGCCGGGCCACGTCGGCTGGCACGAGCTGCTTGCCGCCGACCGGGAGAAGGCGCTCGCTTTCTACGGCGAGCTTTTCGGCTGGCAAAGAGCGGAGGCCGACATCGGCGCGATGGGCACGTATCAGCTGTTCTCCGCCGGAGGACAGACGATCGGCGCCATGATCACCAAGCCTGCGATGGTGCCTACCCCCTTGTGGCTCTATTACTTCAACATCGGCGACATCGATGCGGCGGCGAAGCGCGTAAAGGCTGGTAACGGCCAGATCCTCGACAGCCCGATGGAAGTGCCGGGCGGCAATTGGATCGTCCAGTGCAAGGACCCCCAGGGCGCCATGTTCGCGCTGCTGGGAAAGCGGAAGGACCAGGCCATCGGATATTTCGAGCGCGTCGCGTCGCGGGATCCGTCCCGACGCTCGTTTTAGAGCATATTCCGGTCAGGCTGACCCTATCGGGTCATTGCCCGGCTTGACCGGGCAATCCAGTACTCACTGGTCGATGGTTACTGGATCGCCGGTCAAGCCGGGCGATGACAGCGAATTGTTGGTCAACCTGAACGAAAAGCGGACCGTGTCTCAACGGCGCGTCGCGCGCACTCAAGGCTCGCGTTGTCGTTTTTGGGCTTGCTTGAAAAATTTCAAATCCGGGGGCGCCTGGCCCTTTTTGGTAGGCATCAGCAAGCCGTCGGAGCTGAGCATGTAGTCTTCCTTGCCGATGGCGACGTGATTGTTCTCGCTGCAATTTTCCTCGGTCCATCGCGGCTGCGGATCCGGATTGCGCCGGTAGTTCTTCATCACGGTCCAGGGCCGCGTCAAAGCGCTGTCGATCACGGTGACTTCGTCATGGGCCACGTTGCGATCGGCCTTGTCGATGTAGATGCGTTCCTTGACGATGGTCTGATTGTCCGCGTGCAGCGGGAGGCCGCTGCCGTCGAAGGCGCGGGGACCTTTGAAAGGTCCCCGCGTCTCGGCCTCGAGTACGTCGTAGCGGCCATCACCGTCGGTATCGATCCAGTGACCGATCGAATAGCCGAGAAAGGTCGGATTGAGGTCTTCGGGCCAATCGCGCCCATCGGTGAAGATGCGCCGGTCGTCGTCGATGTGCCGGATGAGAATGTGAGTCGTCTTCGGTGTCACGACGAATTCGATCTCGCCGTACCCGTTGGTGACGCGCGGCATGCCGGGCGAGTTGCATGTGTAGGTCGCGGTCGTGCCCTGTCCGCCTTCGGCCTGGTCCTTGAGGTTGGCCTCGAAGATCGCCTGATACTCGGGGGTCAGCGGCGCCTGCTGCCCCTCGCCGGCAGGCTTGCTCATGTCGAATCGTCCGGGGCCGCCGATCGGGCGCCACTGCCCGCTCAAATCGGGATACTTCGAGTCGTCCCATGCCCGGGACTCCACGGTCGTGACGCACAGGGCCGCCAGGAGCGCGGCGGCACCGAGCGAGATTCGGTAACGCATGATTGTTCCTCCCGCGATTATGACCGAACGTTATCAGGGCTCGCGGTAAGATAGCATATACATCGGCGTGGTCGTAGACTCGACTCGGAGATGGAGCGTCGCAGTGATGCCGACAGGATCGCCCCGGATTACGCGACGGCGAAATGCCGCGCTTGATCATCGAGGCGACATGACTGGCGGCGCTCGAAAAGAGCGAGGAGGCGACGCCGAGGCATCGGTCCCGAATCCCGGATTCGGCAGTCTCGAGGAGGTCCCTGCGTCATGAAGCATTTTCTTTTGGAGGGAGAGTATCTCGTTCCGTTCGAGGAGCTTTCCGAGCTGGTGCCCAAACATCGGGAGTTTTTGCAGAAAGGCTACGACGGCGGGTTTTTCCTGTGTTCCGGACCTCAAATCCCGGCCCGCGGCGGCTTTTTGATAGCCCGCGCAGACTCCTTGGCGAAGCTGGAAGAGCTGTTGGCCGAGGAGCCCTTTACCAAGGCAAAGAAGATGCGCTTCAGCCGAATAACGGAATTCAATCCGGTGCAGCACCAGCCGATCTTGAAGGATTGGTTCGCGAAACCTTGAAATTCGGTCGCAGCAAGTAGATGGGGTAACGGGCCGGGCCGGTCGGCGTTTGGCATTTGGCCGGTGGAAAAATCGCCGTGTCTTTGGATGCTGCGAGGGTGTGCGTAATCGGCGGGAGCGGCAAGATCGTCCGGGAGGGAGCGGATACTACTGCGCCTGCGCCGCGGTCGGGTGGCTGCGCATGTGGTCGAGCACGGCGGTGCCTGGCCAGCAATCCAGCTTGAGACCGTTCGCCTTCTGGTAGGCGCCGAACGCCGCTCGCGTCTTCATGCCGGCCTTGCCGTCGACCTTGTCCTGGTAGAGGCCGCGCGCCGTGAGGATGTTCTGCATCGTCTCGACATCCGCGGTGCGCATCAGCGTGCCCTGGCTCCATGGCGTCTCGAAACGCTGGTGGGGGTCGACGATGCGGTCGCTGACCTGGCCGACGAACAGGACATAGAGATCGGAGAAATTGTACTCCTTGATCACGAAGTAGTTTTTCGGCGTGAGGAAGGCCGGCCCGTAGATCCCCTCGGGCTGCAGCACCGAGGCCGGTTCGGCGAGTTCGTCGGAGCGCAGCCTGCGGCCGGACGCCGGCACGAAGCCGGCCTTGATCCATTCGCCGATCGGCTTCGTCACTTCCGGCACGCCGAGCGTGCAGTCGAAATTCGACGGCGCGTGCACTTCATAGGCCCAGCGCCGGCCGGGCTGCCAGCCCTTGTCGACCAACTGCTTGGCCGCCGAAGCGAGTGCATCGGGCACCGAATTGAATATGTCGGGGTGGCCGTCGCCGTCGAAATCGACGCCGTGCTGGTAGAATTCCGACGGCAGGAACTGGGTGAGCCCCATCGCCCCGCCCCAGGAACTGCGCATCTCCGTACGTTTCGCAAGCCCTTCCTGCAGCATTTTCAGCGCCAGCAGGAATTCGTGGCGGAACATGTCCTTGCGCTTGCCCACATAGGCCTGGGTCGCAAGCACGCGGATCGCATCATGGGGCAGCTTGTAGTGGCCGAAATCGGTCTCGCGGCCCCAAATCGCGAGCACCACCGGGCCGGGCACGCCGAACCGCTTCTCGATCCCTTCCAGCGATGCCGCGTATTGCGCGCGCAGCTTGGCGCCCTCGGCGGCGAGGCGCGCGATGTTGGATTCCTTGAGATAGTCGGCGGGGGTCTGGACGAACTCGGCCTGGCCGCGCTGCGGCGCCTGGGCGCGTCCGGGGATGGCGAGATCGGGCAGCGACAGGTCCGGTTCCAGGCCGCGGGTCGCGGCGTCGAACGTCGCCCGGCTGACCCCGAGAACCTGCGCCTCAGGCCATGTCGCGGCGAGCCATTGCTGGAAAGCGGCATCGGCGGCGAACGCGGGATTCGCGGTCCAGGAGAACAAGATGCAGAACAAAACGAGCGCTGCGATCACCAGCCCTGGTGCCCAGCTGCGGACCGATCTCAAGTGCATGTGCACCTCCGGTTTTGACGCGAACGTTCCGTGAATTCAGACGAATCGGCAACGGACCATGGCCGGTAAACAAGGACTTAATGGTGGCAGGCATCGGCACCATTGACGCTGCAGCCGACGGGTATTACTTTTCTACAAAATGTAATACTGGATCACCGTCATGACCACGATCACCGTGAAAGGCCAAGTCACGCTGCCGAAGAAAATACGCGACGCCGTCGGCCTCAAGCCGGGCGACAAGGTCGACATACGCGCCACGGCATCCGGAGGCATCTACATCGAGAAGCCCGGTGCATTGCGAAGCTATGGGGAAAGATTGGACGCGTTGGCGAAGCGGCGACCCATTCGCGACATCACCACTGACGAGTTCATGGCAGCGAGCCGGGGCGAGATTCCCTCTAGGAATGAAAAGTGACGCTTGTCGACACCAACATCCTCATCGACATCCTGTCCAATGATCCAAATTGGCGAGCGTGGTCCCAAACCCGGCTAGAAGAGCGTTCCAGCAAAGGACCGCTGGTGATTAATGACATCGTCTATGCCGAGATGGCAGCGCGCTTTGGCACACATGAACAGCTGGACGCCGAGATAGCGGGATTCGATGTGGTTCTGCAGAGAATGCCGAAGCCGGCGCTGTTTTTAGCGGGACGGGCGTACGAACGGTACCGCCGTTTTGGCGGCACGCGGACGGGCGTTTTGCCGGATTTTTTCATTGGAGCCCATGCGCAGGTCGCGCAATGGCCGTTGCTGACCCGCGATGTCGGCCGCTACCGCGCCTACTTCCCCGACGTGGAACTGATCGCACCGACC
>Ga0302326_10009217_pt1 | contig 21632 bp, 23 predicted proteins | sample Palsa_T0_3_FD_202264 | JGI IMG/M metagenome (GOLD analysis project Ga0302326, IMG submission 202264) | Peat permafrost microbial communities from Stordalen Mire near Abisko, Sweden - Palsa_T0_3 | ecosystem: Environmental > Terrestrial > Soil > Palsa > Peat permafrost | place: Sweden: Abisko... | reverse complement strand
ATTGCTGGGAATCGGTTGGAGAAACGTGCTCTGTGAAAAGAATGGATACGTTCCGGCCGGCGGATTGTACACCGCGGTGGTTGCCGTCGGCGCGTTGGTGGGAGCCGGCGCAGTCGTCGCTGGTCCAACCGGTGACGCCGTGGGTGTCGGCGCAGGGGCCGCGAGCGTTGCCGTCGGGCCGGGCGACGGCGGAGTCGTCGGCTGCATCGTCGGTGTCGGCGACGCAGTCGGAGATCCCGGAGTCACGCCCGCGAGCGGAGTCGAACTCGGCGTAACGCCGGGAGCGCGCGTCGCAGTTGGAGTCGGCGTCGCACTTGGAGTGAAGCTCACCGCCGGAGTCGGCGTTACACCCGGAGTGGACGTCACCGCCGGAGTCGGCGTCGCCGCCGTCACGGTCGATGAATGACCGGACAGAGTCGCCGGCAGCGTGGCCATCGAGCCACCGCCGCTACAAGCCGACTCCATGAATGAGACGATCAAGAGAGCCGCTGCGCCGCTTGCAACCTTTGCGTCAGCGCGAAATGAAATCATCGACGTGCGTCCTCGGCCGAGCTCGATGGTAAACCGAGAATCGGCTAAGGGCTGCAAACTTATTGAGCGTTCGGCGACGAGTGCGATTGCCGTCACGTTCGCATTCGTGAGCAACGACACACAGGGAATTTTTCCGCGACTTCGTTGAGAACTAGCCGCGCGGCGCGCGATCACATTTCTGCGTCGGCAATCGCAACGAACGTCGCCCATCACGTCCGCGATGCGAGCGCGAAAGTTCGTCGGCGTGAGCTCACGTTCTGCCGCGCTACAACGCGAGGCCCGCGATCGATCGACGCAGCGTTACAGCCCAAGAAATAAGAGCGCTAGGGCCGCATTTCGGCTGCGTCCGGCCCGATGCGCGGGCTGGCAGTAAAAAACCCCGCGGTTTACGGGGTTTTCTTGGTGGAGATGAGGAGGCTCGAACTCCTGACATCCAACTTGCAAAGCTGGCGCTCTACCAACTGAGCTACATCCCCACAGCCGCCGTCCGCGCACGTCGCGCGTCGTGGGCCATCCTGGGTTCGAACCAGGGACCTCATGCTTATCAAGCATGCGCTCTAACCAGCTGAGCTAATGGCCCGCGTGCAGCGTCCTGGCCTTCGGTGTCGCCAGTCTCTCCCCTGCCTGTGGCGCCTTGCGCCACGCTGCAGTTTACTGCTCCGACGACTAAATCATCGCGATGTATTTCTTGAGCACTTCGTCGTCTTTCTTCGCCTGTTCGAGCGCCATGTCGCGGAGCGCGTTCGATTCGCGCAGCAGCTCCGACCGCTCTTCTTGAGCTGCATTGAAATCGGCTTTCATGCGATCTAGGCGAAGCTGCAGCAGCTGCTGCTGCGATTGCGCAGCGAGCACCGCTGCCGCACGCTTCGAGAAAGCTTCGGCGAGGGTCGCGGCGCTATCCGGAACGCTTTCGGCCGTATCGTCCAGCGCCGCGCGACGCTCCGGCGCCGCGGACTCTGCGCGCGGCTGCGCGGCGCCAGAAGACGCCTCCAACCGTCCGACGCCGTTCATTCGCCGCCTGCGGTCTTGATGAACTCCTTGACGATCTTGTCGTCCGCCTCGCGCTGTTTCATCGCGACCTCGCGCAGGGTGTTGATCTCTCGCATCTGCTCGGCTTTTTCGTCCTGCACGTCGTTGAATTGCTGCGACTGCTCCTGCATCGCGACTTGATGGCGCATCTCCTCGCCTTGCAGCAAGAGGTTCTGCATTTCGTAGGCTTGATCCATCGCTTGGGTAAGCGGCAAGGTTGGATCGGTGCTCGAGCTGATGTTGGGTAGCCCACCGGGATCGTTGCCGCCGTTCACGAGACCGTCGACGCCGCTCGCGACCGCGCCGACCGGTCCGCCTTCCAGAAAACCGGTCGCCGCGCCGGCGAGACCTCCGACGATGCTGCCGAGAATGTTGCCCATGTCGCTCTTGAGTGCTCCCTCCAGGTGTGGGTGAGAAATGCTTTCGCGCGCCTAATCACGCCCTCGCGGCGCGCTCGCTAGTCCGTCTCGCCGTCGCCGCCGAAGACGTCGTCGCCGGCGCCGGTCAGATCGCCGAGAGCCTTGTCGGCGTCGGCTCCGATCGTGTTTGCGGCCTGCTGCTGCGAGCCGTTGTAGGTCAGCGGCGGCGGTGGCGAAAACGTCGCCATCAGCGGCTGGACTTCCAGCGTGCTCCCGGCAGTCGCTTGCGCGGCACTGCTAGCGGTGCTCGTAGCGGGGACGGCCGCCGGCAGTCCCGCTCCGTAACTGGCCAGGGCATTCACGGAGGCGGAGGTGACGGGCTGCTCGGCCGCGAGCTCCGCCGGCGCCCCCGCCGTGATCTCGGCGTAGTGGCGCAAGACCGAATCGGCGTAGCCGAGCGTTTGGCCGTCGCCCCAAGTCGTTTGCGTGCCGGCCGCGCTCGGTGAGCCGGTATTATAGGCCGAAAGAGCGGCATGAACGTCCCCGCCGTAGCGCCGCAGGTCGCCGGACAGGATCGTGGCAGCCATGCCGGCGTTCCGGCCGGGGTCCATCGCGGCGGCGCTCCGGGCGAACTCCCAGGAGCGGTCGTCGATTTGGAACAAGCCGTGCCCGTGTCCGCCGTCCCCGACGATGTTCCGGCCCGAGTTGCTGCCGGGGCCGCCCGTTTCTTGAGCCGCCACTGCCGCCAATAGCGCCGGATCGAGCCCTTGGGCCGAAGCCGCCGCCGCGATCTCGGGGCCGTATCGCAGTCCGCTGATGTCCACGCTAGCTCTCCTGTCGGTCGTGTGGCCTTCCCTCACGCGGACCATGCGCGTTGACAAGGGGGTAGGGCACCCCTACAATTGGGAGGTTGTCCTCGAGGAGGTCACCCTTGGGAACCGCAACGCCATGAAGGGCCTCAGCACGCACGTCGACCTCGGCGGCCTCCTGCGCTCCGGCGGCGAACTGCAGGTTCGCGAAGCGGTCGAGTTACCCGATTTCGCATCCTACCGGTTCGCTGCTCCCGCTGTCGTGTCGCTAGCTATCCGCCGGATCGGGCGCGGCATCGGTTTGCGCGGGAGCCTCGAAGTCGAAGCCTTGGGCGAGTGCGCCCGTTGCCTCGATGAGGTCCGATTACCTGTCGCGCTCGAGGTCTACGAAAATCTAGAACCAGACGCCGAGCTGCAGGACCCGCTCGGCGAAAGCAACGTCCTGCTGGGCGACGAATTGGACCTGGCGGACCTCGTACGGCAGCTTATCGACTCGGCGCTTCCCTACGTGCTCCTCTGTAACGAAACGTGCGGGGGACTCTGCACGACCTGTGGCTTCAAAAGGGACGGCACCTGCCGCTGCCCGCACCCGGAGTAACCAGCAACACGATGGCCAACCTCAAATGGAAAACCCCCCGTTCGAAAACCCGCAGCCGGCGCGCCGCGAACTGGAAGCTGGCGGCCGTCACAACCGTCGAGTGCTCGCAATGCCACCAGTCGAAGCGTCCGCACTTCGTCTGCCAGAACTGCGGCTTCTACGACGGGCGCAAGGTGATCGAGCCGAAGGACCAGCACGCCGGCCATAGCCGCGGCTAGCGTGGCGGCCAACGGGTCCCTCGGAGTCTACGGGGCACGGATCGCGAGCGCCGGATGCTACGTCCCCGAACGGGTGATGAGCAACGCCGACTTCGAGAAGATCCTCGACACTTCGGACGAGTGGATCGTCAGCCGCACCGGCATGCGCGAACGGCGCTACGCGAGCGACGATCAGGCTTCGAGCGACCTCGCCACCGAGGCAGCGCGGCATGCGTTGGAGCGTGCCGGCCTGCGGGCCAGCGACGTCGATTGTTTCATCGTAGCGACGGTGACCCCGGACTATCAGTTCCCGGCGACGGCTTGCATCGTCGCCGCGAATCTCGGCGCGGTCGGCAAGGCAGCGTTCGATATCGAGATCGCCTGTAGCGGCTTCATCTACGCCCTGCCGATGGCGGCGAGCTTCGTGCGTTCCGGCGTGTTTCGGCGCGTCATGATCATCGGCGTCGAAACGCTCTCGCGCATTATGAACTTCAAGGACCGCAGCACGTCGATCCTATTCGGCGACGGCGCGGGTGCGACGCTGGTCGAACGCACGACGGCCGCCGAGGACTGCTTCATCGATTGCGAACTCGGGGCCGACGGCAGCAATCCTGAATTGCTCTGCGTCAAAGGCGGCGGTTCGCGCCGGCCGCTGACGGCGGAACGCTTGGCTGCGGGTGAGGACAAAGTCCGCATGGCCGGTCGCGAGATCTTCAGATACGCCGTCAACACGATGGTCGATACGGCGCGGATCGTTCTGGGCCGCTCCGGCCACACGACCGACGACGTCGCTTGGGTCATCCCGCACCAAGCCAACCTGCGCATCATCGAGGCGGCCGCGAAGCGACTGAAGATTCCTCGCCACAAGATCGTCGTCAATATCGAGCACTACGGCAACACGTCGTCGGCCTCCATTCCGATCGCGCTGTCCGAGACGATCGATCGCGGCAGCCTGCGCGACGGCGATCTGATCCTGTTCACCGGTTTCGGAGGCGGCCTCTCGTGGGGTTCGGTCGCCTGGCGCTGGAGCGCTTAATGCGCCTCGGCGTCGTTTTCCCCGGCCAGGGGTCGCAGAGTGCCGGTGCGGATGTGTGCCGGTGAGATTAGGCGTCGTTTTCCCCGGCCAGGGGTCGCAGAGCGTCGGGATGGGCGGGGCGCTGGTCGAGGTGTCGCCGATCGCGGCGGATCTGTTTCGGCGCGCGGAGCGCGTGCTCGGCTACGATCTGCGCGCGCTGATCGCGGACGGCCCCGAAGACAAGCTGCGCGAAACGATGTACGCGCAACCCGCGATTTTCGTGACCAACTATGCCCTGGCCGCGGCGGCGGGCGAGTTGCCCGTCGTCGCAAGCGCCGGGCATTCGTTCGGCGAGTACTGCAGCTTGACGTTGGCCGGCGCGCTCGAGTTCGAGCAGGCGCTGACACTGGTGCGCGAACGTGGTCTTGCGATGCAGCGCGCCGCGGAGCTGGCGCCCGGCGCGATGGCCGCGGTTCTCGGGCTCGACCCGAGCGCCGTTCGGGCGGCGGCGGAAGCTGCGCGGGACTGCGGCCGCGTGCGCTTGGCGAACTTCAACGCGCCGGGACAAATCGTGGTCAGCGGCGACGCTGCGGCCGTCGCGCGCGCAGGCGAACTCGCGCTCGAGGCCGGCGCCAAGCGCGTGGTCGCGCTCAACGTGTCGGGGGCTTGGCACAGTGAATTGATGGAGCCGGCGCGCGAGCGCTTCGCACCGTTCGTCGAGCGGGCCGCAATCGGGCTGCCGCGTTTCACGGTCATCTCGAACGTCGACGCCGAGCCCTATCGCGACGTCGCCGGGATCCGCGCGAATTTGATCCGCTCCGTTTGCGACGAGGTGCTGTGGCACGCTACCGCGGAACGGTTGGTCGCCGAAGGTCTGGATGCGATCGTAGAGTTCGGCGGCTCGGCGGTGCTGGGGCCTCTGCTCAAGCGGCTCGCGGGAGCGCCGCCGGCCACGCACGTCGGCGACGAACGCGGCCTGGCTAAACTGGGGGCTACGCCTGCTGCCTCGGCAGCCGGATGAACCTCGCAGGCAAGGTTGCCCTGGTTACCGGGGCCAGCCGCGGGATTGGCCGCGCGATCGCCTTGGACCTGGCCAGCCATGGGGCCTCGCTCGGACTGGTCGGACGCGACGCCGGGGCGCTGGCCGAAACGGCAGCCGAGGCCGAGCGCCGCGTCCCCGGCATCGCCGTGGTCGTTCACCAGGCCGACTGCAGCGATCCCGCCGCCGTGCAGGCGTTCGTGGCCGCCACCCAAGAGGCGCTGGGTAGCCTCGACATCGCGGTCGCCAACGCCGGGCAGGCGGTGGACGGGCTGCTGGTGCGAATGAAACCGGCAGACATCGACCTGATGCTCGACGTCAATCTCAAATCGGCCCTGTATCTGGTCGGCGCCGTCAGCCGGCCGATGATGAAACAGCGGTCCGGAGCGATCGTGCTCGTGTCGAGCATCGTGGGGATGGCCGGGAATGCGGGCCAAGCGGCCTATGCCGCTTCCAAAGCCGGGCTGCTCGGCCTCGCAAAGTCGGCGGCAAAGGAATTGGGCTCGCGGAACGTAAGAGTCAACGCCGTCGCGCCGGGCCTTATCGAGACGGCGATGACCGAAGCGATGCCGCAAGAGGCCCGCGCCCACTATCTCGCCACGATTCCTCTAGGTCGAGCGGGAACCCCGGATGACGTGAGCGGGGTCGTAACGTTTTTATGCTCCGACGCCGCACGCTACGTAACCGGTCAGACGATCGTGGTCGACGGCGGCTTTTTGATGTAACGGCGCGAGAGCGCGTGTAGGAGATCCATGGCGGAAGCGATTAGCACGACCTTCGACAAGGTCAAGAAAATCATCGTCGAGCAGCTGGGCGTCGACGAAGCCGAAGTGACGCCCGAGGCGTCCATCACCGACGACTTGGGTGCCGATTCGCTCGATCAAGTCGAACTCGTGATGGCCTTCGAAACCGAGTTCAACATCGATATTCCGGACGAGGAAGCCGAAAAAATCAAGACGGTCGGCGACGCGGTCAAGAAGATCGACGAGACGGCCCCCAAGGCGTGATACGCGTGCGGGGTAGCGCATAGCGTGCTCGAAGCCTTAGGGGAGCGCTTAGGCGCGATCTTCCAGCGCCTCGGAAGCCGCGGCCGGCTGACGGAGTCCGACGTCAACGACGTCGCGCGCGAAGTACGCGTCGCGTTGCTCGAAGCCGACGTCAACCTCTCGGTTGCGAAAGAATTCGTCAGCGCGGTCAAAGAGAGGGCCGTCGGAGCGGACGTGCTGGCGTCGCTGTCGCCCGCCCAATCGGTCATCAAGATCGTCCACGACGAACTCCGCAGCCTGATGGGCGGCGCCGAGGCGCGGCTCCAGTTCGCCGACTCGCCACCGACCGTCATCATGCTGGTCGGGCTGCAGGGCTCGGGCAAGACGACCCACGCCGGCAAACTCGCGCTGCGGCTCAAGGAGCAGGGGCGCCGCTCGCTCTTGGTTGCGGCCGACGTCTATCGTCCCGCCGCGATCGCACAATTGCAGACCCTGGGCAAGCAGATCGATCTACCGGTCTACAGCGAGAACTCCGGCGACCCGGTCGCGATCGCGAAGCACGGTGTCGCGGAAGCCGCGCGCCTCGGAATTCCGACGGTCCTCGTCGATACGGCCGGACGCCTGCAGATCGACGAGCAACTGATGGAGGAGCTGGCCCGGATCAAGGCCGCGACCAACCCGAAGGAGATATTGTTCGTCGCGGATGCCATGACCGGACAGGAAGCGACGACGGTCGCCAAGGGCTTCGACGCGCGCCTCGGCATCACGGGCATCATTCTCACGAAGATGGACGGCGACGCCCGCGGCGGCGCAGCGCTTTCGATTTTCCGGATCACGGGTGCGCCGATCAAGTTCGTCGGCGTGGGCGAGAAGCTGTCGGCGCTCGAAACCTTCCATCCCGACCGGCTCGCTTCGCGCATCCTCGGGATGGGCGACGTCATGACGCTCATCGAGAGGACTCAGAACCTCTACTCGCTCGAGCAAGCCCAAGAACTCGAAGCGAAATTTCGCAAGAACGAGTTCACGCTCGACGACTTTCTCGGTCAGATGCGGCAGGTGCGGAAGATGGGCTCCATGACCGATATACTCAAGATGATTCCGGGGCTCTCGAAGTCGCTGCCCAAAGAGTTCGAAATTCCTGAGAAAGATCTCAACCGCATCGAGGCGATCATTTGCTCGATGACGCGCAAGGAACGAACCCGGCCCGACATTCTCAACGCTTCGCGCCGGCGCCGCATCGCTGCCGGCAGCGGCACGCAGGTGGCCGACGTCAACCGGCTGGTCAAACAATTCGAAGAATCGCGCAAAATGATGAAGCAGCTAGGCGGCAACAAGCTCAAGCTGCCGGGCATGCCGCGCGCCGGAGCGCATTAGCGCCCGGTCAATTTTCCCGCGCGCGCCCCGCGCGTCGGGCTACCAAACGAAAGAGCACGTAAGCCACATGGTCAAGATCCGACTGCGCCGGATGGGCGCGAAAAAACAACCGACGTACCGCTTCGTCGTCACCGACGCGCGCTCGCCGCGCGACGGCCGATTCATCGAGATCGTCGGACATTACAACCCGCGCACGGAGCCCAAGACGGTCGTGATCGACGAAGACAAGATCAAGGCCTGGCTCGCCAAGGGAGCGCAGCCCTCCGATCCCGTGCGGCGCCTGCTCGCCGCCCGCGGTTTGGTGGAGCGCGGTCCGATACCGGAGAGCAAGCGCAAGCCCAAATCCGAAAAGAGCGAGGGCTAACGAAATGAGCGCGTTCGACGACGAATTCGGCCTCTTCGGAGACGACGCCCCGAGCGACGAAGAGCGCCGCTCGACCTTGGGTGCGCGAACGATCGCCTCGGGAGAGACGATCATCGACGAAATCGAGCCCGAGGACGATCGCCCGGTACGCCACCGGCCACGCAACGGGCCGCCGGTTGCGCGGGCCGCTGACGGTGTCGCGACCGAAGGCCGCTGGCCGCGCCGTCGCCGCGAGCCGGTCAAACGCGATCCGCTGCCCGAGGAGATCGCACATCCCCGCGCCGTCGACCTGCTGACGTTTCTCGCGAAGCGTTTGGTCAGCAAACCCGACGACGTGTTCGTCGAACTGCGGCGCGATCCGCGCGGCGCCGTGCTCGAACTCGAGGTGGCTCCCGACGATCTCGGCAAGGTGATCGGCCGCGGCGGACGCGTCGCGCAGGCGCTGCGTACGATCGTGCGCGCCGGCGCCGAAGGACGCGTGACGGTCGACATCGTGGACGCGGAGGACGAGGGCGAGGACGAGGAAATCGAAGCGACGCCGCTCGAGGACGAGGCGCCGGAATAGCGGACACGGCACGGCGCGCGGTGATCGTCGGTCGATTGACCGGCGCTTTCGGCGTGCGCGGCGAGATCAAGTGCATTCCATCAGCAAACGGCTCGTCCGTCTTTGCGGCCGGCCGCAGCTACGTCGTCGCGAACGCGGAAGGCGAACGCACGGTCCACTGCCGCAGCGCGCGCCGGCACCATGAGAAGCTGCTGCTGGCTTTTGAGGGATTCGAGACACCGGAAGCCGTGCGCGCGCTCGCGGGCGAGATCCGGGCGGATCTCGGCGACCTTCCGCTGGGCGAGAACGAGTATCTCGATGCCGACCTCGTCGGGTTGCGTCTAACCGACGAGCGCGGCGCAGATCTAGGGCGGGTCGTCGTCGCGGTCGAGCATTACCCGGCCCAGGATTGCCTCGTCGTCGACCCTGGCCGCAAGCTCGTGCCGCTGGTACGGGCCTTCGTGAGCCGAGTCGACCTGGCTGCGGGTACGATCGCGACGAGCCTGCCCGAAGGACTCTTCGACTAGGAACTGCCACCCGTGCGCTCTGCGCGCAGTTGCTTCGCGAGGCCGGTGGCAACGCTCGTGGCGGCGCGTGCGATCGCGTTCGAGACACCGCCCCGGGCGGCGGCGTTTTCGACCGCTTGTGCTTGCGCGATCAGCCTGCCGTCGCAGCCGTGCGCGGCGGTTACCAGGGTCACGCTGTCCTTGCCGTAGGCTCCGCTGCCGAGCACGAGCATACTCGCAAAGATCACCTTGGCGCCGACGTTCGCGCCGCAAAGGGCCCGAGCATTGGACGCCACGCCGGCCGCCGCCACCGGCAACATGCCGCCGCCATTCATGCCCGAAGCACGCAGCGCCGCCGAGAGCCTGGTTTGCGCATCGCTGCGCTGACCCGGCGTACCGTCGCCGTCGACGTACGTGACGAGACCGGCAAAGTCTCCGCGGGCGTCAACGATCCCGGCGACCGTCGCCGCAGCAGGTTGCGGCGTCGCGTTCCCCGTCGCTTGCGGCGCCGGTCCCCTTCGCGCGGGCGCACCGGGCGACGCAACTACCGCTGGACCAGACGACGCTGCGGCCGCCACGGCGGCAGGGCCTGAGGGCGCCGAGGTTGGGGTAGCGCTCGCGCGAGCGTGGTGGCTCAGTGCGCGCGACAGGTTGACGCCGGCGCTTCCGCTCGGCTCGGCCGTGTCCGTCGGAGCCGGAGCCGGCTGATCGACCGCGGGGAAGCCGCGACCTGCATGGCGCAGGATCGCCTCGCGCAGGACGTCCGCCTGGCCGATGACGTCGCCATAGGTGCGCACGAGCGCAGTCGTGCTGAATACGATGCTCCCGCTGTGCGTCGAAACGACCTGCGCGATCAAGGTCATGTCGCTGCCGACGGGGGTCATGTAGCCCGTGATGTAGTAGTCCGCGCCGGTTTGCGTGGCGGAATCGAGAAACTGCGGACGCTGCGTGCCGGGAGTGAACGGCTTGATCGTCAGCCCGCCGAGTTCGGCCAGCTTCGTCGAGAGCAGGATCGCGACGTTGCCGCCGACGTCGCTGTTTGCGGCGCCGGTCGTCGTCAACGGATAGACGACGACGACCGGTGTCGGAAACGGGCTGACGTCGGCACCGATCAGCCCCAGCACCAGCAGGAGCAAGGCCGAGGCTCGAGCCGAGCCGCTCACGCTGAGCTTGCCGACTGCGCGCAGAGTTCCGCGCCGAACAGAAAGATCGTTGCCATGTAGTAAAACCAGAGCAGTAGCAGCGCGAACGCGCCCAGCGCACCGTAGACGAGGCGAAAATTGACGTGGGTGGAGTAGAGCGCGAAGGCGATTTGCGCGATTTCCCAGGCGACGGTCACGAAAACGGCACCCGGGAGCCCGAAAGAGAGCCCGACGCGCCGATTCGGAAGATAGGTGTACAGCACCAACGTTACAACGAAGATCAGAAGAAGACCCGTTCCGTAGCCGGTGACGGTCGAAATGACCGCGCCGTCACGCAGTGCGCCGTAGGTCACCACGAACGAGATCCCGAGCGGCACGGCCGTGGCGATCGCGAACAACAGGCCCAACACCGGAAGCGCGACCAGCGCCACGAGAATTTCGGATAACAGCGGCCTGCCGGCCGGAACGTCCATCGCGCGATTGAGAGCGAACGCCAAACCCTGAAAGAGGTTTTTCCCCGACCAGGTCAGGGCGGCAAGGGCCAACAAGCCCGATGGCCCACGGAACTCGACGACGTGGCGGATGTTGTCGGCCAGTACGCCGCGGACTTCCGGCGAGAGCGCGCCGATCGTGGCCAGCGCCCGCGACTGGCCCTCGGTCGAGCCGTACACGAAACCGAGCGCGGAGATGATCAGGATCGCGAGCGGAAAAATCGCGAAGATCGCGTTGAAGGCGAGCGCCTGAGCCATGAACGTGCAACCGTCGCGTGAAAAGCGCACGGCGGCAGCACGAAAAAGGCCTACGAGTTTGGCCACGAAGCTGCCGCTATGATCGCTGCGGGCGTCGTGACGATCCTGATCGACGGCACACTCGTCGACGGGTCGAGCGCGGCGCGCCTGTGCGGGAATGTCGTGGTGGCACCGCTCGCACCGTATCTCGATCGGATCGCCGAGCGCATCGACGTCGACCGCGGCGACGGCCGGATCGTGTTCGAGCGAGCCGGCCGGTCAGTTGCGATCACGATCGGATCGGCAGTCGTTCGAACCGGCGCAGGGCTGCAAACCTTACCCATCGCGCCGTACGTGCGCGCCGGAGAAGCCCTAATCCCGCTCGCCGCGGTCGCGCGGGCACTCGGCGCGAGCGTCGATTACGACGCCGCCTCCCGCACGCTCGATATTGCGACCTCGCCCGAACCGCTGGCGAGCGCGACGCCCGATGCTTCCTATACGCCGCTACCCGGGCCGTGGACGACGTTCACGCCCAATCCGACGCCGGCACCGCCGGTTGAGGTCACGGGCGTCCCGAGACCCCGGCGCACACCGATCCTCGTGACGGCGGGCACCCCGTAAGAATGCGCGCGGGCGTCCGGATTGGGAATTGACGGCAGCTTGCCGAACCTCGAAAACCGATGGAACCAAGGGTGTACTTCGAGGATGCCGTCGTCGGCCAGCGCCGCCAATTCGGCAGCTACACGATTGCTGAGGACGAGATTCTGCGCTTCGCACGCGAATTCGATCCGCAGCCGTTCCACGTCGACAAGGCGCTAGCCGAAAAGTCGGTCTACGGCGGCCTGATCGCCAGCGGCTGGCACACCTGTGCGATCGCAATGCGAGCGATCTGCGACGGCTTCTTGTCCGGCGCGGCCGCTATGGGGTCACCCGGCGTCGACGAGATTCGCTGGCGCGCGCCCGTGCGCGCCGGCGACCGCCTGACCTGTTACGGCACGGTTTTGGAGGCGCGGCCCTCGCGCAGCAAGCCGGACCGAGGCGTGATCGTCACCCAGACCGAGATGGTCAATCAGCGCGGCGAGATCGTCATGACGATGCGCGGCATGACGCTGATGCGCCGCCGCCCGGCCTAGGTCGGCTGCGAGAGGCTCTGTTTGGGGCCTGCAGAAAATCGGGATTCGCCATCCAAAAGGATCGCTTGCCGATGCCACGTCCTATCATCGGGCCGCAGCCGACCGACGACACCCCGATCGACGGGCTCGCGCGAGCCAAACCGGCTTCGCCCGCCGCTCTCGAGGCGCGTTTGCGCGTCCGGCGTTCCGGCGAGTACCTGACGGCAATCGGGCGTCTGGACGCCGGTTCGCATGCCATCGATCGCAGCCTGACCCAAGCGGTCCTCGACGCGATCGCGCAGGAGTTTGCGGAGCTATCCCTCGAGCAACGGCCGACGGGGTTGGTTGCCAAGTGCGATTTGGGTGACTCCTTCGAGGTCCACTCGCTCGACATCGTTCTGGCGACCGCCGTCCACGTACGCGCGCGGGAGCCGTTGCCCGACGGGCTCGAGCGAGCGCGGACGCTCGCGCTGCACCCGCAATACCTGTTCGTCGAAGTGTATCCGCAGAGCATGCGGGCCGTGCGTGCGGACGGCAGCGTCAACGTGGTGACGACGCCGTGATGCGCCAGTCCGTCGTCCCCGCGTCGCACGTGGCCGGCATCGCCAACAAAATCGCGAACGTCCACAGCGAGCTTTCGGACATGCACCAAGAACTGGGCGGCCTGCAGGGCACGGTCGAGGCGCTCGAGGGAAAGACGCACGCGGTGCAAGTCCAGCTCAGCTCGCTGACGGCGGATTTCAATGCCTTCGTGCAGCAAGACGCGGCCCACAAGGAAATTCAGATCGCCGAGACGCGCCTGGTTCGCGTACGCCAAGATATCGAGAGCAATTTCGGCTATCACGCCGACGTGCGGCGCAGTGCGACCGGCATCTTGCAGGCGGCGGACCTCCAGATCGTTCGCCAGGAGACGCTGCGCTCGTCGTCCGAAGAGCTGATGATCCGCACCCCAAACTATTGGCTCGCGCCGGCCCTGGTAGCGCTATCGGCGTGGATTTCGGATAAGCAGGGCCTGGCGCAGAAGGCGCTGGCCGAGGCGATGCGCCGCGATGACGTCAAGACCTCGCTGCTGATGACGCTCGTCTGCCGGCGTCTCGGGCGCCAGGACAGCGCTGGGGCCTGGCTCGCGCGTTACTTTTCCTTGCAAGACCCGTTTCATCTCGATCGCGAGGCCGTGATCATGCTCGACGCGCTCGCCAGCGGCGTCTTCGGCGCGGCGAATAAGAGCCGCAGCCTGGCCAGCGTCGAGGATTGGCTGCTCGAAATTCGCAACCGCATCGGCGTCATCGAGGCCGAGCGCAAGCGCTGGAACGACGCCTTCGTCGCGTTGACTCAAGCGGCGCCGGGCAGTGACTATCCGACGATTTCGAAGTACAGCGAAAGCTGGCCGGAACTAGCCCGGGCGCTGGGCTCGGTGCGCCGGAACAAGCGCGTGCTCGACAACGTCGGCGCGATCTTCGACGGTGAGATCGCGGCCTCGCCGAAGTTGGTTGCCCGCGTCGACGCGCTGATCGACCGCCTGGTCACGTCGTTCGATGCCGAGGAGCTTCCCTTACGTTCGGACATGCGGCGGCTCGAACTGATCGTCGAGGAGGGCGGCGATCGCAAGGCTGCCGACGAGCGCTACGCGACCGAGGCGGCAGGCTTCACGGCGCAAACGAACTTCGTGTCGCTGTTGGCCAACACGGCCCGCGGAATCGGCGTCGGCGAAACCTCGCGCGCGACGCAGCGCTTGGCGTTTGCGCTGTCGATCCCGTGGATGTCGGAAGCATACGACGACGTCGTCGCCGCGTCGCGCGCCCAACAGCCCGCCACGATCGCAATCGCGCTCGAAGGGTGGAGCGGCTCGACGGACGACGGCGCGAACGAGGCCGAACTCGTCGCGGACGTCGAACGGCAGGTCTCCGCGCAAGAGCGGGCCGAGGTCGCACAGCTCGGCGGCCTGAAGTTTTGGTGGCCTTCGATCGTCGCCGTCGTGCTGCTGGCGGCAGCCCATTACTTGGGCCTCGCGTCGATCCTCTTCGCGGCGTTGTTTGCGGCGGCACAAGCGCTGCAGTACCTCTTGCGCCGGGCGAAGATCGCGACGATCCGCGCCGCATACGCGCAGCGGCGTGCCGCGCAGGTTTCGATCGTCAAGACCTTTTGCGCCGAAGTCGTCGACCTGCGCGAGGAGGTCCGGCGCGAGGATGCCGTCGCCGACAAGGTACGCGAGCGGTTGGCCGGCATCGCCGCGCAAGAACAGCTCGGAGCGCAATTCGAAACCGGGCGCGCGGTGCTCGCATGAGCGTCGAGTGGGGGCGTCCGGCGGCACCGAGGACGAGCGGTCCTTCGCCTGGGGCGCCGGCCGCGCCGCCCTCGCCGTGGGAACAGATTGCCGAAGCCTTCCCCGCCTGGACGCTCGAACCGCCGTTCACCGTCCAGCCCCACGGCGAAAAGCGCGGTTCGTGAAGCCATCGCCCGCAACGTACGCCGAGTGGGTCGAGCTGCTCCACCGCTTCGAGCGCTCAACTGACGACCAGGAGGTCGTCGCCATACTCGGCCGCTCGAAGTTCTCTCTGCCTCCCGAGATGGCGCAGCGCCTCTGCAAACGCGTGGTCGAGGTTGTCGAGGGGCGCGTGCGCGTGGTCGTGACGCACTTGCAGCAAGACCTCGATCGAGGAACCGACGAGGTCGGCTACGGTCAGAGCATGACGCGCGCGCGGCACGAGCTGGCGCCGATCGCAGGGTTCTGCGCCGCTGCCTGCTGGCCGCCCGACTTCGGAGCCGCGATGAAGAAGAGCCTCGAAGATTTCGTGGCAAAGACGCGGGCGTCGCTCGAAGAGTCCGCTGCAGCCTACGCCCGTCACGACCAAGGTGCGCGCCTTTCGATGATCCGCAAATTTCCGTTCTCGATCGGCGTGCCCACCGCGGAACCGCCCGGGGGGTCCAGGTCGAACCCCAAGCCAACACCCGACGACCCGTTGCCGACGCGACGGATCATCCTTTAGTGTTCGCCGCTCGTCCCGCTTCGCGACCTTGGTGTTGCGGGACGTCCGGCGAGACACACTAAGAAAGCGAACGACTCGTGCCAGACGCCGCCGCCACGCAAGCGATTCTCGTACGCTATTTCAAAGCCCGCATTCCGTTCATCGCACTACGGACCTCGGAACGGGCGCGAGCGCTCGAGCTGATCGAGCGGGCCGGGAACGAGATCCATCTACCGGTGCTCGTGCACACGTTGTCCGCGGGCTTGATCGACCGAACGACGGGGCGCAAAGTCAGCGAGGATCGCTCGGTGATGGCCGTGCTCGATTTTGCCGCCGAGCAGATGAAGGTGCGCCAGAACCTGACGCTCGTGCTGACCGAGGTCGCCGACATCGAAGACGATACCGCGATGGCGCGCCAGCTCGCGGACGTCGTATTGCTCGCAAGCGAACGTGGCGGCTCGATCGTCGTGCCGACGATGAAGAGCATTTGGCCGACGCTGCAGCGCTTGGGCATGAGCGTAACCCTCGACGTTCCGACCGAAGACGAGATGGTCGAGATCATCCGCGCGACGATCGAACCGTATCGCGGCCAGATGCGCGTCGAATGGGGCGATGCCGAGTACAAGCAAGCCGGCTCGATCCTGGCGGGCATCTCGCGGATCGAAGCGGAGAACGTCGTCGCGACCTTGCTCGCCAAGGGCAGCATCGGCAAAGACGATACCGAGGAGCTGATCAAGGCCAAGGACCGGATCTTCAGCGACATCTCCGGCATCGAACGCATCGAGGTCAAGGACCTGTCGGTCGGTGGTCTCGAGGGCTTGCAGGCTTGGCTCGAGCGCGAGCGGCCGCTGTTTACCGCGGATTTGCGCGATCGGAAATTACGCCCGCCGCGCGGGGCGCTCTTGGTGGGCGTGCCGGGCTGCGGCAAGAGCCTGAGCGCGAAGGCGATCGCCGCCTCTTGGAAGCTGCCGCTCTTTCGGCTCGACCTCGCAAACATCCACGGCCAGTACCTGGGTCAGAGCGAAGGACGGCTCAAAGCGGCACTCTCCACGGCCGATCACGTGGCGCCGTGCGTCCTCTGGATCGACGAGATCGAAAAGGGCTTAGCCGGCGCCGGAGACCAAGGTACGAGCACGCGCCTGGTGGGGCACTTCCTGTTTTGGCTGCAAGAGTCGACCTCTCGCGTGTTCGTGGTTGCAACCGCCAACGACGTCTCGCAACTTCCGGCCGAGCTGTTGCGGCGCGGCCGCTTCGACGAGATTTTCTTCGTCGATCTGCCCACGCCGCAGGAGCGGCGTGAGATCATCTCCCTCTACGTGCGGCGCAACCTGCGCGACCCGATCGACGACGCGCTGCTCGAGCAGCTCGTCGGGCTGTCCGACGGGTTTGCCGGCTCGGACCTCGAGGCAGGCGTGCGCGAGGTCGCTAAAGACGCATTTCTCAAGGGCGACGATGCGGTCGTGCCGGAACTGTTCTTGCGCTCGTTTCGGAACGTCGTGCCGCTGACGAAAACCAACCCCGAGCGAATCGAGCAGATTCGGGCTTGGGGACGCGATCGGGCAGTGCCCGCGTCCGGCGTAGCGGCCGGCGCACCCGGTGCTGAGGATCACCCGACGCGGCGTGTCGTCTTGACCTAGGGAAGTTTCTTCCGGCCGCTGCTGGTTCTGTCGGTAGTTTCAAGCAGGATGCGGCGCTCGCCATCTCGGCGGGTAAGTACACCGTATGAAGATCGCCCAAGTCGCGCCACTTTCCGAGAGCTGCCCGCCGCGGCTGTACGGCGGTACGGAGCGCGTCGTCGCCAACCTGTGCGACGAACTCGTCCGCCAAGGCCACGAGGTAACGCTGTTTGCCAGCGGCGATTCGCAAACGCTCGCCGACCTCGATCCGGTCTGCGAGCGCGGTCTGCGCCTTTCCCCAGGGGTTCGGGAGCCGCGCGCCTACGAGACGATTCAGCTCGGCCGGGTCGTCCGGCGGGCACACGAATTCGACGTCCTGCACTTCCACTTGGACTATCATCATTTTGCGGCCGTGCTTCCGTTCGCCGACCGCGTGCTGACGACGTTGCACGGACGGCTCGACCTTGCCGAGCTGCAACCGGTCGCGCGCGAGTTCCCGGGGATGGCGCTGGTTTCGATCTCCGATTCGCAGCGCCGGCCGATCCCGGGCGCCAATTGGATCGGCACCGTCTACCATGGGCTGCCGCCGGACAGCTACGAACTCGGCGACGGCGAGGGCGATTACCTGGCGTTTCTGGGCCGCATCTCGCCCGAAAAAGGCATCGAGCGCGCCGTTGCGATCGCGCGAGGCTCGGGGCGCGCACTGCGCGTGGCCGCGAAGATCGATAGCGTCGACCGGGCTTACTACGAACGCTCGGTCGCGGCGCTCTTCGACGATCCCTCGATTCGATCGATCGGCGAGATCGGCGAGCGTGAGAAGAACGGCTTTCTGGGCAGCGCGCGCGCGCTCGTCTTTCCGATCACGTGGCCCGAACCGTTTGGTCTCGTGATGATCGAGGCGATGGCATGCGGAACGCCGGTGATCGCATGGCGCAACGGATCGGTTCCCGAGATCATCGAGCACGGCGTCACCGGATTCATCATCGACTCGGTCGAGGAAGGTATCGAGGCTGCCGCGCGCGTGGCCGAACTCGACCGCGCCACGATTCGGCGCCGCTTCGAGGCACGGTTTTCGGCCGAGCGCATGGCCAAGGGCTATGTCGCGCTGTACGACGCGATCGGATCGCGTTCCCGATCTGCAGGACTCGCACGCGTCGTAGCCTGAAGCGGTTCGGCGTGAGCGAGCTGGAACTCCGCCTCCACGTCCCCGCGTCGGAGTCGTTCGCCCAGCGGCAGCCCCACACGCTCAAGAGCGGCGACACGTTCGTGGTCTTCGACCGCAGCGGCGATCTTCGCGGCGAGCTTGGCGGTGACGAGCACGCAACCTCGCCCGAGGGACTCTATCGCGAAGATACGCGCATCGTCTCGCGCTTTGCCTGGCGCCTGGACGGCGAACCCGCGCTCTTGCTCAGCGCGACCGCGCGCAACGATCCGACGGTCTTCAGCGCGGATTTGACCAACGCCGATCTCTACGACGGCGACCGTCTCGCACTGGCGCGCGAACTCATTTATCTGAACCGTCGAAAGTTTGTCTGGCAAGGTGCGATGTACGAGCGAATCTTACTGCGCAACTTCGACCAGATTCCCCACCGCGTGACGCTCGACGCATTCTTCGACGCCGACTTTGCCGACGTGTTCGAAGTGCGCGGCGAGCGGCGGCCGCGGCGTGGTACCCTCGTTCGTTCGCTGCCCTCGCCCAGCTGCGCCAGGATCCGCTACACCGCACTCGACGACGTAACGACCGACGTCGACATGAACTTCGATCCGGAGCCGGCGCACATCGATACGATGCGCGCGCGGTACGTGCTGAACCTCGCCCCCGGGGAACACCGGCGCCTGTTTGCCCGCGCCGGTATCTCGGAAGGCGAGCGGGCCTGGACGGCGCCCCAATTTTTCGCCGCGTTGCGCGCCGCGCGCCGCGAGTTTGCCGCCATCGCCCGGGCCGCTACCACGGTTTCCAGCTCGAACGCGACGTTCGACGAAATCGTGCGGCGGTCGGCGTCGGACCTTTCGATCCTGGTGACCCGCACGGCGCTGGGATCGTATGCCTACGCGGGCATCCCCTGGTTTGCGACCGCCTTCGGGCGCGACGGCATCATCACGGCGCTGTTCACCCTATGGCTCGACCCGTCGATCGCGCGCGGCGTCCTGCGCTTCCTGGCGGCGACGCAAGCCGTCGAAACCGATCCCAGCCGGGATGCCGAACCGGGCAAAATCTTGCACGAAATGCGGCACGGTGAGATGGCGCGTCTCGGCGAGGTTCCATTCGCTCGCTATTACGGCAGCGTCGATGCGACGCCGCTGTTCGTCATGCTGCTCGAGGCCTACTACGCGCGCACCGGCGATCTGGAGCTGGTCCGGGAACTCTGGCCCAACTGCTCGGCCGCGCTCGACTGGATCGATCGCTACGGCGATCTCGACGGCGACGGGTTCGTCGAATACGCCCGCAAGACGCCGGGCGGCCTGGACAATCAGGGTTGGAAGGATTCGCACGATGCGATCTTCCACGCCGACGGCCGCCTGGCGAGCGCTCCGATCGCGCTTTGCGAGGTGCAGGGTTACGTCTATGCGGCCAAGCGTGGTGCGGCGGCGCTCGCGGCGGTGCTGGGTTACCCGGCACAAGCCGCGCAGCTTGCGGAAGCGGCGCGGGAACTGCGCGAGCATTTCGATGCGGCCTTTTGGTGCGAAGAGCTGAACACGTACGCGATGGCCCTCGATGCGGCCAAAGCTCAATGCCGTGTCGTCAGCTCGAATGCGGGCCACGCGCTCTTCAGCGGGATCGCGACGGCGGAACGAGCGTCGAGCGTCGCCAAGGTCCTGATGGGACAGCAATGCTTCTCGGGCTGGGGCATCCGGACGGTCGCGACCAGCGCCTCGCGTTACAATCCGATGTCGTATCATAACGGATCGGTCTGGCCGCACGACAACGCGATCATCGCACTCGGCCTCGGTCGCTACGGTTTCAAGGCCGAGGTCGGGCGCCTGTTCCGAGCGACGGTCGACGCGGCCGCGTGCATGGAGCTGCGCCGCCTGCCCGAGCTTTTTTGCGGCTTCGAGCGTCGCCGCGAGAGCACGCCCACGCTCTATCCGGTTGCATGTTCGCCTCAGGCCTGGGCGAGCGCCGCACCGTTTGCGATGCTGGCAGCAAACCTGGGACTCGTGTTCGACGTTGCGCGCAACGAGATTCGCTTCGAACGCCCCGTCCTGCCGGCGTTTCTCAGCGAGCTGCACTTACGCGGTTTGACGCTCGCGGGCAGCTCGATCGACGTCGAGGTGCGCCGGCACGGAACCGAACTCGCTCTCAACGTCAAGGACCGGCACGGTTCGGTACGCGTGAGCGTGGAGTACTAGCTCGGGCTAGCCGCACGGATGCGGCTGTGTCGCACGGCGCCGGATGCGCCATCAGTGCGACCTAGCCCGCTCGAACAAGCGAATTCGAGCCGCGTGAAGAAGGGCCGCGACATGCAACAGGCGGACGTCCTCGTGGTCGGGGCCGGCCTCGCGGGGCTCGTGGCAGCGGCCGAAGCGGCGGACGCGGGCAAACGCGTCATCGTCGTCGATCAGGAATCGGAGAACAATCTCGGCGGCCAAGCGTTCTGGTCGCTCGGTGGTCTGTTCTTCGTCGACAGTCCCGAGCAGCGCCGCTTCGGGGTCAAGGACTCGTACGAACTCGCGCTCGAGGACTGGCTCGGGACGGCGGCGTTCGATCGCGTCGAAGACCATTGGCCGCGCCGGTGGGCTGAGGCCTACGTGGCGTTCGCCAAAGAAGAGAAGCGCGCGTGGTTACACGCGCAGGGCATGCGCTGGTTTCCGATCGTCGGTTGGGCCGAACGTGGCGGCTACGGCGCCGTCGGGCACGGCAACTCGGTGCCGCGTTTCCACCTCACCTGGGGCACCGGACCGGCCGTGATCGAGCCGTTCGTTCGGCGCACGCGCGCTGCCGAAGCGGCATCGAAGCTGTCGTTCCGATTCCGGCACCGCGTCGACGCACTGATCGTCGAGGGCGGCGCGGTTGCCGGCGTTCGCGGCACGCTGCTGGAGCCCGACGACGCGCCGCGCGGTAAGGCGACCTCGCGCACGGCGACCGGCGATTTCGAGTTGCGGGCCGGCGCAACGATCGTGGCTTCGGGGGGCATCGGCGGCAATCAGGACCTGGTGCGCGCGAACTGGCCGGCACGCCTCGGAACTCCACCGCGTTTCATGGTTCAAGGCGTGCCAGACCACGTCGACGGCCGGATGCTCGCGATCGCCGAGACCGCCGGCGCCCGGCTGATCAACCGCGACCGCATGTGGCACTACACCGAGGGCTTGCGTAACTGGAACCCGATCTGGAATCGGCACGGGATCCGCATCATTCCCGGGCCGTCGTCGCTCTGGCTCGATGCGACCGGCAAACGCCTGCCGCCGCCACTCTACCCGGGCTTCGACACGCTCGGGACGCTCGAGTACATCATGAAGTCGGGCTACGAATATACGTGGTTCGTGACCGACCAGGCGATCGTCAAACGCGAGTTCGCGCTCTCCGGCTCGGAACAGAACCCCGATTTCACCAATAAGGATTGGCGCATGGTGCTCGGGCGCGTGCGCGGCAAGGCGGCAACGCCGCCCGTTGAGGCGTTCAAAAGCAACGGCGCGGATTTCGTCGTGCGCGAGACGCTCGACGAACTGGTCGAGGGCATGAACGCGCTTACGCCGGAGCCGCTGCTGGATCTCGAGA
>Ga0302326_10009216_pt1 | contig 21633 bp, 22 predicted proteins | sample Palsa_T0_3_FD_202264 | JGI IMG/M metagenome (GOLD analysis project Ga0302326, IMG submission 202264) | Peat permafrost microbial communities from Stordalen Mire near Abisko, Sweden - Palsa_T0_3 | ecosystem: Environmental > Terrestrial > Soil > Palsa > Peat permafrost | place: Sweden: Abisko... | reverse complement strand
AGCGATTTTGGCGCTGCCCCGCTTGGAACCCGGCTTGCCACGAAAAATTCGTGCTACGCAAAGGTGCGGATTCAGATAGGCCGCACAGTATTTTTCGGACAGGCTCCTAGCTCTTTTCGGGAGCTTGATCGTGGTCGTGCTTACGGCCTGGATCAACACGCGCATGCTGAGTGCGCAGATCGCGGCGGTCGATTCCAGGATTGAGGCTGTGCGCTCCGAAATGGGAGCCTTGCGGGCCGAAATGCGCCAGGGTTTCGCGGAGCTTGAACTCAGGCTCACCAGACAGATCATGGAGTTGGATCATCGCGTCGAACGCCTGGAAGAGCAACGCGGCTTGATTCGGACGCCTTAGCGACCGCGATCTGGCCGCCTTTAAAGGAGGCCGGGCCGGCTGCAGGCAGAATTGCCCGCCCTACATCATTTCGTGGTGGTCAGGTTGTGCTCGATGGCGAATTTGACCAAACCCACGAGATCGTGAATGTTGAGTTTGCGCATCAGGCTGGCGCGGTAGGTATCCACCGTCTTGGGGCTGATATCCAGCAAATTGGCGATCTCTTTGGCGCGCAGACCGTTCACCAGGTGGAAGAAGACATCACGCTCGCGCCGGCTGAGATGCCCCAACGGATCGTCCTCGTGGGCGTCGCGCGAGGACGGCAGCAGGCCCGCTACGCGCAGCAGCGGCGACACGTACACGCCGCCATCGCGTATGTAGCTGATGGCGTCGGTGAGGTGACGGGGAGGGCCGTCCTTCAACAGGTAGCCGTCCGCGCCGACTTTCAAGGCTTCGCGGATGGCGCTTTCCTCGCGGCTGATGGTGAGGATCACGCAACGCGTCGGAATCTCCGCTTCGCGCACCTTCCGCACTACCTGCAAGCCGGTCAGCTTCGGCATATTCAGGTCCAGCAGAGCGAAATCGGGCCGCAGCGAGCGGATCGTTTCGAGCGCCGCCAGGCCGTCGGCGCACTGCGCCAGCACCTGCAAATCGCGGCTCTGGCAGACCAGCGCCAAGCCTTCGCGAATGATGGCTTGATCCTCCGCAATTACCACAGTCGTTTGTTTGGGATTATTCATGGCTCACCGGTAGAGAAATAATCAATTGGGCGCCTTCGGAAGTGCCGCGCGTTTGCAGATCGCCGCCAAGCTGGCGCGCCAAGTCGCGCATGGACCGCAGCCCGATGCCGGCGGATGCCGGGGACCGCTCGGGGTCCAGCGGCGCGCGAAAGCCGGATCCATCGTCCGCGACTTCGAGCACGATCCGGCCGTCTTCTTCGCGCAGCGACATCCGCACGCGGCGCGCGTCGGCGTGTTGAATGACGTTAGAGATGCCTTCCTGCGCGACCAGATATATTGCCCGCCGCACTTCCGGGGGAGGCTCCGCGGAAAGCGCGCGGAGATCGAGGGCTCCCGCGAACTTCTCGGATATTCCCGAAGCTTCCCAGAGATTACGCAGGGCCGTCACCAAGGGTTGCGTCTGCCAGACCGGCACATATAAGCGCCGCGAGACGCCGCGTACCTGTTCCAAGGCGGTACCGGCCAACGCCGCAACTTGGGTAAGGCTTTTGCGGACCGCATCGGGCGGATCGGACAACGCCGCTTCGAGTAAACTGACGTGCACGTGGATTCCCGCCAGCGCTTGTCCCACGCCGGTGTGCAACTCGCGGCCGAGCCGCTGACGCTCCGCTTCCATGGAATCGGCCAGAATCGCGCCCATGGTGCGGGGCGCGGCGCTGGTGCGGGCGCGCAGTTCGCGATCCGCATCCAGCAAGCGGAAGTAATTGCGCGAAGCGCGGTGCTGCATACACGCGAGACGCTCCAGTTCCCGGCAGGAAAGCGCGGGGATCCCGGCCATTTGCTGTAGCCGGCGTACACCATCGCCGGAGCTGTCCGGCAAAAACCCCGAGGCCAATTTCAGTCGATCCTTCCTGTTGATGGGCGAACTCTTACAGCAATAGCCCTATCCAGCATGGCAAGTAAGATGCGTCGACGCAATCCCATATGTACTTAGTACCTCAGTGAGATTCTTAGTACTTGCTCCACTAAATTTGGGAGCTTAACGTAGGAGTGTCCGAACTTTTATCAATGTTCTTGCAGCGATTGGCGGTATTGATCGGAGGCTTCGCCGCGGGTGCGCTCATTCGCCGTTGGCAAGCGCACGATGCGGCGGGAGCTTCGCCGCGCTCTGTCGACAGGGTTTCCAGGGAGTGGAAGGCGCAGGCGCGCGCGCACGATCAAAGGATCGCCCGGCTGGAAGCGCGGTCGGATGCGCAGGACGCCAAACTGACAGAGCTCCCGACGACAGTGCAGATTGTTTCCGCGATGGACGAACTGCTGGTCAAGGCAATGTCGGGATTGGAGGGCCGCTTGACGGCGCAGGCGCAGTCCATCGAGACGCTGGAGCGCACCGTGTCGCAGACCGACGAGTTGCTGGAGCGCGTGCTGGAATCGTTAGACACGCTGCGCGACGCGCCCCGGTAGGACAGACCATCGATGCCTGCCCCGGGGGCATGGCCGCGGTGAGCGCCGGGAAGAGCTGCGCGGATGCCGTGGCGGCCGCAGAGCGGGGCTCAAGCCCCGCGCCGGCTAAAGCCCGCCCTCCAATTTCGGGTTATGGGACATAGTCTCCGGACCAGACATCCACCTGCAGATCGCCGGCTGCGGTGCGGCTGGCTGTCACGCTGTAAAGCCCGGTCGACAGTGGGGTGGCGGCTACGGCGGTGGCGGTCTCCTCCAGCGCGGAATGGCCTGCCTCGATCTGCGCTCCGTCATATCCCCAGACGCCCGCATCCACGTTTCCGCTGGAATTTAGCGATGCCGTGAAAACCAGGGGACCGATCGTAGAAGCGGCGACTTGGCCGATGGCGCCCACGGTCACGGAGGAATTCCGCGTGATCGCGCCGGTGGTCTGATTCAATGTCCAATCGATCAGCTCAAGGTCGCCCGCGCTATTGCGCACCGGCGTGGCCACGTGTCCCGAGTCCCATGCGGTGATATCCAACTCGCTGACGGGTCCCGCGGAAGCGGTTTCCAGATGCGACACCGTGCCAACCTCGTTTATAGACCACGAGTCGAGTTGCAGATTCCCGGCGCCGTTGCGGATGGCGGTCACAAACCAGTTGGCGTTGACGGCGGCGACGGCTGGAAGAGTGCCCACCGGGCCGGAAATCGGCCCCCCCGACACCAGGTTAATTTCGCCATCGACCATCGCCCAGATGCTCACCACCAGTTGCCCGTCACTGTCGGTGACGGCCACGAGGCTTTCGGAACTCAGTTTGGTCATGCGCACAAACGACGCATCCGTGAAAAGAAGCGCCTCGCTGAGGCAGCATGTTACGACTCCGGTCGCGCTTACCTTCCACGGAATAACTTGCAGCGTGTTTAAATAAATCGCGCCGGTGACGATCAGGTTGGGGGTCAGGGCCACGGTGGCTACGCTGGCGTTCTGGACGACGATGGGGGAAGTCGCGGAGCCTTTGCGGAGTAGCGCGTGGCCGTTCGATTTCCAGGTGATCAACTCGACTTTGCCGGCGCTGTTGAGAACTCCGGTGGCGACCCAGTTGGGCTTTAAATTCGCAACGGAAACCTGGCTGACGGCTCCGGCGGAGGCCCCATACTGAAATTCCATAAAGTTCTGCGCGGAGGCCGTGGCTGCGGTCATGCATGCGGCCAGCAGGCCCGCGCCTGCGGTGTATACTTTTCGATTCATGTTCATTGCTTTGTCCTTTGTTTTCTTTCTCGTTCTTCCATGGTTCAATGCCGGAGCCAGTTCCTTGCCGACCGGCGCGGGCGGAAGAACGCGCATAGTCCCGTCCGGGCGGCAAGTGGCTCTTAGATGTTTTTCGAAATCCAGTGGCGCCGGGCCGGCGCCTGCAACTACAGGCTGCTGGCTACGCAGTTTGGAGGACCTTGCTAAATTCACCCTCGGGCAGGAATATAGCGCGGACGCCGAATGTATGCAATGGACTGCGACTGTTCCCCGTCTGTACCGCTAAACAAATGAAGACAGGTAGGATCGATTACCGTCTGCACTGCGCCGCCGTCTCCTGCCTGTGGGGCAGACGATCGGTTTGTGTCGTCTGCCGCCGCTGCTCATTGGCGGCAGACCACGAAGCGAACCAATATCGCTGCTAAAAGAGCCTGCGCCTCTACAGACCGGGCGGCTCGTCCCCTTCGAAGTGCGGGTCGAAGCCGCCAAAGAACAGGCACTCCAGCCGGTCTGCGTCGGACAGAATTCCGCCAGGCACTTGCTTTCTCTCCGTTTGGAGAAGGTCCGTCAAACCGTTTAGGGCGACGGCGACCTCTCTGTGTATCAGTGGATCGCCGTGGGTCAGGTCTATGTAGCGCCGGACTGCCTCCGCAAACGCCAGGAATTCCTGCGCCGGATACTTCCTCTTCGTTCGGCTAAGCGCCTCGTGGAAAGAGCACCATAGAATCGGCCACGGCCTTTGCGCGGCGACTCTTCACGGAATCATCCATAGCGTTGCAACATTGCCGGGGAGCCGGGCGGACGCGCTTTACAGCGCGTCCAGGCCGGCTGGAAAGCCGGCCTGCAGCCAAAATTGCCTGCCCCACAAGCGGCTAGCTGGTTCCCAGATACATCACATGCACATACACGCCCAGCCTCACGTTGTAGGCCAGATACCAGCCGACATGGTCCGGGTCGTCGTAGATCACAATCTGGTCGCTATCCCAGAGCCAGCCAGTACAGAAGCCCACGTCGAAGTCGGCCACGTTCCAATAGAATCCGCCGAACCAGAAACGTCCCGGGCCGCCGCCCGCCAGACGCCAGACATGGCCTTTGCCGATGCCGCCCGTGAAGCGTCCGTGTTCCCATGGGTGGTCGAGATGGTAATGCGGGTCGTCCTTTCCGGTATCGTGTCCCACCCACGTGCCGTTGGTGTGGACGTGGGGAGCCTCCGGATGTCCGGGTTTGTCGGCGGTGGGGTGCTCGGGCGCGGCATGCGGTGCACCCTTGGCGGGAGGGGGTCCTTTCTTGGGAATGTAGCCGCCGCCCACCTCGGGCTTGGTGCTCCCATGTTTTTCCTGCGCGAGAACGGAGAAAGCAAACGTCAACGACAATGCGCACAACCCAATTAGTATCTTCATTGAAGCCTCCAAAAACATCCTACATCATATGGCGGCGGTTGGCGAATGCCTATGGGTAAGCATTGGCACAGTTGTTGCGGCCGACGCCCACTAAACCCTCAGGCATCGCCCGCCGATGTGCTATTTGGAAATGACCGATTCCGTGGACACCCCTTGCATGGGCGCTGGTGGGAACTGCCTCCCATGATTCTGTACCCTTTCGGCCGCGGCCTGAACGCATCCGCGGTGCTCGACAGCATGAAGCTGACGCTGCACTTGAATGGCATGGGTGAGCCGGGCCTGGATAAGGAGCCATTGCTGCGCGGCCGATACGCTGAATTTCGCATGCTATCCCTGGTCGGCAAGGATGTCATGCGCTGGATCGCCCAGTGCGCGGATTTCATCGGTCGCGACGATCTTCTGGCGCATGCCGGCATCCGGCCGCCGAGTTTCGCGGATCTGCTGTTGAATCGCACCCCGCCGGCCGTGGCGGCCCGCTTGGAGACCTGGGGCGTGTCAGACTACCGCCGCGTTGTCTCGCGGGCTATAGCCTGTTCACCTGCCATCAAGGTGATGCCGTTTACCCGGTTGGAACCCGCCTCGTTTGGCTTTGCGCTGTACACGTCGGACGAATACATAAGCGAGGCCGGGTGCGGGCTGGATGGCAAGCAGGCGTGATCGCTTCCAAAGTATTTTGCCAATTTTCGCGTCCAACGCGAAACGTTTAGGCGTCTCAACTCACTACTCAATGGGTGTTTTATCCGCTTCGCGGGTCCGGGGAGGGACTTCGAATGGGGGTGCAGCCGAGGAATCCTTTATTTGACAAGCAGTTGCATGCCGAGGTGCGGCGCATTCTGCGTTTGCTGGAGCGCACCAGAAAGACGCGGCAGCAGGTTCGCCTGCTGATCGCGCGTGAGACGGTCGCATCGCCGCGGAGAGCACGTCCGGTGCCTTACCGGCCCATTTTGCCCGGTCCGCGAATAGACGGGTAGCCCAGCGCTACAATCAAGGGTGTCTTCCATAACCCCCAGCGGTGTGCGCGCCGCCGCCATCCGCATTCGGCCGCTGGCCAAACGCACGCCTGTCCTGACGTCGTCGGAATTCGACGCGGCCGCCGGTGCGCGCGTCTTCTTCAAGTGCGAGAACCTGCAAACGGGCGGCGCATTCAAGATCCGGGGCGCGTCCAACCTGATTCTCTCCATCCCGCCCGCCGATCTGCCGCGCGGCGTGGTGGCGTTTTCCTCCGGCAATCACGCGATCGCGGTGGCTATCGCCGCCCGCCATGCCGGGACCGCCGCCACCATCGTGATGCCGGCAGATGCGCCGCGTTCGAAGCTCGATACGGCGCGTGCGTACGGTGCGCGCATCGTGCTCTACGATCGCCTGCGGGAGAGCCGCGAGGCCATCGCCGCCCGCATTCTTGAAGAGTCCGGCGCCACGCTGGTGCCTCCCTTTGACCATCCCATGATCGCGGAAGGACAGGGAACCGCCGCGCTGGAACTGCTCGAAGACTCGCCGGACCTGGATGCCCTGATCGCCCCGGTGGGCGGCGGCGGGCTGCTCGCGGGATGCGCGACCGTCGCCCAGGATATGCGCCCTTCGATCCGTCTGTTCGGCGTCGAGCCGGCGGATGGCAACGATACGTTTCTCTCGTTCCAGGCTGGCGAGCGCCGCTCCATCCCGCTGCCGCAAACGATTGCCGACGGCCTGCGCGCTCCGCAACCGGGCGAGCTGACTTTCCCGATAATCCGGCAGTTAGTCGAGCAAATTGTGTTGGTGACCGACGATGAAATCCGCGCGGCTGTCAAGTTCCTGCTTACGCGGGTGAAGATCCTGGTGGAACCGAGCGGCGCGGTGGGCGCGGCGGCGCTGCTGTTCGGGAAATTGCCGGGCGGTATTGGAAAGGTGGGCGTGATTCTGTCGGGGGGCAATATGGATCTCGATCAACTGGCCACTTATGGCGATTGAGGAGTTGCCGACTCAACGCGAAGCAGAAGTGTTCTATTCCGAACAATCCGAAGACTTTTCGAATATCCCCGAGCATTTTCGAAGATTTTCGTTGACAACAGCGTCGGCGCTATCCTCCCTAGTACAGTCACAGGCGGCGCGAAGCTCAGCGCGCCACTTGTGCCCCTGGGCTCCCAGGCTGAACGCTGAGGAGGGTTCATGCGGACCCTTATTCGCGCGGCACTCGGCAGACACCTATCCGAACTTTAGCGTCGTCGACGTGTGGGACAATCTCGATGGCAACAGCGCCTGGCACGGCTCGCCGATATCGCAGATTAGGATAACTAACGGCCGCCTGTATGTTCCCACTTACGATAGCGGCATCCGCGTCTACGACAACTGGAGCGGCCAGTGATGAGTATCCCCGCCATGAGTACACCACGACCTCAGCAGCCACGGCCGGGCCGCTTTCCTCCTCGCGCTGACGCTGGGCGCAATGGTTCTCCAGCCCCTGGCGGGCGCGGATGACTCGAGCGTAAAACCGCGGCAAGATGACCCCGATCCGTCTGCCTGTCGGAATGGGTCTCCTGGGACTCACCGAGGTTTCGCCGGGGAGCTTCGTGGGCGTCTCCGGCGCCAACGCCGTTCTGCTGACCAGCCAGGGGAAAGCGAACATCTTCCGCCAGACGCCTGCCGCCGAGGGCGTGACTTCGGTGAAGGTGGTCCAAGCCATAAACGGCCGGCTGTGCGGCGCAGGGGTGGCCTCCCAGGGCGGGAAGAACGTCGATCTCAACTTAAGCTTCGGCTTCAACTGCAGCCCCCAGTCGTACCCGAACCCGTATGTCTCTATCTTCTCCATCCCGACTCCCGACGGCTTGCTCTATGGTACGCAGTACGGCCCGCCGGCGGCGGACAGCTTCGTACGCATGTCCCTGGACGGCGCACTGAGCGTTGTACACGCTTTCTCCGCCCAGGAGGGATATCCGTCCTACGTGCCGATACTGGGCCCGGATGCAACTTCTACGGTCTTGCGGAAGTAAACTCTCCAGTCCGGTCGTTCTGGCGAGTCCCTCTATCGGGTCACGCCCGAGGGGGATCTCAAAACCTTGCTAACGTTTCCTGCGGGGCGGTCAAAACGAACTATGCGTCTGGGGGGGACCCTGATCCAGGCCAGCGACGGGAGATTGTACGGCATATCCGCCGGCGGCGGTAACCACCAGGCCGGATCCATCTTCCAGGTGTCGCTCGATGGTTCGGGTTACCAGGTGTTATGCGACTATCCGCACCCCCTCGCCGGCGTGCCGACCACCTTGGTCGAAGGCCCGGACGGCAACCTATACGGCATTGCGCAGGGTGAGTCGCAGCTCTGCGCGTGCGGTACGCTTTTCCGCATCAGCCTGCAAGGGAAGTATCAGCAGCTTCAGCAGCCCAATCCCGACGCGGGCGAAGGATGCCCCTGCTTCATGACGCTGGGCAGCGATGGCAAGTTCTACGGAACGTCCGCCGGCACTCTCGGCGCGTGGGTATGGGACCTGGGCCTGCCCGGGCCGAAGCCCATTGTCAATGCGATGCGGCCAACGAGCGCGGCGGCCGGTAAGTCAATCGTCGTCTGGGGCAGGAATCTGCTGAGCGCGACGGCTGTCAGCTTTGATAGGGTGGCCGCCACGACGTTCGCCAACGTCAGCGCCGAGTTTGTGTCGGTCACGGTTCCGCCCGGCGCGACCAGCGGCCCGATCACCATCACGACCGCCAACGGCAGCGCCGCTTCGCCTGGCTCGTTCACAGTGGAATAAGGCTGCGCCCAGCCGCCAGCACCAGGGCGGCATATTCGATTCTGCCGCGCACGGACCGTCGCCGCTGGCGCGCGCGTCTTCTTCAAGTGCGAGGATCTGCAAACAGGCGGTGCATCCAAGGTCCGCGGCTGGAGTTGCTCGAAGACTTGCCGAACCTGGATGCCTTGATCGCCCCCGGTGGGCGGCGGCGGGCTGCTCGCGGGATGCGCGACCATCGCCAGGGACCTGCGCCCCGCGATCGGTCTGTTCGGACTCACCCGGCAATCTTTACGGCATTACGCTCAAGGGCGGCATCACGCGCTGATCGGGGGGCTGCGGCCCGACGCATGGCGCCGCCCTACGGCCTAGTTGGCCGGAGGGGAGATGATGAACAGCGTACCGTAGCCGGATGGAGCGGCGGCCGAACCGCCGGTCGAAGCGGCGCCCCAGATGTCGCCGTTGGCGGTCACCAGCACGCCGGCGTACGGAGTGGCGCCGTCGGCGCCGCCCGTGAAGCTGTATACGGTGGTCAAGGTCGGGGGAGCGGTAGACGGGTCCAGTTTAAACACGGTGCCGTAACCGAAGGCTCCGCCTAGCGTGGTGGTGCCATACAGGTTGCCTTGCGTATCCCAAGAGAGGGCAGAGGCCGGAACACCTCCATCCGGTCCCGTGAAAGTGTGCAGAACAGTCAACTGGCTGGTAGCAATGTCAAACTTGAACACGACGCCGTAGCCGGAGCCAAAATTGCCGGAGCCGCCGGTCGAAGCCGTGCCGTAGAGGTTACCCTTGCCGTCCCCGACCAAACTGCCTAGCGGTTGGGAGCCGTCGGTTCCGCCGGTGAACGTGTATAGAGCCTTCTGGACACCCACCGCGTAAATCGATCCACCGTAAGGGCCATATGGGATCTGACCGCACCCGCAGGTGGTACCGAAGAGTTTGCCGGCCTGGAAGAGCAACCCCCCACGGGGTAACGCGCCGTCGGGCGAAAAGCTCTGGCCGTCGATAAAGTTGCCAGCGGCGGAATACTCGTATACCGATCCCCAGCCTTTGGATTGTCCCCCAACGTAGGTAGTACCAAACAAGTCTCCGACAGTGTCAAAGACGGGTGTGCCGGCAGGGCCGATACCGTCGGCTGGTGTTACGGTCTTGCCGTCGAACGTGTGCAACAGGGTGAACGTGCCGGAAGGGGTCAGCTCGAACAGCGTTCCGTCGTTATTCGCGCCGCCTTTGTACGCCACGCCATAGAAGCTGCCTTTGGCCTGGAACTGAACCAGACCGCCTACGGGGCCGACCCCGTCGGGGCCCGTGAAAGTGTGCAGGGGCGTTTCCTTGCGGGTCTTGAAATCCAATTGGTAAACGACTCCGCTGGAGCCGGCGCCGCCGCCGCTGGTAGTGCCGTAAACATTGCCGTTGTAAAGAATTGGCGTGGCCATGGGGGTTCCGCCGTCGGCGCCGCCTTGGAACGTGTAAAGCACCGTAAATGTCTGCGCTTGAATCGGTTGCAACGCAATGAGGGCAAGCGCAAGGACAGGCGCGGACGCCAGCGCTGCCCCTCCAAGGTTAGTAGAAATGAAATTTCGCATCGTATCTCCCTGTCGTTGGGCGCCGCGATTCGTGCAAGGCAAGGAAACACCTGCCGGATGCGCGGGAGCAAACTCAACTTGTGTCAATTCTGCGCTATGCAGGCAGGGGAGTCAATAGTGGCGGCCGGTGTTTAGTACGAGTACCCCAACGAGAATGAAAGTACTATAACGTACAGAACTATTTTGCCGATGTTTTGTTGTAATGCGAATTAGTTTACAATCACATAATCACGTTGATTATTCGCCGGATGAGCCCGGCGAAAGAGGAGTGCGCATGGATTTAAGTAAGGCTCTTGCGGCTTTACGTGACCAGCGCGATGCCATCGACCAGGCGATTCTGAGCTTGGAACGGCTCGCGAGCGGTCGTCCCAGGGGCCGGGGTAGGCCTCTCGGCAGTAAGAACAGCCATGCCGTGAAGCGCCCCGGCGTTTCGTCGCACGCGAGCGCGGAGCGGGTGAAGACAGCCACGGAGTGAACGCGTGGGCCCTGGGGAAGACTAGCGGCGGCGCATGGCGCCACCCCACGTGCGGCCAATGCGCCACCTCACTACGGCAGCCCACATGCTTGATTTCGTCGGCAATCCGGTATAGATTGAACTTCACAGCGGTGGAGTTCGCTTAACGCCGTCACCGACGGCCAATGACTCCTACAGATGGTTCATCTGTGGGAGTGCGGCCAACCCGTCCCGCACCGAACCACAAAACAGATCGAGGAGATCGTGTAATGGATCAAATGTGGTTCGTTGCCGCTACGTGGCTGGCGCTGGCGCTGCTTGCCGTTCTGGCGGCCAACTGGCTGCGCATCTCCACGGCGCTGTCGGAAATCGTGGTGGGCACGGTGGCGCAGCTCGTGATTGGCGCGCTGGTGGGCCGCAATGCGCTGAGCGCCAAGGCGGAGTGGATCACCTTCCTGGCCGGCACCGGCGCCATCGTGCTCACGTTCCTGGCCGGCGCCGAGCTGGACCCCGCCGTGTTCCGCGCCAAATGGAAGGAATCCTCGGCGGTGGGCCTGGCCGGCTTCTTCGGACCGTTCTTCGGCGCGGCCCTGGTGGCGCACTTTGTCCTCCACTGGGGGTGGCGTCCCAGTTGGCTGGCGGGCGTGGCGCTCTCGACGACATCGGTGGCGGTAGTCTACGCGGTGATGCTGGAACTGGGATTCAATCGGACCACCTTCGGCAAGGCCATCCTGGCGGCGTGCTTCATCAACGACCTGGGCACGGTGATCGCGCTGGGGCTGATCTTTTCGCCGTTCACCATCAAGACGCTGATCTTTCTAGGAACCTGCCTGGTGTTTTTCCTGGCGCTGCCGTTCGTGACGCAATGGTTCTTCGGGCGTTACGGCGGGCGCGTCTCGGAACTGGAAACGAAGTACCTCCTGTTCCTGCTTTTCGGACTGGGCGGATTGGCGGTTTGGTCGGGCAGCGAGGCGGTCCTGCCGGCTTACCTCATCGGGATGGTGCTGGCGGGCACGGTGGGCAAGGATCACTTCCTGATCCGCCGGCTGCGCACCTTGACATTCGGGCTGCTGACGCCGTTCTACTTCATCCGCGCGGGAAGCTTCGTTTCGGTGCCCGCGCTGGCGGCCGCTCCGTTGGCTTTCGTGGCTCTGTTTTTTGCGAAGATGGTTTCGAAGATCGCCGGTCTGCTGCCGACGGTGCGGGCCTTCGGCTACCGCGGGCACGACGGCATCTATTACACGCTGATGATGTCGACGGGACTGACGTTCGGTACGATTTCGGCGCTATTCGGCCTGAATCACGGCATCATCGACCAGATGCAATACTCTCACCTGGTGGCTACGGTAATCGGCAGCGCAGTGATACCAACCGCGATTGCGAATGCCCGTTTCATGCCGCGCCACCTGCTGCCCGAGCAGGCGCGGGAGCTGAAGGAATCGGCGTTCGGGGAGCCTGTGGGGGACTTGGATGTATGAAACGTTTGGGGAGCACATCATGCTGACTAAGGGTCCGGCTAAGAAAGTTACGATCTTCATCAACGAAGACACGCAGCATCACATGACGGCGCTGCACGATTCCATCATGACTTACCTCTTGCACAAGGGAGTCTCGGGCGCCACCGCGACCAGGGCTTACGCGGGTTTCGGTACGCACCAGCTGATGCACACGCCCAACGTGGAAGCGCTGGCGGAGCACCTGCCGGTGCGCATCGAATTCATCGAGACGGCGGCGAAGGTGGAAGAAGTGCTGCCCACGCTCTACGACATGGTCAGCGACGGGTTGATCGAGGTGCAGGACACCACGGTAGTGAAGTTCGCGCAGAGATCCGCGAAGCCGGAGCCGAAGCTGCCGCACGAACACCAAGAGGGTCCCGCGAGGATGTTGCGCGTTTTCCTGGGCGAAGCGGACAAGTGGCACGGGGAGCCGCTTTACGACGCTATCGTCAACAAGATGCGCATGATGGATATCGCCGGCGCGACGGTTTATCGAGGCATCCTGGGATACGGCGCGAAGGGGCAGGCGCACAAGCGCAGTGTGTTTCACCCCATGCGCGACTTGCCTGTGATGCTTTCGGTGATCGACTCACCGGAAAAGATCGCGGCCGCCGCGGAGGCTATTGAAGGCATGCTGGAAGATGGCCTGATCGTGACGTCGGATGTAGAGATGGTCAGGCTGGTGCGCGGCAAGAGCGCGATGGAGGTACCCGATGCTGCCGGGACAACCCGCTAAACTGTTGCGGATTCACATTGGGGAATCCGACCGCTACGGCGGGAAGCCGCTGTATGAGGCGATCGTGAATAAATGCCGGGAGATGAAAATCGCCGGCGCCACGGTGTTTCGCGGCCTGGAAGGTTACGGCGAGACAGCCGAGATGCATAAGCATCACCTGACGCGCCACGATCAGCCGATCCTGATTTCGATTGTGGACACCGCGGAAAACCTGGCGCGGCTGGCGCCGGTGGTGGAAGAGATGATGGACACGGGACTGATCGCGATTTCCGAGGTGCAGGTGGTGAGGGTGCGGAAGAAGGCGGCGGGGGCGGATGAAAAAGGCGGGTGATGGGCGCGCACGTGATGCAGGTACAATGAATCGTGCGGAAGGGACGTGAACAATGACGACATACGTGCTGGGAGCAGGCGCGTCGCACGATGCCGGGTACCCTCTGGCAAAGACCATGGCGTCCGATTTGTTGCAGTGGATGAAGCGCCCGATTCACGACCCGGACTCCTACCCGGCGCGTTATCCGGCAGCAGCTCGCTTCCTTGAAGAGTCCTTTGGTCCCGTTGAGAACGTCGAGGATCTGGTGACGGCGATACACAAGCTGATCGACGAGTATGGGAACGGAACGCGGGAGCAGCGCGCAAGGCGTGCACTAGTAGCGAATGAGTACGGCGTGTTCAAGAATGCCGTGCGCGAATGGTTCGCCGAGATTCAACGGGGCCGCCAGGCAATGACTTCTTCGGCTTACCGGGACTTCGCTAGGAACATCGCCGCCAAGGGCGATTGCATTATCACATTCAATTACGATGTTTCGCTGGAACGGGAGCTCAGGCTGGCTGGAAAGTTCGAGGTGGGCGATGGTTACGGCTTTCCGATTGAAGGCCTGCCTGGAAAGTCGGCTACGAAGGTGCTGAAGCTGCATGGGAGCACCAACTGGCTCGCGCTGCTTTTTGGGGGGATGACCTCAGGATTGTCCGCGTTTCGGCACGGTAACACTCTGGGAGCACGTCCAGCGATCCCTAAGAATGAGCTTTCATTCTTGGAATACGCCGATGCAGCCGATCCGGCGTTTGGAGAGGGTGGGGCGGCCTTGCCAGTGATGATTTTTCCGGCACGGTCACAGGAATTTTACTTTGCAGCCAGCACCGGGGCTGAATATGCGGGGTTTTGGAATGGGTTGTGGGACCAAGCCACCGCCGCGGTGCAATTGGCGGCTCGCGTAGTGTTATGCGGCTACAGCCTGCAGCCGGTTGATGAGCGCGCCCGCAAACTACTGCTTACCGCCCCCAAGAGCAACGCCGACATTGTCGTCGCGAGCGGCGATGATACGGAGCGGATCGCAAGAGATTATCGAGAAGCGGGCTACGCCAGAGTCGCGGCGGCGGATGAAGTATTTTTTCAAAGGTGGGTGGCAATCTCCGCCGGCATCCTTGTGGGGGTTCGGTAGCCGGTGGGTCTATGGAGTGGCAAACAGTCGTCGTAAGCCTCAGCGGGTCGGCGATATCCGGCGCGCTCGCGGCGGGGCTAATAAATTCGCTCATTGAGCGAAAGAAGGCCCAGCGCAGCAGAGAGCTGCAAGAGATGCAGAACGTCTTCTCCGTGGGCGCCAACTCCCATATATGGCTGCCATTGCATTCGACAAGCATATCGGGTTTTGTGAGGAATACGTCCAGGAAATGTACAAAGCACTGGACACGTTGGTCGACGGTGGCAGTGAGGAAGAACCGCTGGATCCGAAGAGGTTCTCCCGAGTCCGACAAGACTGGACCTTATGGTCAACCCGCGACATCGAAAACAAGCTGGACCAGTTCGAGCTCACAGTTAAGCAGATAATAGATGGCCCTGCCCGGGATGTGGACGCCGATGGCGCTTACATGTCAAACAAACGCAGCATCACAAGAAACGTTGTGTTCTTGAGAGGGGTCCCGCACACAGAAGATCTTACCCGCCTCAGAAACGAACTGGTGATGCCTCCAGCAAGAAAACATTGAGGAGGCGATGGGGACGGGTCCGATCGCGACTTCCAGCGTGAAGGCTGACGGGCGGGCGATCGACGATCGGCTGATCCCGCTGGCGGGGAGGCGGGCGGAGGTTCGAGAGTTGGTGTGCGCACTGGAGGCGCGGCATTCCCGGTTGATCACGGGCCCTCCGGGCATGGGCAAGACGCGGCTTCTGGCGGAGGCTGCGTGCGCGTGTGGGGAGCCGTACTTACTCATCCGGGGGCCGCTTGTGTTACACGACCTGTTAGTGCTTTTAGCCGGAATGCTGGGTTGCCGGGTTACCGGCACGACTAGCATGTCGTTGAAGCCTGCTGTTCTCGAATCGCTCAAGCATCAGCCGCGAGTCGTGCTTCTCGAAGATATGGCAGCCGCCGACCCGCGAATGTACCGGTTCTTGCAGGCTGTGTATCATGATCCGGGCAACTGTCTGATTGTGACTGCTCGTTCGCGGGAATCCTTGGGCTATCTGCGGCGGCTATTATGGGATCCGCGGGAAGAGATCGCATTGCAGCCGCTCAAGCGCGCGGAGGCGGCCGGGGTGTTTGAAGCGGCTGTCGCGGCATACGGGTTGGAGTCGTTGGATTTGGACGCGTTCCGGAGACAAGTGCTGCGGACGGCGCGCGGCAACCCCGGGCAGATTGTGGCGATGTGCCGGTTGGCGGCGCGGCCCGAGTACCGGCTGGGGCGGCGGGTCAAGTTTCTGCCGTTGCGCATGGACGCGCTGCCGGCGTTTGTGGGACAGCGGGGCTGAAGCACCGCGCCGGCTAAAGCCCGCCCTCCAGCATGGCGGCGAAGTTTTGTGCGTCTTGCTTTTGGTCTTCGCGGACGGGAATGTGCCATGAGCTTCCGGAGCTGAAGGCGATCTCCAGGCCGGGTTTCCCGTCTGTACGGACGCAGTGCAGCCCTGCGATCGATGCCAGGCGGGCGGAATGACCGACTGTACCGTATCGTTCGTATCTCTCGTTGCGCCGTTCCGCGATCCAAAGCAAGCGCCGCGATGTCACTAACACCAGATCGCCGGAGGGCGGCGGCTGGAAGAATTGCGCCAAGGGCGCTTCGCTGGCGAGCAGCTCCGCGGACCGCGCATACTCGAACTTCAGATCGAGCGGTTTACCGAAGGCGCCTGATGCGAAAGGGGGTTCCCGGGCCGGCGTGGCAGGCAGCCAGCGGTCTTCGAGCGTCCGGATGCACTTCTCTACCGGACCTCTGGCGCGAGTGTTGTACGGCAACCGTATTTGGCCGCCGTTCCAGACCATGACCACCCAGCCGGTCAGCAGGATGCGGCCCCACTCCAGGCGCTCTATGCTGTCCAATGGAATGTGAACGGGGTGCTCTTCGGATGCCGCATGAGACACCATGATGGCCTCGCGGCCGCGCAGCAACAGAATGCGCGGAGGGTATCGGCGGCGGCCCAACCAGTCGGCATCGTCGCGGGGCAGGAAGACGCCCGCGTCGAACGTCTTGAGATCCGGCGGCAAGACGAAGCCGTCTGGCACTTGGGAGAGCGCCTCAACCGGAAACGAGAAACGATATTGCCGGGAATCCACTGGAGTCACTGGCCGACCTCGCCGAGACGGGCCAGATCGTCGAGAATCGCCTGGCGCTCCTGAGTGGGCACCGACGCGTTGACCATCAACCGCGCCAACTGCGCGCGGTAGGCATCCGCCGAGGAATCAAACCTCAACTGAAGTTCGGCCAAGGCGCCGCGCGCCCAGTTTTCGACCAATCGTCCGTGGGTGGTGAATGCCTGCGCGAGCGGCTCTTCGAGGGCCAGCCGGAGCATCGCGAGGATGCGTTGGCGCGCCAAAGCCCGGGGATGCCGAATCCAGGGGCGATGGAAGTCTCCGTTCATCGGCGGGAGATCGAAGCGCGGCATTTCATGGATGGCGCGCAGGAGTTCGTCTTCAGGCGGCGCGTCGTGAGTCTGCAGCGCCGTGGCGGTCCGCTGCAGGGCCGCGGCCAGGGTGCGCGCGAGTTCCTGGAGATGCGTGTACACCTGGATTGCGGAGGCAGCCGTCTGGGCGACGGCCCGCGCGACGGCGGCGGTCGACCAAGAATCCATCAGGGCGTCCGCCGCCCGGTCCAGGGCATGCGGCGTCAAGCGGCGCAAGTCATCGGAGGCGCGCAGACAAAACACGCGGGCCTGTTCCAGGCTGCCGGCCGACTCGCGCAAGGCGCGCTCGAGCGCGCGAAGTTCCTCCTCCGACAGGGCGGGACCGGTTCCACTGCCGTTCAGTTTGGCCTGGAGCGCGGCTACCACGGCCGCGCGTAATGCGGCGGATTTCCGGCGGCCGGACTCTTGCGCGAGCTGTTGGTGCTTCTCGTAAAGGGGCGCGATCTCGGCGGAGAACCATTGCTTCAGCAACTGCGCGTGCGAGGCGGCCGTGCTGACGGGGTGCACACCGATTTCCGCGCCCAAGTGCGTGCGAAGCTGGCGGGCGGTGTAATTTACCGCGGATTCGAGGTCGGAAGGCGATAGCAGGTCCGCTTTGCTGAGCAAAACTTTCACGGGAATGGCCGCATCATTGAGGCGCTGGATGGTCGAGAGATCCTCATCGTTCAGGGGACTGCCCGCGCCGATCAGAACCACACCGAGGTCGCATTGCGGCAGATACGCCAACGTTTCCGCGGCGCCCGCCGTAGCCAGCGAGCCCAGGCCGGGCGTGTCCACGAATGCCAGGCCGCTGCGCAAGCGTTCGGAAGGCAGCTCCACCACCAGGCGCACGACGCCTTTGCCGTTGGCGGGGTTATGCAACTCGCTGACGAACTCCGGCAGGCGCTCGATGGGCAGCGCCTCCACGCGGCGATCGGCGAAGCTGACGCTGAGCGAGGCGTGAGTGCCGTGGACGATCCGGGTGGGGACGGCCGTAATCGGGTTCACGCCGACGGGCAGGGCGGTGGTCTGCAAGATGTGGTTCAGCAGAGACGACTTTCCGGAACTGACCCGGCCGAATACCGCAATCTCGAAACGGTTGGATTCCATGCGCTCCAGGATCATCGAGAGACGGGGACGCAGCTCGACCAGGCCGTGGCCGGCGACGATGCGGTCGATGACGCGGAGCATTTCGAGTCCTCCGGCGGTCTGCTGAAGGCGCTCGAGGCGGGCGTGCAGATCGGCCGCGGGAGCGTCCGCCAAGGCGGCGCCGAGCCTTTCCAAGAGACCTTCCAGCTCGACGCAGAGGCCTTGGAGTTGTGGCGCCAAGCTTTCGGACAGTTCGCCATAGCCGCGCAGGTAATGGGGCGCCATCTCCTGGACGGCAATGCGTACGAAGGCGAGGGTCACGCGGATGGAGTGCAGGGAGCTAAGGGCGGCGCGGCCGGGAGCGATATCCAAGCCGTCCATGGCGCGCGCCAGTTGATCGCGGAAGCGGGCTATGTAACTGCGAATCAGGTTCGCTTGCGGGGGCGAGAGGTCGGGGAGGTACTTCGGAAAAATCGATTTGGATTCGGCGGCGGCGAGGATGGCTTCGACGTCGGACAGGAGCTTATCGGCATACTGGGCGTTGCTCGAAAGCCGGCGGCGTTGGGCTTCGTTCAGGGGACTCTGGGTCGCCATAGAGTAGATCTCCCGTAGGAGTCATCTGCCCGATGGGCGGTTGAAGGTGAACTCCAACACCTATAGCTATATTATCGCGCGAAAGGGGGATGCGGGCGAGCTACGCTCGCCTGCGCCGATAAGAGTGTCAGCACGAGGGATCACGGGCCTACGGCGATGGTGACGGTGTTCGAGGTGGCTCCGCCGATGGAGAGCGAGACCTGCACGGCGCTGCCCGCGGAAACTGTGCCGGGCACCAGGACATTCACTTGGTACAAGCCCACATAGCCCGGCGCCAAGCCCGAGAAAATCGGAGTCGCCGTCACTCCGCCGATGGTCACCGAGGGAGTGGCGCTGGTCTTAGCCAGCGGACTGGAGGGCGCGGGGACGCCGTCCGCCGGTTGATTGTCGACCGCGCCCAAGCCCATGCAATAAATCTGGAGATAAGTGCTGCCGGGCGCGGCTGGATTTGAGGCGTCCACCAATTGATAAGAAGTGTTCAGGATGGCGCCTTGGCCCGTACCTTGCGAGTTAGTGGTGAAGATCGCGGGGGCCGCGGCGGCTATGGTCACGGGCTTGGAGGCACTCTCGCCGTTATTGATCGCCACCAGACTTACCGGCGAGCCAGAGGTTACTTCAAAAGGGATCTGCACATTCAACTGCGTCGGCGACACGTAATAGAGCGGCGCGGTGACCCCAGAGATGGTGACCGATGTGCCAGCCAGCATGGTGGGCAAGGGCAGGCCGGCGGCGCCGGCGACGGCGGGAGCCAATTGCGTGCCGAAGACGCTCAGAATCCCGCCCGGAGCAAGGGCGGTGGTAAAGGAAGCTGCATTCGCCAAGCTCGCGACCAAGGGCAAGCCGTTGGTTGGGGTAGTCTCGATGACATTAGCGGAGACGGATGCACTGTAATGGGAACTATCGCCATTGTATTGCGCCGTGATGGTGTTGGCGCCCACGGCCAACTGCGCGCCGCTAATTGTCAGAGTGGCCACGGCGCTAGAGTTGAGCGTGGCCGTACCTAGCGTATCGGACCCGATTGTAAAAGTCACCGTCCCCGTGGGTGTGGCGCCCGTCGAGCCAGTGACAGCGGCGGTGAGAGCCGTGCTGGCGCTGAAGGCCACGCTGGCCGGGCTGGCCGAGAGCGTCACGGTCACGTTGGCTTTGCCCTTCAAAGCGGCCGGGTGCCAGGAGGTAACCAGATTGTAGACATCCGGGCTTCCGAGACCGGTCACCCGATCGTAGCCGGGGCCCGCGTTATAGCCGACGAGTTCCGCCGCGTTACACGGCTGGTTGCAAGGGATCACCGAATTGTTCCCGATGGTGACGTCGTGAAACGAATTCGCGGTGGCGGCGGCTGCCGCGAGTGGATAGAGCACCTCGTTGATGTTGCCGAGATTGGGCGTGGACTGAAAGCCATTAGCGACCAGATACTGGCCAAGCAATGCGGCAATTCCGGAAAATTGGGGAGGGCCCGCGGATGTGCCACCGAGAATCATCTGGCTCCCGGCGGTATAGATCAAGTATCCGCCTTCATTGGGGGAAGCGGATATGGCCACATCCGGAACGTCCCTGGCGCCGTCGGCGGGGACGCCCGGTCCCGCCTGCCACGAAGGTTTGGGAAAAAAGACGCTGGCGCCGCCGCCGCCGGCCGCCGGCGAGCCCACCTCGGCGCTGTCGTTCCAGACCATCTCGGGAATGTAAGACAGGGCCGAAGCATGGTTGACGGTGTTTGTGGAGCTCCAGTAACTTCCGCCTGTCGCATCGAATTCCGTGCCGCCCACGCCGGTCACCTGGGGAAGCGACGCCGGGATGTCCACGGACTTGCTGGCATTAATGGCGCCGCCGTCTCCAAAGCAGTCGGCCACACCGGCGTCGCCAGAGGGGGCGAAGATGGTCTGGCCCTGAGTGTTGGCTTGGGTGCCCCAAGCCGCGAACACTTGCGCTTCGGCGGAACCGATATCCAACTCGCAGTCGCCGTAGCTGATACCGATAAAGGGCGCGAGGTTGTTGTCGATGGCGTATTGGAGAGCACCTATAGCGCCGTTGTACGAGTTGCCCGCAATCACGAAATTGATGGCGGCGTTGCGCGCCACCGCCCCGGAGAGTTCCAGATCGAGGTCGGCCTCTTGCAAATCTCCGGAGGCCTTTTGTACTCCGGGATTCGGGGAGCCGGCGACCAAGGTAGTAGTGAGGTCGATCGCCGGCAAATTGAAGTAACCGCGGAATTGTGTGATATCCGACATTTCTATTTCGGTTTGCCCGGCGATTACCAGAGTCTGGCCGGTTCCGTCGATGCCGGCGTTGTATAGAGGCGTGATGTTATAAATCGTGGCTACATCGTCGGGCGCGAGCAACTCGCCTTGGGACGTGCTATCGCGCGGGCGCAAGCTGCGCCGCAACATGGGCTTCAAGCGGAAGTCATGGAGCGCGTAAAGGCCGAGCACGACGCCCTGGAAGGCCGCGGGGATGGTAGGATCGGCGGTGTTGGCGTAGTGCAATGTACCGTCCACGAGGTAGCGATGTATCTCGACGCCAAAGGCGGTCTCGATTTGGCCGGCGGGGCCGCCGAAAGCGATGGTATTACGCCCGCGCGCGACTGACTTCAACGTCAGACTATGCCGGTCGAGCCAGGCAACGATCTTGTCAATGTCGGGCCGGCTGACTCCGAACCGGTCCGCATATTGCTCCGGAGTAAGCCAGGTATGGTAGTTGGGCGAGGAAGGATCCTGTTGTTGCGCCAAGAAGCGGTCGAGATCGGCCTGCTGGCTGGCGGAGGGCTGTAGCGCCATCGAGACATAGGGAAGCTGCATGGCGACGTCCACCGGACCTTGATCCACGGCGGATGCGATGCGCGGGCTGACATGGCCGGGCAGGGTGACGCGGCGGCTGTCGTCGACGGCGAGGGGAATCCGGTCTTGGGCCGGCAGGGCGGGGGCGAGAGAGAAACCGAGGATCAGGAGACAGCCGAAAGGCAAACGGCTGCGCCTGCTCCGCCCGGGGAGGGGAGGGGGCATGCCAGTAAGACGGGCCGGA
>Ga0302326_10009215_pt1 | contig 21634 bp, 20 predicted proteins | sample Palsa_T0_3_FD_202264 | JGI IMG/M metagenome (GOLD analysis project Ga0302326, IMG submission 202264) | Peat permafrost microbial communities from Stordalen Mire near Abisko, Sweden - Palsa_T0_3 | ecosystem: Environmental > Terrestrial > Soil > Palsa > Peat permafrost | place: Sweden: Abisko... | reverse complement strand
GGATGTTTCGCATCGTGGCGCGGCTCAGCCGGCGCGCGCGCACGATTCCCCCCAGATCGCCTTTGACTAAGGTCACCGAGGCGCTCTCCATCGCAACGTCGGTGCCGGTCCCCATGGCAATGCCAATCTGGGCCTTCGCGAGCGCCGGCGCGTCATTGATGCCATCGCCGGCCATCGCCACGAACCGCCCTTCGTCCTGCAGTCGCTTCACCACGCTGCTCTTGTCCTCCGGCAGCACCTCGGCGATCACCTCATCGATTCCCAGTTTCCTGGCCACCGCCTGCGCTGTTGTTCGGCTATCTCCGGTCAGCATGACGATCCGGATGTTTTCCGCGTGCAACTGCCGGATCGCTTCCGGCGTAGTCGCCTTGACAGGATCGGCGACACCGATCAGTCCGGCAAGTTTGCCGTCTACTGCTACGAACATAACTGTCTGGCCGTCCACCCGCATCGCCTCGGCCTCCGCCGTCAAGGCTCCCGGATCGACGCTCGCATCTTCCATCAGTCTGCGATTGCCGAGCCACACGTTCAACCGTTCGACTGTGCCTTTGACGCCCTTGCCGGTAACCGCTTCGAAGCTTTCGGCAGCCAGAAGCGGCTCGCCTCGCGCTTCTGCCCCGGCCATGATCGCAGCGGCCAGCGGGTGTTCGCTGGCGCGTTCCAGGCTCGCCGCCAATTGCAGCAATCGTGCCTCGTCGAAGCCAGGCACGGGTTTCACCGCGGCCAGTTGCGGCTTGCCCTCGGTGAGCGTCCCGGTTTTGTCGACCACCAGTGTGTCCACTTTGCGCATGAACTCGATCGCCTCGGCATTATTGAACAACACACCCATGCTTGCCCCTTTGCCCGTCGCCACCATGATGGACATAGGCGTAGCCAGCCCCAGCGCGCACGGGCAGGCGATAATCAGCACCGAAACCGCCGCGATCAAAGCGTGCGCCATGCGCGGCTGAGGGCCGCCCAACGCCCAGACGATGAAAGTCAGAATCGCAGCGCCGACTACTATAGGCACAAAGTAGCCGGCCACAGTGTCGGCCAGCTTCTGAATTGGCGCACGGCTCCGCTGGGCTGCGGACACCATCCGTACAATCCGGGCCAGCAGAGTCTCCGACCCGACGCGTTCGGCGCGCATCACCAGGGTGCCGGCGCCGTTCACCGTTGCGCCTGTGACTCGATCGCCGGCTCCTTTTTCGACTGGGATCGCTTCGCCCGTGATCATCGATTCATCGACCGTACTGGCGCCGCTTAACACGATACCGTCCACCGGCACCTTCTCGCCCGGCCGGACCCGCAGTTGCGCGCCCACCTGCACCTGTTCCAATGCCACATCCCCTTCGGAGCCATCCTCGCGCACCAGGCGTGCCGTCTTCGGCGCCAGGCCTAGCAGGGCTTTGATGGCCGATCCGGTCTGGCTGCGTGCCGTCAGTTCCAGCACCTGTCCCAGAAGGACCAGTGTGACAATAACGGCGGCGGCTTCGAAATAAACCGCGACGTTGCCCGCATGGTCCCGGAAGGCCGCCGGAAAAACTCCAGGTGCCAGCACTGCGATGAGACTGTACAGGTACGTCACCGACACACCCAGGCTGATCAGGGTGAACATATTCAGGCTGCGATTCACGATGGAATGCCAGCCCCGCACAAGGAAAGGCCAGCCTCCCCACAGAATCACAATGCTGCCGAGGCTGAGTTCGAGCCATGTCCAGATCCGCTGCGGCGCCAGGTGCTGCAGCGGTTGGCCGGGGATCATCTCCCCCATGGCAGCGGCGAATACCGGGATGGTCAGGACCAGGCTGATATAGAACCGCCGCTTCATATCTACGAGTTCCGGATTCTGCTCGGCGCCCGGCGAGACAGCCGTGGGTTCGAGAGCCATACCGCAAATCGGACACGCGCCGGGACCTGGCCGCCGCACTTCGGGATGCATCGGGCAGGTGTACTCCCTAACCTTGGCCGCGTCGGCCGCGTCACCCGCGCGCACGGGGTCCGATGGCGCCGGCCGCAGCCTCGCATACCGCGCCGGCTCGTTCCGGAACTTCGCCAGACAGCTTTCACCGCAGAAGAAATAAGGCTCGCCGGCGAACGAATCGGTATGCGTGGCGGACTTCGGATCCACCGTCATCCCGCAGACCGGATCCCGCGCCGTCTCGTCCGGAAGCGGCCCGGCCCCGTGAGCTGCCTGCTGCGTTTTGGCGTTATTCATGCGGTGGCGCGCTGTGCCGTCCCTTCCAGTGTACCGATCCTGGCTCCCATGCTTTACTGAGAGATAGGGAAGCCATCATGAGCTATACGAATATCTGCGTGCAACACGAAGGGCCGGTAACCGTCGTCACGCTGAACCGTCCGCTACGCCGCAATGCGCTGTCGCTCGATTTAATGCTGGAACTGATCGATTTCCTGGATGCCATCCGGCGCGACCGCGCCATTCGTGCGATCATTCTGGCGGCCGCGGGCAAGGTCTTTTGTTCCGGCCACGATCTCTCCGAGATGGTAGGTCGCGATATCAACGAGTACCGGCGGCTGTTCGACGTGTGCAGCGAGCTGATGATGAAGATCCAGGCCATCCCGCAGCCCGTGATCGCGGAGGTGCAAGGCATCGCCACCGCGGCGGGCTGCCAGTTGGTGGCCACCTGCGACCTGGCCGTCGCGTCCGACCAGGCCGCCTTCGCTACACCCGGCGTGCGCATCGGCCTGTTCTGCACCACCCCCATGGTGGCCTTGAGCCGCGCGGTGGGGCGCAAGCGCGCGCTCCAGATGTTGCTGACCGGCGAGATGGTCGACGCAGCGACCGCGGCGGACTGGGGCCTCGTCAACCTGGTTGTCCCGGCGGCCGGCCTGCAGGAGCAAACCCGGAAACTGGCCGCGCGCATCGCGGATGCCAGTACTCTGACGGTGTCGCTAGGCAAGCATGCATATTACACACAGATCGACCTGGACCAGCCCAAAGCCTACGCCTATGCCAAGGAAGTAATGTCGATGAACTCGCTGGCCGCGGACGCGCAAGAAGGAATTTCGGCCTTTCTGGAAAAGCGCGCGCCCTGCTGGACGGGCAAGTAGCTCCGACTCACTCTTAGTACTTCAGGATTACGTCCATCGCCAACTGAAACTGGCTCTTCCTGCTCCCGTTGTTATACGCCGCGACGTCGAAAGAGTGGTCGAATCTGAGCTCGGGGCGGAGGATAACGGTGGTTCCCACCCAATGTCCCCACATGAGAGTCTCCTCCGCGTACCGTGTCTTGTAGCCGGTTCGCTGGCCCTTCATGTCGTCCAAGAAATCGGTGCGGATCGAAAGGTAGTTTTTCGCCGAGAACTGTTTTTCAACGTAGTTCACCATCGCCCACTCCGGCGCAAGGCAGCGAATCTGTCCCGCGGAACAGAACGCACCGTTCGTGCCTTTCTCGGGTTCTATCGGGCCGAAAACGCTGGGCACATCCCTTTCATACATATACCAGGCCTCGGTCGCCATGTGCCACGACTTACTGAACTTGTGATACCACGTGTTGTCGAACATCTGCAGATTGTTGTAGGCGTACTGACCGCCGTTAAGACCGTTCACACAGGAGTACACATTGTCGTTGCCGTTATTGAACGTATAGCTGACACAGGCCGTTGCGGACGGCCTCGCATCTGGCGTCCAGGGAGCCACGTCATGGCTCGCGGTGAGCCCCAACTGAACCAGCCAGTGGTCGTTGAGTTTGACTGTACCCAGGATCCCCGTGTCGGTAAACGGATCAACCGAATACAACAGCGAGTGGGTGTAGACGTAGTTATTGGGAGCCAATTGCGCTTCGATACCCGGAATCGAGATGAAGCGGCCGACGCGGATGTTAAGTCCCTCGGCAACCTGGGGGATATACAGGTCAGCGTATTCGAGCACCGGATCAAACCCGTACTCGTGGTGGTCGTCGAGCAATTGCCCGCTGAAATAGCCCAGGCTGGTGGTGAACCGGTAACTGGTGCCGAACAATCCGCTGAGGTGGAATCCCCAATCGATGTGATCGGTTTGAACCGTGTCGGGAAGGCGTTCCACATAGAGCACCGCCTGGTCGAGTTCGGCGCGATTCGCATAGATGTCATAGGTGGCCGGATAATTCGAATCGTGTGAGGTGCTCAGGTTGAAGCTGCCCTCCAGCCAGCCGTAGACCTTGACTCTGCTTTGCTCCCAGGCTTGGCCATTCGAGCCGCCGTAGAGAGCTTCCATGAGCGGGGGCACATTGGTATCCGGCGCACCGATTTCGGGAGATCCGCCGTAAGACCAGTCGGAGTTTGGAAAAGGCGGCGAATTCAAGGGCGAGGGCAAAGTACGGCGCGGAGGTTCAGGGCCGCTGTCGCCCGCGCCTTGCCAGTCCTTGGCATAGGCTTGCGCAAATCTTTTCAAAAATGTCTGGTTCGCGCCCAGCGTGAGATTCAGGTTCAGATCCTCGCCGGCGGTCAGGTCCGCTTCCGCCACCGGCGAATCGGCGAACCCGCGCTTCGTTGCTTTGAACCGGTAATGGCCTGGACTGATGCCATCCATCGTGAAAGATCCGTCCGCGGCGCTCACGGATGCCCGATCGGTGTTTTCCCGAGAGCTGTGGGCGACGACTTGAGCGCCCGCGACCGGCGATCCGCCGGCGTCCTGAATCAGGCCATGCACCCGTTCCTGCACCTGGCCGGGAGCGCGAATGGCGAGCCAAAACACTAACGCAGCCACCACCCCTATTGGTCGCCACCTGTTTCGGGTGCTACGCACAAGGTCTAACCGCACTCCTTCCAGCGCGTGCCCCACTCCCACATCCCGAACGTGGCTTGCTTCGGCAGTGGATGACCCAGCTGCCGCGCCAACGCGCAGATCTGTCCGCGGTGGTGCGCGTCGTGCGAGACCAGGTAGGCGAACATCCCCACCACGTCGGGCCGGAAGTTTTTCACCTTGCCTTCGGGGTGGTCTAGCGCTTCGGCCAGCAGCTGCGCACAGCACTTCGCGCTCTCCGCCAGAGCCTGCATGGCTTCCTTTCTCGTGACTGTCGCGCGGTCGAGTTTATCGGGCAGCGGCTTGCCCTTGGCCGCGGCCACCAGCCACATGTGGCGCACGTTGTGCATGTGCGCGGCGATGGCGGCGATGGTGCGCCCCTTGCCGCCGGGCGGTTCGGCGTTCCAGGCAGCGTCACTCAGATTTTCGAGCAGGTATTGGTTGATGCGCTCGTTGACCGCGTACGATTCCAGGAGTGAACGCTTCAGGTCAAAGAGCGCCGACGGTTTGGGCATGGTTAGTCAACTCGCCGATCTCAGGGACGCTGATAGTCACCACATCGCCGGGAGCCAGCGCGCCGTCTTCCGGCACGATAATGCCGGTGCCGGTGAGCAGCACGGTTCCGGCGGGCGTTGGGTTGGCGCGCCGCAGATACTCGATCAAAGTCTCGAATTTGCGGTGCAGTTTCGCGGTGGATACGCTGCCCCGGAAGCGCGGCTGGCCCTCGCGCGTGATGGTGCAGGTCATTTCCAGGTTGTAAGGGTCGGGCAGATCCTCCGCGGTCACGATCACCGGGCCCAGCGCGCAGCATGCCGTGTAGCACTTCGACTGCGGCAGGTACAGCGCGTTCTCGCGCTCGATATCCCAGGCCGAGACGTCGTTGGCCAGCGTGTACCCCACGATGTTGCCCTTGCTGCCCAGCACCAGGGCCAGCTCCGGCTCGGGCGCCGTGAAGCGCGAATCCGCGCGGATGCCGATGGCTTGGCCGGGGCCCACGCAGACCCGCGCCGTCCCTTTGAAAAACACCTCGGGACGCGGCTGATTATAGACGTAAGCGTACATGCCGTCGCGCGTGCCATGCTCCAGGTCGCGGAATGAAGCGCTCATTTCATAGGTACAGCCGCAGGCCCACACCTCCACGGGCACGATGGGCAGCGCCGGCGGGTGCGGCGCCGGATGGTGGCTGGCGAGACGCGCGGCGGTCTTGGCCAGCGAGACACCCTGGGCTTCCGACCGGCGAATCAGGTCGGCGACGGTGTAGCCTGGAACCGCGCGGGCCAGGTCTTGTTCGAATACGGCGGCCAGGTAGCCGCCTTCGGCTTTAATTTGTCCGAGGCGCATTAGTATTTCAGATAGACAGTTTTGTAGTCGCTGTAAAAGTCGAGCGCGGCGGGTCCCTGTTCCTTGGGCCCGAAGCTGGAATCTTTGGTCCCTCCAAAGGGCAGGTGATACTCGATGCCCGCGCTGGGAAGGTTCACGGTAAGCAGGCCCGCCTCCATCCTGTAGACAAACTCGAAGACGCGCGAGACGTTGGTGGTCTGGAGAGACGCTGAAAGTCCGAACGGTATATCGTTGGCGATACGCATGGCGTCCTCGAAATCGCGGGCGCGCATGACGGCCAGGACGGGTCCGAAGATCTCTTCGCGCGCGATGGTCATGTCCGGCGTCACGTCGGCGAAAACGGTGGGCTCGACAAAGAAGCCCTTGTCGAAATCGCTGCCGGTAAGCTGCCGGCCGCCGATTCTTGGCGCGCCCGCCTCGCCCCGGCCGATTTCGATATAGCGCAACACGGTCTCCAGTTGAGCCTCATCGATGCAGGGACCGATCTCGATGCCCCGTTGCATGCCGTCGCCTATCTTGAGTTTGCGCGTACGTTCCACGACGGCATCCAGGAAGCGGTCGTAAATCGCATCTTCCACGATAACCCGGCTGGTGGCGGTGCATTTCTGGCCGGTGGAAAAGAACGCGGCATTCACGGTATTCTCGACAGCGAGGTTGAAGTCGGCATCGGCCAGCACTATGGTGGGATTCTTGCCACCCATTTCCAGCTGAATGCGCAAGCGGCGTTTGGAGGCCTCGGCGTGCAGCCAGTTCCCGATCTGGCACGATCCCGTGAACGAGACAGCTTTGAGCGGAGGGGCTTCCACCAGCGCCCGGCCGAGCTCGCCGCCGGAGCCGGCCACAAAATTGACCACGCCCTTCGGCAGGCCGGCCTCGTGCAGCGCTTCCACCAGCCGCCAGGCGCTGAGTGGCGCGGCACTGGCCGGTTTCAGCACCACGGTGTTGCCGCAGATCAACGCGGGGGCCAGTTTCCACGCCGGGATGACGCTGGGAAAATTCCAAGGCGTGACCAGACCCACCACGCCGATCGGCTTGCGAATCGCGAACATGTGTACGCGATCGCGCTCGGAAGGCACCAGAATCCCTTCCAGACGGGTACCCTCACCTCCGAAATAGCGGAAAATATTGATCGAGCGCCGAACCTCGCCCTTGGCCTCCGGCAGGGTCTTGCCTTCCTCGCGGGTCAGGTCCGCGGCGATCGTCTCGAATCGGCGATCCAGAATTTCGGCTGCTTTAAAGAGAATGGCGCCGCGCGCCGGGGCATTCAGATTCGCCCACCCGGGCAGCGCTCTGGCGGCGGCCGCGGCGGCATCCGCAATGTCGCTGGCCGCGCCCTTTACGAAAAGGCCCACAATTTCGTCCGTGTTGGCCGGATTGCGGTCTTCGAAATGCGCAGCGCTATCGATCCACTGGCCATCGATGTAGTTGAGAAAAATCGGTGTGTCGGTCATGATAATGGCATTATGGTGTCGGGGTCAGATTGTAGGTGTTTGGAAGTAGGCGTCGATCTTGCCCAGGCGCGCTACCGACGCCACGATGTTGTTCGGAAACAAGTCGATGCCCGCGTTGTAATGCTCCACCGCTTCATTGTACTTGCGGCGCGCGACCGCAATCTGATATTCGGCGCCCTTCAGCGCCTCCAGCAGATCGCCGTACTTCCGGCTGCCTTCGAGCTTGGGGTAGCTCTCCACCTTCAGCATCAGGCGCGCCAGCGCCTCATACAGCCGCGCGTTGGCCTCGATCTTTTCCTCCCGATTACGGCCGGCGCCCAGCACGTTGCACGCGTCATTGACCGCACGCACGGCGTTGGCTTCGGCCGGCGCGCCCGCTTGAATTAAACTGGTCAACTCCGGCACGATGCCGGCGCGATGTTCCAAGGCCGCCTCCACCTGCGCCCAATTGTCGTCGATCGTTTGGCGCTCGGCAACCAGATCCTTGCGGATGGTCATGCACCGGACGCCAAAAACCAGGGCCACGGCCACCACCGCCAGAACCAGGAACTTCATCACTCAGCACACCAGGTCTTCGCGGCCGATCTTGAACCCGTCCAGATTGCCGAGAATCGTGAGGGCGATCTGTTTCGGATCGAAAAACGCCTGCGCGATGCGCTGGACGTCGCCCGCGCTGACCTGCTCAATGCTTTCAACCAACTCGTCGAGGGTGAAGAAGCGGCCGAAATACATTTCCTGCCGTGCCAGGTTGGACATGCGGCTGGATGTGGATTCCAGGCTGAGCATCAGCGAACCCTTCAGGTGATCCTTGGCTCGCCGCAGTTCCTCGGCGCTGACGCCATCCTGCTTCAGCTGCCGGAACTCCTTGATGATCGACTCCACCACTTTGCCGGCGGATTCGATGGATGTGCCCGCGTAGATCGACAGGCAGCCGGTGTCGCGGTAAGGGCTCAACTCCGAGAAGACCGCATAGGCCAGGCCCTGCCGCTCGCGGATGTTCTGAAAGAGGCGCGAGCTCATGCCGCCGCCCAGCAGCGTGTTCAGCACGTAACAGGCGAAGCGCTCCTCGTGCGGCAGCGGGTACGAAGGCACGCCCAGGCACAGGTGCACCTGCTCCAGCGATTTCTTGTTGCGCAAGGCGATGCGCGCATGCGTGGCGGGAATCTGGTCCGCGGGCGGCGCGCCGTTGGGCGGCAGCGACTCGAAATGCTGGCTCACCAGCTTCACCGTCGCCTCGTGCGTCAGGTTCCCTGCCGCCGTAATCAGCAGGTTGGAGGGCGCATAGACGGCCCGGTAATAATCGCCGATCATCTGCTGGTCGAAGCGCTTGACGGTTTCGCGAGTGCCCAGGATGGGCTTGCCCAGCGGATGGTCCCTCCAGAAGTTGGAGGAGAAGATTTCGTGGACCAGGTAGTCCGGGCTGTCCGCTTCCATCTTGATCTCTTCCAGGATGACGCCCTTCTCCTTGTCGATGTCTTCGTCGCGAAACAGCGGATGCAGCACCAGGTCGGCGAGCACCTCGAAGGCCAGCGGCAGGTGTTGGTCGAGCACCTTGGTGTTGAAGCAGACCAGCTCCTTGGCGGTGAAGGCGTCCAGATTGCCGCCCACCGAATCCACCGAGCGGGCGATATCTTCCGCGGAGCGGGTGGTGGTGCCCTTGAACACCATGTGCTCGATGAAGTGCGAGAGGCCGTTTTGCTCGGAGCTTTCGCGGCGCGAGCCGGTGCCGATCCAGATGCCCACGGAGATGGAGCGCACGTGCGGCATGGCCTCCGTGATCACCCGTACGCCATTCGGCAGTTTGGTCATTTCGATATCGCGCACGGGGGTGGCATTGGTGGCCATGATGGTTGGGGGTTGAGTGTTGCTCCTCTTTTCTAGGATACAACTTGGGGGATGGGCTTTGCGTGGCCCTGGTCTTGCTGGTGGTCAGTGGGGCAGGCTCCCAGCCTGCTGCGGCCTCGCAGGCCGCCCAACGCGCGTAGCGCGCCTTTTTCATGCCCCGTTGTGGGCGCAGGGCACGGGATCTTGCGGCCGCCCCCCGGTTAAACTGTACGTATGATGGAATGGCGCCGTTTTGAAGCTGCCGGCGAGTTTACCTTCGGTGTGGTGGCGTCGGAAGCGGGCATTCGGGCGATAGAGTTGAATGGCACCGCCGAATTGCCCGGACGCGAATGCCAAACCAATCCGCTGCTGCGCCAGGCCCTCGAACAATTGAGCGCTTATTTCGCCGGCGAATTGCGGGACTTCGATCTGACCCTGGATATGGAAGGCACCGGCTTTCAAAAGCGCGTGTGGGACGAACTGCAGAACATTCCCTACGGTGAGACTCGCAGCTACAGCTTCATCGCGAACACCATCGGTGCGCCCAAGGCTGTACGCGCGGTAGGCGCCGCCAACGGGCGGAACCCCATCCCGATTGTGGTGCCGTGCCATCGGGTGATCGGCGCGGGCGGTTCCCTGGTCGGATATGGCGGCGGATTGCCGCTCAAGCGCTTTTTGCTCGACCTGGAAGCGCGGCACTCGCACCTGTTTGGCCCAGCCTGACACCTACTCGATGCGGACGGAGCCGGATCCCGTGCGCACATCCACCAGCGCGCCGCCGCCTTTGACTTTGCCCTGAATCTCATGCCCGCCGAGGTTGCCGTGGACCGTGATGGGGTGATCCACATACACCTGGCCCGAGCCGGTATGCGCGTACAAATCGAAGGCGGCGTCCGCTGGCAGGCGCACGTTCACGCCACCGGAACCAGTATGGGCTTCGAGCGGCCCCGCCGCGGTCTGCTCCAGGCGCAGGGTGCCGCTGCCCGTGTGCGCGCTAATCGGGCCGCGAATGGCGGACCCTTCTATTGAGCCGCTGCCGGTGTGGGCGTCCACTTTGCCCTTCACGGAATCGAGCTCGATGCGTCCGGAGCCGGTCTGCACCCGAACTTCATCGTCCACGCGGGCGACTGTGACGGAGCCGGAGCCAGTCTCCAGTTCCACCGGGCCATGGATGCCCTCCACGCTCTCGCTGCCCGAACCGGTGTGGGCGCGCAGCCGCGTCTGTTGGGGCACCACCAGTTCGTAGCTGATCGAGACGTGGCGGCGCACCCAGTCGTCCTGGGGCATGCTGATCCGGATGCTGTTGCCGGATTGCGAAATCGGGGGATTCGCCACGATTTCCTGGATGCGGGCGTCCGCGCCGCGGAAGAAATCGTCGTGGTCGCGGACGACGCCGTGGATGCGCACGCTGGAAGTATCGCCGGGATGCACTTCGATGCGGCCGGAACCCGTCTCGACGTTCAAATCGACTGCTCCGTTGACGTTGAGAGTGCGGTCGAAGGAGCCTTCCCGCTGGGCCGCGGCCAATTGCAGGACCAAGCCGGCGAAGGCCAGGGCGGCAGTGACATGGCTAAGTCTCATAAGATCCTCCTGTGACAGGAGATAGACGTGGTGGGGGGGCTAACGTTAGCTTTTGATAAAGTGAGTCTGATGCGACATTTCGTTCCTGCGGCTATCCTTGTTATGATGACGTGCCTCCAGGCCCGCCCGGGTGACAAAGCGGCAGGCTGGGGACCGCTGGAATCCCTGGTGGGCGATTGGACCGGCGAGGGAGGCGGCGGCCCCGGACAGGGCGCCGGATCGTTTTCCTTCAAGGCCGATCTGCAAGGCAAGATCCTGGTGCGCAAGAACCGCGCCGAATATCCCGCCGGCAAAGCACGCGCCGCCTTCGTACATGACGATCTGATGGTGATCTACCGGGACACGCCGCAGGCGCCTCTGCGCGCGATCTACTTCGATAGCGAAGGGCACACAATCCGTTATGAAGTTGAGGGGGCGCCCGACGGCGGTGAGGTCGTCTTCGTGAGCGGTCCGGAGCTGTCCGCGCCGCGATACCGGCTGACGTACACTCGGGTTGACCAGGACCGCCTGAGGATCAAGTTTGAAATTGCGCCGCCGGGGAAGCCCGCGCAGTTCGCGACATATATCGAGGCCGGCGCGCGCCGGTCGGCAAAGTAAGTGCGGCGCATGCGGAGTGACGTCCCGAAACCGCTGCCCGCCGGCGCGGCCCTGATCGTCATCGACATGCAGAAGGCCATCGACCACCCGAGTTGGGGTGAGCGCAATAATCCGCAGGCGGAAGAGAACGTTGCGGCGTTGCTGCGGGCGTGGCGGCAGACCGCGCGGCCGATCTACCATATCCGGCACGATTCCCGCGAGCCGCGTTCGCAATACCGGCCTGGGCAGCCGGGACACGACTTCAAAACCGAGACCCAGCCAGCCGCCGGCGAGGCCGTGATCGCGAAGAAAACGAACAGCGCTTTCATTGGAACGGAGCTGGAAGCAAGGTTGCGGGCGGCAGGCCAGAGCACGCTGGTGGTTACCGGCGTGATCACCAACAATTCCGTGGAAGCCACGGTCAGGATGGCGGGAAATCTGGGCTTCGACACTTATCTGGTGGAAGATGCGACCTTCACCTTTGGCCGGAACGACTGGCATGGAGTGTGGCGCACGGCGGATGAAGTGCATGCCATGAGCCTGGCGAATCTAGACGGAGAATATTGTTCGGTGGTCAACACGCAGCAGATTTTAAGTGGGGCAGGCTCGTAGCCTGCAGCGGCCTCGCAGGCCGCCACGCGCGACAGCGCGTCTTTTTCGTCCCCAGTTGTGGCCCGGACCATCAGTCACACGCCGAGCTTCGCATTCGATGAATTGAAAACAAACGCCCAACCCCAACCAGTCAGTCGAACTCCCGCCACCGGCATGCTATGCTCAGTCCGGGATAGGTCCTTCACCGGACGTAATGTCACGGAATGTTACAAAGACTCAAGAAGCCCGGCTCTGATACAAAAGCGCGGATCTCCGTCGAAGCCAAACCGAAAAAACCGAACGAACCCAATCTGACCCTTGTTTTCAACAAACACCCGAAACGGAAGCCAAATCCCACGAGCCCGGAGGCGAGGCGCAGTCCAAAGATTCGAAAGCGACAAAAGCCGACGAAATGCAACCCCTTCCAGCCTTTTCAACGCGCCGCCCGTCGCCGGGGCGCGAAACTCTCTCGACAGATCGACGCATAGATCGACATCGGCGTAGGGGCTCGGGCGCGCGGACCCCCGTGGATTCGCCGGAAAATTTGTCCGACAAACCGCAACTAAAGGCGCCGGGCCGTGTTTAAGGTATAGTGGACCATCGGACTCCCCGATGAAGTAGCCATTGAGCAGCGCCACGCGCTGCCTCTCAAGGAGGAACATGACGATGAATTACAACGAAAAAAACTGGCGTCGAGGCCGGGGGGGGGCGCCAAAATTCCTCCCTTTTGCTTCTAACCGCGCTGGCGATTCTAATGCCCCGCGTCGTCGCCGCACAGGCCACCGCCTATTACACGCTGTACAGCTTCAAGGGCGACCCTGACGGTGCCCAGCCCCAGGGCGGCCTCGTGATCGGTAAGGCCGGCGCGCTTTACGGTACAACCTATGCCGGGGGCACATCCAAGCTTGGCACCGTCTTTGAACTGACGCCAACTACGGCAGTGCCTTGGGAGGAAACTGTCCTGCACGATTTCAGTGGGCCAGACGGAGAATACCCCGCTTCTGCTTTAGTCTTCGGTAGCACGGGAGCGCTCTATGGCACGACGGGCGGCGGGGGCGGTGGATCTGGCGCAATCTTTGAGTTAGCGCCACCGTCCACTTCGGGAGGCGCCTGGACAGAAACGGTTCTGTACGCCTTCGGCGGCGGCCAGAATGTCTATCCAATCGGAGGACTGTTGATTGGTCCTGGCGGAACGTTGTACACGACGACCCGAGGTTCGGCGGTTGGTGGAGTCGGTGTCTTACTCGGGTTGGTAATCGCTTTGTCGCCCCCCGCAACGCCAGGAGGAGAGTGGACTGAGGACCAGCTGTATACCTTTGGCGCCACCCAGGGTGAGCAACCCATGGCGGGCGTCGTGTCCGAGGGAGGATCGTTGTTCGGGACCACTCTCTTCGGTGGCGATGAGAATGTCGGAACGGTCTACGAGCTGACGCCCCCCGTAATACACGGCGACGCTTGGATCGAGACGACGATTCACACATTCCCTGGCTCACCCGATGGCGAGATTCCTGCGGCAGCGCTCACCGTCGGTCCCGGCGGAGTGCTGTACGGCACGACCACAGGAGGCGGCGGCAGCTTGTGCCCTAGACCAGAAGACGGCCCCGAGTATGGCTGCGGCGTCGTGTTCCAGTTGACACCGCCAGCGACGCCGGGCGCAGCCTGGACAGAGTCTGTGATCTACAGTTTCACAGGGCTTAACGGCGATGGAGCCTATCCGGCAGCGAGCGTAGCATTGGGAAAGAATGGAGTGCTCTACGGCACGACCCAGAATGGCGGCAGCGCCACATCGGCTTGCCCGGGTTCATACTACGTGCTTCCGGGCTGCGGCATAGTATTCGAGTTGACGCCACCAACCGCGCCGGGTGGTGGCTGGACCGAGACGATCCTGCACACCTTCACTGGCCAGAATGGCGACGGGGCAAATCCAGAAGCGAACCTGGCGCTGAGTCCGAGCGGCGTGCTCTATGGCACGGCCACAGCCGGCGGGACCGCGGGAAAAGGTACTGTATTTGCCATCAAGCCGTGAATGAGATGAATCTACCGATCATCGCAGCCGAAAGGTAACCGCATAGCCTAAAGTTTCAAGAATCTTTTGACTCTTTGGTGAAACCAGAATGGAAAGCAAATGGCGAAGAGCCGCCGACGAATCGCTGATTCCAGTATTGTAGGCACAGGGATGGTGGCGGCAACTCGGAGGGGCCAGCGATGAGAGTTGCTCTCGTACTGTTCGTGTTGTGCGGCGCTACAACCGCTGTCGCCGTAAAGGTACCGACATTTTACGCCCGGCAGGACTACCCAGGCAACGGCCAAGTCGCAGTTGGCGATCTAAACGGCGACAAAATCCCAGACGTGATCTCGATGTTCGGCTATGTCATTAACACCCTCCTGGGAAACGGGGATGGCACCTTTCGGGTAGGCCCGACAACGAAACCTGGGATACCCATAAATTACTTTGTAACGGCCGATCTGAATGGTGATGGCTACGCTGATGTAGTGATGTCGGGCGGTTCTGGAATCGCGGTTGCCTTGGGCAACGGGGACGGCACATTCCAACCGTTGATCACTTATTCGGGAGGAGGCCTCACCGAACTCGTGATCGGCGATTTTAACGGCGATGGCATTCCGGACGTCGTGGGCGTCGGCGATGGCGGCATTTGGCTGTTTACCGGCAAGGGAGGCGGCGTATTCAACCCTGGCGTGTTGACTCTTGCGAACGCTGCCGGACCAAGCTTAGTGGCCGCCGACTTTAACGGAGATGGGAAACTGGATGTCGCCGCCAACATCTTTTCAACCTTCGGCGCCCCTACTGGCTTCATCGTGGCTTTTGGTAACGGCGATGGCACGTTCCAGACCCCGGTTATCTATTGGTCTCTCCCGCTGGTTAACCAATATATGGCCGTCGGCGATGTCAATCTCGATGGCCGCCCGGACATTGTGATCGAGCCAAACTCCGTTGGGGTTGGCGAGGCTCACATCTACCTGAATAACGGTAGCGGCGGCTTCACCAAATCGGGCGAGGTCAACATGCTCAGTACCGCCGGTCTCACTATTGGTGACGTAAACGGCGATGGCTTCCCGGACTTGGTGAACACCGTCGGTGATGTCGCCTTCGGCATGGGGAACGGCAGCTTTCAGCCCGCGGTGAACTACCGTATCCAATCGAGCGGAGAGGGAAGCTTCTGGGGTCCAGCCCTCGCGGATCTGCGTGGCAACGGCCTGACGGATATGATCTTTGGCGACCTCAGCGCAATCTCCGTACTATTGAGCGCGGGTCAAGGAAGGTTCAAGGACGGTATCTGGACCTCCGTACCGGGCAGCGGCAACTGCGCCGCTACGGCGGATTTCAACCGCGATGGGAAACCCGATCTGGCGGTGCCCACTTCGCAAGGCATCGCCATCCTACTGGGAACCGGAAAGGCCACTGCGCCATATAGCATGGGGGCCTCCATTGTTGTGTCCGGTCCAGGTTGCCCCATTGCCGGTGACCTGAATGGTGATGGCATCCCGGATCTGTTGTTCGGGGCTAACTGCGCAGGCGGGGTAGTCGCCTACCTAGGTAACGGCGACGGTACCTTCACGTTGGCGGGCACTACCGTAGTCGGCTCAGGGACATTAGTTCTGGGCGATTTCAATCACGACGGCAAGCTGGATTTCGCGGATTCGTCCAACCAACTGGCACTCGGCAATGGGGATGGTACCTTCCAGGCGCCAGTCGCTATCGTCTCGGACCCGCCGACTGAGGGTTATAGCTGGATTGCGGCGGGTGATGTGAATAACGACGGGTGGATCGACCTCTTATTCACAAACTGGAACATCACGCGCGACCTCTACGTTTTGCTCAACAACCACCGGGGCGGGTTCGCGCAGAGCGCCGTTACGAACAACCAGGGGCCGCTAACGGTAACCTTAGCCGACCTGAACGGTGATGGAAATCTGGACGCGGTGGTAGATACGTTTTATGGCTACGATGTGCTGGTATACCTAGGTGACGGCAAAGGCGGGTTCACGCTAAAGGGGACGCTCGCGTACCAAGGATCTGACCCGCAGCCGCCCGCGGTGGGGGACGTCAACGGCGACGGCATACCAGACATCCTGATGCCCTCCGACGGAAGCATCCAGATCCAGCTAGGCAATGGGGATGGCACGTTCACAACGATGGCATCACAAGGTGTGGGTCCCGGAGCGGCGCAGATCCTTCTGGAGAACCTGCACGGCCAGTCGCCGAAGCTTCATCTGCCGGACATCGTAGCACCAGACAGCACCGGCGGCGTAATGGTGTTAATTAACACGACGAAGTAAGTGGGGCAGGCTCGTAGCCTGCAAGCGGCCTCGTAGGCCGCCACGCGCGCCAGCGCGTCTTTTCCGTCCCCCGCTGTGGCCGCAGACCATGAGTCACACGCCGAGCCCCCACCCTATCCCATAGAAAACACACGCCAACCCCTTATCAATCGCCTTGTCCGCGATTCCCGCCGTGCTACTGTGTGGGCAGAATGTCACCTTCCGGCTCTGATCCTTCGACACCATCGGTGCTTACGCCCCGCCAGGCGCGCGTAGCCAATGCCCTCGCTAAAGGCGCCACCATCACGGAAGCTGCCGCCTCCGCCGGGCTGCATCGCGCCACCATCTATAAGTGGCTCAAAACCAAAAAACAGTTTCAAGCGGCCCTCGGCGACGCCCGCGGCGCCTATCAAATTGCCTTGCGCAAAGAGCTGCAGGATCTCAGCCATACCGTCTTCGCCACGCTGCACGCTCTGCTGACGGACCCAAAGCGACCGTCGCAGTGCGCCAGCGCCTGGCCCTCGCATTCCTGGAGCGCTGCCAGTTCGCGGACGCGCAACCGGATAACATCCCGCCCGCGGACCTGTCGCCTGATCGGTAATCGCAGCGGCCGCCGCCAAAAATTCGACAAAGGGCGACCGAATGTAACGTGATGTAGCGTGTTACGCCATTTTCCGCATCCTGTCGCCAAAGTGTCGCCCCGTCCCCGCGTCGCCCGCTCCGTCTGTTACAATCGTTTTTCCCGTGATGGCGAAGACGGAGCAAGAGTACCGGCAGGATATTGTCGATATCGGACGCTTGGTGTATCAGAAGGGTTGGGTGGCCGCCAACGACGGTAACATTACCATCCGCCTCGATGCCGAGCGCGTCCTGGCCACACCCACGGGCGTGAGCAAGGGCATGATGCACGTCGACGATCTCATCGTCGTCGATATGCAGGCAAAGAAGCTCAGCGGCCGGAAAGAGTGCACCTCCGAGGTCGCCATGCACATGAAGATCTATGAGATGCGGCCGGATATCCATTCCGTGTTGCATGCGCATCCGCCGGTGGCCACCGGGTTCGCCACGGCTGGCCGCCCGCTGAACCTGGCCCTGCTGCCGGAAGTGATTATCGGCCTCGGTTGCGTGCCGCTGGCGGAATATGGATTGCCCGGCACGCCGGCGCTCACCGAGCCGCTGATCCCGTACATCCCGAAGTATGAAGCCATCATGCTGGGAAATCACGGCGTCGTGAGCTACGGTGAAGACGTCTACAAGGCGTTCTTCCGCATGGAGACCGTGGAGCACTTCGCCCGCATTTCGCTGGTGGCGGAACTGTTGGGAGGGCCCACCGTCCTGCCCAAACTGGAAGTGGAGAAGTTGTTCGAATCCAGAACGCGATATGGCGTGAAGGCGCGCGCTTCCATGGAGCCTGGCTGTCCCGTGTATGCCGAGCAAATGCCGCAGCAGGACAGATTCTACGTGACGCGCGAGGAACTGATTGGTATGGTGGACGAAGCGCTGCGCGCGCGCGGTGTGAGTTGAAAGTTGTTCAGAGCCGTGGATTGCAGAGCCGCGACCGGGAGGGAGCGGTTTGGGAGAGTCTAGATGGGTGAAGCGTTAGGATTGATCGAGACACGCGGGCTTGTGGCCATGATCGAGGCTTGCGACGCCATGGTGAAGGCCGCCAAAGTGAACTTGGTCGGCTGGGAGAAGATCGGTTCCGGATACGTAACCGCCATGGTGCGTGGCGACGTCGCGGCCGTCAAGGCGGCCACCGATGCCGGAGCGGCGGCGGCGCGCCGCGTGGGCGAGTTGATCGCCGTGCACGTGATCGCGCGCCCGCACCAGAGCCTGGAAGACATTCTGCCGATCGGCAAAACACAGAATGCCGCGGCCGGGAAGTAGCCGGCTCATAGGGTTGCCATGATATTGGCCCGCGTAGTGGGCACCGTGGTCGCGACACGGAAAGACCCGCGGCTGGAGGGCAAGAAGCTCCTCATTGTAAAGCCCGTATCGCCCGAGGGAAAGGACGAAGCCGGCTACGTGGTCGCCGTGGACACCGTCAGCGCCGGATTCAAGGAGCGCGTCCTGGTGGTGGCCGGCAGCTCCGCGCGCATGGCGGAGGGTTGCAAGGATCTGCCTGTGGACACTGCCATCGTCGGCATCGTCGACGATGTCAGCCTCGATTGAATTTGTATTCAATTGGATTGACATGCAGCTGGGCCGCGTAGTCGGGTGCGTCTGGTCAACCGTGAAGGATAGCCATCTGGAGGGCCAACGCCTGTTGCTGGTGCAGCCGCTCACGCCCGAACTTGCGCCCACCGGCAAGCGTCTGGTATGCGCCGATTGGACCGGCGCCGGCGCCGGCGAACTGGTCTACTGGACTCGTAGCAAGGAAGCCAGCTACGCGTTCCTGCCCGCGGAAGTGCCGGTCGATAGCACCATCGTCGGCATCGTGGATTCCATTCACCTCAGGAGGCCTGAGCCATGCTGATCGCGCGCGTCGTCGGTGAGATGGTGGCTACGCAGAAGCACCCCAGCCATGCAGGGCGCAATCTGCTGCTGGTGCAGCCGCTCGAATTGGATGGGTCGAACCGCGGCGATGCGGTGGTCGCGCTGGACGCCATTGGCGCGGGCATCGGCGACAAAGTGCTGCTGACTACCGATGGCTATGCGGCCATGACCAGCGTGGGCCGCACGCCGTCCCCCATCGATTCGGCGGTGATAGGCTTCATCGATAGCGTCGATCTAGATTAGTGGGGCAGGCCATCGTTGTTGGTGGCCTGCCGGGTTTGCCGGACCACTCTGCTACAATCCTTGTTCATGGCACAGCGGGTCTCGATCTTCGTCACCTGCATCGTGGATCAGCTTTTCCCCAAGGTGGGTTTGGCGATGGCCGATGTGCTGGAGCGCCTCGGCTACCAGGTCGACTTCCCAGAGGATCAGACATGCTGCGGCCAGCCGGCCTTCAATACCGGATATCGCCAGGAAGCCTGCCAGGTGGCGCGCCACTTCCTGAAGGTCTTCCGCGATTCCGAATACGTGGTGGTGCCTTCCGGTTCGTGCACGTCCATGGTCGCGCACCATTTCCACGACCTGTTTCCCGCGGACGAAGATGCCAGACGCGCCGCGAGCGAGCTGACAACGCGCGTCTGGGAGTTTTCCAAGTTCGTGCTGGAGGTGGCGGGCGTGGACGATGTGGGCGCGCGGCTGGAAGACGTGGTCACCTATCACGACAGTTGTCACGCGCTGCGCGAATTCGGTATTCGGGACGGCCCGCGCCGCCTGTTGGCGAACGTGCGCGGACTGGAGCTGCGCGAGATGGACGCGGCTGAAGAATGCTGCGGTTTCGGCGGCACGTTCTCGATCAAATTCCCGGAAATTTCGGGCGGCATGGCGGGCACCAAGATCGATTCCATCGTGCGTACCGGCGCTAGAACAGTAGTCAGCCTGGATTCCAGTTGCCTGATGCAGATTCAGGGGGCCCTGGCGCGGGCCGCGCTGCCGGTGCGCACCATGCACCTAGCCGAGGTCCTCGCGAGCCATTAGACCGCCGCTAAATTCATGTCTGTCGCATTCGACGAGAAAGTCCACAAAACGCTGGCGGACGCCAACCTGCAACTGGCGATCTACAAGGCGACCGCCCGCCTGATCGATCATCGCAAGCACTCCGTGACGGCCGCCGCGCTGCCGGATTATCAGGATCTCCGCACGCAGGCCAACGCTCTGAAGCGGCACACCATCGATCATCTGGACTACTATCTGGAGCAGTTCGAAGCTAACGTGACCGCGCATGGCGGCAAGGTGATTTATTGCCAGGACGCCACCGAGGTCGCCGATTTCGTGCTGGGGTTGGCGAAGGAGCGTAGCGCGCAGCTAATCGTGAAATCGAAATCCATGACCACCGAGGAGATCGATCTGAACGAGCGGCTGGAGCATCACGGTTTGGAATCGGTCGAAACCGACCTGGGCGAGTATATCTTACAGCTCGCGCACCAGCGCCCGTATCATATCGTGGCGCCGGCGCTGCACCTCACGCGGTACGACGTAGGCGATCTGTTCGCGCGCACGTTGGGAGTTGCCAACGAGACGGTGGTGGAGAAGCAGGCGCTGATCGCGCGGCTGGTGCTGCGGCAGAAGTTCATGGCGGCCGATATCGGGATCAGCGGCGCGAATTTCCTGGTGGCCGATTCCGGCGCCGTATTGCTGGTGGAGAACGAGGGCAACGCGCGCCTGACCACTTCCGCGCCGAAGATTCACATCGCGGTGGCGGGCATCGAGAAGCTGATTCCGCGCGCGCAGGATCTGGCCGTGTTTCTGAAGCTGCTGGGGCGCAGCGCCACCGGCCAGGCGCTGACCGTCTACACCTCGTTTCTGTCCGGGCCGCGGCGCGCGGGCGAGATCGACGGCCCCGAAGAATTTTACGTGGTGCTGCTGGACAACGGCCGCACCAAGCTGCTCGCGGATGCCGGTAAGCGGGAATCGCTCTATTGCATCCGTTGCGGCGCGTGCCTGAACCATTGCCCGGTGTACCGCAAGATCGGCGGCCATAGCTTTCCTTGGGTGTATTCGGGGCCCATCGGGGCCATCATCACGCCGCAGTTCATGGGCATCGAGCACGAGCCCAGCCTGCCGTTCGCATCCAGCTTGTGCGGCGCCTGCGCGGAAGTGTGTCCGGTGAAGATCGATATACCCCGCGTGCTGCTGGAGTTGCGCGCGGAAGTGAAGCAGGCCGAAGAGCGGGGCGGGACGAATCGTCTGGAGCGCCTGGCGTTCAGGATTTGGGCTTGGGTCATGTGCCATCCGCGCATCTATGAGATGGCCGCGATGGTGGCCGCGGGCGTAGCGCCGGCGGAAAACGGCAAGTGGCTGCGGAGCGCGCCGGCCATGATGAATCTGCCGCCGGTACGCGCCTGGCTGAGCCAGCGGGACCTGCCGCCCGCACCAGGCAAGAGCTTCAGGGATCTGTGGAGAAAGCGCTGATGTCCCGCGAAGCTATTTTGAACAAGGTGCGCACGGCGTTGCGGCGCAGCGCCGGGCAGGGGATCGCGGAACCGCCGCCGGTTCGATTGTACGTGGACCAGGTGGATGCGGAGGCGCGCGTCGGGAGCATGTTGCGCGCGGTGGAGGCGTTGGCCGGAAAGGCTCGGCTCGCGGCCTCGGGCGAAGCGGCGCGGGCATACGTGGGCGCGGTGCTGGACGGGCGGACGGCGGTCGCCTCCAACTCTCCGTTCCTGCTGGAATGCGGCGTGGTGGATCTGGCGGGTGTCCTGTCGGGCTTCACGGA
>Ga0302326_10009209_pt1 | contig 21639 bp, 15 predicted proteins | sample Palsa_T0_3_FD_202264 | JGI IMG/M metagenome (GOLD analysis project Ga0302326, IMG submission 202264) | Peat permafrost microbial communities from Stordalen Mire near Abisko, Sweden - Palsa_T0_3 | ecosystem: Environmental > Terrestrial > Soil > Palsa > Peat permafrost | place: Sweden: Abisko... | reverse complement strand
CGCTCTTTCGCGTTTGTGCCGCATATCAACGGGCTACCGATCCTCTAGATTTGCATAGTATTCGTCGGTAACCTCTAACCAGATCCAGCCCCAGCCTCTCACAAGGGCGCTCTGAATCGCCTGAGCTTGCACAAGAAGTGGCAGCCCCCCGCAAGGAGGAGTGTTCCGCAATACTGAGCTTCACCAGCGGCGACCACTTATTCCGGAATTGCCGTTGAGATGGTCCAGTCGCCATCCTTCGCTCCAAGTGTTTTCTTTCTCTGCATGAAATGACTTTACTTCGGCAATTACGCCATCGACCTCATTCGTGTTGAGTGCGGACAGACGGTTGCTCTGCTACGCCCTGTTTTGCACAGATCAGGGCAGATAGCGGAGTTTGCGCTCCGTTTAGGATGTACAAGGACCATACACGATGGAAAAGAAAATCCTCTCGCCCGCAATCCTTGCTCACATTGCACATATTCTGAATCTTCCCCTTCGCGGACTCCAGGCAGTGATGGAGCTGCTAGATGAGGGTGGCACGGTTCCATTCATTGCGCGCTATCGCAAAGAGGCCACGGGCAACCTCGACGAGGTGCAGATTCGCGCCATCGAGGAAAAGCTGGCCTACTTCCGCGAGTTGGAGGAACGGCGCGAAACGATCCTTGCCTCCATCGGAGAACAAGGCAAGCTGACCGACGAGCTGAAAGCGCGAATTGAGGCAGTGATCGAGAAGAACGAACTCGAAGATCTGTATCTTCCGTTCAAGCCAAAGCGCCGGACTAAGGCGACCATTGCGCGCGAGAAAGGGCTGGAGCCGCTGGCCGCATATCTGTGGACGCAGCAACCCGCAGCCGAATCGTTGAATGTACTGGCCGCCGGGTTTGTGAACACAGAATTGGGTGTGGCAAGCGTCGAAGAAGCCGTGGAAGGCGCACGGCACATCGTCGCGGAGTGGATCAGCGAGGAGGCCAATCTGCGCAAGGCTCTGCGCCAGCTCATCTTCGACGAAGGCATGGTCGTGAGTCGGAGAGCCATCGACGCGGTCGACGAGCAGGAAAAATTCAAGATGTACTACGAGTACAAGGAGCTAGTAAAAACGATCCCCTCGCACAGGATGCTGGCCATCCGCCGCGGTGAGAGCGAGAACGTACTCTATTTCCTGATCGAGGTTGAGGCGGAGCGTGCTGTCGGTCTTCTGCGCCGGTATGTATTGCGTCAACAGGGCGACTGGACGCCGCAGTTGGAGTTGGCCATCGACGATGCCTGGAAGCGGCTGCTGAACTCATCGATTCAGGGCGAAATCCGACTTGAACTGAAACGGCGCTCGGACGCCGAGGCCATCCAGGTGTTCCGCGACAATCTGTACCACCTGTTGCTTGCGCCGCCTGCCGGGCCCATTTCGGTTCTCGGTATTGATCCCGGTCTGCGCACCGGCTGCAAGGTAGCGGTGGTCGACCAGACCGGCAAGCTGCTGACGCACGATGTGCTGTATTTGCACACCTCCAAGCAAGGCAACGTAGAAGCTACACCCAAACTAGAGGCCCTGTTGCGGCGGCACAACGTACGCGCCATCGCTATCGGCAACGGCACCGCATCGCGCGAGACCGATGCCTTCGTTCGCGGATTTCTGCGTGACAAGGGCATTGCGGATGTCTTTTCCGTGACTGTGAGTGAGGCCGGCGCAAGCGTTTACTCGGCCTCGGATGTAGCGAGACAAGAGTTTCCCGATCTCGACCTCACGGTACGTGGAGCCATCTCGATTGCTCGCCGTTTACAGGATCCGCTCTCGGAGCTGGTCAAGGTCGATCCCAAGGCGATCGGCGTGGGCCAGTATCAGCACGATGTCGATCAGCGGCAACTCGCGGAATCGCTCGAAAGCGTCGTGGAGAGCTGTGTGAACCGCGTTGGCGTGGATCTGAACACTTCGTCCTGGACCCTGCTGCGACATGTGGCCGGCATCAGCGAGCGGACAGCGCTGAACATCGTGACCCATCGCAACCAGAACGGCAGCTTCCGCTCACGTGCACAGGTGCTCGAAGTGCCTGGTATTGGCCCCAAGACCTTCGAGCAGTCAGCCGGCTTCCTGCGCATCCGCAATGGCGACAATCCTTTGGACATGACTGCAGTACATCCGGAGTCGTATCCAGTAGTGGAACAGATTGCCCAATCGCTCGCAACCTCTGTGGACCAGATCATTCGGCAGCCGGAACTGCTCGAAACAGTGGACCGCACGCGGCTTCGTGCAGGCTCCTATACGCTTGACGACATTCTGGCGGAACTGCGCAAGCCCGGCCGAGATCCGCGCGACACGTTCGTTGTGCCCAGTTTCCGCGAAGAAGTGCGCACTATCGGCGATGTGCAAGCAGGGATGCTCCTCGAAGGCGTGGTAACCAACGTGACAAAGTTCGGCGCGTTCGTCGATATAGGCGTTCACCAAGATGGCCTGGTCCACCTCAGCGAACTCTCCAACCGCTTCATCAAGGACCCATCCGAGGCAGTCAAGGCGGGCCAGATCGTGAAGGTGAAAGTGCTGAGCGTCGATACGAAATCCAAGCGCATCGGTCTCTCGATCAAAGCGCTCTCAGCATCCGCTCCACGGCCCGCGCCGAAGAAACAGATGCCGCCACCTCCAGCCACTCTCGACGATAAGCTGCAGGCCTTATCCCTGAAGTGGCGGACACGCTCCTAGCTGACTCGAAGGAGGTGGGTTCACTCCAAGCATTTCGAGTGACGATGCCATATTCAGAATCGGGGTCTCGGGATTGCGGCATTCTCCAGATTGAACTCATCCGATGCCTGCGCATCGACTTCTTCCTGGGTCAGTTGAAATGCGTCATGCCCATCCCGCGATGGCAAAACAGGAGACCCAGCAAATAGCGCAGCGGAGTGAATCAGGAGTTGAATGTGCTCCTGATCGGGATGCTTGGCAACTACTTTGGCGGCCTGAATGATCACATTCAGACCTTGCTGAAGCCGATGCACATCCGCGGCCAAGCCGATGAGATTTTGGAAGTCCACCTCACGGAGAATGCGATAGGTGACACCTCGCCTGACGAGCGTGGCCACGCCATGTTCGGGAATCTCCTCAAGCGAGGCGCTTCCCCCTTTGCGAAACTGCTCAAACGAACTCCAGGTCGGCCCCGGTACAAGAGCCAGGGCAGAAGAGCGAGTCAGCGAAGTGGACATGGTGCAACCTCCTTTCAAAGAATCGCACAACTCCAACGATATTCCAACGAAATCGTTGGAAGCGCGTTATTGGCTAAATCGAGGGTTTGAGACAGGTCTCTCACACGCAGGCGCTTTGCGTCTTTAGGCGGCTTTGCCTCTTCTAATGCAAAGAGGAGAATCATTGATGGAAAAACGAAAGCTGGGATCTGCCGGGCCTGAGGTGCCATTAATTTGTCTGGGTGGAAACGTCTACGGGTGGACGCTGCCGGAGGCGGAAGCGTTTTGGCAGCTGGATGCGGCGCTCGATGTCGGGCTGAACTTTGTGGATACCGCCGATGTGTATTCGCGTTGGGTTCCCGGGAACAAAGGCGGCGAGTCGGAGACGATTATCGGCAATTGGTTTAGGAAGACCGGGAAGCGCAAGGATGTGATCCTGGCGACGAAGGTTGGAATGGACCTGGGCGAAGGCAAAAAGGGATTGAAAGCGGCCTACATTCGCCAGTCCGTTGACGATTCTCTGCGCCGGTTGCAGACCGACTACATCGACATTTATCAGGCGCACACGGACGATGCGGAGACCTCGCTGGAAGAAACGCTGGGCGCCTTCGACGAACTGGTGAAGCAGGGGAAGGTGCGGTATATTGGCGCCTCGAACTATAGCGGAGCGCGCTTGGCGGAAGCACTGGAGACGAGCCGCAAGCATGGGTTTGCAAGCTACATCTCTCTGCAGCCGCATTACAACCTGGTGGAGCGGCAGGATTTCGAATCGGATCTGCTGCCAGTGGCGGAGAAATACCAGGTGGGTGTGATTCCGTACTTTTCGCTGGCAGCGGGCTTTTTGACCGGCAAGTATCGCAGCCAACAGGATGCGGAGAAGGCTGCGCGGGGGTCGCTGGTGCAAAAGTACCTGAATGACCGGGGCTTCGCCGTGGTTGCAGCGCTGGAGGAAGTGGCGAATGCGCACGGATCGACTCCGGCGCGCGTGGCGCTGGCGTGGCTACTTGCGCAGCCCGGAATTACGGCTCCGATTGCCAGCGCGACGAATGAGAAGCAGTTGGCCGACCTGGCGGAAGCGGCGAAGCTGAAGCTGGATGCGGAGTCAATTCAGAAGCTCAATGCCGTGAGTGCACAGAAGGTTGCGGCAGAAGCTCTGGCCGGATAGAAGCGGGAGATTTACTGCGGAAGAGGGCCGATTCTTTGCGAAATCTGCGACAGAATCGGCCCCGTCTATCTGTCCGGTACAGCCAAGTCGGCGGAAGTGAAAATCTGCCTCATGCCTTGGCTTGCTGCACCATCTCGACGAGCACCGCTCGCGTGTCCTGTGGGGTGGCAACCTCGCGAAGGAAGTTGATACGAGTGCCCTTGACTCCATCCTTCGTTTTCAATTTGAGCGAGAAACCCAAACGATCGACGGAAGTCATGGTTGCCTCGGTTGCTTCGATCCCTGCATGGGACTTCGCCAGCAGGATCATCGCATCGACATGATCCGCGTTCATGTGAGCGAGGATGCCGGGCGCGGCGTTGGCCAGAGGGTCCGGTGCTGCATGCTCGTAGTCGGCTGCATCGACCCAGCCCATCTCGCCGAAGCCACCGACGTAATAAAGATCGACAGGCTGGAGACGGAAGAAGCTGAAGTCGGAAAAGTCAACCCAATAGCGGCTGTTCTCATGGCGAGCGAGGTATTGCTCGCGAACCGTAGCAATCTCCTCCTCAGGCACAGGCGCGGCATGGCCTACGAGGGTTACACGCGCGGCTCCTAGTGGGTCGCCGTCGGCATCCGCCTGCCCAACGAATAAGCTGCACCGGGAATCTTCCTTCAGATTCTGCGTGTGCATGGCCATATTGCTGATGAGGAAGATAGGGCGAGCCGCAGAATCAAGCGCGAAGGGCATCAGCGAACCAAACGGAAATCCCGGATGCTTGCGGGATAGCGAGGAGAGAGTGGCGACAGAAAAGAGCGACAGGAGAGTCCGGACACGCTCCGCATGGGTTGGCTCCGGCAGTTGCGGAAGCGCTGGGCCCGTGAATGCGTGTTGGCGGGGTGCGGATTCGTTCGTGGGCATGGACTTCCTCTCGTTTTCCCTATGGTACAGTCAGGCCCTTCACAATCCATTGCGCCACTCCAGTCGGGTCAGACACACCCGGTTTAGTCCTTTCCGATCTAGGATGAGAGTGAGGATCCAATCGATCGGGTGGTCAACATGGAAGATGGCGAGAATTTTCAGGGCGGTTTGAATAAACGCAGCTACGCCGTTCAATATCCGAACTACGGGTGCAGTTTGCAGTGTTAGATTCTCCACCATGCTTCGCGAACCTTTACGGCACAACTGTCCATTCGCACTCGTCCGGATTTGAATTCACCCAGAGTCGACCGCTCGAAAAGGTAACCTCAGCAATTCTCAATCGGCCTCTTCCAGGCTCGCTCATCCCGACATCAACGTCGGCTTTCTTCCATTTCCCTGGCGGGGCTGCTGAAGCGATTGGCGTTTTGTTCGCATTCTCCACCATGCTCTGGCCTATTGCACCGTGTTCTCTAAACGAAGCCGATGTATCGAAAACAACTTCCTTAATTTCTTCATCGGTCACATTCATGTACTGGAGCACTACTGTCCGGTCAACGACTAAGTCTTTGCCTGCAACGTTAAGATGCATTTGAGGTTACGGACGTTTTTCTGTGGTGTCGATTTGAATCGGGCTTAATTCTGTTTCCAGAGGTTGGTTCTGGAGGCAGTGATGAACGTAGGCAAGGTGTTGTTTGCGCAGTTGATGGATTTCCTTCCTTGGAGTTCATTTTCCCGCAGTGTGGCCCGTTATGGCGGAGACCGCCGGGTGCGCAGTCTCAGTTGCGCCGAGCAGTTTCGGGCCATGGCCTTTGCGCAGTTGACCTTCCGCGAGAGCCTGCGCGACATCGAAGCCTGTCTGGGCGCGCAGCCCAACAAGCTCTATCATCTGGGCTTTCGTTCGCCGGTTCGCCGCTCCACGCTGGCCGAGGCCAACGAGAGCCGCGACTGGCGCATCCATGCCGAACTGGCGCAGCGGCTGATCGCTCAAGCGCGCCCTCTCTATGCCCAGGAGAGTCTCGGCGTGGAGTTGAACACTGCCGCCTACGCGCTGGATTCCACTACGATCGACTTATGCATGAGCCTGTTCCCCTGGGCGCATTTTCGCTCCACCAAGTCCGCCGTCAAGGTGCATACTCTGCTCGATCTGCGCGGATCGATTCCAGCGTTTATCCGCGTCACCACTGGAGATTCGCACGATGTTCACATGCTCGACCAGATCGCGCCCGAGCCCGGAGCGTTCTATGTCATGGATCGCGGCTATCTCGACTTTGCCCGGCTGTACCGGCTGCATCTGGCCGGAGCCTTCTTTGTAACTCGGGCCAAGAGCAACCTCGACGCCAGCCGTATCTACTCAGCCCAGGCTGATCGCACCGCCGGCGTCGTCGCAGATCAAACCGTCGCCCTCAACGGCTACCTCAGCCAACGAGACTACCCGAGCCACGTGCGCCGCATCCGCTTGCACGACCCGGTCAGCGGCAAGACCCTGGTCTTTCTCACCAACCAGTTCACGCTACCCGCCACAACCATCTGCGCCCTCTACAAAAGCCGCTGGCAGGTCGAGCTGTTCTTCAAGTGGATCAAGCAGCACCTGCGCATCAAGGCTTTCTACGGCACCAGCGAAAACACCGTGAAAACCCAAATCTGGATCGCCGTCTCCGTCTACCTGCTGGTCGCCATCGTCAAAAAACGCCTCGACCTGCCTGGCTCGCTCTACACTTTGCTGCAGGTACTCTCAGTTACTCTGTTCGAGAAAATGCCCATTTCACAGGCCCTTCAGCAGAAAGACTGCACAACTCAGCCGCTAACCGATCCCAACCAACTGATTCTGTTCGACTTTTAACCGGACAGTAGCGGTACTGGAGATGTATTTCCAGGCCTCTATGCTTATATGGCGAGAATCCCGAACCGGATGCCTGCCACTTGATATGGCGCACCTGTACCGGGCAGCCGCTCGTTGATTGAGCGCCGCACGGATGCCAGGGAAGCAACAGTGCGGCGGCAAGAATGAATGCAGATAGTTGTACCCGGGATCGCCCCATAACTCTTGGTTCCTCCAACTGATTCGACGGAAAGGTTCTCAGTTCGTGTGCGACTCGATAACTCGCGATTGCGGAGCCGCTACAGTTTTGTACCCAGCCGGAATTACGAAGAGGCTTCTGTCTGGAGAGGTTGCTGAGGAGATGTTTTCGTACTGAGAAGTCGTGGTACCGCCGAGTGGATCGCTGATGACAGTGAGCAAGGGTAGGCGGAGATCGGAAGAAGTCCACACCTGCATGGTTTTGGCGATTGGAGAAGTGTTGCCAAGCGCCGAATTGGCCGGTATGGTTGTCGTTCGCTGAAAGCCGTGAACACCGTAGCCGGCAATCACCTTACTGGGAGGCAATGAGAGCGTCGTGACCTCGACCGGACCTCGGCCAGTCTGCGGAACACCTCGCCCAAATGCTTACGCAGGGTCCCATACAGCACCTTCCTGCGGCATTTCGGTATAAACACAATGTGGTACTTGCACTCCCATTTCGAGTGGCTTAAGCTTTCATACTCGTCCATCCGGGTTCTCCTTGAAGTGTGCTTGGCGGCTCACGACTTGGAGTTTCCTGGATGGACTCACATAAATGTCAAACTGCTACTGCCACTGCGGCAGAGCCGGGGGATCTCCCATTAAATTAGAAGGTCCCGGGCCGTGAACGCCCGCGAAGCCTAGCCCAAAGGCGCCATGTTGTAGCCGAGGGCTAAAAGTCGGACAGCCGGACATCAGGCTGTCCTTCGGAAACTCGTAAATTTGGAGAAGGCAATGAGAGTCGAAAAGCCGGTTCACTTGTATTCCTTGCCGATACCGCATTCGCCTCGACATGATTTCTCTTGTAGAGGAGCAACGAATGGCTAGGATCACCGACCATCCGGACCGGATTGTTTCACTTGCTCAATCTCCGTCTCCCGCTGAGTCTCCCGCATCCACAAGCGGCCGGAAGCGATGCACCGGCGGCGGCATGGGTACGTCCGCTCCCTTCACACTCTTCCAGATAATCTCGTTCAGTGTGTGCATGGGAGCCCGATCCACATCCGAGAAATCCATCTTCATACTTTCCTGCGCGCCGTAGGACTGCATCGTGTTCTTCGCGTTCACGTCGATCTGCGGAGCGATGACGTCAAATGGCGTCACCTCCGGCACGGTCCCGAAGGATGCATACATGGGCATCGCGGCCGCATCGTATTGGCTCATGGGCGGCATCCCCAGCAGCAGTTCCATGGAACGCAGGAACGAGCTAGTTGAGTAGAGAGTGCTGTCTACAATGCCGCGCTTGACATACGGGCCGATGACCAGCCCCACGGTGCGCCGTGCGTCCACATGATCCGGTCCGTCCTGGGCATCGTCCTCAATGATGAAGATAGCCGTATTGGGCCAATAGCGGCTGTGGCTCACAGCATCCACCAGTTTTCCGATCGCGTAGTCGTTGTTGGCCACTGCCGCCTGCGGGGTGTAAGCGCCCGGCTCTGTTCCATGAGTGTGGTCCTCCCCCATGCTCATCACCACATAGTTGGGAAAGCGCTTGTTCGGGTCGTCGCTGTCGTAGTTATTCTCGTACTCCTTGAATTCACGCAGAAATACGGCTACGTTGTCGGTGTCTCTTCCACGCGATCCCCCGTACTCCTTCGATACATGCCCCACCAGCCCCACCGCGCCAGGTGCTGCTTCCATCGTTCCGCCGGTGCTGGTCCGCGCCGCATACTCTCCGTACGAGCGGTAGGTCAGCCCTTTGCGTTGCGCCACGTCCCATAAGTGACCGGCCGCCGGTACGTACGCGCGCGAAGGCACGGCATTGCTTCTTCCCGCATAGGTAGGCGGCCAGAATCGCTCGTTGAAGTCTGTCGCATAGGCCGAGTTCGACCACGAGTGTCCATCGACGCTCACCTCACCATCGCAATAAAGATTGTCCAGAATCACATATTGTTGCGCCAGTGCGTGCTGGTTAGGGGTCACTTTCTCGCCAAAGATGGTCAGTGCCGGGTCGCCATTGGCCTGCTTCAAGTCGCCGAAGACCTGGTCGTAGGTCCGGTTCTCCTTGATGATGTAGATCACATGCTTGATCTCCGTGGGCGCCCCCACAGACCGCGGAATGATCGTCGGCGCCAGAGGCGGTCTGGCCTCCGCCAGCATCGAATCGGTGTAGGGCGTGTTATCGACCACCATCTTGGTCCAGCGCGGCAGCTCCTTTTGCAACGTCGCCACATTGAGCACTTCAATGCTGCTCGTCTGCACGGTTTTGACCGTCTCGTCGCCATACCAGTTCGAGGCCAGAGGACTTCCCGGACCTTTGCGGTCTGGGTGCCCCGATTCGCCCTTGCTGTTGCCGATGTAGAGTTCGCTCCCCTGGCGCGTGAGCGCCAGCGCCGATGGATACCACCCCGTCGGAATGAACCCGACCACGGAGCTGTGAGCGCGGTTGGCGATGCTAATCACGGCGATCGAGTTATTATCCGCATTCGCCACATAAAGCAAATGATGGACGTTATCGATCTCCGCGGCGTCAGGCGTCGAGCCTTCCGGCGCCAGGGGAGTCAATGTGGTGGAGAGCCGTTCGATCACCTGCAAGGTGCGTGTATCGATGACATGAATCGTGTTGTCATTTGAGCAGATGACAAAAAGCCGCCCGTCAGACGACAGCTTCATGTCGTTGGGATTCATACCCACACGCAAAGTACGGATCACCTTATTGGTCGCAGTATCGATCACGCTTACCGATTCACTGGCCCAGTTGGAGACAAACAGCTTGCTTCCATCCAGCGTCAGAACCAACTGGTAAGGATTGATCTCCACAGGGATTCGGGTGACGATCTGACGTGTCTTTGCATCGAATACCACCACATTACTCGGCCCCGTTCCGGTGCCCCGGTTCGCCGCGTAGAGCCAGTGCTTGCTGGGCAGGTATGCCACGCCCGACCACCATACCTGCTTGGGATCGATCGTCTCCACCATTTGATTGGTGGGCTTATCGCTCAAGCGTCCATCGCTGTAACTAAATTCATAGATCGGCGCCGCGGTTTGCTCGATCTTTTTTGCTCCGGTGGCATTGCCGCCCGATACATAAAGCGTCTTGCCGTCCGGAGACCAGGTCATTCCCAGCCAGGTGGTCTTCAGTTCAATATGCTGGATGACTTTTTGCGTCTTCACGTCCATGACGTCAATGCCGTGCGGCTGGTAACCGGAGTGGCTCGCTACCACGATTCTTCCGTCCTTTGAGACCGCCATGTCCAGCACCAGATCGTTCACCACCGCAATCGGCTTCCCTACTGGCGTAATTCGCCATCCGTTGGGCAGATCGAATCCGCCCTTGACGGTATGCGGTAACTGCTTGGTAGGTTGACCGATGATACGAGGCGAACCGCCTGTAGAAGCGGGCCCCCCAGGAACCGCCGCGGAGACAGGCGGAGGCATGTTCTCATTGCTCTGGGCCTGAACGAACAACGGCCCGACACAACTCAGGGCAATTAAACCGGCAACGCGGCAGATCTTGGTCATAAGTGAGATGTTCTTCCTTTCGAGAAGATTTTGCTTGGATAGATCAGTTAAACCCAGACTCGATAGGCCGAGCGCTCGGCCCATCGCCGTTGATCGTACGCTGCGATTGTCAGTTCTTATTGAGAGCCGCCGCACATAATACTCGCGCCAGCCGGCATGGGCGGTAGAGCGCGTTTGTTGAGCCGGCCTGCCCCGCAGTTGCTTAGTTCCGGTGCGCAACAGCGGGGCTTCTCCCGTTACACGTTCGGACAAACTTCCATTTTCCTGCCGCCTAGAAATTCAGATAGATTGGATTTCCCAGGAGAAGCAACTTTCCCTCGGCGGACCGGATATTGACCCGCAGCCAATGCCTCTTCCCGTCGCACGCAAAATCGAAACCACGGTTTGCCTCTGTCCCCGTAACCGCCGAAGCATCGACAAGTGTTGCCATCTCGCCATCGCGTATGACTTCAGGATGCGCTCCCTCCAACTCGGTCATTTTGATGGAAAAGCTCGCTTTTTGCCCATATGAGCACTGCAGTGCATCCCCCATCGATACGTTGTTGGCTCCCGCCTGAGCGGTAAATTCAAGCATGCGATTCCCCGAACCTTCAATATCGACGAATACGTGCCCGGCGCGAATCCCATCCAGAATTGCGCGCTCCGATAGGTTTGCCGCGTAGACAACCGTAGTCGGATGACCTACAGCCGATTTGGTCTGGGGAGGATAATCGGCATCGTGATTGTCACTCCCGCCAACCCCGGTAAGGCGGAATCCCTTATTGAGTTTGTCCTCCCAGAACGGGATGCCGGACCGCGGACCGTCGAGCGATCCTCCATTGATGGCCTCGACGGATGTTACACGGCTGTAATCCGTGTTCGGAACCGACCAGCCGCAGCCCATGCAGGAAGCTCCCGTAGGCGAGCCAGGATGATTGATGGAAAACAGTCCATGCTTCTGCTGAACTTGTTGCAGGATTTGATTGATGTTGGGCACATGCGGGCTGGTCAGCCGGAAATCGATGAAGTCCGTCGTTCCAAATACGTTTGCATGGCCGTCGAACGTGGTGATCTCGCGGCCCGGCATCAGCAGCATCTGGTCGAAGTATGGCTGCAACTCCCGCATGTCGTTATATTGCGAGGTGGTGTTATGGTCGGTGATGGCGATGAAGTCCAGCTTCTTGGCCGCCGCCGCCTCCACTGTCTTGTACAGCGGGCAAGGCACTTTCTGGCCCGACTGGCTAAGGCACGAGCCATCGCTATGCGCATTGTGCATGTGCAGGTCGCCTCGATACCATGCGGGACCATTGCGCAGCGGAGCCTGGCTGAAGGTCGATACCGCGGATACATCGCCTGCGTGAGCAAAATAAATCTTCGCTTCGTAATGCGAGGTCACGCCTTGTTCAATATTTGGAATCCCCAGGATCAGTGTCCACTTGCCCGGCACAATTGCGCCGGGGAGATAGGACGGCGTGGCGTCGGTCTCAGAAATGGTAAAAAAGCTTTTGTTGCCGCCGCTCCATCCGCGAAAACGCTCGCTGTCGAAGACACCCAGATCCATGGTGGTGTGCTGTTCGCGTCCTGTATAGGAAAGCTCCACGGAGACGCGGGTGACACCCTTGCTTACGGTAAAGGGCAGCTCCAGATAGGTTTGACGATTGGCGTAGTCTATCGTTCCATGCAATACCACATCGGGTTTAGCTTGCTGCGCGTATCCATGAACTTCAACCAAGCAGATAAGCAGGCACACCAGGGCAACGGTTATCGCGCGGCTGTGAAAAAAACCAATGCGCATCGCAATCGACCTGAAATTGGACTTCCGATTCATGTTGCATTCTCCGCGCGGCAAGGTGGAATATTCGTTCTCACTTGCCGGCATGGTGAGGACAAACTGAACAATTCATGGGCAGGAGATATCAGAGCAGTTCTCCTTCTGGTATGCGCCTTGAAGTTCTTCGAAGAGCGGTTTTCTTGGCGAAAAACCGCGAAGACACGAGTTGCATCGGCGCACATCTGAAAGAGAACTGCCCTAAAGCCCGGAAACGCCCCTTTTCCTTCGGGGGCGTTTCCGGGCGAGAGGTTTCGGGCGATGTTAGAAAGCCAGCTTCAGCGCGAATTGCAGGAGTCGCGGAGTATTCCGCAAGCTTGTAATTTCACTGAAGTTGGTTGTGTTTGTGTAATTCAGATTGCTCGGCTGTGCAAATTGGGGGTGGTTGAAAAGATTGAACGCCTCCGTCCGGAACTGCAAACGGCTCACATCTCCGAATGCGAATTCCTTGAAGACCGAAGCATCCACGTTGTACCAGGCCGGTCCACGCGCCTGCTGTGGAGCGCCGCCCAGTACGGAGAAGCCGGATTGACCGATTTGCGTGGCTGCCGCCGGCTGGGAGAAGGCATTGGGATTCAGCCATTGATTCGGGTTGCGTCCTGCCGCGTATACGCTTTGTCCTGCCACGACCGGGGCAAAGCAGCCAAAGTCCGAGGTGGTCGCAGTGGCGCAACTCAGCGTAAGTGGATTGCCGCTTTGGAAGGTGTAAATGTAGTTGGTGGTCCATCCTCCGATGAAGGTGTCGACCAACCGGCTTGTGCTACCGAGGAACTGCTTGTTGCGCCCAACCGGCAGCGCGTAAGTTCCAGAAGCGTGAACGACGTTGGGGGCATCCGTATCGCAGAGGCCGTAGTCTCCTTGAATTCCGAAACCGGGAAGCCATTCCGCTCTGTAAGCCGATGTAGCTGTCCCCTGCGTCCTTTGATTGCTGAAGCACTTGCTGAGGGTGTAGTTCGCCAGAAGCCTCAGTCCCCAGCTCAATTGGTGCTCATAGGTTGCCTGCATTGAGTTATAGGAGCTTTGAGCGTTGGTAGACTCGTAGATCGCGTTGGGCGCGAAGTCGGGATAGGGAATGAAGCTCTGGTTACCGTTGCTCTGCGACGGTATCTGGGAGATGTTTGTGCCCGGCGGCAAAATCTCGGAAGGTGAGTTGTTTACGCCCAAATTGTCCAGGTGACGGCCGACGGTCCCGATATATCCAACCTGAAACGAATCGTGGTTGGTGAATTGAGCCTGCGTTGTCAGGTTGTAGGTTTGAACGTAGGGTGTCTGGTAGTTGTACTGGCGCCCATACAGGTTGATGCCTTTTCCATTCACCTGCGTCGAATCGGAAAGATTGATCGTCGAGAAGGTATTCTCCATGGTGGCTGTTTGGCCATTGGAAAGAACCAACGGAGCCTGCGAGCTGGGGGCATTCTGTGTAATTGCGTAGATGAATGGATAGTTGGTGCCGAGCGTTCCGCCGTAGCCGAGGTTGCCCAGCGCGCCATAGGAGATGCCATATCCGCCGCGCACAACGAATGCTGGCGTAACCTTGTAAGCAAACCCAACCCTGGGAGCGAAGTTCGTGGGCTGAGCGTGCCCAAGAGTCATGCTGGATACGCAATCGACATTGATGTTGCTCGACGCCAGCAATGCGTTGAACGTGGAGGATCGGGGGACCTGGCATCCCTTGTTGGAGATATAGTAGGTTCCCGTTGCACCATTGCCGCCCGCGGCGATGAAGTTTGCCTGACGTCCGTTAACTTCCGCATAGGGAGTGAAATAATCCCAGCGGCCGCCCAGAGTTAGAGTCAGACTTTGCGTGATCCTCCAGTTATCCTGAAAGTAGGCTCCCGTGTACCAGCGATGATATTGGGTTCCGGCAAAGTTTGAACCTTCAAAGGAAGCAAGGCCGCCCACATTGTTGACTCCGCCCACCGTGGATGCTGCCGGACTCAACAACAGATCGGCTATGCCGTTCAGACTTTCATTCTTGTTGGGTACATCGGTGAATTGGCCGTTGTATGAGAATAGCCCTCGCGGCGCGGGCGGCTGCATGATGTTGCCTTGCAGGTCGTCCACCTGAACACCGGTCTTGAAGGTGTGATTGTGCAGCACTTTCGTCACGTTGTCCGAATACTCGGCATCCCACACGTTCTGAATCGTGGGCCGGTCGTCGGTCGCGCCCAGAGCTGTCAGGCCGCTGATACCGATGGAGGATAGTCCTCCGTTGAGCGGAACTTGAGGGATACCCTGAATGCCGAATTCCGCTGGCACGCCCGAGGTGTTTTCATTGAAAAGCTGCTGCTCTTTCGTGCTGTGCCCAAAGCCGAAATGGAATTCATTCGACAAGGTTGGGGTAAACACATGAGTGTAACCGGTAGCGACCTCGTAGGATGGAAAGCTGTCGTTCTGGTCGTTCTGCCCAGGCAAACCGCCGGGTGCAAATTCGCTGAAATAGCTTTCGTCGAAGACGCCGAACAACGTATCCTTGGCGCCGAAGGTGTGGTCGACGCGAAGATCGTATGCATTGATGGTTTCTGTTTCTTTGGGATTGTTGATGTAATCGTTTGCGAACGGAAACCCTGTTCGATTGGGCAGAGGGTATTGGCCAAGCAGCTTGACCGCATTGGGGTCCAGGCGCGAGGCGGGCAGGTTATTCAGTTGTGAGGTTTGCCCGGTGAAGTTCGTGACTCCACCCACGCTGCCGGTGTAAAACGGGTCGCGCACATAGGTTGCGACAGTGGCGGAAGGATTCTGCAGGCCGGTAATGGGATCGACTTGTCCGGCTCCCACCAGGCGGGTTGTTGCGGGATCGAGAATGGTGCCGTGTGGAATCACTCGGCCAAGACCGTCGGTCGTCGTTCCGCTGTCGTGCACGATCAGGTCCTGCAGATTCGTGAATCCGCTGTTCACCATGTTGGCTGTCGGAACCGTGCTGATTGCTTGGGAGGGCTGGAGGATTCGCGTCCCCTGATAGTCGAAGAAAAAGAAGGTCTTGTCTTTTCCGTTGTAAAGTTTAGGCAGCAGGACTGGTCCGCCGACCGTACCGCCGAACTGATTCTGCCGATACTCCGGAATCGGATTGTGAAGCTGGGCATCGAAGAAGTCGTTTGCATCGAAGTCATTGTTGCGAATGTATTCCCAGAGATTGCCGTGGAGTTGGTTGGTGCCGGAGCGAAGGACCGCATTGATCACGCCGCCCGTCGAGTGCCCGAATTCCGCGCTATAATCTCCGCTCTGCAGTTTAAACTCCTGCACCGCATCGGGCGGGGGCGTAACGGTGGCATCCGTGCCCACCGAGCTGCCTCCAAAGAACTCAATATTATTGTTGATGCCATCCAGGCGAAAATCGTTCTGATAGAGCTGTACTCCGTTGACCGAATAGAACGCATTCTCAGGAGTGCCGCCATTTTGGCCGATCGGAGCTGTGGCGACTCCCGCGGCAAGCTGTCCCAGTGAACCCCAGTCACGACCGTCCAGGGGCAGGTCGTTGATGGCCTGGGCGCCGATCGTCTGTCCGACTGCGGCATCTTCAGCCTGAAGAAGAGGCGATGCCGCCGTAACCGTCACTTGCTGCTGTACACTGCCGGGGACGAGGCTGAGATCGATGTTCGCGGTTTGCTGGACATGAACCTCGACTCCACGGACCACACGCGTTTCAAATCCTGTAGACTCTGCCGTTATGGTGTATGTTCCTGGATTCAGTCCATTCAGCGAATAGGCGCCGGTCGAAGCGGACCTGGTCACGCTGGTGATTGCTGTGTCATCGTTCTTGAGCGTGATGGACGCATTTGCGACGGCTGCACCGGATGAATCCTTGACGGTGCCGACGATTCCGCCCGCATCAATCTGCGCCCAGGCCGTTCCCGGAAGGCAGATTGCCGCGAGCAGCGCGCAAGCCAATAAAACGACAACGCTCTTGGATCTTATATGGGTCATGATCTCCTCTGAAAAACTGCTGTGAACCATCTCATTCTCCTGCCCCAGTCAGGGCCAGGATGAAGGTTTGAAGCGACCGCCGGCAACGTCCGCACTGACGGCAAACACCCTTGAAAAACAGCGGAACGCCGACACGCGGCGCGCGAGCTTTGCCTTGGATGGATTGCAATCGAAATGTCGCAGTCCCATTGAGAGATTGCAGTCTTGAAGGATTTTCTTCAAGGGTATTTGAGGGGTATACACCGCATATTTCCACCGGCGCAGGAGATCTCGCGTTGGCACAGAGGCACTTTTAGCGAGTGTTAAAATTGAGCTTCAGATGCGGGTATACACACTGCGCCATGGTATGTTTTGAAGGTGAGTTGGGGAAGTTGCGGAAATTCATGCATGCGGATCGGGAAGGCCGCGGCAATGAATTCGCTCTTTCTTAACCTTCGCGTTCTGAGCCACTGCTGGACGTATGCACAAGCCGCTCGGACTCCTGAGCACGTAGAGTCGTCGATCGCACTGAGGTAGAAGTGACCGCCGCGTCCCTTGGTTCTCTTGATACAAACTGTGAGCAGAAGCTGGTTGAGCGCATCCTGGCGAGCAAGCATTTCATCAAGGCGCCGCTCTTGTCCGCTTTCCTGGCCTACGTGTGCCGTCGGGCGCTTGAAGATGGTGCTGTCCGCATCGCCGAACAAGAGATAGGCGTTCACGTCTTTGACCGGAAACAAGGATACAATTCAAAAGAAGACAATATCGTTCGAAACTATGCCCGCCAGTTGCGCAAGAGGCTGGATGAGTACTACTCCACGGATGGACTGGGCGAGAGCCTGCGCATCGAGATTCCAAAGGGCGGATATATTCCCCTTTTCAGGCTCAATCGCGGCCCAGAGATAGACCCGGAGATTCATCTTGAATTGACGGCGGACGGTGAGCGATCGCGGCCTCCCAGAACAGCCTCATGGAAAGCGGCTGGGGGCGGGCATCTCAGAATTGCCGCCGCGACCGTTGTAGTCTGTTCGCTCCTGGCCTGGATAGTGGCAATCTTCCTTAACCAACATCCCAAGAGTCCACCGCGAAACGGCACCGAGATGCACCAGCTATGGACACAACTTTTTGCCTCCAACAAGAATACGTTGATTGTCCCGGCGGACACGGCCTATGTCATGCTTCAGGAGCTGAAGGGAAAGAGCTTCTCCCTGGCCGAATACGCAAGTTGGTCATCCGTCGATCAACCAAAGTCCGGCTTAATCTCCGACCTTAAGAATCGTAGATATACAAGTGTGGTGGATGTGGAGGCGGTGTCGCAGTTGCAGCATTTGCCAGAAGCAATTCCCGATCGCTGTTTGATTCGAGCTGCGCGCAGCTTGACTATCGAAGACTTGAAGGACGCAAACATCATTCTTCTGGGGTCCGTTTACAGTATTCCTTGGGTAGAAGTTTTTCAGAAGAATTTAAATTTCAAGTTCGTTTACAGGCCGGCAGAGAAGCGCTCCTGGATCGAGAATCGAAACCCCGCTCCGGGAGAGCCGGCTACGTATACCAACAATTGGAATGGACTTTCCGAGAAGGCGTATGCCGTGGTCGCCTACATTCCCAACCTGAATAACACAGGGCACGTCCTCCTGGTAGAAGGTTTGGATGGAGCAGGCACTGAAGCGGCAATAAACATGCTCCTTCGCAAGGGTGGATTGAGCGAGGTGTTGAAAAACGCTCACAATCCAGATGGAACCATCGGTAGCTTTGAAGTTCTCCTGGAATCGACAAGCCTCAACTCTCGCGCCACAGGTGTCCGCGTTGTGGCAGAACGGAAACCGTCTTGATCGGATGCGAAGAAAGGTACCGGAACGTACCCCTCCGAGTAAGCCCTGGTTGACAGCGGTTGTGGCTTGCGGGGAGGCGCGTTTCACGCGCTTGGCGGTTTAGGCGGTAGGAGCGATGTGGGCAAGGGCGGGATGAGGCATCTTATTTTTCCTAGTAGTTGCAAGAACGCTGTGTGGCTGCGGACCGGATCTACGTCGATCACGGGCTGACCGGAACGAACCGGGCCAGGCCAGGACTAAACCAGGCGCTCGCAGCAGTTCGCAAGGGCGATACGCTGGTCGTGCCGAAGCTGGATCGGCTCGCCCGCTCGGTACCCGACGCACGCTCTATCGCAGATGAGTTGGCGAACCGTGGTGTCACGCTGGCCCTCGGCCAAAGCCGTTACGATCCCGCCGACCCCATGGGCAAGATGTTCTTCAACATCCTGGCCACGTTCGCCGAGTTCGAAGCGGACCTGATTCGCCTGCGCACGCGCGAAGGCATGAAGATCGCCCGCGCAAAGGGTAGACTCCGCGGCAAACAGCCCAAGCTGTCAGACAAGCAGCAGAAAGAACTGAGCCGCATGCACGGAACAGGCCAGTACACGATCAGCGATTTGGCAGAGCTGTTTTCCATCTCTCGCCCAACCGTCTACCGCACACTCCTGCGGAGCGTCGGCTAATCGCTGTTGGAGAATCGACGTTTTATACTGTCTTATGCGCACATGGTTAAAGGCACTGCCATTGTTGTTCTTCCCTTTAGCGCCGCAAACATATGCTCAGCAAACCGCAGGTCTTACTCAGGTCGCACAGATCAACCTTCAGGAGCATCCTGACTCATTCCGGTTGTTCTCCGGTTCCGATGAAGACCACGGTCGTCGTGCCCCTTTGTTCTCTGTTGCCGTAGCTCCAGATGGAGACCTGCTTGCACTTGTTGCGAAGCAGTCTGGCCCATGGCATGTGGTTCGAGTCAAGAACTGGCTTGGGCCAAAACCTGTGGTGGAACATCTTGATGTGCCAGGTTACAGCACGCCTCTGTCGGCAGGCGACTTCAGTATCAAGCCACAATTGATGGTCACCCCCAATGGCAGATATCTCGTCACAGTCGTACCTGAACCATGGCCTCAGGGAAAGGACGCAACCGTTGATGTAGTCGATCTCCAAACATTCCACCTTGTCACCACTCAACGCACATTGGAGCACGGACTCGGCGGCGACTGGCAACTCGACGCTAAAGGTGGTTTTCTTCAGGTGCATGGGTTGACTCCAAATCCCTCCAAACCGGTAGGCAGCGAACAATGGCTGGCTTTCTTGTCGCTGCCGGGTCTTCAGCCTCTTGAACGATGCGACTACTCTGTTGTCTTCAACCCGCCAAACTCAGTACCGGTCTTACGGGCCGAATTTTACGGTACGCCAAACCCCGCGTGTGCGCGGGAAGCTCAGCGCCGGCTGACTCACCAAAATGAGCCTGACGAACTTCAGAGATTAGGTGGTCTGTTGAAGTCGGCCTGTGGCATCGACGCAGCAACTCCCGATCACCACTACGCTCTCGGAACCTGTCGTGACTGCCACCAGGGCCTCTTTGGGGTTTCTTGCAAATCTGAGAAATCGGATGTTTACGATGTCGCCTCTGAAAAGAAGATCGCCAACTTGTCCCATGCATCGCATCAATTGACTGAAGCTCTCCTAACGTCTTCACAGGACAAGCTTTATCTGTTGGCGATTGAAAACGCTGAAAAGCTGGTTGCCTACCAAGTCACAGCATCTCCCTGACGTGTCTAAATGTGCTCTACCGGCCGCCACATAGTGCCGAAGGAAGCCCGCCAGATAGCTCTGAAGATCACACCGCTTCGCGAAAGTATCTCGCAGAATGTGTTTCCATTGCTATATATTTTGCGAAGGAATTGGTGAGAGCAGAATGAAAATTGGCTGCGCTCGCGTCTCCACTGAAGATCAGAAGTTGACGATTCAACTCGAAGCGCTCAAAGATGCGGGCTGTACCCGCATCTTTCGCGAGAAGGTCTCTGGCGCGTATCGGGACCGGCTGGAGCTCAACCGCATGATCGACCAGCTCCGCGAAGGCGACGTGGTCACCGTCTGGAAACCCGACCGCCTCGCCCGATCGACGCGCAATCTGCTGGAGATCGTGGAAACCATCGCAAACGCCGGCGCCCGCTTCCAATCCATCTCCGAGCCTTGGGCCGATACCACCACCCACGCCGGAAAGACGATCATGACCATCTTCGCCGGCATCGCTATGAGTGCTTTGAGGCGTCGTTCCGGCGAATATGGGAACATCGATGAAATGGGTTGAATTCTGAGGTGACGATGCAGCTGCCTGTGTATCTTTGAAACGATTGGCTCCGTGCAGCAGTGGTCTGTTGAGCGAGTTCTGCTTCTTCGACCCTCGCGCATTCTGCCGTGCTGCTTCTCCAGTAGCGGTGCGATGTGAGACGACGCAGAGCCAGTGGCCGCGCACATTTTCGTAGACATGAGTGAACACACCCTTCTGTTGTACGGTCTTGTCGTTCACGCGTAGTTGTTCGGTGTAGCTACCGGTGACGACTGCGATATTTGCGAGAACCCGTACTCTCACCACTAGCTGATCGAGTGAACGAGGCGGGATGCCCTTTTGAAAGAGCATGGAGATCTGTTGATTCCTCGTAGTGACATCTCCGGTGGCAGAGATGTCAATCAGAGCTGGCGACAGCAGCAGCTCCAGTACATACTGGTCGCGTTTGTCGATCGCTTCGCTCCAGCGGTCTTCAACCTGCTGAAACTTTTGCTCATCGGTCATGGGGGATGTTTGACTTGTATGGGTCTGCTGTTGAGGGCAAAGCGGCACGGCAGAGAAAAGGAGGCAGAACACGACTAGGGTTTCCAAAAAGAAAAGAACGGACAGGAAAAGCTTCCCATTTGGGACCGACTGATTCATAACCACCTTCTAACTCACGCCGATGCTTGAAGAATCATTAGTCGGCGCAGAAGTCATCTGTTCGGAGTCTGCGATATGCCTTAGCGCTAGAACCCGTGTCTCCGCGATTGTCTGCTGTGACGTACCTAAGAGAGCGGCGCAATCCTGAATGGGATATCCCTCGAGAACCGATAGGACATATACAAACCGTTCCAAGTCGTCGAGAGCGAGGACTCTCGCAAACGGGTCGTCTTCCAAAGCAATCTCTGCCAGGTTCGCTTTCCCAGCGGAACAGAACGTACAGGGTGTTGATCTTGCGGCGCCGGGATGAGGCGAAATCATTTGAACTGCATTGCGCACAATCATGCGTTTGGCCCAGGGGTGTGCCCACTCTCTAAATACAGAGTCGCCGTCCACACACTCATCAAGTCCAGCCACGAAGCATTGCTCCGCCTTTTCATGATCGGCGGTCAGTA
>Ga0302326_10009208_pt1 | contig 21640 bp, 12 predicted proteins | sample Palsa_T0_3_FD_202264 | JGI IMG/M metagenome (GOLD analysis project Ga0302326, IMG submission 202264) | Peat permafrost microbial communities from Stordalen Mire near Abisko, Sweden - Palsa_T0_3 | ecosystem: Environmental > Terrestrial > Soil > Palsa > Peat permafrost | place: Sweden: Abisko... | reverse complement strand
ACGTGTCTAAGGTAATGCTTTACCCGGCCGGCTGTCAAATCGTGCCGCTGACCGGCGATCGATCGTCAGGTAACCACGTCGACCTTGGGCCGGCGGCTTGGTCGCCAGTGCCTCCGCGCGTGCTCGACACCGGCCGGCACCCACTCAATTACAGCATCCATCAGCGTGCCCGTGCAATCCCGTCCCAACATGCTGCCGCCGCTCCGGTTGGCAAATTTGGTCCTAAGGAGATCTTCTATGCAGGTAGAAGGTTCGACCAATCGGACGTCTCTACGGCCGGATCGCGACGGCCGTTGGAAGCAAACGCCCTGCTGGTCTCTCCGTCGGCCTCATTTGATCGGACAACCTCGCTCGCGGTCTCGCACCTTAGGAGCAGTGAAACGTACCATGGCAAAGATCAAACTCGAAGCACTCACCAAGAAGTACGGCAACGTCCTGGCCGTCGATGCGGTCAACCTCGACATCGACGACGACGAGTTTCTGGTGCTCGTCGGACCGTCTGGTTGCGGGAAAACGACGACGCTGCGGATGGTCGCCGGCCTCGAAGATATCAGCGGCGGCAGCGTCTACATCGGCGACCGGCGCGTGAACGACGTGGAGCCCAAAGACCGCGATATCGCGATGGTCTTTCAAAGTTACGCGCTGTATCCGCATATGAGCGTCTACGACAACATGGCGTTCGGGCTCAAAATGCGCAAAGTCGCGCCGACCGAGATCGAACGGCGCATCCAGGAAGCTTCGGCGATGTTGGGCATCGGGCATCTGCTCAAGCGCAAGCCGCGCGAGCTTTCGGGCGGACAGCGCCAGCGCGTCGCACTGGGCCGCGCCATCGTCCGCGAGCCGGCCGTCTTCCTGATGGATGAGCCGCTCTCGAATCTCGATGCCCAAGTCCGGGCCAATACGCGCACGGAATTGCTGCGCATCCATCAGCGCGTCAAGAACACGGTCATGTACGTAACCCACGATCAGGTCGAGGCGATGACCATGGGCGACCGAATCGTCGTGATGAAGGATGGCCTTGTCCAGCAGGTCGCCGCACCCAAAGAGATCTACGATCACCCGGCAAATAAATTTGTGGCGAGCTTTATCGGTTCGCCGCCGATGAATTTTTTTGATGCCGAACTCGAGATGAAAGGCGATACGGCGGTCCTGACGGGACCGGCGTTCACGTTTTCGGTCAACGGGGTGTCAGCGCGGAAGTTGTCGGAATCAGCAGCGCGCGGCGTGACATTAGGGGTGCGGCCCGAAGACGTTATCGTCAGTGACGGCGCCGCGTCGACGTCCGGCGGCGGGATGCGCGCGCGCGTCGACGTGGTCGAAACGCTCGGCGCCGAGCAGCACCTGTTTCTCACGTCCGAGGGCAGTTCGCTGCTGGCGCGGGTCAGCGCCGATTTTGCCGCGCATATCGGCGATCACCTCAACGCCACCATCGATTCGGCCAAGCTGCACGTGTTCGATCGAGCCAGCGGTCTCGCATACGTGTGAGCTGAAACTTCCACCCCTCGCGGGCCGTACACGAGGCATGCATAGCTTCGGCTCCTTGCGCCGGTTCGTTCCTGCCATCGCTCTGGTGCTGGGTGTCATTTCGCTGGCGGCGCCGAGCCGCGCGGCCGACGACGTGTCTGAGACGCGAGCGGTCTCCGGCTTCGAGCGAATTCGCTTGCAGGGCGCTTTTAGCGCTGAGATCACCGCAGGCGAGCCTGGCGCGAGGTTCGTTGCGACCGGGGACCGCGATGTCGTCGGCCGTATCACGACCGCGGTCGAGGACGGCACGCTCGTCGTCGGAATGCGTCCGGGGTTCGATTTCGGCCGGCGAGCGCCGAAACTCGAGATCGCGCTTCCGAAACTCCGCGGTTTCGTCAACGAAGGCGCGGGGACGGCCAAGATCACTGGTTTGAACGGCGGCGACGTCGAGATCGAGAACAGCGGAACCGCTTCGATCGTCGTGTCGGGCCGGGCCGCCAACGAGGCCATCACCCTCAACGGAACGGGCAAAATCGATGCCGCCGACGTCGAGGCGCGCGACGTCACCGTCGACAACAACGGTGTCGGTACAGTCCACGTGCGCGCGAGCGGGTCGCTCACGATGAACGTGAACGGGGTCGGCACGATCCGCTACAGCGGAAATCCCACTCACGTCGAAAGCCGCGTCAACGGGGTCGGCAGCATCAGGCCGCTCTAGTTGATGTCACCGTCGCGCCCTTTACACGACTGTTAACGGAAGCCATCGCTCGAAGATGGTGCCGAGACTTGCGAGCGTGGTCGGCTTCGAGACATAATCGTTCATGCCGGCCGCTAGGCAGGCGTCTCTGGCGGTGTCGTGCGCATCGGCGGTCATCGCCACAATCGGCACGCGCCGCGCCGTCCCGGCTTCAAGCTTGCGGATTTGTTTGGTCGCCTCAAAGCCGTCCATTTTCGGCATTTGACAATCCATGAAAATGAGGTCGTAATCAGCGGCTTGCACGGCGCGGCAGGCGTCCAACCCATTGCAGGCGGTCATAACCTCGAAGCCAAGCCGTTTGAATTGTAATTTCGCCAGCATGACGGTGACGTCGTCGTCTTCGACGAGCAAGATCCTTTCCGTTCGTGCGCGCACGGTCGTCCGTCGGTCGCCATCGTCGCGCGGGGTCGCATCGCGGATGTGTAAGGCGGCGTCACTCGGCACGAACGGAATCAAAAACCAAAAACTTGCACCTTCGCCGGCGACGCTCTCGACGCCGATCGTACCGCCCATGAGCACAACGAGCTGCTTGCAGATCGATAGTCCGAGTCCCGTTCCGCCAAATTTGCGCGCAATACCCGCGTTGGCTTGCGCGAACGGCTCAAACAGCCGCGCCTGGACGTCGGGCGCGATCCCAATCCCCGTATCGCGCACCGTGTATCGGATCCCCACGCGTTCGTCTACCCGGGATTCGGCGATCACGTCGACCCGCACAACGCCGCCTGCCGGGGTGAATTTGAGCGCGTTTCCAACGAAATTTAAGAGGATTTGACGCACCCGGCCCGGATCGCCCATGACGACGTCGGGTACGTTTTCAGCTACCTGCGAGCAGAGTGTTACGCCCTTGCCTTCAGCCCCATTGCGCAGCAGCGCCACGACCGATTCGACTTGGCTCGCCGGTCCAAAGGCAACCGCCTCGAGGTCGAGCTTGCCGGCCTCGATCTTTGAAAAGTCCAAGATATCATTGATGACGCGCAGCAGCGACTGGCCCGAGTCGTGCGCGACCGTCGCGTAGCTCCGCTGCTCGTCGGTCAGCGTGGTGAGCAGCAAAAGTTCGCTCATCCCGACAACGCCGCTCATCGGCGTGCGGATCTCATGGCTCATCGCAGCGAGAAACGCCGCTTTCGCGCTGGCTGCGTGGAGCGCTTCGTCGCGGGCCTCGGCAATCTCGACCGCCAAAGAACGCAGCGCATCGGACTGCATTTTGAGCGTAATTTGCGCGCGGACGCGTGCCTTCACGACGTTCTCGTGAAAAGGCTTGGGGATGAAGTCCGCGGCGCCCCCGTCGAAGGCTTGTTCTTCTTCCACGGGGCTGTTGTTTGCCGTCACAAAAATGATCGGGACGTTGCGGGTCGATTCCTGGCTCTTGATCCGGCGGCAGACCTCGAGCCCGTCCATATCGGGCATGTTGACATCGAGCAAAATCAGGTCCGGCGTGCGTTTGCTGCAAAAGGCAAGTGCGCCCTCGCCGGTGGTGGCCATGCAAACCTCGTAGTCGAGCTGCAGGATGGCGAAGAGGGCCAGGACGTAGCTGGGTTCGTCGTCGACGACCAAGATGAGCGGTTTGCCGGCAGCGGCTTCGCCGTTCTCGGCCATGCTGCCCCGTGGCAGCTGCAACGCCTCGACCTCACTGGTGAGCGTAGTGATCTCCGCAACCGGATTGACGCGCGCGGCGCCGGCCGGTCGCGGACGGCCCAGAATCGTGCGGACCACAACATCGATGTCGATCGGCTTGGGCAGGTGATCGTTCATCCCGGCCGCGAGACAGGTCGCTTTGTCGGACTCCATCGCATTGGCGGTCACCGCGATGATCGCAACGCCGGACATCTGCGGGAATTCGCGCAGTCGGCGGGTCGTTTCGTAGCCATCCATCTCCGGCATCTGAACGTCCATGAGCACCACGTCGAAGGGCCACTGCGACCGCTGCACCTTGTCGATCGCCGCCCGGCCGCCACCCGCGACCTCGACTTGGGCACCTTCGATCGAGAGCAGTTCATCGGCGATCTGCAGGTTGATCGCGAAGTCGTCGACGACGAGGATCTTCAGCCCGCTGAGCCGGCCCGAAGCCGCTGGCCGGCACGGCGAAACTTCGGCTTGATTGCGCTCCGCTCGCATTTCCGTGAGCGGCTTATCCTCGGCGCGATCAAAGCTGAGCGTGAAATGGAATCGGCTGCCGCGACCCACCTCGCTCTCGACATCCAATTGGCCGCCCATGAGCGAGACGATGCGCTGACTGATGGCAAGTCCCAGGCCGCTGCCGCCATAGCGCCGAGTCGTCGATGCTTCGCCTTGATTGAACCCCTCGAAAATGGCCGTCAGCTGCTCTGGGGCGATCCCGATTCCGGTGTCCCTAACCGAGAACTCGATTTCGCAACGCGTCGGCCCCAGCGCGACTTGCCGAATTTCGATGACGATCTCGCCCGCAGCGGTGAACTTGATGGCGTTTCCCGCTAGATTCAGCAGGACTTGCCGAAGCCGGAACACGTCGCCCTGCAAACGCTTGGGCAGTTGATCATCGATCGCAAAAAGCAACTCGACGGGCTTCGCGCCCAAACTCGCTGACAACAGGCTTGAGACATCCCACATCATCGCGTCGATCTCGAACGGCGCGTTCTCGAACGCCAGCTTCCCCGCTTCGATCTTCGAGAAATCCAGAATGTCGTTGAGCAGGCGCAGCAGCGCCTGAGTAGCCACGCAGGCCTTGGCCGAATAATCCGCTTGACGCGCCGAGAGTCCGGTGGTTTGCAGCAATTGGAGCATACCCAGAATGGCGTTCATGGGCGAACGAATTTCGTGACTCATATTCGCCAGAAACTCGCTCTTGGAAAGCGTTGCGGCCTCCGCCTCGATGGTGCGCGCCTGCAAGGCCGCATTGAGGGCCTCGAGCCGGGTCGCGCCTTCCTTGAGCTCCTCGGTGAGGGTTCGCACCTCGGTAACGTCCCAATTCGTGCCGACGACCCGCTTGGGCGATCCGGCTGCATCGCGGACAACTGTCGCCATCGCGCGAATGTTGTGGACCTCACCCTTGGCCCAAACGACTCGGAATTCTGCTTCCCAGGTCGCGCCGCTCGATACCGCCTGCGCGAGCTCCTGCTCCACCCGTGAACGGTCGGCCTCGTGCAGCGACGCGGTCCACTTGTCGTACGCCGGCACGAATGCTGCGTCGTCGAGCCCGTACAGCGCGAACATCATCGGGTCCCAAAGTACTGCATCCGTCGCGATGTCCCACTCCCATATCCCGACCTGGGCAGCCTGCGTTGCCACGCTGACGCGTTCGAGCAGGCGCAGGTGCTCGCGTTCCGCGTCCTTGTTCTCGGTAACGTCATGGAATACGCCGAATAAGGCGATGGCCGTTCCATCGGCGCCGCGTTCCGAGTGACCCGTTGAGATAACGTGGCGGATCGTCCCGTCGGGCCGGACAACGCGCGATTCCTTCGTGTAGGGGGTTCCCTCGGCGATAGCGTGTTGGACAGCCGCATTGACTTCCTCGCGATCGTCGGGATGATAGGCAGCGATTGCGTCCGGGAGCGTCGGCCGGAATGTCGTCGCGAGGCCGAATGTCCGATACATCTCGTCGGACCAATACAGTTCGTTCGTGATCAAGTCGAGCCGCCAATGCCCCGTATGCGCCAGCTGCTCGGCCATCGCCAGCAGCCGATTCTTTTCAAACAGCGTTGCGGCCGTCGCACGATCGCGGTCTGCGGTTACGCGAAGTTGCTCGGATACCTCGACTAAGGCGGCGCGTTCAGTGAGGAGCCACGCTTGCTCTTGGCGGAGTTCGTCGGTGAGCGTTCGCACTTCCGTAACGTCCCGATTGGTGCCGATCATCCGCTCGGGGAACCCCGATTCGCCGCGGACGACCGTTGCCATGGCTCGAATGTGGTGGACCTCACCGTTTGGCCAAACCGCCCGGAACTCCGTATCGTATGGCGCGCCGCCCGCCAGTGCCTGCGTTAGCTCGTGCACCACACGTGCCCGATCGTCGTCCTGAATCGCCGCAGTCCACGTTTCCCAATCCGGAAAGAATTGTGCGGCGTCGAACCCGAAGAGCGTGTGCTGCATTGGATCGCAATTGAATGTGTTCGCTGCGATGTCCCAGTCCCAGATCCCGATCCGTGCGCCCTGCGTTGCCAGATTGAAGCGCATGATGAGCCGCTCTCGCTCGCGTTCTGCTGCCTTGCGGTCGGTGATGTCTTGCAAGACGCCCAGCAGGCCGGTTATCTCACCATCATCCGCGTGTTCGACCTGACCGCTGCAGGTGATGTCGCGATACGACCCATCGGAATGGGCGATCCGGGCCTCATACGAAAACGGAATCCCGTCCGCGAGAGCGCGTTCAACGCAGCTGCGGACTGACAGTCGATCGTCGGGGTGGTAGGACTCGAGCGCACTTTCAAGTTCCGGCCGGTACGATTTCGGCTGACCCAAGATGCGGTAGATTTCGTCCGACCAGATCAATTCATTCGCGCGTAAATCGACACGCCAGTGGGCGACGTGCGCAACTTGCTCGGCCATCGCCATCAGCCGGTTTGTTTCATTCAGCTTGGCGGTGTTCGCGCGGTCGCGCTCGACGCTTACGAGCAGTCGCGCGGAAGCTTCCTCCACGGCATTTTTTGCAACGAGCAACTGTTCGCTCTGCAGGCGGAGTTGCTCGCTGCCTTGACGCAGCTCGGCAGCCTCCGTCACGTCGCGCGTGATCTTCGCGAACCCGACTACCTCGCCTGCGGGGTTGCGTATCGCATCGATCGCGACGCTCGCCCACAGACGCGTTCCGTCTTTGCGCACGCGCCAGCCTTTGGCCTCGAATCTTCCGGTGGTCCGCGCAGCCTCCAGCGCGCGTGCCGGCTCGCCCGCGCGCATATCGTCGGCGGCGTAGAAGACACTGAAATTGGACCCGATGATCTCTTCGGCGCTATAGCCTTTGATGCGCTGCGCGCCCGCATTCCAGCTTTTTACGACGCCGTCAAGATCGAGCAAGTAGATCGCGTAGTCGACGACGCTGTCGACGAGCATCTGCGCGATGCTGCCGCTTTCCTTGGTGACGTCGCGCAGCGCGGAACTCTGCGTCACGTCGCGGGTGACCTTCGCAAACCCGACAACCTCGCCCGCTGGGTTACGGACCGCATCGATCACCACGCTGGCCAAAAGATGCGTTCCATCTTTCCGTACGCGCGGGCCGGTTGCCTCGAACCTTCCGGCGCTGCGCGCAATCTCCAGCGAGCGTGCCGGCTCGCCCGCGCGGACATCGTCCGCGGTGTAAAAGACGCTGAAATTGGAACCGATGATTTCCTGTGCCGTATAGCCTTTGATGCGTTCCGCTCCCGCATTCCAACTCTTCACGGTGCCGTCGAGATCAAGCAAGTAGATCGCGTAGTCGACCACACTGTCGACGAGCATTCGCGCGATGCTGCCATTTTCTTCGGCGGCGTTCCGCAGGGAGGCGCTCTGCGTCACGTCGCGGGTGATCTTGGCAAAGCCGATGACCTCGCCCGCGGGGTTGCGCACGACATCGATCACCACGCTGGCCCACAGACGCGTCCTATCCTTGCGTACGCGCCAACCTTCAGCCTCGAATTTTCCGGTCGTTCGGGCAATCTCCAACGCACGGAGCGGCTCTCCGGAGCAGACATCGTCCGCGGTGTAAAAGACGCTGAAATTGGAACCGATGATTTCCTGTGCGGTATAGCCTTTGATGCGTTCCGCTCCCGCATTCCAACTCTTCACGGTGCCGTCGAGATCGAGCAAGTAAATGGCGTAGTCGACGGCGCTGTCCACCAGCAGTTGTGCGACGCTGGAGCTTTGTTCGATGAGACTGGGCACTGCGCGCGACGAGATGTCGCGCATCACGCCGACCATCTCGCGCGGAATGCCGGTTACCGAGTCGCGGACGAGCTGAAACGTCGACTCCGTCAAGATCTGCCGGGTATCCTTATGACACGTGCGATACGTGCAAGTTACCTGGTCGCTGCCATTCCGAACGGCGCGCCAGCTTTCCGCGAGTTGGTCTCGATCCTGCGGGTGCACGAAAGCAGCCAAGTTGGCTCCCGTCATGTGCTCCGCCGCGTAGCCGGTCAGGGCGTCCGCGCCCGGCGAAACGCAGCTGACTACGCCGTCAAAACCAAGCTGGACGAACGTTTCTGCCGCGTCGTCGTGGGAAATCACGAATTCACGCCCGGTCTCCAATCTTTCCGGTTGTTCGAAATTACGATCGACCTTATCCTTACTCGGTCTTCGGACTAAAATCGAGTGACAAACATTTCAGAGTGGCGAACCGGGTCGAATTTCGGTTAAGTCTTCTGTTCGAGGTCCGTTCGGCGCGCCAGCGGGTCAGCGTCGACGGCCCGATTCGGAGCCCGTGTCGCCCGCCGTCCCTGCGAGCTGAGCCGCTTTCTCTCTTCTTCGGTAACAGTAGGGGTAAGTTTCCTTAACTTAGCAGTAACGGCAGCCGATAGTCCAAACGTGCGGCTCAAAGCGACCATTCACGGCCAGATTTTAACGTTGAAGCTCATGCCCGTCATTCTGCTCGTGATCGGCTTTGCAAGCGCGATGCAGTTGTGGATGCAAACCGTCGACGCGACCGCCAAATCCGAACGTCAAAACGCGGTCTTCTCAGCGGCCCAGGTACTGCTCCAAGCGACACTCGACGCGGAGACCGGCGCGCGCGGCTACGTCGCTACCGGGAAGATCGAATTCCTCGTGCCGTACGATCGTGAGCGGCCTACCATACCGGCGCGCGCACACGCTCTCTTGAGCCTGGTTCGCGGCGACGACATCCAGTTGAGCCACGCACGCCGAGTCGAAGAACTCGCCGCGCAGGAAGCACAGATTCTCGCGCGCTGCGTCGCGCTGATGCACAGCGGTAAGACCGGCCTGGCACGGACCGAACTCGTCATCGCCCTCCGAGCGGGTACGATGGAAGATTTTCGGGCCGAGATCGGCTTGCTCGAATCTGCGGCCCAACGGGACGCGATGACCACGCTCGCGCTCATGAAGACCGCCGGTATCCAGACCCTCTATACCTTAGTCTGTTGCGTCTTTTTGGCCATCATCTTCGCGGCCTCCGCCGCTTGGAAAATCCGGCGCGCGATTCGCGTGCGGGTCAACTTGCTCGTCCGCAAAGCGCAGCGACTGGCCGCCGGAGAAGACATCGGGCCGCGGCTCGGCGGCGTCGATGAAATTTCCGAGCTCGACGACGCCTTTCACAATATGGCCGAACTGCTCGCCGAGCGGACTGTCGACCTGGAGCGCTATCGACTGCTCGCGGAGCGCACCGAGTGCCTCATACTTTTCGCCCGCCGGCGTGATGGCCGCATCTTGCATGCCAATGCTGCCGCGTTGGCCGCATACGGGTACTCCAACGTCGAGATGCGGGAACTCACTGTCGATGCGTTGCGCCTCGGCGCCGTGTCGAACACGGTCGCCGAGCAGCTGACGACACCGTCGGCCGCGTCACTGATGTACGAAGCGAGCCAGCTCCGTTCCGACGGCTCGACCTTCCCTGGTGAAGTAACCGTCGAGGGCCGGTTGATCGCAGGCGAGCACGTGCAGGTGAGCATCGTGCGCGACATCTCCGAACGCAAGCGGGCTGAGAGCCTCGTCGCCGACGCGCTTTGCGCGGCACAAAACGCAGCGCGCGCCAAAGCCGATTTTCTGGCCACGATGAGTCACGAGATCCGCACGCCGATGAACGCCGTCATCGGGATGACCGAACTCGTGATGCAAACCGCGCTTACCGCCGAGCAGCGCGAAGCGCTGCAGATCGTCAATGACAGCGGAGAGGCCCTCCTGCGCATCATCGACGACATCCTCGATTTCTCGAAAATCGAGGCGGGTAAGTTCACTATTGAGATCATCGAATTTCCGTTCGCCAAGACGATCGAGTCCGTCGCGGTAACCCTCGCAGCACAAGCCCGCAGCCAAGCTCTGACCCTGAGCGTGTTCGTCGATCCGCAGGCGCCCGCAACGCTCTACGGCGACGCCGGACGAATCCGCCAAGTCCTCACGAATCTCGTCGGCAACGCCTTGAAATTCACGCATGCCGGGTCGGTGACGCTCGGCGCCGACGTCACATCGGTGGGCAAAGAATGGTGCGACGTGCGGTTCAGCGTCGCGGACACCGGGATCGGTATCGCCGCGGAGCATCTCTCGCGCATCTTTCAACCGTTCGCGCAAGCGGACGCCTCGACCACGCGCGTCTACGGCGGCAGCGGCCTTGGTCTCTCGATTTGTCAGCAGCTCGTTGGATTGATGGGCGGCGAGCTGCGCGCGGACAGCGCACCGGGGCGCGGTTCGACATTCTCGTTCGTGCTGCGTCTGCGCGCCGGAGAAGCGAACGTTCCCGTCGCGCACAGCGGCCTGCGCGCCTTAGTCGTCGACGCGTCGCAGCACGCGACGTCGGAACTCACCCGATACATACGCGCCTGGGGCGTTGATGTGCGCGTCGTTTCCTCCAGCGCCGCCGCACTTGCGGCGTGCTCGCAGGCAACCGGCGAGGGACGCAGCTTCGACGTTGTGATCGTCGATGAGGGTCTGCTCGGGAGTGCCGCATACGCGCTGGGCCGAGCGCTCGGCGTGCAATCCGCAAACACGCGCCGCATCCTCGTCGCGCCCGCCGACGAGCCCGGCCGACGAACCGCTGCGGTGGCAGCCGGGTTTACCGCGTATTTGGGCCGCCCGCTGCGCCAATCGCAGATCTTTGATTGCATCATGAACGTCTCGCCGGTGCCGGCTTGCGCGCCGGCGGCGACGCAGACCGAGCGGACCGGGCGCAGCATCCTGCTAGCCGAAGATAACATGATCAATCAGCGCGTGGCCCTGCAGCAGTTGTACAAGCTCGGCTACGACGTCACCGTTGTCGGGACGGGACGCGCGGCGCTTGCGGCCGTGATCGGGAAACGATTCGATATTGTCCTGATGGATTGTTTCATGCCCGAGATGGATGGTTACGCGGCGACGATCGCGATTCGCCGCCATCAGGCGCGTACCGGCGAGCATACCCCGATCATTGCAATGACGGCCAACGCGCAGTCGGATGACCGCGATATCTGCATTGCCGCGGGCATGGACGACTATCTCTCGAAACCCGTCACGATCGCCTCATTGCGCGATGCCCTCGCGCGCTACTCCGGGCAACGCGACAGCGCGCCAAGCCGCGACCTCGCGCTCGAAGCGGTCACGACCGCAGCGAAAAGCGCCGGCGCAGCGATTCGTTGACGAGCGCGCTGCCGATGAGCAGCACGCCGAGGCTGAACGGCTGCCAGATGCCGGCGTTCGCCCCGAGCGCCAAACCCAAACCGTTGTACAGGAAGATCACGATGAGGCTCGCCAGGAGAATGCCGAGCACATCGCCCTCCCCGCCCACGATGCTGACGCCGCCCAGGACCGCGATCGTGATTGCCGCGAGGTTCATGCTGGCGCCGACATCGGGCGTCGCGCTCGCACTGAGTCCGGTTTGCACGACCGCCGCAAGACCGCAGATGAAACCGGACGCGACGTATGCCCAGAAGCGCACGCCCCAGACGTCGATCGCCGAGAACCGTGCCGCCAGGGCGTTCGTCCCAACGCCGTACAAATAACGGCCGCTCACGGTCTTCACGAGCACGAACGCCAGGATGAGCGCCAGCGGTATGTAGACGAAGCCGACCTGAAATGGGATCCCTTGGCCAATGAGCTTGGGCACCCAACCGAAGCCCGGCACGTCCTGCACGTTGCCGTTTCCGATCGTGATGAGGACGGCCGGAAAAGAAGCCGGCAAGTCCGGCTGGGTCGCGTCGGGCAACGGCCGCGTATGCGTGATCTGAAGGGCGACCGCCGCGTACGCGTAAAACGTGGCAAGCGTCGCGATGAGCGGCGGAATGCGAATCACGCTTACCAAAGCACCGTTCACGGCACCTAGCGCGGCGCCCGCGATGAGCGCGCCCGCAATCGCCAAGCCGATTCCGACGCCATGTTCGATATTGAGCACGCCCAAGGTCATGCCGGCCAGACTCAAGATCGAACCCACCGACAGATCGATCGCGCCGCCGCCCGACAGGATGACGATGCTCTCCGCGAGTGCCAGCAACGCGATCGTAACGCCGTTCTGAACGACTTGATACATATTGTACGGCTGCCAGAAGTTCGGCACCGCCAGCGAGAAAAACACCACCGTCGCGACCAGCACACCAGCCAAGAGGAACCGTCGTCTCATATGATTCGCCGCCGCCGATGCTGCAGAACGTCGGCGGCAACCGCAATGAGAATGAGGGCGCCGACGATGAGGCCTTCGAGTAAACTAACGGTTCCGATCGTGATGAGCGCGTTGTGCACGGCTTCGACGAGTAAGGCGCCGAGCAGGCCACCGATAATCGTCCCGCGGCCGCCCAGGATGCTCGTCCCGCCGATAACCGTCGCCGCAATCACCTGCAACTCCAAACCTGTGCCGGCATTGGGCTGGACGGTCCCCGCTTGGCCGACTTGGATCACGGCGGCGAACCCGACGAGCACCCCCAGAAAGAGATACACGGCAACCGTGACGCGCGGAACGTCGACGCCGGCGAGCCGCGCGGCTTCGCTGTTGCCGCCAATCGCGTAGATCGCCCGGCCCAACGGTCGCCAGACGACAAAGGCGCTCATCGCCGCCGCAACGATCATCGTGAGCCACCAGGCGTTGGGAATTCCGATGAACGTGCCCAGCGCCAACCCCTCAGCCAAGTGCGGCGGAAATAACCAGTTCTTCCCGAGCGCGCCGAGGTGAACCGCGCGCACGATGTTGAGCGTTCCCAGCGTAACGATGATCGGGTGGATGCGCCCGTAGGCAACCAGCGTACCATTGAGCAAGCCGACGAGCGCACCGACCCCGAGCGCGGCGACGATCGCAAGCAGAAGTCCGCCGCCGCCAAGCATGACCTTGCCGGCTGCGAACATGCACAGCGCAAGTGCCGAACCGATCGACACGTCGATGCCGCCCGTCACCACAACGAGCGTCATCCCGATCGAGACCAGCGCGACGACGGCGACGTTGGTAAAGATCTGCGCAACGTTCGCGCTGCTCAGAAATGTCGGGTGACTCACATCGAAGACCGCGCTACCCACGATGAGGATCGCCAGCACGATGCTCTCACGGCGCAGCGCAAGCTCGCGCAGTCGATTGACGGTCATTGCCGGCGGCCCCGTGAGCGCAACACCGGCCGGCGACAGCACCGGATCAGGGGGCAGCGGACGCATCGGCTCGGGCCGCCTCCATCGCAGCGGCCAGCACGTCCTTGGCGCGTGCGCCGCGCGAAAAGGTCATGTTGATCTTGCCTTCGTGCATCACGACGATTCGATCCGAAAGCGCCAATACTTCGGGCAACTCCGACGAGATCACCATGATCGCGATGCGATCCTGCTGCGCGAGCCGCACGATGATGTTGTGAATCTCTTGTTTGGCGGCCACGTCGACGCCGGCGGTCGGTTCATCGAGGATAAAGATCTTCGGTTTCGCCGCGAGCCACTTCGCCAGCACGACTTTCTGCTGATTACCACCGGACAGCGTGGCCACCGGGACCGTGTAATCAATCGGTCTGATCGACAAATCGCCCGCATACTTTTGCGCGAGCTCACGCTCGCGGTCGGCGCGGGTAATCGTGCCCAACCGGCTCACCCGCGGCAAGATCACCACGGTCTCGTTATACGCCACCGGCAGCGCGCCGAAGAGCCCTTGACCCTTGCGGTCCTCGGGCAGATAACAAACGCCGGCATTCACCGCTTCGGTCGGCGAACGGAATTTCACCGGCCGTCCGGCGAGCGAAATTTGCCCGCTATCGGCCGGTTCCTCACCGAAAATCGCCCGTGCGACTTCGCTGCGGCCCGAGCCGACGAGGCCGAAAAAGCCGACAATCTCGCCCGGTCGCAGATCGAACGACACGTCGGCAAATGCGTCGCGACGGGTGAGCGCGCGGACCTCGAGAACCGGCTCGCCGGGTTGCGCGACGGCATGATCGGCACCGGCACTCAGCGCTTGACCCGCCATGACTTCGATGAGCTGGCCTGTCGTCACGTCGCCGATGCGCCAAGTGCCCTTGGTTTCACCATCCTTGAGAATCGTTACCCGATCGGCGATCGCGAAGATCTCCTCGAGCCGGTGGCTGATGTAGACGATCGCGACGCCGCGCGCGCGCAGCCGCTTGATGATATCGAACAGCCACTGGGCTTCGCGCTCGGTCAGGATCGCCGTTGGTTCATCGAAGATGATGACCTTGGGCTCCGTACTGCGTGCTTTCGCGATCAGCGCAAGTTGACGTTGCGCTAGGCTCAATTCGGCGATCGGAGCGGTCGCCAGGGCGGGCTCGACACCCAGCTCTTTCAAGAGTTCAACCACGCGAGCCACTTGGGCCCGGTAATCGATGTTTCCGAACCGCCCGCGAATCTCGCGGCCCAAGAAGATGTTCTCGGTAACGCTCAGCTCGGGGTAGACGTTGGGATCTTGATACACCGTCGCGATTCCGGCGGCGAGCGCCTGCGCCGGCGAAGCAAAAACGACGGGAGCGTTGTCCAGAGAAATCGCTCCGCCGTCGGGTGTAATGGCGCCGGATAAGACTTTTATGAGCGTCGACTTGCCGGCCCCGTTTTGACCCACCAACGCGACGACTTCGCCGCCATCCACGGCGAAGTCGACTCCCCGGAGTGCCGCGACGCCGCCGTACGATTTCGAGATGCCGCGCATCTCAAGCATGCCGACACGTCCGGTTTCCGGCGCCGCGCACTAAAACTTAAATTGGTCGATATTTGCCTTCGTGAACGTCGTGGGCGGCCCCAAGAGCAGCATCTTCTTGCTCGCATCGTAGGAGATTTTGCCCAGTCCGGGCACATCGTTCGTGGCCGCGAACGACTTGCCGCCGGCAAGCTGCAGACCGGCCCACATCGTGAGATATCCCAGCTTCACGGGATCCCACAAGACGAAGCTTCCACACGCGCCGCTCTCGATATATTGTTTCATGCCCGACGGCAGCGCAACTCCGGTCACGAAGACTTTCCCGATCTTGTGCAGTTCGGTGACAGCCTGCGCGGCGCCCGGACCCGACGTCGTGCACTGTCCGATGATGCCGCGGAGATTGGGATGCGCCGTGATGAGGTCGCGGCTGTCGGAAACCGCCTTGGCCTGATCTTCGCCCGAATAGATGACACCGACGAATTTCATGCCCGGATACTTGGCGGCGCGTTGCTTCTCGACGACGATCCAACCATTGAGATTTTGCGCGGCCGGACCGCACGAGTCAATTGCCCATTCACCCTGCTTGCCCATCTGGTCGGCCAGTGAGTCGAGCACGGCGTTCCCGATCGCCGTATTCAGCGCTTGATTGACGAAAACGGAGCGCGTGCTCGACGGCGCATCGGTGTCCGTGGTGAAGACCTTGATGCCCTGCGCTTGGGCCTGCAAGATCGCCGGAGCCAAGACGGCCGGGTCGTCCGGCGCGATCGCCAAAGCATCGACATGCTGCGCGATGAGCTGCTTGACGATTTGCACCTGCAAGTTCGCATCGGCAGTCGTCGGGCCGTTCATCACGAACTTCCCGCCGAATTTTTGCGCCGCTTGCTCGCCACCTTGCTGCATTGCGTTGAAATAGCCGACGTTGATCAGCTTCGGCACCATGGCAACGGTGAGCTGTTTTTGTTGGCCCAGGGCCGGACTGAGCGACACGAGCCCAAAAATCGAGGCGGCGCCGAGCGTCAGCACACGTGGTAACACACGGATCTTCACGAACACTCCAAATCTTCGCGACCGATGAAACGCGGGCGTCTGCACATGACGACGCAACGAACGCCGGTCCTTTGCGAGCGAAACTGAGCGATGATGTCGTTTTGCGAAGTATAGAACGGGAAGCGGCGCCGCGCAACCATCCCAGCGCGAAAATATCCGCCGCGGCTACACGGGCGGCGCGTCCACCCGAACGAGGCCCGGATCGTCGGCCGCCTGCGTGCGATAGGTCTGTATCTTGAGCCGCACCCGTTCGATCTCGTCGTCGGGCAGAATGCACGGCTCGCCGATTTGCAGCGCGTACACGTACTGGCGCGCCAGCGTTTCGATGTCGACTGTATGCCACAGCGTGTCGCGCAGCGCTTTCCCGATCACGACCAGACCGTGATTGGCCAGCAGGCAGGCGTCGCGGTCGGCCAATGCGGCGAGCACATTGTCGGCGAGCTCCTGGGTTCCGTACGTTGCGTAGTCGGCGCAGCGAATCGTCGGGCCGCCGCCCCAGGCGACGTAATAGTGCAGTGCCGGGATCTCGCGCCGCAGACACGCCACCGTCGTCGAATAGATCGAATGCGTGTGAATGACCACACCGGCCGACGGCCGCGCGCGCATGATCTCGCGATGAATGCGCCATTCCGTCGTCGGCTTGCACGGCCCCGAATAGTTGCCGCTCACGTCCATGACGGCGATCTGGTCGGGCGTCATCTCCTCGTACGGAATGCCGCTTGGCGTAATGAGAAATCGGTCGCCCACGCGCACACTGACATTGCCCGAGGTGCCCTGATTGATGCCCAGTTCGATCATCCGCAAACACGTTCGCACGATCTCTTCGCGCAAGACCAGCTCGGAGTTATCGGCGGCGCGGTGAGTCTGGAGCATGCCCCGCGTTTCGCTGATGGACGCCGGGCCGCCTCGTCACGCGTCAATCAACGGGCGCGCGGCCCCGCCGCCGCCGGCGCGACGCGCACGTCGATGCCGCGTTCGCGCAAGCCGCGCAGCATGCGCGGATCGGCGTCTTCATCAGTGACGACAATGTCGAGATCGCTCACCGGCCCGAAGAAGCTCAGCGCGGTTCGCTCGAACTTCGACGAATCGACGAGCGCGACGACCCGGGTCGCGTTGGCGATCATGATCTCTTTGAGCGCCGACTCGGCGGGGTTCGCTTCGGTCAGTCCGCGCTCGAGTGAAAGGCCGCGGGCCGAAATGAACGCCGTGTCCGCGAAGAGCCGGCGCAGCATCGTCTCGGCCAGCGGCCCGGACGCCGATAGCGACGTCGGCCGCAGTGTTCCGCCGATCACCGTCGTCGTTACGCCGGAGCGCGCGCCCAGTTCGGAGGCGATCGGCAGCGCGTTCACGATAGCGTGCAGTACGGCATCGCGCGGCAGGCGCTGGGCGAGCGCGAGCACCGACGTCGACGCGTCCATCATCACCGTCGATCCCGGCGCGACGAGTCCCAGCGCGGCGCGGGCGATCGCGGCCTTCTGCCCGGCATGTTGAGCCGTGCGCAGCTTGAAGGTGCCCTCGAAACCGAGCGCCTCGGCCGCCCGCGCAACCGCACCGCCGTGCGTGCGCGTGAGCAATCCGCGCTCGGCGAGATAGGCAAAGTCGCGCCGCATCGTCTGCGCCGAGACGCCGAACCGGCGCACGAGCTCGTCGACGGTCAAGACCGGATTTTGCTTGAGCAGCTCGGCCAAAGCCATCCGCCGCTCGAAGGCGAGCATCAGCGCGGTGCCCTAAGGGATTCGACTTCGTCGCCCAAAGCAACATGAATTGACAGGATCGCTCATATGTGATTAGAGTGCTGCATGGCGGCTGTTGTGTCAAACGCGCATCTCGGTGTGGTTCTCGCCCGGCTGACGGCCCGTTCCAGGGGGCTCGGCGCGGATCGCACGATCTGCAACTGGGGCGGCGGAAACACGTCGGTCAAGACCACCGAACTCGATCATACCGGCCGGTCGACCCGCGTGATGTGGGTCAAGGGCTCGGGGTCCGACCTAGCGACGGTGACGCCCGAATCGTTCACCGGCCTGCGGCTCGATGAAGTCCGCACGCTGCGCGACCGGCCGCGGCTGGCCGACACCGAGATGGTCGCCCATCTGCGCCGCTGCATGACCGACCCCGACCGGCCGCGAGCCTCGATCGAAACGCTCTTTCACGCCTTCCATCCCGCCGCCGCGGTCGACCACACCCACGCCGACGCGACAAATTACTTCGCCTGTGCCGCGGACGGCGAACGGCTTGCGCGCGAACTGTTCGGCGCCGAACTCATTTGGATTTCCTACGAGCGGCCGGGGTTCCGGCTCAGCCGCCGCATCGCCGACGCGGTCGACGCCAATCCGGCCGGCCGGCTCGTCATCCTGCAAAAGCATGGCTCGATCACCTGGGGCGAGGACGACGAGGCCTGCACGCAGTCGACGATGTCGCTGCTGGCGCGTGCGAACGCGTTTGTCGAGGCGCGTCTGGCGAACACCCCGGCATTCGGCGGCGAGCGCTGCGCGCCGCTGCCGCCGGAACGGCGGCACGAGATCGCCGCCGATATCATGCCGCTCTTGCGCGGTGCGCTGTCGACGGCGAAGCCGTGCGTGCTGCGCTACGAAGATCTGCCCGACGTGCTGACCTTCGCGAGCGCGATCGATGCGCCGCGTCTCGCGGCGATCGGCGCGGCGTGTCCCGACCATCTCGTGCATACCAAGGTCCGGCCGATGTTCGTCGATTGGACGCCCGAACAGAGCGTCGACGAACTGCGCGGCGCGATCCGCGCGGCGGCCCCGGCCTACGCCCGCGCCTACCTGGAGTATCTCGAGGAGAACGCCGGGCAGAATCTCGATCCCGATGCGCAGACACCGGTCGTGCGCTCGCCGGCCGCCGACGTCAATCCGGCGCCGCGCGTCGTGCTCATCCCAGGGATCGGAATGTTCACCACCGGCAAGGACGCCCAGGCGGCGCAGATCGCCGCCGAACTGTACCACCGCGCGGTCGCGGTGATCCGCGGTGCGGAGACACTCGGCGGTTTCGTTTCGCTCACCGATGCCGAAAGCCACGCCGTCGAGTACTGGCCGCTCGAACAATATAAACTCAGCCTCGCGCCGCCCGAACGCGAGTTCGCGCGCCGCGTGTGTCTCGTGACCGGTGCGGCCGGCGGGATCGGTTCGGCCATCTGCCGGCGGCTGGCGGCCGACGGGGCGCATATCGTGGTGACCGACATCGATGCCGCCGGTGCGCAAGGGGTCGCCGCCGATCTCTGCGCGGCGTTTGGGCCCGGGCGCGCCGTCGATGTCGGCATGGACGTCACCAGCGAAGAGAGCGTGCGCAATGCCTTTCGGCAAGCGGCGCTCGCCTACGGCGGCGTCGACATCGTCGTGAGCAACGCCGGGATCAGCTCGAGCGCGCCGATCGCCCAGACGACGCTCGGCGATTGGCGCCGCAACAGCGACATTCTGGGCACCGGCTATTTCCTGGTCGCGCGCGAAGCGTTTCGTCTCATGCAGGACCAAGGCCGTGGCGGGACGCTCGTTTTCATCGCCTCCAAAAACGGGCTCGTCGCGGGCAAGAACGCCGCCGCGTACTCGGCCGCCAAAGCCGCCGAATTGCACTTGGCACGCTGTTTGGCGGAAGAGGGCGGCGCGTTCGGCATCCGCGTCAATACCGTCAATCCGGATGCCGTCCTGGAAGGCTCACGCATCTGGAGCGGAAGCTGGCGCGATGCACGCGCGGCGACCTACGGCATCGCACCGGATCAGCTCGAGGAGCACTACCGCAAACGCACGGTGCTGGGCGTGAACGTCGTCCCGGCCGACGTCGCCGAGGCGGTGGCGTTTCTTGCTTCGGACCGCGCCGCGAAGAGCACCGGGAATATTCTCAACGTCGACGGCGGAGTCACCGCGGCCTACACGCGCTAGTGGGTTCGTCTTCGCCGAGCCGCACGTCGGGCTCCTGAGTGGATTCGCCGAGCCGCCCAGCGCGGCGCTACGTTGCCGTCGATCTCGGAGCGGAAACGGGGCGCGTCGTCATCGGCGGCATCGACGACGACGGGATCGTGCTGCGCGAGATTCACCGCTTTCCCAACCGGCCGGTCCGCACACCCGATGGTCTGCACTGGGACGTGCTGCGGATTTACGGGGACCTTCTGCACGGTCTCGAGTCGGCGCTCGCGAGCGACGGGGACGCGCTCGTTTCGATCGGCGTCGATTCCTGGGGCGTCGACTACGGCCTCTTCGACGACCACGGCCGGCTGCTGGGCAACCCGTATCACTATCGCGATGCACGGACCGACGGCGCGCCTGAACGTTACGCCGCGAGCGTTCCGCCGGCCGTGCAGTACGCTCGGACCGGGATCGCCCAAATGCCGATCAACACGCTCTACCAGCTGGCCGCCCACGCCCGCGACGATCGGACGCTCGAACTCGCCCAATCCTTGCTGATGATTCCCGACATCATGCACTATTGGCTGACCGGCGAGCGCTGCGCCGAGTTCACCAATGCCAGCACGACCGGCGCGCTCGCCGTCGACGGAACCTGGGCGCATGATCTGCTCGACGCCATCGCTGTTCCGCACCGCATCTTCAGCCAGCCGATCGAAGCCGCGACAATCTTGGGGACGGCCCGCGCGGAGCTCGATCTGGGTCCGCGTTCGCATCGCCTGCGCGTCGTCGTCCCGGCGACCCACGATACGGCGTGTGCGGTACTCGCCGCGCCGCTGCACGTCGCGCCGAGCGGCGAGGTTTGCGCGTACATCAGTTCCGGAACGTGGTCGCTCTTGGCACTCGAATTAGCCGCGCCGATTCTGACTGAGGACGCCCGCCACGCCGGCTTCACCAACGAGCGCGGCGTCGCCGGAAGCGTCCGCTTTCTGCGCAATATCATGGGTCTGTGGCTGGTACAGGAATGCCGGCGCGCATGGCGGCGCGACGGCCGCGATTTCAGCTACGACGAACTGACGGCACGCGCCGCGCAGGTCGCGTCGCCCGCGCTGATCGTCGATGTCGACGATCCGCACTTGCTGCATCCGGCTGACATGCCCGCGGCGATTCTCGCCCAGCTGAGCCGCGGCGGACAACGCGGCGAACCGGATCCGGTCGCACTCACGCGCGCGGTGTTCGAGGGGCTGGCGCTGCAATATCGCCGCTCGATCGCCGACGCCGAGCGGCTTGCCGGCGTGCGGGTCGGCGCGATCGCGATCATGGGCGGCGGTTCACGCAACGCGCTGCTGTGCCAGCTGGCTGCCGACGCGTGCGGGCGCTGCGTCTACGCCGGTCCGGCGGAAGCCAGCGCGACCGGCAACATCCTCGTACAAGCTCTCGCCGACCGCGCCGTATCGGGCCTGATCGAGATTCGCGCGTTCGTGAAAACGACCGCGCACCCGCGGATATTCGAACCGCGCTCGACGGCCGGAATCGACTGGAACGCGCGTGATGCCGCGCTCTCGGAACTGCGCGCCGGCGGGACACTCGCCGCCGCGGCACATGAAAGGACACCCCATGTTTGATCTGACGGGCCGCACCGCGCTGGTGACCGGCGGGGGACGCGGACTGGGTTTGGCGATGTCGCAGGCACTGGGTGCGCATGGCGCGCGGCTCATGCTCATGGATCGCGACGAAGCAACGCTGGGCGACGCCGTCGCCGCCTTGAGCGCCGCGGGGATCGTAGCGCGCAGCATCGTCGGCGTCGTCACCCAGCCGGCTGATACCGTCCGCGCAGCGACCCAG
>Ga0302326_10009204_pt1 | contig 21654 bp, 21 predicted proteins | sample Palsa_T0_3_FD_202264 | JGI IMG/M metagenome (GOLD analysis project Ga0302326, IMG submission 202264) | Peat permafrost microbial communities from Stordalen Mire near Abisko, Sweden - Palsa_T0_3 | ecosystem: Environmental > Terrestrial > Soil > Palsa > Peat permafrost | place: Sweden: Abisko... | reverse complement strand
GGACGGGCTTGCGCCTGAAGACTGCGGTGCGATCAGCCGATTCCGTGGGAGGGGAGGGGGCTTGATGATCACGCGAGATCATATGGATCTTGGTTCCTCAATCTGCTCCCTCGCAGGCGTGGGGGATGCTCACCATTTTCACACCCGAAACATCGACCCAAACGCAAGTGAGAGGGACGATCCATACTCGACCAATATCTCATGGCCTAACTTTCATTCAGGGTCAAACGGCGATTACCAGACAATTAGAGTTGCTCCGCCGGCGCATCCCGTTCTTGAGAATCCCTCTTCGCCTACGGGCCTCGTTCGCTACTTTCCGTCCCATCCTCATGAGGGCGCGGTGAGCGCGCCGGACGGGCACCATGCACGCGTTATCGCCTCTGCGGTCAGCAAGGTTACGGGACGGCCATTCAATATCGCAGTAGCGTTTGAGGCCTACGAAGGCAACGGGCGTGCGATCGCCCAGAGCACGTTTCATCATTTCGCGGATTACAATTGGGACCCGTGGTCAGGCGCACCAAGCTTCGTTGATGAGCCGCCGGGCAACGCAATTCTGCTCGAGCCTGACGCATTGGCCGATACACACCGTTATGTGCGCAACATAGCGCTGTGGCTCGCCGGCAAAGATCCATAAACATCCGGATCGAGGTGCCGGTCCCAGGTCCGGCACCTGGCTCGACAGTCATATCGCTGAACGTCGCTCCCTGTTGCCCGTAGTACGAATACACGACCACGACGGGGTTCACCTGATCGCTCGCACTCGCCAGGACGGCCGCCGCATTGTCATTGAATCACAGCGCTCCCGCGACGGTCACGCAGAGTGCGAGCCAAGCGAAGCACATGCGGGGACAATTTGATCTGGGTCGAGGGTCGCGTACCTTTCGTGCGAAAAGTATGCTTTCTCTGCTGCTCGCAAAAAAAAGCTCTGGTCTAAGACAAGGACTATGATTTGGCTTCCGCTTGTCGTGGTCGCGTTATCACCGCCCCAGAATCACATCGATTCCCGCGATGACAAGATCGACCTGACGACGAGGGACTTTGCGTACCCGCTCTGTAAGCTGCTGCTTATCAAGCGCGACGAGTAGAGAAACGTTTGCGACGGAGTCCTTTGGAAGACCGGTTATACCCGCGCGCAGAATCACGTTCCCTGGCGCGCCGCCCCACTTCAAGTTGCTCGTCAGCGGGATACACACTGCGGTACCGATGCTGCTGGCATTGATGGCATCGCACTGAACGACCAGCACTGGGCGCCTGTACCCAGCGGCGGAGCCGATTGGTTCTCCCAGATCCGCCCACCAAATCTCACCCTGCGCAATCACCACTCGGTGCGCTTGAATACTCGTCGGGCAGCCTCCGCGCGAAAGGTGTCGGGCTTGCCCTCACCTAAGTCGCTCAACACCTGGTTCATCTGTTCCGTAACCCGCTCGGGTGCGTGGTGGCCGACAAACTCGGTTAATGCGCGGCTATAAAGCTCGCTGCGTGAGGTCTTCAGACGTTGCGCGAGGCTCTCGGCCTCTGCGAAGACATCATCCGGAATCGATACTGCTATTTTCATACCAAAAGTATAACCATGCGCGCGCCACCGTGTCAATTTCGCATAACGGATTATGAGGTAAATGTGTCGCGGATGAGATTCAAGGAGGACGGTTGGTGGAGTATCGAGCGACCACGATTTGAATCGAGTCAGATTGGTAACTAGCCACGTTCAAAGATACGACGCTGCCGATAACACTGCAACACCGCAAGCTCCACGAGCGACTCGTTTGCGTATAATTGCATCGAACCTAAGATCGCACGCCAAAAACTTCGGGTGGTTGCGACCGACTGCGCTATTGGTGTGCGAGCAGCCAGTTCGCAATGGCGGGCGGTACAGTGCTTCGAGCTTTGCCGCTGACATACATACCAATGTGACCTACATCTACAGCGAGAGAATCATAAACTGCGCTGCCCACATGTGCCCCGAGTGGAACACTCGCGCTCGGCGGCACGAGGTGATCGTTCTTGGCAAAGATGTTGAAGACCGGACAGGTGACATTCTTCAGTAGCACTGCCCGATCGCCGACCATCAGTTCGCCTCGCAGCAGGCGATTTTCCTTGAAGAACCATTGAATGAACTCTCGAAAAGCAGTGGCGGGCTGATCGGGGCTATCGAAGATCCATTTCTCCATGCGCATGAAATTTTCCAGCTGCGCTCTATCGGCCTGCGCCTGCAGGAGGTTCACATACTTCTGCTGCGTTAATTTGAACGGCATGAGTGCAAGAAATAGCAGATTCAACAGCTCGCCGGGAACGTTGCCCGACTGGGTCAAAAGATCGACATCGATGTGCTGCACCCACTTTGACAGCAAGTTTTCCGGCGTCTTGAAGTCGACGGGTGCCACCATGGTAATAAGATTCGCAACTCGGCGCGGCTCGAGAGCGGCATAACACAAGCTGAACGTTCCGCCCTGACAGACACCCAGCAAATTGAGCGCGTCTATGGAATTCTTGTTGAGCACGGCGTTCACGCAGCGACCCAGAGATCCGCATATGTATTCGTGCAGCGGGGTAAATCGATCTGCGCCGTCAGGATAACCCCAATCAACGAGGTAGATATCCACGCCCAGAAAAAGCAATTCACGGATTAGCGAACGGTCCGGCTGCAAATCCAGCATGTAAGGCCGGTTGACCATCGCATAGCAGATGAGCAACGGGGGAAGACCCCGTGAGCGAGCCAGCGGCGCGTAACGATACAGTTTGATTTTGCCTTCCGTGTAAATGAGTTCCCTTTCTGACTGTCCGACTTCGACGTCCCCGATCTCGCGTAACGCGCGCAACGCCGCACGCCCTTGCTCGTACAGAGCCATGGCATCTGACAGAAGTCGGTCAAACGCGGCGGGATCTTCGATCACTGGCCGGCTGGTTTGCGCGACTTTCGCGGCTTTGGCTTGAGGGCTGTCGGCCTGGCCGACGCTGGCTTCGCCGGTGTTGGCTTGGCGGGTGAGGGCCGGGAGGCGGCTGCGCGTACTGCCGCGTTGAGCTCACGAACCTGGCGGTGCAAGGTATCGACCTCTGCGCGGCTGGGCAGATCCAAGTGGCGCGCGAGCGCGTCCAATAATTTTCCGCGCTCGACCTTAAAGGCACTCAACAGATTGCATAATTCTCCGAGGGATTGCGCGAACGCCTCACCATGTGCGGCTTGCGAATAAGCCGCCTCGGCGCCGTCGATCCAGGCCTCGTAAGCCGCGGCGGGAGAACTCGCAAGCCGAGGATCGGCAGCGGTTCTCAGTCGGGTCGCATGCAGCGCCTGCGCGCTGACATCCGCGCTTTGCTTCAAGAATTCAGCGTAGCGCTGTTGAAATTGGCCGCCGATTTCCAACATGCGCTGCACGATGCTCTGATAGTCCCGGCTCCAGCCGAGCGCCGGCGCGAGATTGCTGATCACGGAGTCCAGCTGAAAGTCAGTCGCAGGGTTGAGTCCGGACGGCATCCCTAATGATTTGGCGAACTCTTGCCAAGCGCCGAAGAATGGCAAGGGTATTGATCCGCTCGCGCCCGAGCCCCGATCGTTCAGACGTTTGTATATCTCCTGACTCGCTGCGACATAGTCATCCCATGCTTTTAGGAACACCGAGGGCGACCAAGGACCTTGCTCCTGATCAACCATACATAAGCCCTTTGCAGCGCAAGATTTTCCTCGAATATGAGGGATAATTCCTACATATATTGAATTGTGCAACGCATACTGTAGGCGTTATGCTGTAGCCGCCTGGGAGGGCGCTGCGGGGCAAGTATTCGCGGTAAAACATTATGTCGAACGAAAGAGTAATCAAAAAATACGCCAACCGGAGACTCTACGATTCTACCGGCAGCCGTCACGTCACTCTGGACGACATCCGCAAAATGATCGTGTCCGGCGAGAAAGTAAAGATCGTCGACGATAAGTCCGGCGAGGATCTAACCCGCTCGGTGCTGCTGCAAGTCATTTCCGAGCAGGAGCAGTTCGGCACGCCGGTACTGAGTACGGAGCTGTTGGAAGGGATCATTCGTTTCTACGGCAATCCGGTGCAGGAAATGCTGACGCGCTACATGGAGCAGAGCGTCGGCGCGATCGCGAAGCAACAACAGGCCATGCGCGCGGAAATGGCCAAAGTGATGGAGAACCCCATGGCGCCGATGGCAGAGTTTGCCCGCCAAAACATGGAACAGTGGGCAAAAATGCAGGCATCCGTACTGTCGGCCTTCTCCCCGTCGAAACCCGCGTCTCCCTCGCCCGACGAGTCAGAGCAATCCAAGAAAAAGTGAGCACAGGAGCATCGCCGTAGGCGGTCAAGATCGACATGCAAATCAAAGATAAAACAGTGGTGATCACCGGTGCCGCACGCGGTATAGGGCGTGCGCTTGCCGTCCGTTTTGCAAGCCAAGGCGCGAACATTGCACTGCTGGATCTGAATGCCGCGGATCTGGGGCCGGCCACCCAACAATGCGCGGCGCTCGGCGTGCGCGCCATGGCATACACCGTCAACGTATCCATCGAGGAACAGGTCTCGGCAGCGCTCGATCAGGTCGTGCGTGATTTCGGCGCGCTCGATGTCATCGTGAACAACGCCGGCATCGTCAAGGATGCCTTGCTACTCAAAGTGAAGGACGGCTCAGTGGTGGGCAAAATGACGCTGCAGCAATGGCAGGCGGTCATCGATGTCAACCTCACCGGCGTTTTCCTATGCGCGCGCGAAGCGGCAGAGCGCATGGTCAAGCTCGCCAAGGGTGGCGTCATCGTGAATATTTCCAGCATTTCTCGCCAGGGCAATGCCGGTCAAACCAACTACACCGCGGCCAAATCAGGCGTCGCTGCGATGACGGTGGTATGGGCCAAAGAACTAGCACGATACGGCATACGCGCAGGCTGCGTCGCTCCGGGATTCACGCATACCGACATCCTGGCCTCGATGAAACCGGAAGTACTCGAAAAGGTCATCGCGCCAGTGCCGCTAAAGCGGCTGGGGCAACCGGATGAAATTGCTCACGCCGTGCAGTTCATCGTTGAGAATGAATTCTTCACGGGCCGCTGCATCGAGCTCGACGGCGGCCTGCGGCTGTAGAAAGGAAGTCAGCCCAAAAGCACTGTCTTTGGTCACGTGCGCGACGTTGCTTTCTTGCGCGACCTTGAGGATCACATGCGATGCCCATCGCACACGGATCACGGAACACGCCAGCAAGTCCTCCGTCACGGCGGCATCCAAACTCTCCCCGGCAGACGGGCCGACTTTGAGCGCGGCGCCGACCCATTTCTCGACAGCCTCCGCCTCATACTCACATACCGTCCGATTGACGCGGGGCAGGGCGTTGCAATGGACGATGAGGTGGGTCAGTTCGTGCACCAGCGTTAACAGCTGCTGCTCCAGAGTCAGTCCCGCGCGCAATACGATGCGCCGATCCTCGATCTGGCCCAGCACTCCGGCAAGGCGGGAGTTGCGCACCACGGACACACCGCAACGCTCTGCGAATTGTTCAAGTCGCTGGATATAGTTGTGCAGCTCGATGGCTCTAACGCGCCGCATTAATCATCCGCCTTGCGCATCTTCATTATTGCACCGCATTAATATAAATATTAATATAATACAAAGAGTTAGAACGCAACAACCGAGGAAAATCGCTTCCTGAAAATCCTTTTGCACTGCATACTTTTTGTGTATAATGGCTCCAAGTCGCCAACCCACCCCCAGGAGCCAGCCATGACCCAGAAGACCCTCGATTTCACCGCCCTGTTCGATACCTATCGTCAGGCCTTCGCACCCGTGATTGCCGCCCAGCAGAGTGGCCTGAAGACGCTTGAGCGTCTGGCACGATATCAGTACGCGGTGGTTGGCGATTACTTAGATTGGACCTTCTCGCACGTCAAGACCAGCGCCGAGCCGAAGCCGGTGGCTGATCTCGTCAGCCAGCAGACTGCGTTGAACACCTCGTTCAGCGACAAGTTGCGGGCGCGGGCGCAAGAGTTCACCCAAATTGCCTCCGAATCGCAGGGCGATGTCACCAAGTGGTTCGACGAAGCCCGCGCCAAAGTTGCCGAGACGGCCGCGAAAGCTGCGTAACTGTCGAGCATAGCGCGATACGAAAAGGGCGGCCAAGAGGTCGCCCTTTTTGTTTTTTGCGCCGGATCCTCGAGGGGCGTCTAATATCACGAGAAGGGGGTGCTTATGGCTGAAATGAATGCATCGCAAGAAGACATGGCGCGGGAACTGCGCGCGCAGCTTGCCGCCGTGACCGGCGGCCTCGCCCCCGACGACTATGCCCAAGCCTGGTGGGATTGGTATCTCAACATGGCGCAGTCACCCAGCAAACAGACCGAGATCGCACAAGGCGCCTTTCAAGCAATCGCCGACAATTTCTCATTCGCTGCAACGGCGGCCACCGGCAAGCCGGTTGCACCTGCGAGCAATGACAAACGGTTTGCCGCCGAGGCTTGGAGCCAGTGGCCTTTCAATGTCATGGCGCGCGGCTACTTGAACTGGGAGCAGCTGGTACAAAAGGCCACTTCCGCAGTGCCAGGTCTTTCCGGACGCAATGCCGATTTGGTGAAATTTTCCTCGCAGCAAGTTCTGGAGGCAACTTCGCCCACCAATCAGCTGCTCGCGAACCCGGAATTGCTCGAGTTGACGCGCGCGCAATCCGGACAAAATCTCGTCACGGGGTTCAAGCATTGGCTCGAGGACGCCGATGCGATGCTCAATCATAAGGCGCCCGCCACCAGCGGCGAATTCAAGGTGGGGGAGAACATCGCGGTCACGCCCGGCAAGGTGGTGTATCGCAACGACTTGGTCGAGCTCATTCAATACGCGCCAAGCACGCCCTCCGTGCATTCGGAGCCCATTCTGATCGTGCCGGCGTGGATCATGAAGTACTACATTCTCGATCTGTCGCCGAATAATTCGTTGGTCCGATACTTGGTCGATAAGGGCCACACGGTGTTCATGGTCTCCTGGAAGAACCCTAATGAACCTGACCGCAATCTAGGGATGGACGACTACTACAATCTCGGCATCCGCGAAGGTTTGCGAGCCGTCAGCGCCATCGTCCCGGGCGCCAAGATTCACGCCGTCGGTTATTGTATCGGCGGAACTCTTCTGTCGATTGGCGCGGCTGATCTCGCCCGCCAGGGCGATGATCGGCTCGCCTCAATAACCCTCCTCGCCGCGCAAACGGATTTCAGCGAACCTGGCGAGTTGTCGCTATTCATCAGCCCCAGTCAATTGGAAATGCTCGAAGCGGTCATGCAAAAGGCCGGCGTGCTCAGCAGCGACAAGATGGGCGCGTCGTTCATGCTGCTAAGGTCGAGAGATTTGCTGTGGAATCCCATGGTCAATACCTACATCAAGGGCAAGCGCGAAAAGCTCAGCGACTTGATGGCGTGGAACAGCGATGGGACGCGCATGCCGTGCCGCATGCATAGCGAGTACTTGAAGCAGCTTTATCTGCACAACGATCTTGCCGCCGGCCGCTTTCGCGTCAACGGCGAGTTGATCAGCCTCGCGTCCATCACACTGCCCATGTTTGTACTGGGCACGGAAGCGGACCACGTCGCGCCTTGGAAATCCGCCTACAAGGCTCGCGCACTCACGCGTTCGAAGGACTACACCTTTGCGCTGGTCAGCGCGGGCCACAATGGCGGCATTGTCTGCGGCCCGGAAAATCCCAAGCGCCGCTTTCGTGAGTTGACCCTCGAAGATGCCGACACTGCGTTGACGCCCGAGGAGTGGCTGCAACGCGCCTGGTTGCAGCAAGGATCCTGGTGGTCCTCGTGGGCAGCATGGCTCGCCGCCCATTCCGGACCGCCGGATGGTAAGCCCCCCAGCCTCGGGAATGCTGCCGCTGGATATCCAGTTCTGGCGGATGCGCCGGGTACATACGTTCTACAGCGCTAGCACCTGTATTCTGCCGCGCCCGCGCTTCCACAGCGCTCGCACCGGTAGTTACTGCATGTGCTGGCCGCCATTGATCGCAATGTTGGCGCCGGTCACGAACGCGGCCTCTTCGCTAGCCAGATAGGCCACCAATCCGGCGACTTCCTCTGGTTTGCCCAGGCGGCCCATGGGAATTTGCGGAATGATTTTCGAGTCGAGGACTTCCTTGGGGATGGCCATGACCATCTTCGTGCCGATGTAGCCCGGCGATATGGTGTTGACCGTGACGCCCTTGCGGGCGACTTCGAGGGACAGTGCCTTCGTGAATCCATGCATACCAGCCTTGGCGGCGGAGTAGTTTGTTTGACCGAAAGCGCCCTTTTGACCATTCACGGAAGATATGTTGATGATGCGGCCCCAGCCGCGTTCAATCATGTCGTCGCATACCTGCTTGGTCATGTTGAACACCGATCGAAGATTGGAGTTCATGACGGCATCCCAGTTGACGCAATCCATTTTCTTGAAGGTCATGTCGCGGGTGATACCCGCATTGTTCACCAGCACATCGACCGGCCCAATCTCCTCGGTGATTTGCTTGACGCAATCCCGGCAGGAACTCCAGTCCGTGACGTCGCACTGGTACGCATAAAAGTGATAACCCTGCTCCTTCATTGCAGCCAGCCATGCTTCGGATTTGGAATTGGCCGGGGAGTAGGTGGACACAACAGTGTCGCCCAATTTAGCTAGTTTGATGCAAATGGCTTCGCCCAAACCACCCATGCCGCCCGTCACCATCGCGATTCTCTTGTTCGTCACGATTTGCCCCCCGCAATATTTATTTAGATTCGCATTCGATAAACCATTAAAGCCAGCCGCTAACAACATCATGCGCCCGCCATAAATTGGCCGCAAGAAGCCACAATCGCTTGGCAACGGAGTATTCTTGCGAATTGCTGCGTCAAAAACCTTGAATAAATTCCCGGAAGAAACCTTTAAGCACAGCGCCGGCACGCGCACCTATAAGGTGCATGTGCCACGCAGCTATCGTGGGCGGCCGATGCCGCTGATCGTGTTGCTGCACGGGTGCACGCAGAATCCCGATGACTTTGCTGCCGGAACGCGCATGAATGCGCTGGCGGACAAAAACTCCTGCATCGTCGTGTATCCGGCCCAGGGGGAATCCGCGAATCCAGCCAAGTGCTGGAATTGGTTCAACACTGCCGACCAACAGCGCGACCAGGGCGAGCCCGCAATCATTGCCGGCATCACGCGAGAAGTCATGCAAGCTTACCGCGTCGATGAAAAGCGAGTTTTTATTGCCGGACTGTCGGCCGGCGCCTCGATGTCAGTGGTCATGGCCGCCACCTATCCAGAACTCTACGCGGCCGTTGGCGTGCATTCCGGATTACCCTACCGATCGGCTCAGAGTATGTTGAGCGCTCTCTATGTAATGCGAAATGGAGCGGCCGCCCTTCCGAGTTTAGGCGCCGTCGGCATTCCAATCATCGTTTTCCACGGAGATCATGATCAGACCGTCAATCCCTGCAATGGGCAGCAGATCATCTCGCAGTGGTTGGCGAGCCGGCGGGATCAGGCGCAATCGAACGTTGGCACCGAAGCGACGGGTGAGTCAAATGGCCGCGCCTACTCGCGAACACAGTATTGCGATCCTCAAGGTGCACTGTTTGCCGAATACTGGATCGTCAAAGATTTAGGACACGCCTGGTCCGGCGGAAGCCATAAGGGCAGCTTTGCCGACCCTTTAGGACCGGATGCGAGCCAGGAGATGTTGCGCTTTTTTCTTAGCCGAGCAAGGCGCCGGCGCGTGGGTATCCTTGATCGCCTAATCGGCGCATTAAAGCCGCGTGAGTAGCTGAATTGACCCCGTTCTCGCTTCCGCGAGCAAAGGCAGGGACAGGATCTTTATGCGTTTCTGTTGCCGGTGCTAATCGTGGCTGAGGACGCACTCTGTGTGGTACCTAACACGTCGTCGGATATAACATTAAGAAATTGCTTGATTCGGTCAAAGATTGTTACGGAGAATACTAGGGCGTTGTGTCTGCGCGCACTGCCAGACAGAGCCGAGGGCATGCCGCTTCTTTCTGCCTTTTTTGCAGGTGCAATTGAAGGCATCAATATTTAGAGAGAAGACGAAATGATTTCGCTGCGCACTGAATGAAAAAACGACTCATCATCCTGGCGCTCGCCTGTAGCTTCACCACTTCGATGCCGGCCGTGGTGACAGCAGCGCCGCGCGCCGCCGCTACCGAGTTTCGCGAGTGCCACGCCTGTCCGGAGATGGTTGTTCTTCCGGCTGGCAGCTTCACCATGGGCTCATCAGCCGAGGAAAAATCCTGGGCCGTGAGTCACGGCGGCAGCATGAATGCGGTTGCTGATGAAGCTCCGCAACATCAGGTCTCATTGCCGTCATTTGCTCTCGGCAAGTATGACGTCACTCGCGGCGAGTACGCGGCATTTGCTCGCGAGACGGGATACCCGGCGGGTGATGGTTGCGGCCGCGGCCGCGCCATCTTCAAGTGGGAGAAGGATCCGAAGTTAACTTGGGAAAATCCCGGCCATGCGCAGAGTGACCGTGATCCGGTCGTGTGCGTGAGCTGGCAAGATGCGCGTGCCTATATCGCGTGGTTGAACCGCAAGGCGCATCGCGGCGGCGCGGCCTCATCAAATGGGACTTATCGGCTGCCCAGCGAAGCGGAGTGGGAATATGCGGCACGTGCCGGAACGACAACTAAGTTCTACTGGGGCGATGACGACGCTGCCGCTCCTGTCTACGCCTGGTTCAATGCCAACTCCGGCTGCAAAAAAGTGCAAGGACTTTTTTGCGATAATGGTCGGACACAGCCGGTGGGCGCGAAGCCGCCGAACGCATTCGGCCTCTACGACATGGCAGGGAACGTTTGGCAATGGACCAAGGACTGCTACGACAACAGCTACGCCGGCATTCCCGCCGACGGGCGCGCGAACGAGGCCCCTTCGAGCGACCCCCAGGCGATGGACGGCCAAGGCAGGTGCCTTCGAGTTGATCGCGGCAGCTCGTGGATATTTCCGGCGTGGCTGCTGCGACCGGCCACCCGAGAACGCAATCCTGCAGACAATCGCAACGCAATAATGGGATTCCGCGTCGCCCGAACGCTTCTGTGAAGTGAGTGCGGTCACGCAAATGAGAAAACTGCACATCATCTTGTCACTCGCAATAAGTGCCAGCTCGCTCAGGAAGATCGCGACCTCGCAATCGTTGCCCCCGCCCCGCGTCAGTGATATTAAGTCTTCCGATGGGAGCGATCTTAAGCGCGCGTACCGCCGCCAAGCCGGGGCCAACGTAAATCTCTACCACCGCGCTCGTCGCTTTGTCTTGCGTCGTGAGGCTAGCGGGTCACTAAGCCACCGTGCGTCAGTCCCAATACCTCAAACGACGGATCGGCATTGGACCTTTCTCCTGCCGTCAAGGTTCTTGCCTCCCAATCAGCCTCGATCGGTAGGCTGATTGACCAATCGCGCACGGCAACGCGATGCTTAATCTTCCATGCTCCATTTTCGCGAACAAGCTTGTCGACGAACCTGCCGCCCAACTGGTTGCAAAGTAAGACGCCGTCATCGCGGGCCTGTTTCGAGACCGCGAAGAAGTAGGTCTCCGCACCCGCTTCATTGCCGTTTATTTTTATAAGTGATTGCCCAAGGAGATGAAAGAGCGACTTTGTATCGGTCAGGATCCTGTGCATCATGACCCGTGCGAATTCGGGTCCGGGGGCTTTGACGGGGCCATGGTCGTCCCAACTGTCTTCTGAATAGACACCAGCCATTCGAAGTTCGTCGCCACGGTCGCATCCGTGACAATACTCGCCTAATGTTTTCCGGATCTCAAAGTGATCCAACATCTCTTGCACTCGAGTATCCATTTTTCTCTCCGTTTCAACTAAGGTCAGTTTCAAGCGCCTTCGATGCTACGTACTCTTTCGGTGCTCAATCCCGGCTGATCGTAGGTCGGCGCGTCAAGGGGCGGCACACCTGGCGGTGGCCCGAAGTCCGGATTATCAAAGAGCCGCGTACTGATGTCCATTTTTCCGAGGAAATGCAACTGAAATGGGCGTCACTTGTGCGGAAGGTCATTAGAACCTGAATGTAAGCGTGCGAGTAGGCGGGTAACTGCTAACTCCGATGTCGGCGCGTCCGAGCGTTTCGTCTTGCGACGGTCTCAGATGCAGATTTGAAGATCTGGCCAGCCCATTTAAATTTATTACGCACGATAACGCGGGCGATATCATGCTCAAATGCTGCGGGTCGCGAGAGGGCAGTGGCCAAACCGTATCCAATCGGCCAAGTGCGCAGCTTTGCCTAGAACAAGTGCCTGTCGGATAACAGGCATTGACACCGGCACCCGCACCGTTAGAGTCATGCCCTAGCAAAACACTCCCATCGATAGGTAGTAGCTTTATGGCTCGAAACATCATATTCACAACCAAAGCAGCACAGCCACCGGCCAGCTATAGCCAGGCAGTCAGAGCCGCTGGGCTGATTTTCTTGTCCGGGACTGCGCCGAATGACTCACAGACGGGAACTGTGGTCGGGGCGACTATCCAAGAGCAGACGCGCCAATGCCTGAAAAACATTCAGGCCATTTTGGAGGCCGCCGGAAGTTCGTTAGATAAAGTTGTGAGCGTCACCGTCGTACTGAGGGATGAAGATGATTTCTCGGGCATGAATGAAGAGTGGTTGAAGTGGTTTCCTTCGAACCCACCGGCGCGCCAAGGAGCTAAGATGCCGGTTAAGGTACCCGGACTGAAGGTATCGATTGCTGCGATCGCCGAGGCCTAACCATCCTTGGACGGACCGTAAATACGAAATTGAAGTGCATACCGGACGATGCTTTCGTAGACTAACCCTGTCGCGCACGGCATGCTGCGCCGCCACGAAGGTTCGCATAACGGATCACATGTTTAGATGCAACAGCAACAGCAGCGCGGGGGCGTACAGACAAGTGCGATTTTCGTCAAGTCGCGCCACGCACCAAGTGAGTAAAGACGGGTCCGTCTTTGGTGAAGCCAAGCACGCCCTTTAATTCGTCGAGATCGACAATGACGGCGCGCTCGTAAGCAGGCGTGCCAGTTTGTAGATCCATACGAATGCATCGTGGGCAAACAGACATCCAATCGTGGGGAACCAAGACTACCCACGGGCTTTTGCGACGGGCACAAAGACCCAGCCGGGATGGGTCGCAGCGGGCGAAACGTGCCAGGTAACGCCGGTCGCTAGGTTCAAGGGCGGCTCGCTGGGGTCTTGCCCTTCAACCGCTCCCAGAGCTTCAGGATATTCTCTTCGACCTGTCCCTCGTAATCCTCGTCCAGTCCGCCCGTACTTGGGGCCTTCTGCGTCTTTAACCTATAATTTCCATCAGAAAAGGTCGTAACACTTCGAACGGCTATATGGGGGAATTTCATGTACATGAGCCATAACATTTTGGTACCACAAAAAACCGTGCCGCTCGGCCCGTCTGCCGTCCTTCGTTTTCGAGGTCAACTTTTCAATGCCGCCAAATCAGCGGTGCGTGCTCTTGACATGCTGGAACTTCTCAATACGGCGGATAGGCCACTCAGGGCGGTACAGATAGCCAGGCCTTTAGGGCTCAGTCCTTCTTCCGCCAATCAGCTGCTCAAGACGCTGGTGGACGCTGCATACCTAATCTTCGACCCCGAATCGAAGCAATATCATCCGTCGCCCAGAGTGGGCAAGTTGAGTGCTTCCCATGCGAAGAATTATCGTAGTTTTTGCGCCATTGACGATCTGATGGAGTCTGCGCATCGCGTACTGGGAAAATGCATGGTTCTGTCAACTTCACAAGGTTCGTGCATGCAAGTCCTCGATGTGCTTCAGCCTTCCAACCACTCATCCGAAAAACCACTGATCCCCATAGAGACATGGGTTGGCATGCGCATACCTTTGTTCGGATCCTGTCACGGTGCCGCTTGGCTGTCGACTCAAAGTGACCAGACGATTTGCGCGACCGCGCAGCGATGCCGGCGCGAACTGAAGGCTAACAGTCTTGATCAGATTTTCGAGAGAATCCGCCGCGTACAGGCGCAGGGCTATGCGTTCGGAGGATTAACCGAATTCGACCGCGAAAGGATGCTTGCCATGGCTCTGCCGCAATCGCGGAACGGGATCGTACTCGTTCTCGGAACCTACGGCCCGGCATCGGAGATGGAGAACAAGCGGGAAGAGATAGCTCATATTCTGCGGGAGCACATCGTGCGCTATGGCCAGTCGGCTCCGGAAAGGGACGCCCCTGCGGTGTAGTCGGCAGAGTACGAGCGTGCCTCACAACGCGAGACATCCTCCGTCGATCGGGATGGTGGCGCCGGTCACGTATGAGGACATTGAGGAAGCTAAAAAAACGGCGGGGCCAACGATTTCACGCGCGTCGCCGCCGCGGCCAAGGGGAACCCGCTCGAGGAATTTGGCTTCCCCTGGACCTATCGAGCTGTCCAAAGTCATATCCGTGGACATACGACCGGGAGCAAGGCCGTTGACGCGAACCCCAAGGGGGCCCAGCTCGACCGCGAAATACTGCACGAGGGAACGAATTCCCGCTTTGGCCGCGCCGTAAGCGGCGCTGGAACGTGAAGCCCTGAAGGCAGCAATCGAGGCTACGAAGATCAGGCTGCTACCCTGCTTTTTTAGGCCCGGCAGCAGAGCGATTGTCATGGCAAACTGACCGTTCAAATCAACATCGATCACGCGATCCCAAGCTTCCATCAATCTGGCGTCGTCGAGCATTACGTGAGGGGCGATTCCGGCATTGTTGATCAGTATGTCAATAGTTCCAAATTGCGCCATGATGCGGTCACCGCACGCAAACACCGCTTCGCGATTGCCGATGTCGACCCGTTCTGCGGACGCCTTACCGCCGCGGTCTCTAATTTTCTCGACCATTGCCTGAGCCGCTGGACCGTCGACGTCGGCCACAATCACATGGGCGCCCTCGGCTGCCAGACCTTCAGCCATTGCGGCTCCCAGGCCCCGCGCTGCCCCGGTTACAACTGCGATTTTATCCGTCAACAACAGGCCGTTTCCCGGAATTCTCATAATTTCGTAAGGGAGCTTGCTGTTTTCGGCTCGAATAGCGGCCGTAACGCCAGCCGGTCGATTTTGAAGGAGGGTGTCTTCGGCAAATCTTCCACAATGCGCCAGTGGACCGGTACATGAGTCGCAAGGACGTGGTTGCGGAGATGGGCCTCAAGCTCAGCAATCGTCGGGCGCTTCAGACCCGGTTTGAACTGTACGGCGGCTGCGGGAACTTGTCCCAGCCGGCGATCCGATATGCCAATGGCTCCTGCAGCGGATACGGCAGGGTGTAGGAGCAAAGCGCGCTCAATCGTCTCAGGAAGAAGCTTGAATCCCCCACGAATGATCGCCCCATCGGCGCGCCCACGGTGAAACATGAAACCGTCCTCATCGAGCACCGCAACATCCGCCGTGCGTATCCAGTTCGGTCCCACACGCGGCGCGATGACCTCTAAAATGCCCTCCTCGCACGGCGGCAATACCTCGCCGGTATTGGGATCTATCACTCGCAACTGGGCACCTGCAAACGGTCGCCCGACGCTGCCGAACTTTTTTGCGCCCCATTCGGCATGGAGTTCCGGCGTCATGTAAGTGACTGGACCTCCGAACTCGGTCGCGCCGTAAGAGAGTAGAATGGGGATTTCGTAGCGCTCTTCAAAGGCGCGCTGCACAGTGGGATCGAGCGGTGCTGCACCAGTGGCGAGAAACCGCATGCACGCCAGGTCTTCCGGTGGAATGTTGGCGTCCAAGACCATCTGAACACCCGCCGGCGGTAGACCACCCCTTTCAGGACGATAGCGGAGGACGAAATCATGCCACTCCGGGATGTTGAAGCGATCGAACAGAACGCCGCGGATGCCATGAAGGAGTGCCGGTAACGTAGTGTAGATACCAGAAATGTTGGCGATTGGCATGAATAGGATGATGGGCGTAGCCGCCGCGGGATTAATCTCGCTGCCGGTGTTCATGACATTTACGCCAACTATGTGCTTGAAAATCATTTCATACGCGAGCGCGAACTGCTTGGGTGGCCCAGTAGTGCCGCTGGTGAGAATTTCAATCTGCGGAGCGCGCGGCGGCGTATCGCACACCGCGGTGGAGCGATCGAACCCTGGAATCATTTGCGCATCCATGCCCTCGAGAGCGATACCTGCAATACCATAGGCCTGTAGAGCCGATCGAACTTCTTCGGAAACATCCTCCGCCATAAAAATGACGACAGCAGGCTTGAGGCGTGCTATGTCGCGCGCAATCCCCGCGGATGACTGGAAGGCGTAAAGCATGCAAACATTTCGATTACGCGCAATCAGCCCAAACAAGGTAGCAACGGCGACGGGACGATTGCGCGGCACAAATGCCACGCGTGCTTCCACCTCCGCGCCACTGGCGTCAATAAGGCTATTCACGCGATCTGCCGTCCGTCGCAGTTCACCCCAGGTATACCAGCGTTTTTTGAATTCGATTGCTTGCAGGCCAGGGTCGCGTGCCAAACACTGGGCGCTCATTTCCATAAGCGTAAGCATGGCGGAATCCACAATCTGCTCCATCGGCTGAGCCCACTGTACGGCCACATCAGCGAACCATAAATGTCATCGAAAACCATTCGAAGTAGCAAGCGTGTCTGGACAATTTCATATATATGAATATTCTCGGGAAACCATTGCGGCCGGCCATTGACCGAGACATGCTTTCCCCCTATAAGGAGACCAACAAATGTCATCGCCTCCAATCCGATCGTCCGTCAGCGACGGCGTCTGCACGATCACGCTAGATCGGCCGCCCGGCAATCTTGTCGATCAAGAGATGATGACAAAGCTTCTGGCGATCCTTCAGGTAGCAAACCACGACTGGGAGACACGCGTCATCGTGCTGGAAAGTGCGCTGCCCGACGTGTTTTCCATGGGAGAGGATCGTAGTGCGCCCAAGCCGCCCCCGACACAGCCATACGACAGCTTCGGCGTTCCCAGCACCGCCATGGCGCTCGTGCGCCATGCGCTCCGCGGGATCTGGGACGCCAAATGGCCGGTCATTGCCAAGGTGCGCGGCACAGCCGCCGGCAGTGGTCTGCTCTTCGCCGCCCTCGCTGATGTAACCGTCATAAGCGAGAGCGCGAGAGTCGGGTTGCCGGATGCGAAGAGCGGCGCGGTCAACGGCGCCACGATTTTGCGCCGGTGTATGCCGGAGCAGGCCATGCGGTATCTGATCTGGTCCGCTCGGTTGATCGAGGCGCGAGAGCTACGCGCGCTTGGCGCGGGAATGCGCATCGTGCCTGAAAGCGCGCTCGACGCGGAAGTGGCGAGGCTCGTTCAGGATATCAAAGCGCACGATCCCCATGTCCTGCGCCACATGAAAGTGGCGCTTACGGAGTTGGAGTTGGGTGATCCGCTCGGGGGCCAGGCGGTAGAACAGCGTTATACGGCGCTGTTGCAGGCCAAAGCGAACTCAGCTCCAAGCTAGTTTTTGCGGGGCTTACGCGAGCCAGGCATCCTCGATGAGCGGCCGCAGGCTGTAGAACAAGTTCCAGTCGCGCACCGCGCGGTGGTCGACGACATGAAAGGCCTCCTTATGCGAGAGCCAGATCACCGGCACGTCCTGCAGAACCTGCCGCAAGACATCGTGATGCGCTTCGATGATCAGCGGTCGCTCAGTCGCGCCGACGAGCAGTTCCAGCGTCGCATCTACCCTGCCATTGCTGTAACGCATCGCGTTTTGCTTGCTCCCGGACGCGAATAGGCCGGGGAGGTCGAGCGTAGAGTCCGACCATCGCGCGATCGAATTCAACGCTTGGTATTCGCCCGTTCGCATCTTACCTATCACGTCGGGAGCCGAACCTATCGCCACGGTCACCTCAATGCTCGTCAGCTGGGATTCGAGCATCCGTTTTACCGCGTTCGCTTCCCGTATATGACCTTCATTCGCGAACGTCTCCAAGGTGAAGCGAACCGGAACACCAGTTTCGGCGACGCGCGCATCGATCAACCGCTGCGCCGTGGCGATGTCTCGGATCGGCAAGCGGATTTCGGGGTGGTGGTAGGGTGTGCCCGCCCGGTCAATGGTCGTCATGATCATTTGCGGGTCGCCGTAGCCGGCCTGCTCGACGAACTCAGCCGAGTCCAAGGCAAGGGCCAGCGCGCGGCGGATGCGCTCATCGTCAAATGGCGCGCGGCTGACGTTCAAGGCTAGGGCGCCACCGCCACCGCCTTCAGGCGTAGTGAGGATGGAATAGCGGTCGGGTTGCTCGCGAAATTTGGCGAGATTGTCTCCCAAAGGTTCCAGCGCGACCTGTGCGCGGCCGCTGATCATGCATTCATATTTCGGCGCGGCGTCGGTGATGCCGGTAATCACCGTCACCTGCGCGAGGTAGGGTTTATCCGGCTGCCAATAGCGAGGGTTTCGCACGAATGTCATGTGGTCGCCGCGAACCCACTCTGTGAGCACGAAGGGGCCTGCGCCGACCGGTGCGCGCGCGAACGCCTCACCTGCCGCCGCCATTGCCGTCGGTGAGCCGATCGAGGAGAGAGAGCGGGCGACAACCCGGTCCCAATGTGGGGCGCGCGTTCGCAGCGTGATCTGCAACGTGGTCGCATCGACGGCATCCATCCTGGTGATAAGCGCCGCAGAATTGCCAACCAGAGATCCGTTGACGGGATCCGCGAGACGGGTCCAGTTGAAGCGCACAGCTTCGCTATCGAATGGAGTTCCGTCCGAGAACATGACGCCCGGCCGCAGAGTCAATGTCCACGTCATACCGCCGTCCGAGGTCGTGAGCGAAATGGCAATTTTGGGCCGGATGCAATGGGATGCGTCGGGATAAAGCAGCGCGTCGTAGACCGCGGCGACCGCGATCGCTTCGGCCCAGTTCTGCACGCCTTGCAACTGCAGCGGGTCCAGCCCAGGGGGGTCCGCGGCCAGGACCATGGTCAACTTTCCGTCTCGGCGAGGACTCTCGGTTGTCATGACGTGTCTCCGCCCAGTGGCGCCTAATCCCGAGACGCAGTATTCGCCAGGATTTTATCACGATGATTGCCGCCTCAGACCTCATCGAGCCGAAATTCATAATGATGAATTAATTGGTCGCGGGCTCGACAGTGCGGTCCGAAAACCCCATAGTGTGTCGCGATAATTATCAGAGCATAAATCGCGCAAAGATGCGGTGGGGCGGGGCGATGAAAAGAACGTGTTTTCAGACTTTCGTTGTGGCTTTGTCGTGTTCAGCTGCACTCCTGATACCGATCCACGCGGCCGAAGCCGGCGCGGGCGAGCTATCCGCCTCTGACTCGCCTACGCAGGACGGTGCGCTCGAAGAGATAATCGTGACCGCGCAGAAGCGCAAGGAGCGCCTGGCTGACGTGCCGATAGCGATTACCGAGCTCAGTGCCCAGACTCTTCAGGACGCGAACATTCAGCAGGTCAGGGAATTAAGCGCCGCCGTCCCAGGGCTGCAGTTCCAAACCAACAACGGTTTCGTGCAGCCGGTCATTCGGGGTATCAGCGCCACCATCGGTGGCTCGGCCAACGGCAGCAACGTTGGCGTGTATGTGGACGGCTTCTACCTGCCGAACCCGCTCACACTCGACACGCAGTTTTTGAATGTCTCCGATGTCCAAGTCCTCAAGGGGCCGCAAGGTACGCTGTTCGGCCGCAATACGGCCGGCGGCGCCATCCTCATCACGACGCCGGATCCGTCGCTCACGCCGAACGCAGCGGTGCAAGTGTCCTATGGTTCCTACAACGCCACGAACGTTCAGGCCTACGGAGATCTGCCAATCAGCAACAGCGTCGCCGTCGATGGTGCAGTGTTGTACAAGACCGGTGGCGGGTGGATTACAAACATAGTCGACGAGGACCGGCCGGAGGCCAACGATTTGTCCGAGCGCCTCGGTGTCAAATTCTTTATCAGCGACGATCTGACGGTTCTCATCCGCGGGTCATATTCGAAGATCAACGAGCCGTACCAGTCGCTGCACGCCGTCCTGTGTTGCAACACCGCCGGCAAGCCCTACACGGGCGATGCCTTTTTCTCGGACTTCGGCCTGCCCCAACCGGCGATCGCGACCACCCCTGACAGGGGTTCGAGCGATATCCGGCCCGTCTTCAATTCTTCCAGCGCGGCCGTCCAGGCTACGATCAAGGCGAACCTGGGTTTTGCTGACCTCACCTCCTACAGCCAGTACCGCAACGAAGATGCGCCGTCTGCTTTCGACCTGGCCCTTTCCTCAATTCCGTACTTCAATATCGCCCTGACCAATTACGACAGGATACTGACGCAGGAATTCGTGCTCACTTCCAAGCCGGAAACTCCCCTGCAATGGACGACCGGCCTGTATTATTTTCGAGACCACGCCTCCGTCACATCCGACGCAGGGACCACGAGTTTTGGCGAACTCGAACACGACAATGCGGTGGCATCGTCTCTGGCCGCCTATGGCGACGCGACTTATCAGTTGACTCCCCAGTGGTTCCTCACGGCGGGGCTGCGCTACGGCACCGATAGGTATACCGACGCCTACATCGACCCCGGTCCGCCCGTTTATGCCGAATTTGGTACGACGAGGCATGATTACCCATCGGTCACGACCGACAAGGCCACGCCGCGCGCCGTCGTCCGCTTCAAGCCGACCGAAACCTCGAGCGTATATGCCTCCTTTTCCGAGGGCTTCAAGGCCGGCCTTCAGAACGTTGGTTCCACCCAGCCTTCGCCCGTCAAGCCGGAGAAGATCAACGCCTACGAGGTGGGCTATAAGCTCGATACCTCCCGCCTATCCATCAATCTGGACGCCTTTTACTATCAGTACAAAGATCTGCAGGTGGAGAATTACACGGCGGAAGTCGCGTACATCCTCAATGCCGCGAACTCGCGCATCAAGGGTGTCGAGGGTGATTTTCATTACGCCTACGACCAGCATTTTACCGTCTACGGAGCACTGGGTTTCACCGAAGCAGTGTATGAGCAGTATGATGGTGCCCCGTATTACGCCCAGTGCGTCAGTATTGCCACGTGCGGCGCGGGTCTCGGCTCGTTCGCGGTCATACCGCAGAACGTGCGGAACGGTGCGATGCCCTATGCGCCGAAATGGCAGGGTAATATCGGCGCCCGCTACACGACCGAGTTTGCGCGCGGCAAGCTCATGCTGTCGGCAACGTTGAGTGCCGCGTCAAAGGAATGGTTTGATAGCGTGGAGGAGTTCCACAACACCAGCCACGAAGATTTGGGTCTGCGCGCCGAATGGCTCGACCCAAGCGGCCACTACACGATCGCAGTGTACGGCGACAATCTTACGGACGACCGCTACATCAGCTACCTCTCGACGAATTCCATCGCGGTCCCAATCGACTACAGCCCCCCAGCGACATTCGGGATCTCGCTCTTGGCTAAATTCTGATATGGCGGACTTGGGGGCCGCGGCCAAGCACGCGGCCAGCGCCGACGGTCTCCTGGTATCACGCCACATGCATTCGATGCTGCCGGCGCTCGGCGCGTGCATGCTCATCCCGGCAGTGAGCCATAGTATCTTCGTCGTGTGCTATCCATTGTGGGTTCTCCCCTGGGTCCACGATTTCGCGGTTCCCCGCAGTACTGTGATGAGCATCTTCGGGGCGGGCAATCTCGTGATGGCGTTTGCCTCTCCCCTCGTGGGCAGAGCGCTCGAGCGCGTTCCCGCCCGGCTGAGCGTGACACTGGCTGGGTGCG
>Ga0302326_10009203_pt1 | contig 21655 bp, 19 predicted proteins | sample Palsa_T0_3_FD_202264 | JGI IMG/M metagenome (GOLD analysis project Ga0302326, IMG submission 202264) | Peat permafrost microbial communities from Stordalen Mire near Abisko, Sweden - Palsa_T0_3 | ecosystem: Environmental > Terrestrial > Soil > Palsa > Peat permafrost | place: Sweden: Abisko... | reverse complement strand
CGACGCCCGGCGCGAGCGCGTCGGACCTGCGCCCCTACGTCGACACCCTGCTCGACGCCTTCGGTCCGCAGCGGCTGATGTGGGGGAGCGACTGGCCGGTCCTGAACCTCAACGGCGACTATGCCTTCTGGCGCGCCCAGAGCCTTGTCGCGATCGGCGGTCGGCGGGCCGAGGACCAGGAGCTGATCCTGGGAGGTGTCGCCTCGGAGTTCTATCGCCTGGAGGCAACGGGCGAGGCCGCTTAGCCAAACCGCGCCTCTAGCATCGCCGGCGCCGAGCGCGTCAGACCGCCCATCGGACCGGACGACAACAGCAGCAGCACTTCGGTACCTTCGAGTCCATTTTCGAGCCATGAAAGAGCAGCCGCGGCGCCATCAACGGACAGCGCCGGGACCCCCGCGGCGCACACGCGAGACAGGATTTCACCCTGGCTGACTTGGTCATGGCCCTCGGCCCCGTGGTCGGGGGGCGGCATCAACAGCACCCGATCGGCGCCCTCGAAGACGGTGTCGTACCAGGCCAGGGCCTCGGCGTTCCGCCAGCTGAAGGTGTGCGGCTCGAAGACCACCACCAGGCGCCTGGCTGGAAAGTGCAGGGTCATGGCCTCGATCGCCGAGCGCGCCTTTTCGTAGGACGAGCCGAAACCCTCATAGGCCGGGACACTGGATTTATTGGTCTTTTTGTCCAGACGGCGCTCGACGCCGCGGAATTTCGCCACCGCGCTTTGGAACGCGCTGGCGTCGATCTCGCCCCGCTCCAGCAGCACCGCCGCAGCCCCGACGATGTTCTCGATGTTGTGGAGGCCAAGGAGCTGGGTCTCCAGGGCGATCCGCGACCCGCCCGGCGTCACCAGATCGAACCGCGTCACCTCGCCAATTTCCACCCCATCGGCGAAATACCCCCCGCACCGCTCCCGCCCGTACCAGACGACTTCCCGACCCTGGGTCAGCCGGCAAAGCGCCGGGAAGGCCGCCGCGCACACCAGCAAACCCTTGTGGGGCAAGAGTTCGACGAGCTGGGCGAAGGCGGCCTCGTAAGACGCCAGGGTCGGAAAAACGTTCACGTGGTCGTGGACGAGCGAACTCAGGAGCAGGCTCTGCGGGTGGTAGAGCAGGAACTTGGGACGTCGGTCGCCGCCGCCGATGATGTATTCGTCGCCTTCGAGGACGAAAAGCGGATCGGAGCCCCAGAGCCCTGACGCCTCGAGGTCGAGCGGCGCGGCGCCGATGAAGTAGCCGGGATCGCGGCCGCCTTCCCGCAACGCCGTTGCGATCAAGGCGCTCAGGGTCGACTTGCCGAAGCTCCCGGCGACCACGAGGTTCTCCCTGTCCCGCGTGTGGCGGCCAAGAAACTCGGGATAGCTGTAGGAAGGCACGCCGCGGCGCTGGAGTTCGACGAGTTCCGGGTTGGACCCAAGCTCGAGCTTGGCGCTCGAGCCGATGATCGCCAGATCGAGGCTCTCCGGCACGAGGCGCGCATCGAAGCCGTCTCGCCATCGGATCCCCATGCGATCCAGATAGTCGCTGACCGGTGGGAAGACGCCCTGGTCGGAGCCGCAAACCTGGTGTCCTTCCGAGAGCAGGATGGACGCCAGCGCGCTCATGCCCGCGCCTGCGATGCCGAGGAAATAGACGTTCACGCGCCCCGCTTATCCGCCCCACGGCGGGATATCAAAGCGCGTCTGCGAACAGGCGGTCCGAAATGCTCGGCGCTTGACCGGCGGCCCGATTGGCGGAGATTGGCGCACACATCGAGCGCCGAGGACCGCGGAACGTGGAAGATCGACTGGTGATTCGCCGCGATGACGGCCCCGTGACCCGACTGAGCCTGAACGATCCCGACCGGGCCAACGTCCTCTCGTCGGCGATGATCGAGAAACTGTTGCGCGGCGTGACGGAGGCCGGACGCGACGAGACCGTCAGAGTGATCGTGCTGGACGCTGCAGGCCGGGTATTCTGCGCCGGTCACGATCTTGGCGAGCTGCGTTCCGACGATGACCAGGGCCGCCTCTTGGCGCTCTTCCGGCGATGCGGTGAACTGATGCTGGCGATCGAAGCCTCGCCCAAGCCGGTGATTGCGAAGGTGGCGGGCGCGGCCGTGGCGGCGGGTTGCCAGATCGTCGCCAGTTGCGACCTCGCTTACGCCGACCGGGGCGCACGCTTCGCGGTGTCGGGGATCAATCTTGGCCTTTTCTGCTCGACGCCTTCGGTGGCGCTGACGCGCAAGGTCGGCCGCGCCTTGGCGGCTGAGATGCTCCTCACCGGCCGTTTCATCGGGGCAGAGGAGGCAGCTGCATCGGGCCTGATTAACCGCGTCGCCGACGCCGGCGATCTGGAGGCCTTGGTGGAGGAATCCGCCGCCGCGATCGCCAGCAAACCGCCTGAGGCCATTGCGCTTGGCAAGGCGCTTTTCCGCAGCCAGCTCGAGATGTCTAAAGCCGCGGCTTACGAGCTTGCCGCGCGGCGGATGGTGGAAAACCTTGGTTTTCAGTCCGCAAGGTCAGGAATTGACGCCTTCCTGAGCAAACAACGCGAGCCCGCCAGGGCCGCGCGTTGACGAGAACGGCCGTCGACGCCCGCGGCGTTCACCCCGCCGTAACCATAATTTGACCAAGGCCGGTCCCCAGACCGGGTGCCATCAAGAGGGGTAACGCGTTTGACGGCAGCCAAGCTCGCGTGGGCGAGCCTCGCAGGGTCACTCACGCTCCTGGCAGGGGGGGCGCGGGCTCAGGATTGCGAGGGCGCGCCCACGTCCACGAGGCTCCTGATCGCCGTCGAGGGCGTTCGCTCCGATCAAGGTTTGATGACCGCCTCGCTCTACGCCGATAACAAGAGGCAGTTTCTGGTCAGGAATGGGGCGCTGAAGGTGTGGCGCAACCGCGCCCGCGCGCCGACGACCGACATGTGCATCTGGCTGCCCAGCCCCGGCGTCTACGCCATCGCAATCTACCATGACGCCAACGCCAGCATGAAATTCGATGTCGGTCCTTTCGGACCCACCGAACCCTACGGTTTCTCGAACAGTCCAAGAATCCTTTTCAGCAAGCCATCGCTGGAGGCTGTCAGGTTTTTCGCTCACGCCGGCGACAACCCGATCCACGTTCGCCTGCACAACCCTCCTTGATCGCGAGACCGTTGCAGGTGACATGGAGGTCCGAACTTGTGATGTTCGAACCCGCGGGGTGGCTGAGGAATCGGATGGCGGGCGTCACAATCGGCGACGGTCTCAGGATCGCCTCCAAAATAATGTTCTCAAAGCGTCGGCCTCTCCTCGCCCACGTAGTGGTCACTCGGTACTGCAACCTCGAGTGCGGCTACTGCAGTGAATATGACAAGGTCTCCAAACCTGTCCAACTGCCGGAACTCCTGGAGCGGATCGATGCGCTCGCAAGGTTGGGCACCCAGATCGTGACCCTTACCGGTGGGGAACCCTTGACCCATCCGGACCATGACAAGATCATCCGGCGGATCCGTTCACACGGAATGGTGGCCACCACGATCACCAACGGATTTTTGTTGACCGCCAAGACCATCGAAGGGCTGAACGCCGCGGGCCTGCAGGAACTTCAGATCTCGATCGATGGCGTAAAACCTGACGCGATCTCGAAGAAGACCCTCAAGTCCCTCAACGGCAAGCTGAAGCTCCTGGCCAAGCATGCCAGCTTTCATGTCAACATCAACTCGGTTCTCGGCGTCTCGAACGATCGGACTGATGACGCCCTCGAGGTGGCGAGGACCGCCAGGGGCCTCGGCTTCAGCCACACGGTCGGCGTGCTCCACAATGCCCAGGGCGCCCTCTCGCCGCTCTCGGCCGGCCAGACCAGAGTCTATGACAGGCTCATGCGCGCAGGTTCATTGGCGCATCGCCTCAACTATCTCATGTTCCAGAAGAATCTCTTGGCGGGTAAGCCTAACACCTGGCGGTGCCGCGCCGGCGCGCGCTACCTCTACATCTGCGAGGAAGGCAAGGTGCATTTCTGCTCGCAACAGAGGGGAGCACCTGGAGTTCCCTTGCTGGAGTACGACCAGCGCCATATCAGCGCCGCCTACGACACCGCGAAAGCCTGCGCCCCGTTCTGCACCGTCAGCTGCGTGCATCAGGCGAGCTTCCTCGATGCGTGGCGCTCGCCGCAAAAGTTGACACTGGCGGCGACCTAGTTCCTCTGACACGCGGAATTCTAGGGCCAGTCGATGGCGGTCCGCGGTGCACGGCGGCCTAGAATCGCGAAGCGCTCGGCTATCCTCAACAGAACCATCGAGGTCCAACCGCCTTGCGCTGCAAGCGGCGCCTGCGCACGGGAATCCGCGAGATTGGCGTCAACGGATTCCAGAAACGTCGCCGCCAGGGATCGAGAGGATATGACCGCGACAATCTCTTCTTCGGCGGCGACGCTGACAAAGTCGAAATTGGAGGAGCCCACGATAAGGTGTTCGCGGTCGACGACGATCGCCTTCGCATGGCTCATCGCCGACGCCAAGCGAACCTCAAAGCCATGTCGCCTCGCCTGGTCGAGCACATAGCGACGAAGAACAGGTTTATTGTTCGCAACAGGCGTCGCCAGACGAACCGTCACGCCTCGCCGGCGGGCGCGGGCCAGGGGACGGATGAACGGGAAGGTGAGATACGGGCTCACAACCGCGATCTCGTGTTTGGCCACGTCGATGAGATGAGTGATCTCCGCGAACGCCTGCGCGTTCGTCCGTCCGTCCATCGAAAGCATTTGGATCTCCCCAAGGTCGGCTCGCGCGGGGCGGGGAGCGCCGGCGAAGGTCGCCTCGAAGTCTTCGGCCAGAAAACGGGCCGCAGCCTCCCCTTCGAGGCGAACCATGAAATCGCTCCAGGCGAAGTTGTGATCGCTGAAGTTGAGCCCCCCGATGTAGGCGACGCTATCGGCGACGATCAGCTTCTTGTGGTTGCGCGCCGGATAGTGCGCAAAGAAGGGGCCGACGGGATTGGTCATCCGGACCCGGACGCCGACCGATTTGAGGTGCGAGAACATTGCGCGTGTCGATCGGACCTCGCTGCGCAGGGCCGGATCGGTGAGCGCCGCTGGGCTCCAGACAAAACGGTCGCTGACCACGTGACACGTGTAGGCGTCGACCAGTACGCGGCGATCGACCGCTTCGCTCGCGGCAATGGCGGCTGCGACGTTGCGACCAACGCCGTCGCCCTCGAAGGTCATCGCCTGGACGTAGAGACGACGGCGCGCGCGCGCGAGGTCGTCGGCGGCGCGGGCCCAGAAGCGGTCGGATCCCCAGAGCAGCTCTATGCCTATTCCCAACCGCCCCGCGCCCCTTCCTTAGAACAAGTTGCCCCGGGGCGTTCGTGACCGCTAGAAGCAAGCTCCAAGGCCGGGATTCGTCGGGGTGGGGATAGCATGAACGAGCCTGTGCGCGTCATGCTGTTGCTATCTTCGCTCCACGGCGGCGGCGCCGAGCGCGTCGCAGTTCACTTAGTGAACCGTTGCGACGCCGGACTGGTCGACGTGCGGATGGGCTTGCTGCGAAAGGCGGGACCCTTCCTTCCCGACGCCGACGCCGACCGGATCGACGCTTCGCCGATCGGCCAGGATTGGCTCGCGTTCGAGGGTCACAACTCCGGCTTCTATCGACCGAGAAAGCTCCTCGCCGGCGCGGTCCTGGCGCCGGCCAATGTCGCCAGCATGATTCGCGCCCATCGTCCCCACGTCGTGATGAGTTTCCTCAAGGGCATGAGCGTTCTGACCTATTTTGTCCTCAAGGGCATGGGTCCGTCGCGCCCGCGCTGGATCGTCCGAGAGGGCAACAACACCGACGCGGTCATCGACGACGAACTGGCCAGCCCCACGGGTCGGGCGCTCATCAAGAACCTCACGCGTCGATGCTATCGCGCGGCGGACTGTTTCCTCGCCAATTCCCATGAAATGGCCACGGGCTTGGGAAGCGCCCTCGAACTGAACCCCGATCGGATCCGCGTCGTCCACAACCCGATCGATCTGGCGCAGATCCGCAAGTCAGCGAACGAGTCCATACCCTGGCCGTCCGATCGGCCGTTCATCGTCACCGCTGGTCGGCTGGAACATCAGAAGGGTCATGACATCCTTCTGAAGGCGTTCGCCTCGAGCGACCGCGCCCGTCGTCTGCATTTGGTCATCCTTGGCCGCGGCAGCCTGGAAAACCATTTCAAACGACAGGCGGCGGAGTTGGGCGTCGCCGACCGGACGCACTTCATGGGATTCACGGCCAATCCGTGGGCCTGGATCTCCAAGGCGGATCTTTTCGTTCTGCCCTCCCGCTGGGAGGGCTTTCCAAGCGTCGCCGCCGAGGCGTTGGCCTGTGGGGCGCCGGTGCTCGTGACCGCCTGCGACTTTGGCCCCAGGGAAGTAGTCGAGCACGGCGAGAGCGGCTGGGTGGCGCCGCCCGAGGACCCCGGCGCGTTCTCCGCAGCCATGGATACCCTCCTCGAAGGCCCCGAACTCGCCAGGCGACTCGCAGCCAACGGCAGGAAGAGGGCGGCGCGATTCGACATCCGTCTGATGGTCAACGCCTACACACGGCTTTTTCAGGAGCAGGCATCCTCGCCCGCCGAACCGGCGTTGGCGGCTTCGGCCTAGCTCGGGGTGAATCAGGCGGGCAAACGCTCGGCCTGCCGGTGGGCGACTTCGTCGTCGATATCCAGCCAGAACCGGTCGCCGATGTCGAAAGTCGTAGCCAGGCCTCGCACCGCGAGCCTGTTCATCCCTCCGGAAATCCCGCCAGAGCCCCCCTTGGCCAGATCCTCGCCAATGGCCCTGATCAGCTCCTTGCAGGCGAGAAAGACTCCGGTGTCGAAGGCGTCGTAGGGCGATATAAGCTTGCCAATCGTGCGGATGCGTCCATCGGCGTCGGTTTCCACCCTGGTGACGTCCACCAGGTCGACGAGCGGGTTATCGAGTCGGCGATCGACAGCAAGAACCACGGCGCCCGCTGGTGGCGATTGGGCCAGAAGGTCGCGCAACAGGCCTGGATCGAACAGATGGTCGGCCATCATCAGGACGAAGCGTTCGTCTAGCAGAGGCTCCGCCGCCACCACCGAGATTCCGTTGGCCAGGAGCCAATCAGGATTGCGGACGGTGCCGATCGCGAAGCCTTCACGCGCCGAAAGGCTCCTCAGAAAGTCTTCCAGGCGATCGCCTTCGTAGCCTGTCACAACCACAAATTCCTCGAGACCGCCGGCGCGGGCGGAAATGAGAACGCGCTCGATCAGCGGAACACCGCGGACCGGCGCGAGCGGCTTCGATGGCGCAATTCCGCGCAACCGGGTCCCCTGCCCGGCCGCAACGACAAGTCCCTTCACTGGGCCGCGACCCTGGCCTGCGGCTCGATGAAGGCTTCCGTCATTCGCTGCGCCTCGTCGTCGGTGAACTGTTCGGGTGGATGTTTGCAGAAGAAGGCGGACGGCCCGATCAGGGCGCCCCCGGCGCCGCGGTCCATCGCGAGCTTGCAGCAGCGGATGGCGTCGATCACCACCCCAGCCGAATTGGGCGAGTCCTCGACTGACAGGCGCACCTCGATATTCATCGGCACGTTGCCGAAAAGAGCGCCTTCGAGACGCAGGAAACAGAGCTTGTTGTCGTTCAGCCAGGGGACGTAATCGCTGGGCCCTACATGGATGTTCTCGTCCGCCAGACGCTGGGCCATGACCGCCTGAACGGCCTCGGTCTTGGAGACCTTCTTCGAAGCCAACCTGCCGCGATCCATCATATTGAGAAAGTCGGTGTTGCCGCCGGTGTTCAATTGGTAGGTCCGATCCATCCGCACGCCTCGCTGGCGCATCAAATTGGTCAGGGCGCGATGGACGATGGTGGCGCCGAACTGAGCCTTGATGTCGTCGCCGATGATCGGCAGTCCCTTGGCTTCGAACCGCCTTTCCCACTCCGGGTCGCTGGCGATGAAGACGGGCATGCAGTTGACCACGCCGACGCCCGCCTCGAGAGCGCACTCCATGTAGAAGCGCGTAGCCTCCTCGGAGCCCACCGGCAGAAAGTTCACGAGAATGTCGGTGCGAGCGGCTCGCAAGGCGTCGACAATGTCCGCAGCTCTCGGCTCTGGAAGGTTGGATCGAACGAAGCTGCGTTCGGCGGGCATGTGCTCCATGTGCTCGGCCATGCCGTCCATGACCGCGCCCATCCTCACCTTGACGCCGGCCGCAGGCACCTCGGCGAAGACGGTGGTGCAATTGGGCTTGGCGAAGATGGCCTGGGCGAGATCCTTGCCCACCTTTCGTTCGTCGATGTCGAAGCCGAGCACGAACTCGACGTCGCCGGGCTCGTAACCCCCCAGGTCCCAGTGCATCAGGCCAGCGCCGTTGTCGTTGGCGGCGCGATAGTAGGCCACGCCCTGGACGAGCGAACTCGCGCAATTGCCTATCCCCACTAGAGCCGCGCGAATCTTCGCCATCAATCTTCCCTTCGGGGGCTTGCACTTGCGATGGCCGAGCCGACGCCCGAAGAAAGAGTCCGGCCAAGCCGACTGGATCGATCCTCGATGGATCAGTTGTTGGTCGCCTCTGGGCGTTCGTAAGCTACCGCCTCAGTTACCGTGCCACAAGAGAAGGCAAATGCGAGCGGCGCTTCGAGGTCGAGCGGAGGTGTGAAATTGAGCGACTCTCCTGTTTCGAAGACCATCCAGGGCTCCGCGGACCAGCCGCCGCCTGGGCGACCGCGAGAGATCGAGGAGCAGACGAACCTCTATCTCGTGCATCCGCTCTCCCGCGCCTTGGCCATCCGACTCGTGGAAACTCCCGTGACCCCCAATCAGGTCTCGGTGGCGGGCGTGTTCATGGCCGCCGCCGCTGGTGCTTGCTATCTGAGCCTGACCTGGCCCTGGGCGGCCCCTGGCGGACTGCTGTTCCAGTTCGCCTGGCACGTGCTGGACGGCGCCGACGGCGATCTGGCTCGCCGCACCGGACGGACATCCCCGATCGGCGAACTCGTGGACGGCGTCTGCGATCATCTCAGCCAGGCGATTCTTTATCTGGCGCTGGGCTGGACGCTCGTGCGCCAGATCGGTCCCCTCGCATGGGCCCTAGTTGCAATCGCCGCGCTGTCGCACTTCGTTCAGGCCAACGCCTACGAGACGGGAAGAAAGTCCTATCGGCGCTGGGTCTACGGGGCCGGGTGGCTTCGCAGCACGCTTGCCACGGTCGAGCGGAAGGGCGCCGTTCAAGGCGCTCTCGGCCGCCTTTATCTGTCGGTCTCCGACATCACCAGTCCAGGCGAGGACGGTGTGGAAGGCGCGATGGAAAGCGCACTGGCCGACGGCGGCGTCGAAAGCGCCGAGGCCCGGAGCGAATACGCGAAGCTGTTCGCGCCGCTTGTGCGTTCGAGCTCTTGGCTGAGCGGCAACACCCGGACTTTGGCCGTCTTCCTGAGTATGATGGCCGGCAGCGCAGCGTGGTATTTTCTCTTCGAGACCACAGTCCTCAACCTGGTGTTGGTCCGGATCATCATCCTTCGCCGCCGGCGCAACGCGGCGCTGGTCGAGGCGCTTGCTGCCCATATGGCTTGACGAGGTCCAGCCTTACGCGGCCTTGACCCCGAACTGGAGCATGGCGAGACGCGCGTAGAGGCCGCCCCTGCAAAGGAGATCCTCATGGCGACCCTGCTCGACCACCTTTCCGGCATCCATCACCACGATCCGGTCGGCCTCGAGCACGGTGGCGAGACGATGGGCGATCACCAAAGTCGTCCGTCCTTCCATCGCCCTATGAAGCGCCTGCTGCACCAGCCGTTCGCTCTCCGCGTCCAGGGCGCTGGTCGCCTCGTCCAGCAGCAGCACGGGGGAGCGGCGAATGAGCGCGCGGGCGATCGCCAGACGCTGGCGCTGACCGCCGGAAAGGCTCTTGGCGTGTTCCCCAACGAGCGTGTTGAAGCCCTGGGGCATGCAGACGAGAAAGCTCTCCGCCTGGGCGGCGAGTGCGGCCTCGCGGACCTGGCGCGCGGTGGCGTCCGGACGGCCAAAGAGAATGTTTTCCGCCGCGGACCCGGAGAATAGGGGCGCGTCTTGCGCTACCAAGGCGAGCCTGGAGCGCACTTCGCGCGGGTCAGCGGTCGAAAGGTCGACGCCATCGAGCCGAACCACGCCTCTGTCCGGGTCATAGAAGCGCAGCAGCAGCCGAAGAACCGTACTCTTGCCGGCCCCGGAAGGGCCCACGAGCGCGACCCGCTCTCCGGGCCGGGCCGTGAGGGTAAAGCCATCCAACGCCGGCGCACCTGAGCGACCGGGATAGGCGAAAGAGACGTCTTCGAACCGCACCTCGCCCCGAGCCGGCCTCGGCAGCGGCGCCGGATATGCCGGTGTCGTGATCGCCGGCGACGCATCCATCATGGTGACAATGCGCTCGGCGGCGCCCGACGCCTTCTGGATCTGACCCCAGACTTCGGAGAGGTCCTTGACTGCATTGGCGGCGAAGAACGCCAGGGCCAGGAGTTGAAAAAGGGCCCCCGGCGAAAGGCTGTGCTGGATGCTCACCGCGATCGCGGACTGGTACAGAAGGGCCAGCAGGCCGCCAAAAATGAGCGCGATCATCAAGCCGGCGAGTACGCCACGGGCGCGGAGCTGGGCGCGTGAAGCCTCGTAGGCGCCTTCCACTGCGCCGTTGAAGCGGGCGGAAACGGCGTCCTCCTGGCCGAAGGCCTGTACCGTCTCGAGCGCCCCCAGCCCCTCCGAGGCATGACCAACGGCCTCGGCGAAACGATCCTGGGCTCGGACGGAAAGCTGCTGCAGACGCCGGCTCATCAGGAACATCGGGGTCAGGAGCACCGGAATCAACAACAGGACGGCGCCGGTGAAGTTGGGGCTGACAACCACCATCCAGATCAGGGCGCCGGCGAGCGTGACCAGATTCCTCAAGGCGACGGGGACGACGTTGCCGACGATACTCTCGATCATGGTCATGTCGGTCGTCATCCGCGACAGCACCTCTCCGGTGCGAAGCGTCGTGAAGTGAGCTAGGTCCAGGCCGAGGACGTGGCGGAACACGACCTTTCGCAGATCGGCGACGACCCGTTCGCCGAGTTTGTAGAGAAAGTAGAGCCGCAGGCCCGTGGTCACGGCAAGAACAACGGCGACGCCGCCGGCCCATAGGAACATCCTCACGAGCGCTTCGCGATCGTGAGATGCAAGACCCTGATCGATCACCCAGCGGGCGCCGGCAGTCAGAAGCAGGAGGGCGACGGCGGAGATCAGCAGAAAGAGAAGGCCCAGGACCGCATTGCCGGGGTGAGCGCGCACGAACGGAACAAGCCGCATCAGGGGCCGCAGATCCCGCCCCTTCTTCCGACGCCACGCGTCGGCGAGGAACTCGTCTTTCATCAAGGTCCCGAGCCGTGGGCGACTGGTCATCGGAGTCTCTTTGGCCCGGGTCCCGCCCACCTCAGCTCCATCGCAATGTCCGCTCGACGCCGCCGCACCCTAGCGGCTATCAGCGTCGGAGGCATCGTTGATAATGACGGGGGGCCTGGTCGCATGCCATGATGAATGCGATTCCTACGCACGATCGGGGGTTTCAATCGGACCGTCTGACTTGAGACCAACTCCGACCGACGCCGGTCGGAGCGTCCGGCATGGTGACTTCGGCGCTGTGTCGGAAGCACTGGACTACGCCGCCCGCCAGCGCACGGGGATCAACGTTCATTCGCTCAAGGGCGAGCTGGTGGAGAGCCTGCCCTACGCCACGCTCCGCGAACAAGCGCTTGCTCTCGCCTCGCATCTTCTGGCGACTGGCCTGGTTCCGGGTGACCGGGTCGCGTTGGCGGCGACGAGTGACGGGGAGTTCCTCAGGGTCTTCTTCGCCTGCCAATATGCGTCACTGGTTCCCGCTCCGCTGCCGCTTCCCGCTCCATTCGGAGGCAAGGAAGCCTACCTCGCCCACATTCGAAGGATGCTCGTCGCAGCGAAGGCCAGGGCCGCGTTTGCCCCGGCGACACTCGCGGATTGGTTCGAGGAGGCGGCGGAGGGGCTCAGCCTGAGCATTTTCGGCGTTTTGCCAAAATGCTTCGGCGACGGAGAAGCCAGCCTCCCGAAACCCGATCCCGACGGTCTCTGCTACATCCAGTTCTCGTCGGGAAGCACGCGGTTCCCGCTGGGGGTGGCCGTCACCCAGAGGGCCCTGATGGCGAATGTTTCAGCCATCGGTCGCGATGGCCTGAAGGTCGTGGCCGCCGACAGAGCCGTCTCCTGGCTGCCTCTCTATCACGACATGGGACTGGTCGGCATGCTGTTGAGCGCCCTGGCTTGCCAGTGCTCGATAGATCTGATGCCGACCGGCGCTTTCGTCCGACGCCCCAATCTTTGGCTCGAACTCATTTCCAGCCGAGGAGCGACGATCTCCTACGCGCCTACGTTTGGCTATGAACTCGCCGCCAGACGCGCCGGAGCGGCCAACCCCGCCGCGCTCGATTTGTCGAGTTGGCGAGTCGCCGGTCTTGGCGGGGACATGATCCGACATGCTCCCCTCGCCGAATTCGCTCGGGCCTATGCGCCGGCCGGTTTCGATCCTGCCGCTTTTGTCGCCAGCTATGGCATGGCGGAGGCCACATTGGCGCTTGCCCTGGCGCCGCTCGGTCAGGGTCTGCGGACTGACCGCGCCGACATCGAGATTCTCGAACGCACGCATGTCGCGAAGGCGCCCAACGGTCCGGGCGCGCGAGCCAGGGACTTTGCGCTCTGCGGAACGCCGCTGCCGGGCCATAGCATCGAGGTCCGCGACGCTGAAGGCAGGACCCTGCCGGATCGGCGGATGGGACGTATCTTCGCTTCTGGGCCTAGCTTGATGGAGAGTTACTTCGGCGAACCGCAGGAGACCGCGCGCGTGCTCTCGGCTGACGGTTGGCTCGACACCGGCGATCTTGGATACGCGCTCGATGGCCAGATCGTGATCACCGGCAGGGCCAAGGATCTGATCATCGTCAACGGTCGGAACGTCTGGCCGCAGGATCTAGAGTGGACCGCCGAAAGCGAGATCAGCGCCCTGCGAAGCGGCGATGTCGCGGTGTTCTCGGTTAGCGGGGGCGAGGAGGAGCGCGTCGTCGCACTGGTTCAATGCCGGACGGGCGCCACCGAGGCGCGGGAAGACCTGCGCGCCCAGACCGCCAGCCTTATCCGGACGCGCCACGGACTGGAGGCCGAAGTCGTGCTCATTCCTCCCCACGGCCTTCCCCAGACCTCGTCGGGCAAGCTCAGTCGCTCCTCGGCCAAGCGGCTTTTCCTTTCGGGAGCTTTCGAAACCACGACCGCCAAGGTCGAAGCCTGACTCAACCCCGGTTGAACGGGATGTCTTAAACCTGTTACGGTGGCCTTGGGGCTTCGTCCGCGAAGCGGTGCAGCGGGTTCGCGGGATGCGAGAAACTCGTCAGTTAGCGCTCGTGGCCAGCAATACGCCCGTTGCTGGGAAACCTGTTCGCGGCGAGATCGCAGCGATTTTCGAGCAGGTCCTGGGCCACCCCGTCCAGATCACAGACGGCACGGATATTGTGGAGGATCTAGGCTTGGACTCTCTAGGCGTGATGAATTTCGTCATGGCGATCGAGGACTTCTATGATATCTCGATTCCCCTCGATCGGATCGCGCAGGTTGAGACCGTGGGTGACCTGATCCATGCGGTCGAGCAGCTGCGGAGCGGGGTCCCCGCATGACGATCCTCGCCAAACATGCCAGCTATAAACTCGCCTACGACGCCCTTCGCGCCCATGGGGTGGACCCTTTCAACGTCAGGTTCGACAGCGTCCTTTCACCCACCGAGGGCATGCTGAACGGGCGGCGGACCATCCTTCTTGGCACCAACAACTATCTCGGCCTCACCTTTGACCCCGACTGCATCGCCGAGGCCGTGGAGGCCACCAAACGGCAGGGCACCGGCACCACCGGTTCACGTATCGCCAACGGCAGCTACGACGGCCACCTGCGGCTCGAGGAGCGCCTGGCGGCGTTTTACGGCCGAAAGCACGCCATGGTGTTCAGCACCGGTTATCAGGCCAACCTCGGCGTTCTCTCCACACTCGTGGGGCGCGGCGATCACCTGATGCTCGATGCCGACAGCCATGCGAGCATTTACGACGGCTCGCGGCTCGGGGGGGCGGAGGTAATCCGTTTCCGCCACAACAGCCCGGACGACCTGTACAAGCGTCTGCGCCGCCTCGCCGGGTCGCCTGGCGAACGCCTTATCGTCGTCGAGGGAATCTACTCCATGGTCGGTGACACCGCGCCGCTCGAGGAGATCGCCGCGGTCAAGAGAGAGACCGGCGCTTATCTGCTGGTGGACGAGGCGCACTCGTTGGGTGTCCTTGGCGCTACCGGCCGCGGCTTGGCGGAAGCCGCCGGCGTCGAAGAGGACGTCGACTTCATCGTCGGAACCTTCTCCAAGAGTTTGGGCAGCGTGGGTGGTTTCTGCGTTTCGGACACCGCGGATTTCGACATCATGCGGGTCGTATGCAGACCCTACATGTTCACGGCGTCCTTGCCGCCGGGCGTCATCGCCTCGACGCTCGAAGCTCTCCACAAGCTCGAGACCCAGCCGAGGCTGCGGGTCAACCTCATGCGGAACGCCAAGCGCCTCCACGACGGACTGGGAGCGCTGGGGTTCACGACGGGGCCGCAAGCCAATCCGATCGTCGCGGTGGTCATGCCCGACCAGGAAATGGCGGTGACGTTCTGGAAGATGCTCCTGGAATCGGGGCTCTACCTCAATTTGGCCCTGCCGCCAGCGACGCCGAGCAACGCGCCGCTTCTGCGCACCAGCGTGAGCGCCGCGCACACGACTGGTCAGATCGATGCGGCGCTAGACATCTTCGCTCAGGTAGGTCGCAATCTTAATTGCCTCCCTGCCGATCGCCGTAGAGCCGGCGGAGTGGTCTGACCCAAGTGAGTTCGATGGCGGTCGCCGCCCCGGTTGCGTCCAGAACGACTTGGCGACCGTCGATCATCGACGGCTACATCCTGCGTATGCTGGCGGGGCCTGCGGCCGCGGTGCTCGGCGTCACGCTCGTCGCCTTCCTGCTCGAGCAGACCCTGAGGCTCATCGATCAACTCGCGTCGAACGGGGCAAGGCTGGGCTACCTCTTCGGCCTGATTACCAATCTCGTTCCCTACCAGCTCGGCCTGGCGCTGCCCGCGTCGTTTTTCGCGGCCATGTTCATCGTCATCGCTCGCCTCGATGAAGAGAGCGAAATCGACGCCCTTCTGGCCGCAGGGGTTTCGTTCAACCGCCTGGTCGCGCCACTCGTGGCGGTCGGCGTGGTCCTTGGCGTCATCAGCATCCTCTTGGTCGGATACCTTCAACCCTATAGCCGCTTCGGGTACCGCGCCGTGCTCAACGCCGCAACCGACGCCGGCTGGACGGCCCAACTCGACCCGCAGGTCTTCATGAGCGCGGGACCGAACTTCACGATAACCGCTGACGAAGCCGACGCTACCGGCCGCAGTCTCAAGGGCGTCTTCATCGACCGCCGTGGCAAGACCGGCGAAACCGTGGTGACAGCCAGCCGGGGCACCCTCTCGCTGCGCCCGGATGGAAAGACCACCGAACTCGACCTGAGCGGGGGCCTCGTCCTTTCGCCCGCCCCGCACTTCGGTGCGAGGCTGTTGCGGTTCGGAAACCTTACCGACCGCGAGATCCTCGGCGGCGACCAGACCCTCCAACCCCGCGGCGGGGACGAGCAGGAGCTGACCCTGCCCGAACTCGTGCGGGAGACCCGGCGTCCGGACTCCCTGATCCCCAAGCGCGTCCTTGAAGCCGAACTCTATGCGCGACTGACCCGCTCGCTGGCCATACCGTTGCTGCCTCTACTCGCCCTGCCGCTGGCCCTGGCGGCCAAGCGCGGGCGACGAGCCCCCGGTATGATTGTCGGCGCGGTGGTGCTTGTCGCCTTTCACCATGGCGTCACGCTGTGCAAGAGCTTCGCGGACGCCGGCAGGGTCGATCCTCTGCTAGCCATGGCCTCGATTTTCGCCCTGATGGCGACCTTCGCCTTCTGGCTGTTTCTGTCGAGCCGACGCCGACCCGGAGAGACGCCGATCAGCGCCCTCTTTCTCCGCATCGAACAGATTTTCGAGCGCCGGACCAAATCTGCTCCCACCGCCATGCAGAAGGAAGGCGCTCTCAGCCTCTCGGCCTACCTGACGAGGATCATGCTGGTGCGCACTGCGGCGGCGGCGGCGGCGCTGATGGGCCTTCTGCAGCTGATCGATCTGCTGGAGCGAACCAGCGATATTCTGGCCCGCGGCGGCGTGCTGCAGATTTTCCACTACATGTTCCTGCGTGTGCCGTTCCTCTTTCAGCAGGTGGCGCCGTTCGCGGTTCTCGCAGGCGCGATCTTCACCTTCAGCCAGCTGGCGCGAAACAGTGAACTGGTGGTCATGCGCATCACCGGTCTGTCTCTGTTCCAGATCTTTCGCCGGACACTGCCGGTGGCGCTCGCGGTTGCCGCCCTCGATCTCGTCGTGACTGATCAGGTCACGCCAAGGGCCGAGCAGTCTCTGGCGAAGTGGTGGGCGGAGTCAGCCCCGGACCCAGGCCGACACACGCCCCCGCCTCGCTGGTTCCGGATTGGCGATGATGTCGTCAGGGTGAAGTCCGCTAGTCCCAATGGCAATGTGCTCGGCAGCGTATCGATCTACGAGCGGGACGCCGACAAGGCCCTTGTGCGCCGGATGACAGCCGCCGTCGCCACCAGGGAGCCGGACGGCTGGCGGCTGCACGACGCAGTGGTGACGGACCTTTCGCAATCGCGCGCCGATATGATGACGGTGGCGGCCACGGACTGGCGAACCACCCTCCGGCCAGGGGATGCGGCGCGCCTCTTCTCGACCGCCTATCAGATCACGTCTGGGACAGCTTTCCGCTCGCTCTTCGGCAAGGGGCCGGTGGACAAGAGTCCGAGCCAATTCCAGACAAGGCTCTATCGAACCGTGGCCGAAGGCTTCGCGCCGATAATCATGTTGCTCCTGGCCCTTCCGACCGCGCTCGGCCACACCAGAAGCAACCGGACAGTGCCAGTAGTTTTCGGCCTTGGCTGCGGGCTCCTCTACTTGGTGACCGACGGCCTGCTGACCGCCATGGGCGAAACAGGGGTTCTTCCGCCGGTGGTCGCGGCCTGGGGCGCGCCGGTGGCGTTCGCGGCCGGCGCGATCAGCATAATGCTCTACGCCGAATGACGAGCGACGCCGTCGAAATTGGGCCGGTGCAGAGCAGCGCCGAGCTGGAACGCTTCATTCGACTGCCGATGCGCCTGATGGCCGGGGACGCAACGTGGATCGCGCCCCTCATGTTCGAGCGCCGCGAGGCGTTGTCGGCCAAGCACAACCCTTTCTTCGAACACGCCGACGTGCAGTTTTGGCTGGCAAAAAAAGGCGATCGCGATGTCGGGCGCATCAGCGCCCAGATCGATCACCTCGCACGAACCGACCCAGCCGCCCCCGCCGGCTACTTCGGCATGATCGCCGCCGAGAACGATCCCGAAGTGTTCTCCGCCTTGTTCCGCACCGCCGAGGACTGGCTGCGCCAGCGCGGCCGAGCCCAGATCCTCGGCCCGTTCAACCTCTCGATCAACGAGGAGGTGGGGCTGCTCGTCGACGGCTTCGATACGCCGCCGATGCTGATGATGGGCCACGATCCGTCCTATGCCGCGGCTCGGATCGAGGAACAGGGGTACGCGAAGGCCAAGGACGTTTTCGCCTACATCTCCGACGTCCCGGTCTTCACGCCTGGGGTCCAGGCCCGACTCGAACGACCCTTGCCACCCGGCATGGTCCTAAGGCCCGTGCGGATGAAGCAGTTCGACGAAGAGGTTCAAAACCTGGTCGGGATCCTGAATGACGCTTGGGCGGAAAACTGGGGATTTGCGCCTGTCACCCAGGGCGAAACCAAGCATCTTGGCGAATCCCTGAGGCTCATCCTCAACCCGCGCCTGGTCTGGTTTGTGGAAATCGATAACGAGCCCGCGGGATTTGGGGTCCTTCTGCCAAACCTGAACGATGCGATCTTCGACCTCGGCGGACGTCTGCTGCCGTTTGGCTGGGCGAAACTGCTGTGGCGGCTCAAGGTTTCGGGGGTCAAGCGCGGGCGCGTCCCGCTGATGGGCGTCAAGCGAAAGTTCGCCCGCGACCGGCGCGGGATTCTCGCTCCCTTCGTAATCCTCGACGCGATACGGCGGGAGGGCGTTAGGGCCGGCATAACCCAGGCGGAGTACTCTTGGATCCTGGAGGACAACATCCGAATGCGTCACATCCTCGAGGACTTCGGCGCGCGCATCTACAAGACCTATCGAATCTACGGAAAAGCCCTGGCCTGACTGGCGGCTGAGGAGGCGCTTTCAGCCGGTCCGGAATCTAGCGACCGCGCGAACGTGCGGATCATGGGCCACGTCGGCGGGAGCGATGAAACCCAGTCCGTCCCACTGGATCTTGACATCGATCTTCTCGAAGCACTTCGCCACGAATTCCGAGCAGATGAACGCGTTGTCGGGCCCCAGCGTCTTTGGCATGCGGATGTCCCAGCGTCCGACCACGATTCGGATGGCGATCTTGAGGATTTCCAGCCCAGAGAAGCGGTCGCCGATGCGGTCCAGGGCGAAATCGGCCAGCGCCTTCACGAGATCCGCGTGTTCGTCGGGTTTGGCGCTGGCGAGGCGCTGGTGACGGGCGAGGATGATCCTGCCTGGGTAGGGCTTCTGGCCGCTGCTGGTCTCGCGGATGAATCGATCGAGCGGCACGGCGCGGACGCCGAGCTGCTGGACGCATTCGAACGCCAGGAGCCGTCCCAGCGCCGGCCAGCGCCATGCGAGGGCAACGTGGGACCAAGGACTCTTGGTGCTCCAGCCAATGAGGCGGGAGAATGGATCGTGCGCGGCGCAGAGCAGGATGTCGCCGTCGCGGACCTTCCTGGAGATCGCGGCGAAGCTCTGGGGCGGTAGTTTCGTCAGGACATCGTCGCTTATGGTCACGCAATCGTTCTCCACCAAGCTTGGCCTTAACCCTCCGGCGCGACCGTCGGTTCCCCTCCGCGGAAGGCCTGAAGGGAATGCGGCGAAGACCGGAGTCCTTCAGAGCGGGGGGCCATGTCGGCCATGCGGCGCCGTCCGAAGGGATAGCAATCTCGCTGAAGCCAGGTCCCTTGCTGTCCTTGGGGCCTGAACCAGCCTATTCGGACGCGAGGAGACCAGGAGAAGCATGTTCCGGGAGGCCGAGATCGACGAGTGGGAGCGGCGACGCAAGATGGGCCCCCGCCGCCTTGCCAATCTCCGATTGCGCGCGCAGCCGGACCACCGCGCCTTCGGAACGCGGCCATGAGCGCGAGCCTGGAGGCCGGTTCCCCGTTGGCCTCGGTCGAAACGATCATCGAGGGATTGGCGGGGGTCGGCTACATCGCCTCGCGGCGGATCGCCACCGCCGTCTATATGTCGGCGCACCTGAAGAAGCCGATCCTGGTGGAGGGAACCGCCGGTGTGGGCAAGACCGAACTCGCGCTTTCGACCGCCGCGCTCCTGGAACTGCCGCTGATCCGGCTCCAGTGCTACGAGGGACTCGACGAGAGCAAGGCGCTCTACGAGTGGAAGTACGGCAAACAGCTTCTCTATACCCAGATCCTGAAAGACCACATGGGCGCCTCGCTCGCCGGCGCGCCCGACCTCGAGACCGCCATGGAGCAGCTGCGCGGGGCGGGCGACCTCTTCTTCTCCGAGACCTTTCTGGAAACGCGACCGCTTCTCACGGCCCTCCGTCAGGAGGGTGGAGCGGTTCTGCTCATCGATGAAATCGACAAGAGCGATGAGGCGTTCGAGGCGTTCCTGCTGGAGACATTGTCAGCCTACCAGGTTTCGATCCCCGAGATCGGCGTGATCAGGGCCAAGATCGCGCCGATGGTGTTCCTTACCTCCAACAACGTCCGCGATTTGGGTGACGCGCTGAAGCGGCGCTGCCTGCATCTGCATATCCCCCTGCCCGACCAGCGTCTCGAAGAGCAAATCGTCGCGGCGCGCGCGCCCGAGGTCGAAGAGAAACTCCGCCGGTCGCTCGTCGCGTTCGTCCAGGCGGTGCGCACCCTCGATCTGCGAAAACTGCCTTCGATTTCGGAGACCGTCGACTGGGCCCGCGCCCTCCTGCTTCTCAATGTCGAGAGCCTCGATGGCGAGCTCGTCCGCGAGACCCTCAACGTGCTCTTGAAGTTCGAGCAGGACATAGCGGCCGTGGAGGCCAAGATTCCCGAGTTTCTGGCTCGCCCCGCTGGAGCCTGACGCCGTGCGGCACACCCTAGAGGACTTCGTGAGGGCGTTGCGGGCAAGCGAGGTCGATGTCTCGCCGGCCGAGGCGATCGACGCCCATCGCGCCGCCGCCCAAGTCGGTTGGTCCGACCGGACTCTCTTCAAGGACTCCCTGGCGGTGACCCTGGCCAAGACCGCGGAGGAAGTCGAACGCTTCGACGCCTGCTTCGACACCTTCTTCGCCCGCGACGAATTCGTCGACGCCACGACGCCTTCGCGGGCCGACTCCACGCCCGCGGCCGGGGAAGCGGGAGACTTGGCGCGGATGCTTCTCGATGAAGATTCCGCCGGCCTCGCCCAAGCCATGGAAGCGGCCGCAGCCGGGGCGGCCGTCACGGGGATCCAGACCGGCGCCCAGCGCAGCCTCCTCACGCGACGCCTTCTCGACGGTATGGGCCTTCGCGAGCTGGAATCCCTGATCAATCGACTGAGGACATCGGAGACCGGCGATGACTCCCTGGCCGCCGAGCTGGCGGTGCGCCGAACGGCCCTCTTCGTCGAGGCGCGAGCCTTCGTCGACCGGCAGGCCGAACTCTATGCCGCCCAGACGGGACGCCGGCTTCGGGAGCGCCTGCTTTCGCGTCGCAAGCTCACCGCCGTCGAGCCGGAGGATGTTCGGGCCATGGAGGCGCTGGTGCGAAAGATGGCCAGGCGGCTCGCGAAGCGGTACGCGCGTCACCGCCACCGGGCGAAGAAGGGGCGCCTCGACGTGCGCAGGACCCTGCGTAGGAGCCTGGGATACGGCGGCGTACCCTTTGAAATCGCCTGGAAACGACGGACGCTGCAGAAGCCCAGGATCGCCGTCCTCTGCGACGTCTCCCGGTCGGTGGCGGCGGCGGCCCAGTTCCTTCTGCTCTTCCTCTACAGCCTCAACGAGGTCGTGGACCGGCTGGACGCCTTCGCGTTCTCCGACCGACTGGTATGCGTCAACGACCTCCTCGACGATGAAAAGGTCGACGACGCCATAGAGCTTATCCTGGCCAGGATCGGTTTTCGCCCAACCGACTACGGACGCGCCTTCGCCGACTTCTGCGCCTCGCGGGAGTGGGCGGTGGACCGCCGGACGACCGTCATCATCCTCGGCGACGGTCGCTCCAACTACGCCAATCCAAGGCTCGACCTCATGCGGTGCATGGAGGAGCGTTCGCGCGCCATCATCTGGCTCAATCCGGAGCCCGAGACCTATTGGGGCCAGGGCGACTCGAAGATGGACGCCTATCGCCGGTTCTGCCATCTGGCCAAGACCTGCAACACCCTCGAGCAGCTCGAGCGGATAATCGAAGACGTCCTTCGGGCCTATTCGCCGGCCTAAGCGTGTTGGTGGGCGGGTGTTCCCTTGCTATGGCGTTGAACGAGAGATGGCCGGTCGGAGACCTAAAT
>Ga0302326_10009201_pt1 | contig 21656 bp, 24 predicted proteins | sample Palsa_T0_3_FD_202264 | JGI IMG/M metagenome (GOLD analysis project Ga0302326, IMG submission 202264) | Peat permafrost microbial communities from Stordalen Mire near Abisko, Sweden - Palsa_T0_3 | ecosystem: Environmental > Terrestrial > Soil > Palsa > Peat permafrost | place: Sweden: Abisko... | reverse complement strand
CCGGACCTTCTTTCCGCTAGACCGGCTCGACGCAAAAGACCGGAGAATCATGCGGTCGCGTAGTGCTTGGGCGCCCAGAACTGCGAAAGTAGGGCTAGCGGGAAGCGGGGGCGTGCGCTGCGGCGTACGCCTTCGCCCGGTCCAGGATTCGAAGGGTGTCGGAGACGTGGTCGCCGCTCAGCGTCACGTGGAAATTGCCGTCTTCGGGCTTCACTTCGATCTCCAGCCACGAATCGCGCAGGCCGTAGGGATCGTTCGGTATCCGTGACGCACCCACCTCGCCGTCGAGGACGCGTAGGTTGTGGCATCGCAGAATCCGAGCGAAGCGCGAAAGCGTGACCCCTTGCGGCGGCCGCACGACGAGCGTCACCGTGCGGATCTGGCACGTGCCCCGGCAGGGATCCTGGTAGACCGTGGCGCGCGCGCTGAGGACCGTCATCGCATCCACGGCTCTTGCTTCGTCCTCGGCCGGCAGGGCGTCCCGGCACTCGGACGCTTCTACGCTCGCGGCGCGCGCCTGCAGCGGGACCCGTGCGGCGCACCCGAACGCCAGAAGCACCGCCCCGGCCATCGCAGCTCTGCTGATCACTCTGTCGAGGCCGACGCCCACGCTGAAGAGTACGGTCCGGGGCCGGCAAAGGTTACGCGCAGGTGGTCCAGGCGAGGGGGCGCGCCATGCCGCGCACGCTACGGGATGCTCTCGATGGCCAGCATGTGCTCGTGCGCGTATCGGGTCGCGCGGCCAATCACCTCCATATTGTCGTGCACGGAATCGGCGGATACCGTCACGGCGAAGTTGCCATTCTCGGGTGTCACCTGGATGTCCAGCCATCGGTTGGCAAGCCAATACGGGTCGTCAGGGATCTCGGCGGGATTGACCTTTCCCAGGAGCACACGGGCGCTGTGGCACTGCAGAATTCGGGTGAGCTCTTCGGCGGTCACGCCGGCCGGCGGACGGAGTACCAGTTTGACCCCCGAGGGCCGCTCTTCGGAGTTGTTCGGGTTCACGATGATGTGACTGTACAGGGGCTGGATGCGCAGCACGGCGTTCGCCTGCAGGAGCTGCGTCGCCGCGGCGGAAGTCACCCTGGAATCGCACTGCTCGTGCTCTGCAGAGGCAGCAGCCGTCGCGGGCGGAACGCGTGTCTCGCACGCCAACACAAAGGCCAAACCGAACGCTGTCGAGATCGCTTGCGGATGGATGCGCACGGGTCACCTCGGGAGGAGGAAGCCTAGCCCGCCGGTCGACGAAGTCATCCCGGGAACTCGACGTCCCCGTCCGTTCGCCCCTCTAGCCCAGGGCTAGGGGCCTGCCGGGCTAGCGCGTTCCGCCCCGTGCGCCGCCGCATATGCTTTCGCGCGCTGCAAGATGCGCAGCGTGTCCGAGAAGCGGTCCCCGGCCAGCATGACGAGGTAGTTGCCTCGGTCGAGCTTCACGTCGATGTCGAGCCACGAGTCGCGCAGGGCGTACGGGTCGTTCGGTATCCGCGACGCGTCGACCTCGCCGTCGAGCACGCGGAGGTTGTGGCATCGCAGCATCCGGGCGAAGCGCTGCGGATCGACGCCATCCGGCGGCCGCACGACGAGGTAGACGCCCCAGACCGCACACACACCGTTGCACCCGTTCTCGTGGAACTTCGGGCGGACGCCGAGAACCGGGACCGACTCGAGCGCTCGCGCCTCTTCTTCCGCGGGCAGCGCGTCCCGGCACTCGCTGGCTACCATCGTCGCCGCTCGCGCGGGCAGGGGGACGGGCGCGGCGCACGCGCCGGCGAGGAGGCCCAGCGCGGTGACCATCGCACCGAGCGAGGCACCTCTGCCGCCGGCCTTGTTTACGTTGACTCCCACGCTGGAGATTACGTCCGGGCGCCGGGAAGGTTACGTAACCGGGCCCCGTCTTCCGTCCACGCTGTAATGGTCGGCGCCGCGCGGCAGGCCCCCTCGACCACGTCGGTGGCGATCGGAAGACCCTCGCGAGAGCCTCGCCGTATCTCGTAAGGCGGGTGCGCGTGCGATCCAAGCGATTAGTCGCAAGTCTTGTCGACGGCGCGGAGCGCCTCGGCGCGGCGCGAGAAGCTCCTGGTACATCCACCGCGCCCACTCGCCCCTCGCGCCGAGCAGCTCTTTCCATGTCGGAATGCGGCTTCCGGACCATCTTGGCGTCCGAGAGAATACCTTCGACCTTCGTCGCGTGGGCGCGCGGGCGCTCGCCCACCAAACCTTGGCGACGGGCATCCAATCGGCAGGCTGGGCGCTCATCGTACGGGCTCTTCTCGAGGAACCGCAGCGGGCCCCGTGACGGGAAGAACCTCCTGCTCCGCACCAAAATTGCCGGGACGCAGCCAGAATCACGCGAATCTACGCCGCCGCGATGGAGCCGCATGCAATTTTATTAACCTCTTTTTTACTCCGTTGCGTCCTAAGGAAGCACTCGTAGGTCACTGAAGCCACGGGTATCGAAAGGCAGTCGCCGCAAGGCGACCTAGCCGTAACCGCCGGGGCTCCGGCGCACGAGCCATCGCGCGTCGATGGCGGTCCCTTGTCTTCGTCGAAAACGCGAGGAGTGCCATCTATGAAACGTAAGTCGAGCCTTCGAAGCCTGCGCTTCGGTACCGTGTTGGGCGCGCTGTGCATCTCCGCGGAGAGCGTGGCGTTCGCGCAAGCGCCACCAGCGCCACCTCCCGCCGAGACGCCTCCGCCCGCGGCCCCGCCGCCCGCCGCGGCGCCGCCGGCCCCACCGCCTGCAGCAGTGGCCCCCCCGGCGGAACCCCCTGCGCCGGCGGCTCCCGCGGCGACTACGCCTCCCGCCGCACCCCCGCCGGGCCCGTTCGATGGTATTGCCCAGACGGAGAGCCCGCCCTTTGCCATGGACTTCAGCTGGATCAACGGTACCAGCCGGCAGAAGAAGCCCGTCATCGACACGCCCTACTTCACCGGCGAGTTTCTCGTCGACGTCAACTACACCCAGTCCAAGGCCAACCCGATCGACCACACCGTCATCGGGTCGACGTCGATCGCCCGAGACAACGAGCTCTCGCTGGCCTTCCTGGGCCTCGGCGGCGACTTCCACATCAAGAACACGCGCATGCGCATCATGACCCAGTTCGGGTACCGCGCCGTCGAGATTCCGCGCAACGACTTCAGCACCTTCCACGGGCAGTTCGACTTGCAGAACACGCTCCGGTACATCAGCGAGTGGAACGGCGGATACCACTGGGACGTGCTGCATGGCGTCAACGTCGACGCGGGCATCTTCATGTCGTACGTCGGCTTGTTCTCGTACACGGCGTACGAGAACTGGATGTACGTCCCGTCGTATACCTCGGACAACACGCCCTGGTTCTTCAACGGCATCCGGACGCAGATCTTCCCGACCGACACGCTCAAGATCGAGCCCTGGATCGTCAACGGCTGGCAGTCGTACGCCAAGTTCAACGACATGCCCGGCTTCGGCGGCCAGGTCATGTTTCGTCCTGTCGAGTGGATCTCGGCGAACTCGAACGACTACTTCGGCTTCGACGCGCAGGACCTGGCGGGCCTTTACCGCTGGCACACCGACAACAGCTTCAATATCCGGTACTACAACAACCCCGGCGGGTCGATCATCACGAAACTCGCCGCGTCGTACACGTTCGACATCGGTGGCGAGCACGGTGACGGTGCCGCCTTCTCCGGCAAGTCGGCGGAGGGCCACTGCAGCGTCGCAAAGCCCTGCCCGGCAAAGTTCGAGAGCGCCATGACCTACCAGCGCGCCTGGTTCGGCGACGAGTTCGCGGTCACCGTCGGCGGCGGTTATATGACCAACCCGAGCCGCTACCTCATCTTGACGCCCACTGGAAATGCCCAGCCCCTTCCCCAGCCCGAGAGCACGGCCCAAGTCGCGTACGTGCCACCCACCAACCCGTACGACATCAACTTCGGCTCGAAGATCAACATGTGGGACTACGAGGCCGGGTTCCAGTACATGCCCAGCGACTATTTCACGCTCGACGTCGAGTACAACCATCGCGGCTCGAGCGTTCCGTTCTTCAACGGTCACGGCGGCGACACCTCGCCCGACGGTTACATCACGACGCCTTCGGGTCCCGGCTGGCGGGCGGACCTGACAAAGTCGGACGATCGAATCATCGTTGCTTGGCTGGTTCGCCTCTAGAGCGGCCTGGAAGTTCGGAGATCACCCATGAAGCCTACGACGACTGTTAAGAGAACTTTCATGCCCCCCCCCCATCTCGCTCGCATAGGTGCGCTGGTTACCGTTGGCTTGGTCGCGTTGGCCGTGGCAGCAGCAGGCTGCACCGGTGGATGGGACTACAGCAACGTTTCCGAAGGCAACCGATGCAATCCGTACGACAGCCACAACGAGTGTGGCAGCGGCCTGGCCTGCACCGTCTCAGCGTGGCAGCTGGCCAACCAGAGCGGCACGTCTTACCAGGGAACCCCCGATCTCGCGCTCGGCAGCGGGGCGGGACCAATGCTGGAATTCTGCCCCGAAAACTACTGCTGCCCGGTCGACGGCAACGGTAACCTCACGACAAGCAGCAACTCGAATTGTCAGCCGGGTTGCAACGGCGGAGCAGCGTCCATTTGCGCCGCGGTCGGAAACGCGACTGCCCCTTACGATGGTGTGTGCGACTTCGCGGATTCGGGGACCGTGCCTGCCGAAGCTGGGGAGTAGCCGCGACTGAAGCACCGCTGACGGTGCCCCACCGCCCTCGCCTCCCTTGGCACGCGCATGAACATGTGCGTGCCCAAGGGGGGCGGGTCGCTGGGCCCTGGGCGGTCTACTCTTTTTCGACGTGGTCCGGTGCCTCGCGATCGACGTCGACGCTACTTTGTGTGAACATCCGCGGCCAATGCGGCGATTTCTTGCTTGGTCTTGTGCGGCCTCGATTGCCCTCTCGGGCTGCGGCTGGGGCTCGTGGTTCCCGCTTTTGCCGGACAAGCGAACTGCCGTGAACCACGCGCACGAGCTCGACGATATATGCAAGGAGGATCCTGGACCGTTGGCGGCTGACGCGCTTTCGCCGTCCCTCATCGAGAGTGTCCAGGCAGCCTATCTGCACGTGAACCAGGGAGCCGGGGGCGACCTGCGGCCGCGCGGTGTGAACCTGCACATGCGACCGGCGGTGAACACGCCCGTCGGCGTGCTGCAGCGCGCCCTCGAGTGCCACGAAGCTGCCGTCACGTTGGGAGCCGCGCCCGCGCTCCCCGACGACCCGTACGTCTTGCCGGGTTCCTGGCTCGAGATCGACGTCAGCGCCACGAACGAGGGACTGATTGCGGCCGTGCTCACGGACAGCCCCGACGACGCGCCGCGCATCGTGGAGCGTGCGCACAGGTTCGCGCCCTCCGCGCGCCTGGTGCTGGCGCCGCGGCCGTGACGCCCGGGTAATCAGCCTCCTTGCGGCTCCACGCAATCGGTCTGCGCCTGCGGAGGCGCTCCACTGAGCTGGATAGCGCCTCCGCCTTCGTTCGTGCTGGTGACCGTGCAGGTGGAGCCCGACACCACGACGGTGAAGGAGTCTCCGGGCGTCGTCGAGGCGCCGCAGTAGCAGTCGGTGGACCCATCGGTCGCGGTGACGACGCAGCACGTTTTGAGGGGTGGATTGGACGCCGAGGCCGAGCAGGAGAGGGTGCCCAAGGCAATAGCCAGGCCGAGCAGCGAGGCGATACGCGTTCTCATCGGAGACCATCTTGCCCCACGGACTTAAGGTTTGTCCGTATACCTGGCACAATTTACATCCGTTTTACGACGTCGCGTCCTCAAGAACCCCAACGTGGCTGCCCATGGCGCCGGGCGCGCTTGCCTTGCTCTCCCTGGCCGGGCATAAGAGGTGCGAGATGCTCCGGGGCGCGCGATGAACCGACGCGAGCGACGGGCCGCGGCCTCGGGCGCGCGGCGAGGCGTGGCGCCCGAGGCCAATCCGGTGGCGTCCCGCGCGGCGGAGCTCCACCGGCACGTCCTCGATGCCGAGCGGCGGCTGGGCGACGCGATCCTGGCGGGAGGGCCGCGATCCCCGCAGACGGTGCACGAGCTCGTCGATGGCGCCGTGACTCTCGCGGACTCGTTCATGCAGCGCAGCCCCACGTCCCCGGACTCCCTCGCTTGCAAGCGCGGGTGCGACCACTGCTGCCACCGCCCGGTGATCACGAGCGCGCCGACGGTGCTGCAGATCGCGGCGGATCTCCGCGAGAAGCTGGGGGAGGCGGAGTTCGCGACCGTGCTGGCGCGCGTCGTCGCCCTCGACGAGAAGACCCACGGGGCCGCCTGCACGGTGGCCGAGCGCCCCCCGCACGCGTGCGCGTTCCTGGTGGACGGCGCGTGCAGCATCTACGCGGTGAGGCCATTCGTGTGCCGCGCCTGGAACTCGGCGGACGCGGAGGCGTGTCGCCGGGCGCTGGGGCAGGACACGGTCGAGATGCGCTTCGATCTCTACCAGCGGACGACGTTCGCGGGCGTCGAGAAGGGCCTGCAGGAGGCGCTCCGGGCCGGCGGCCTGGACGCATCGGACGTCGAGCTGACGGCGGCAGTCCGGGTGGCGATGGAGAACCCCGACGCCTGCGAGCGCTGGCTCGCAGGCGAGCCCGTGTTCGCGGACTGCGAGGCCAAGCCCGACCGGCGGCGCCGGCTGCCATTTGCGTAGAGCACCTCTCGGCGCCCAGGCCCGAGAACGTCGGGAAAAACGAGTGCGAACGGAGGGACTTGAACCCTATTTTCAGGCAACCCGTAACTAGGCGCGGTTGCTGCTGTTCTCTTCCAAGTGTTCGAGTCTCCTCCGTTTTCGCACTGCTTCCGTTTCCGCTCGATTCCGCCCGCGTCACCCCGAATGCGCCCCCTTCGTGGCAAACGACGGGCACGCGGCGGACCCCCTAGCATTGGCCCCACAAGGCGTCTGTGCGGCGCCTGTACGCGCGAGGCGCTCAACGCCTGGGCGTGGGTGCCAGCGCGTTGACCGGCGCTCCCGTGGGCGCCAGCATGGCTCGTGGCCGACGACGTCACCCGGGCTGTGCTGGACGAAGTATGGCGGCCCGGGTGGGGCGCAATCGTGGACGCCCACGGTTTCAAGTTGCTCGATACGACGAACGCTCCCGGTCCGATCGACATGGCGCGATCGAAAATCGCGGTCCAAGGAAAGCGTGCGCTCGTCCTGTTGCTGCAAGCGTCGACCTGTCCGACATGCGCCGGCCCGATGACGGACCATGCCCCAGGTTGCGCGATGGGAGCTGTCCTCGCTGAGGTCGGGCGCTGACCTCCCGTGAACCGCGTACGCTGGCCGCATGCTGTGGATCGAACGCATCGAGAGGGGGGCGCGCGTGGTGCTCTGGCTGGCGCTCGCGTCGGCGGCCGTGATCGCTCCTATCAGCTACATCCGGCAGCGGAAGGCAGAGGCCGAGCAGCGGGAAGCGGCTCGCGTCCAGGCGCAGGCCGAAGCCGCGAAAAAGGCAGCGGAGGATCTTGCGGAGAAGGAAGAAAGGAAGACAGAGAAGTCGCTCTCCTTGGCCGCCATGGGGCGCTACATGACCTCGCTCGACACGTCGACCGCTACGGGCAACCTCTGGTTTACGAACGCCTCGCCACGCGCCGGCGTGATCTGCGTGGTCGGCGTTGCCGGGAATCCAGGGACGCAGAAAACCTCGTTGTCGCTTCCGGCCTGTCACGACGTGCCAGCTTACGGGTCTGCGATCCACGTCCCCCTCATGTTTGCCGGCGCTGACCTGAAGGATGCCTGCCCGCCGCAGGGAGCGTGTCGGCTGCAGATGAAGGATGCGCCGTAGCGGCACCGTCGAAGGGCAGGCCGACTTGCTTGCGTGCCGTGTCTGGCTTGATTCCCCGCCCCCGCGCCCTACCTTCCACCGATGACTCCGAAAACCGCGATCAAGTACGCATGGCGTCTCGCTCCCGCAGCCCCGTACGCATTTGTCGGGGCGCTCGGTGCCGCCGACGTGCGCGTAGAGCCGCAGCCGTACCGCGACGAGGCGGGGCCCGCCGAGCTGGCGACGCACGAACAGGAGGGAGAGCGCGGCGAGTACGGCGTGCAGGGCGCTAGCCCCGTGCAGTCGATGGCGACGGGGGCGACAGGCGCAGGCCCCTCGGCCACGCTTCCGTCCGATGATCTGGCCCCTCGTGCCCCGATCAATCGGCTTCGACCCGACAATCCCGACGCCTTGCCACCGCTTCCCAGCACCTGGGTGCCGTCGAATGATCTGGCCCCTCGTGCCCCGATCAATCGGCTTCGACCCGACAATCCCGACGCCTTGCCACCGCTTCCCAGCACGTGGGTGCCATGAGCGTCGCTCGCGCGGGGACGCGCGCGGCTATCTGAGCGACGTCCGCGGGCGCCTGACTGCGAGCGCGAGCCACGCGTTACCAGCGCGGGTAGGCGTGCCCACGGTCCCGTAACCCGCGAGGCGCGCTGCCTCCACGACCGCCGTGGAGCTCACGTAACGCCCCGCCCAGGCCTGGATCACGTGTTTCAAGGTGTAGCTCCCCAGCGCCCGGCTCGCGCCGGTGGGGCGGGCGTACAGCGCAAGGAACGCCCGACCATCGGCCAGTTGCTCGTCGAAGGATCGGTAGGGTAGGTCGAGGGGCATGACCGCCGGCGCTCACTGGGCCGCCTCGGGGGCGGGGGTCGCGACCTTCGGAGGACGTCGCCACACGCGGCAGCGGCGCCCGTCCGGATCGACCCCCTCAGCCCGGGCGAAGCCAAGCGCCTCCAACGCCACGCGGACGCGCGCCCGCTCGGCCGGCGAGGGAGTAGCCCCGCCGGTCAGGTTCTCAGCGTGCAGGCGGTCATACAGCGCGGCGGAGCGCACCTCGGTGCCGTCGCCCACCGCATCGACGATCACCCGCTCGAACGCCTGGGGGTCCAAAGCGAGGCGGATCTCTCGCTCTTGCTCGGGCGTCGGCGGGGCGAGGAGCTCTCCGAATTTCCAGGGTGAGCCCTTGGCCAGCTCCGCCAACACGGTCCGGGGCACTGCGTCAGGGGCAATCAGCCCGGTCGGCCAGATCTCTGACGTGACTTCCGGCGAGACCTTCTGATTGGCTCCGTAGGTGCGCGTCCTCGACGCCAGCCGGACGTGGGACCTAAGTGCCTCCTGGATCGAATCGATCGCGTTGACCAGACTTACCCGGCCCCCAAACGCCACCGGCAAAGTCATAAGCGACTCGCCAACCCACGCGGCGAGGGCCGTGCGGTTGCGTTGGGCTGCCAGAGCATCCACCAAGCCGGCGCAGCGCGTGCGGTAGGCAAGCAACGCCAATCTTCCTTCGGCCGATCGCGGATCTCCCGTGAAGTCGCTCGCCTGATAGCGCCTCGTGCCCGCCTCGCGTCGACGCGCCCGGTAAAGGGCCGACGCGATCTCGTCCGGCAGGCAAGGCGCTGCGTCACGCTCGGCTCGGGTTATCTTCGAGGTGCCCTCGCCACGCATCACCGCCGCGACGGTGGAGATCTCGCCCTTGTCCAGGAACGGCACCTCGATCGAAGTCGATGCGCCGATCGGCAGTGGCCCTGCCAGATAGATGCGTCCGAAAGGATTCGCTTCGGACGCCTCGAAGGCCGCGAGGCCTGCCGCCGCCAGGTCCACGTCGATTTTCTCAGTGAGCCGGAGCAACGCAGCCGCGTCCCGCGCTTTCATCGCGGCGGTCGCGGCGACCTCCTCGTCGTAGGTCGCGAGGATATTCGTGGCCACGGTGGGCCCGGCGACGAGGCCCGACGCGGCTGCCGCAGCGATACGCGCGCGGAGCTCGTCATCCGCAAGGCGGGGGTGGGCGGGGCGCAGCACGACGAACGCCGCCTCGGCCGGCAGGGCGCAGAGGCGAATGGTGTACTCGAGGTCATGGGCCAGGCGCATGGCCGACGCGTCGGCGTTCACACCAAGGGTTCTGGGTGCCTTGGACAGGCCGGCGCGCGCCGCGGTCACTACTCGCCCGAAAGCCGGGTGTGCCTTGTCGAGGGGATCGACCGCGCCGGACGTCGGCAAGCGCGCAACGACCCATTCAAAGAAAGCCTCGGGGGCCAGCGGGGCACCCATCTCCGGGACCTCCGGCGGCGAACCCACGTCGTGCAGGCCTTTGGGTGGCGCCTTCTTGAAAGTCGGCTTGGGAGGGGGCGGCGGCGTCCACCGGCGAACGTTGCATTCAGGGAGCTCGATGGCTCGGCCGTCATGTAGGGGCCACTCGGCGAACGGCAAGATCACCTCGCCGGAAACGGGGCAGCCGACCACGTCGAGCAAGTCGCAATGGGCCGAGACGGTTGCGCGGATCATCGCTTCCCCGGGGCGCGGACGCCGTCACCGGGATTGGTGCGCCAGGCTACGAGCGCCGCCGCCGCGTGCCGGGCCTGCAGGTCAGCGATTTTCGGGATCGCCCTGACGTCTGGCGCGTCCACCCGCACGCCCGCGGCTTCGTCGTCCTGCACCACTCCCGGTGCGGCCGTGTCGTGCCGCACAGGTGCTGAGGCGGCGGGATCGGCGCGCCAGGCTTCCCGCGAGGCGCGCAAGCTGCGTTCATACATCTCGGTAACCGAAGGGAGGTGATCATTTCTCATCGCCTCCTAATTTTAGCCGCGCGTCCACACCAGCCGCCTTCCCGTGGTCGTTTATCGACCGAGTGCCAACATTTCCCAGAGCTCGCGGATCGCCGCGGCTTCGGAGGCCAGCTCGCCTGTCACGCCCTCGAGCGCGGCGATCTCGGGCGGTACTTCGACCGCCTCGGGGCGCCGCTCGCCGGCGCGAATGTTTCGTACGTAGCGGGCGCTCACGTCGTAGACCTTGGCCACCGTGGCGACGGCTTCGCCACGAGTCAGCGCCGCGCGAATGGCTTCGATGATCGGCGCGGGAATCTCCGCCGGCCGGCCGCGCTTGCGCATTCACTATTTTAGGGGGATATTTTTTTATTATGTATTTGCGCGGTGCACGGCTCGAATTTTTTTTGCAGATAGGTGCGATCCGCGCATACGTGAGGTCGGTTCCTTGCTTTCGCAACCTACGCCCCCGCATGGGACCCGTTGCCCTGGATTTTCAGCGGTTCCAGCGCGCCCCGCCCGCGCGCCCCGCCGCGACGGAGCGGCCCGCACGATGGTCCATAAAGTGCATATCAGGACGGCCCGTCAAGGCCCATGCCAATACCTACGAGCGGGCGGACGCGAACGCCGAATTACACTCCAGTCGTATTGAGACGTTCGCTCCCACAATGTGCGCGCCATATTGTATAATAACGGGGACCCGTATTGATGAATTAGGAGGCAAGTCGTATACTGAGAACATGGGAAGACGAGCAGCGGCGGGCGGGACGAAGGCCACAACGGCGCCCGTTACTCGGGTCGTCGCATACGTGCGGGTCTCGACCGACAAGCAGGCGGACGAAGGCGTGTCCCTCGATGCGCAGAAAGCCCAGCTTGCCGCCTACGCGTCGCTGTACTCGCTCGAGATCGTCGAGGTCGTAGTGGACGCTGGCGAATCGGCAAAGTCGCTGGCACGCCCGGGCCTCGCAAGGGCAATGGCGATGCTCGCCACTGGCCACGCAGACGGCTTGCTCGTGACGAAACTCGACCGGCTCACGCGGTCCGTGCGCGACCTGGGGGAGCTCATCGCCGGCCCCTTCGCCAAGGCGGCGCTCTTGTCGGTCAGCGAGCAGATCGACACACGTTCCGCCGCGGGGCGCCTCGTGCTGAACGTGCTGGCCAGCGTGAGCCAGTGGGAGCGCGAGGCCATCGGCGAGCGCACGAGCGTTGCCATGCAGCACATGCGCGCCTCGGGGGAGTACACGGGTGGTCGCGTACCCTACGGCTGGACGCTCACGGAAGGCGGCAAGCTCCGGGAGGTCGACGGCGAGCAGGGGACGATCGCGCGCGCCAAGTCGCTCCGTGAGGCGGGCCTCAGCCTCGCCAAGGTGGCCACGGCCCTAGCCGCGGAAGGTCGCCACGCCCGAAACGGGCGGGAATTCTTCCCCCAGCAGATCGCGAACATGACGGCCTAAATGCGAATATAACGCGAGTATTCGGGTGCAATTCGGTGCGTTATATGGCCAGGTGAGACCTATATGGGCAGGTGCACAAGCTCGTTCGGCGCGGGCGCGGCGTGGAACGCGGCGCGGCGCTAAATCGCGTCTTTGAGGGCCACGACGGGGCGGGGCCGCGGGGTAGCGCTGCAGATCCCGGGGCTTTCTTGGTGTGTTTGCCCACGGCGCGCCGTCCGCGCGTGCGGCTATTCTGGATTTCGTGTTCCACGTTCCACGCGTTCCACGGCGGTTTTCATTCGTGGGGGGGTCTATCTGTCGACGGGGATTATTTTCCCGCGGCGGGATTATTTCCCGCCGCGCGGCCGGACGGTGGCCACGGCGGACAGACACCCCTCTCTTCTCTTCTATTTGTGTGTGGAACGGGTGGAACAGAGAGAAGCGCAGGGAAAAGCAAGCACGGCGAACGTTCCACGCATGCCCCACTGGCCAACGTGGAACGCGGTGGAACGCATCGCCGCCGTGGAACGGCTCACGCCGTGGCCCGGAAAGGGCGGGGCGCATCGGCACGCACCGGAGGCGCGCCAAGGGGCGCGATGGTCCCGCCGCTGAACAACTCCCCCGGCGCCGCGACGCGGGCGCGGACCTCGGTCACCTCGCCCCCGGCGTCCGGGACGGGGTACGTGCGGACGTTCCTGCTACCGCGCCCGCCGGGCTTGCACGATTTCGACTCACCGCAGAGCCGGCGCAAGATGTTCTGGACGCGCTTGAGGTCCGCGGGGGTCTGATGTTCGACCGGGCGGAGCACGGCAAGCGTCAACGCGTCCTCCGCCCGAACGTACCGGTGACCTTTCGGGCGCAGGTCACGGAGGTACTTGGCGATCCCATCATCCCACGGGTCCGTGACGGCGTGCTCCGCGCGCCTGTCCTCCGCTGCACCGGCGGTGTCGCCTTCGAGGTAGTGGGGCTCCCCTGCCCTCTCCAGCGCGGACGCGGCGGTCCAAAGCTTGTCACGCTCGAAGGCGTCGAGGTCGATCATCTTGGCCACGTGGAGCACGTCGTATCGCCGCGATCCGGTCGCGTCGCGTAGGAAGGCGTCCGCGTTCGTAGACCCCCAGAACGTGCATTGCCGGGAGCGCCGAATCTCGTTGCCGGTGCCGTACTCGCGATAGATGTCCTCTTGACGTGTGAGGAAGGCTTTCTTGACCTCTTCCTCATTCTTCGGCCACGCCGCGAGCTCTGCGATCTCGACGCCCCATTTTCCACGGAGCGCATGCGGGGCGTCCCGGTTGGTCCAGTCGCCGGGTAGTTCGTCCGTGAAAAACTCTCCGAACATCCTGGCCAGGAACAGCGATTTCTTGAAGCCTTGCGGGCCATGAAGAATCAACATCTTGTCGACCTTGGTCCCTGGCCGTCGCACGCGGCGCACGGCCGCGACGCATTGGCGTAGGAACATCCCGCTTTCGGCGGCATCGTCCTCCGCTCCCCAGAGGCGCCCGGCGATGCCGTCGAAGTAGGCGCGGGCCGCGTCGACCGCGACGGCCGGGAGCGCGTCGAGGTATTCGCACACCGAATGAAACCGGCAGGCGTTCGCGGCGGAGCGGATCGCTTGCTCGATGCGCTCCGCGCCGACGTTCCAACCCATGCGGCATGCAAGCCAGAGCTTGATCTCGCAAAGGTCCAGGCCGGACATGCCACGCGTTTCCGCGTCGAGGCGCATGGGCGGGTCGACCGCGACGAGACGCTCGCGGAAATCGTCCCACTGAAACACCCCGCGCCAGTCGGGCTGCGCGGATGCCCCCATGAAGACGGCCGCGAGTTCCTTTTCCGTCGGTCGCGTCTCCTTCGGCGCGCCGCCGTGGACCTCGACCGCCGACGCGAAGGAGTACGCGTGCGCGGCGTCCTGCTTGCGGCGCCAGCTCCCGGGCGGTGCATCGTCGACCGGCGCGGGTATGGCGGGCGCGTTGGCGGGGCGCAGGAGCGGCCAGAAAAAGCCCCCGGGCGCCGCGTGCGCCTGCCATCCCGTCTCCAGTCCGTACAGGGTCTCGGTCTGGTCAAGCTTGTGCTCGATCTCGGTCGGGCTCCAGGGTGGAGAGCACCGCGCGCTGTATCGTTCGACGATCGCTCGCGCCGTGTCTCGCGGGAGCCCGAAGTATTGTCGGACGTGGCGCGTGAACGCGAGCAACCGATCGTGCCCCCTCTGGCCTGATATGGCCGGCGCGGTGGTATCGGCGTAGTGCGTCGCTTCGTTGACCAGCGTCCGCCAGTGCGGATCGTCGGGAGAGACCACGCGGAGCGGTTTCCCGTCGCCGGCCACGGCTGCCGGCCGCGTGGCGAGCAGTTCGTACAGCCACGCGGGCGCGGGCGCGATCGGGGCGTCGACCTCGACGACGTAAGGCCGACCGTTGATCGTGCTGCCGGGCCCGACAACGAGGCCTCCTTCGCTACGGACGTCGACACCAGGGAGGACGCCGGTGCGGTTGCCGACGGGGTGAGCGGCCGACCATGTGAAGAAAAGGTGCTTCCCACCGTTTGGGGTGCGAACGGTGAGCGTGTCGGGGAGCGCAAAGCCGCGCTCGCGCATGTAAGCGTCCAGAGCGGCGACGCCGTCCTTGCCGTCCTTCGTGTCGAGGTCCAAGACCCAGGCCCCGCTCGCGGCGCCCGTCTTGATTCCGTAGTTCCCCGGCGGCAGCTCGCCGGCCCACGTCTGCCACCCCGTGACGGCGGGTTTCTTCCCGTTCTCGACGACGGGGAAGAGCGCACCCTCGGGCCAAGTCAGCGCGTTCACGATGCGCCCCCGTCCGTCGCGGCGACCTTCTTGATGTAGGTCCGCGACCGTCGGCGCAACCTAAAACCCAGCGCCCGCATGCAGTGGGCCAGAACCTTGACCCAGTCAGGGCCGATGGCGCGACCGCTCTCGACAAGGAAATCGAGCAACTCTCCCTCGGGGATGACCTCGCGCCCCTCCACAACGGGGGAGAGGACGCGGGCCCAACCGGTGATTCGCAGCATGACGCACTGGCCTTCTTGCAGCGCGGGGGGACCGACGTGGACCCGAACCGGTGCGAAGAATTTTAGGGGTGTCCAGGCAATTCCCGGCGCATTCGCGTGGTGTCACATGTGGTCATTCCCGGACGTCCCCGCGGCAGGTAATCGACATATCGTCACATATTGTCACGGTGGGTTTCGCTGGCCACCCTCGCTAAAATGACGACGACACCGCAGCCTGGATACAGACCGATGACGCGCGCCCCGCTGGCCCAACCGCCGCGGGGCGTTCGCGTGTCTGGCCCCCTAAAATAGGATCGCAGGGACTGGTCTCCCTGGCTTGTTCATCACAAGCGAACGCCCCGCTGGCCCAACCGCCGCGGGGCGTTCTGCTGTCCCGGGTCCGACTGCAGCGCACGAAGCAGCGCGGGGTTTTCGCTGGCCGACCACGGTGAATAGACGCAAGAGTCATCCAGCGGCGTCCGGAGGAAGCACATGGTCAAGACAATCGACGTCGACTCTACGAGGGCCTTCACACTCTACGAGGCGTGCCCCGAGGCGCGTTGCCGCGACTCGCTGCTCGCTCCCGCCAGTCAGTTCCCGCCCCCGACCTGCCCAAAGTGTGGCGGCGCGGGCGGTAGGGTGACGCCCTTCAACTCGCCGGCCGACCTGCAGCGGTACGCGGCGAACCCGCCCACATGGTGACGGCCGCCCCGGATGTCTTCCTGACGGTCGCGGATACCGCCGCGCTGCTCCGCACGTCGCCGAAGGCGGTCTACTGCATGATCGAGCGCGGCCAGCTCGCCGGGGTGACGCGCCTCGGTCGACGCGTTCTCGTCAACCGGGATGCGCTACTCTCCGCCCTGGACAAGAAGAGCAGCGCCGTCGCCGGAAAGTAGCCCGGGATGGTCAAGGTCACGGAACGCAAACAAGGCGGCTGGCGCGTGGACATTCGCATCCGACTCCCCGATCGCACGTTCTATCGGGAACGCGTCAAGTCGCCGGTCCCATCGAAGTCAGGGGCCCAACGCTGGGGGGAGGCGCGCGAACGTCATCTGCTCCAGCACGGCCCCAAGAAAAAGGAGGAGCACGCCCCGACCGCGGCGCCGACGCTTCGGGAGTTCTGGCCGACGTTCATTGCGGACGGCGTCGGAAACCGTCAGAAAGCCAGCACGATCGACGCGAAGGAGACGATCGGTCGCCTGTACCTGCTTCCCGAGCTTGGCGATCGGTCGCTGGACCGAATCGACACCGAGCAGATCGCACGCCTCAAGGCTTCCTTGGCGCGCGGCGGTCGCGCGGCCAAGACCGTGAACAACATCCTTACCGTTCTGTCGGCGGCGCTGCACGTCGCCATCGGCAGGAAGAAACTTCCGGCGATGCCCTGCGAGGTCGGCTTGCTCAAGGTCGCACCGCCAGAGATGCGCTTTCTTGAGGATGCCGAGCTTGACCGCTTGCTTGCTGCCGCATCCGACGACACCCGCATCGCGGTCCTTCTCGGGGCGGACGCGGGCCTACGGCTGGGCGAGATGGTCTCGCTTCGCTGGTCTGACGTCGACCTGGTACGCGGTATCCTGTACGTCCGCCGCTCGACCTGGCGCGACGTGGAGGACACACCCAAAGGAGGACGCGGCCGAACGGTGGATCTCACCGAGCGGCTACGTGCGGCGTTGAAGGGCTTCCGGCACCTGCGAGGGGACAAGGTGCTCGGCACCGATGCCCCGACCATCGGCCGGAGGATCGGCTTTGCAACGAGACGCGCCGGGCTGCCCTACAGCGAAGGCGCGCACATCTTGAGGCACACGTTCTGTACGCGGCTCGCGATGGCGGGCGCCCCGGCAAACGCAATCAAGGAGCTCGCCGGGCATCGTCACCTCACGACAACGATGCGCTACATGCACCTGTCACCGATGGCCCGCGAAGGCGCGATCCGCTTGCTGGACCGTGGCAAAGTAGTGGCACGGCCCGGCGATACCACCGTAACTGCTTGATGCTGTTGTGCGAACGGAGGGACTTGAACCCTCACGCCAGTTACGGCGCCAGAACCTGAATCTGGTGCGTCTGCCAATTCCGCCACGTTCGCGCGTGGGAAGCGGCGGAGAGAGGTACTTCTCGACTCCTCTTTCGTCAAGGACCGTCGACGGGCGTCGCCAGGCTCGCTATACGGTGGCCGCCCCCGAACGACGCCATGCCCGATGCTCTCGTCTTCCGCCGCGTTCGCGCCATCGACCCGGCGGGAGCGCTCGATGCCGAGGTGGACGTCGTCGTCGAGGGCCGGCGCGTGACGCGCGTCGGGCGGGACGCGGCGAAGGACCTGGCCGGGCGCGAGGGGGTGCGCGTGGTCGAACTCGCCGGGGCCTGGCTTCTGCCCGGGATGGTGGACCTCCACGCTCACCTGCGTGAGCCCGGCTCGGAGGGAAAAGAAGACGTGGCCAGCGGGCTTCGCGCCGCGGCGGCCGGCGGCTTCGTCGACGTGTGCTGCATGCCCAACACGCGCCCGGTCAACGACTCGCGCGTGGTCACCGAGATGCTCGTCTCCAAGGCGCGCGCGCTGGACGGCGTGAGGCTGCACCCCATCGGGGCCATCACCGTCGGGCAGAAGGGCGAGCAGCTCACGGAGATGGCGGACCTGAAGGACGCCGGCGCCGTCGCCGTGAGTGACGACGGACGCTGCGTCACGAACAGCCAGGTGATGCGGCGCGCGCTCGAGTACGGGGCAACCTTCGACTTGCCGCTCATCCAGCACGCCGAGGACCATGCCCTCACCGAGGGCGCGCAGATGCACGAGGGAGCCGTCTCCACGCGCCTCGGACTTCGCGGCTGGCCAAGCGTGGCCGAGGACGTCATCGTCGCGCGCGATGTTCTTCTCGCCGAGTACGTCGGCGCCCGCTACCACGTGGCGCACGTGTCCACGATGGGCGCCGTTCGCCTGGTGCGCGAAGCCAAGGCGCGGGGCGCCAAGGTGACGGCCGAGGTCACGCCGCATCACCTCCTTCTCACCGATCAGGCGCTCCTCGGCTACGATACGGCGTGCAAGGTCAACCCACCCCTGCGCGAGCCCGAGGACGTCGAAGCCCTGCGCCGCGCCCTCTCCGACGGGACCATCGACTGCGTCGCCACCGACCACGCCCCGCACGGCGTGCTGGACAAGCACGTGGAGATGGCCGAGGCCGCCCCCGGTATGATCGGCCTCGAGCTGTGTCTCCCCTTGCTGCTCGGCCTGGTGCGCCAGGGGTTCTTGCCCCTCGGTCGTCTGGTCGAGGCGCTGACCGCGGCGCCGGCCCGCATTGTCGGGCTCGCGCCACCGCGGATCCGCGACGGCGCGCGGGCCGACCTGGTGCTGGTGGATCCGCGGGCCCGCTGGACCGTCGACCCGGCCCGGCTGAAGACGCGCAGCCGCAACACGCCGTTCGCCGGCGCCGAGGTGGAGGGACGAATCGCCATGACGGTCTGCGAAGGGCGAGTGGTCCATGAGTGATCCCACCAAGCAAGAGCGCGCCTGGCTGGTCCTGGCCGACGGAACCCGCTTCGAGGGACGCCCCTTCGGCGCCCGCGGCATCACCACCGGCGAGGCGGTCTTCACCACCTCGATGACCGGCTACCAGGAGGTCCTCTCCGATCTCTCGTACTGCGGGCAGATCGTCACCATGACCGCGCCGGAGATCGGCAACGTCGGCGTCAACCGCGAGGACAGCGAGGCCGTCGGAGGCGCACCGCGCGTCGCCGGCTTCGTGGTGCGCGACCTCAGCCCCATCGCCTCCAACTGGCGCGCCGAAGAGTCGCTCGACGCGTACCTGGCGCGGCACGGCGTCGTCGGAATCGCCGACGTCGACACGCGCAAGCTCACCCGTCACCTGCGCGACGCCGGCGCGCAGAACGCCGCCATCGGCACCGAGGATCCCGAGGCGCTGCTGCGCCGGGCGCGCCAAGCCCCGGACATGAACGGCCTCGACCTGGTGAGCGCCGTGACCCCCAGGGAGAAGTACGCCTGGACCGAGGGGCGCGGCGTCTGGGCGACCGCCGCCGCCCGGCCCGAAGGCCAGCACCACGTCGTGGTCTACGATTTCGGGATCAAACGCAACATTCTGCGCTGTCTGGTCGACGCCGGGTGCCGCCTGACGGTGGTCCCCGCTTCCACCTCCGCCGCCGACGTGCTCGCGCTCGAGCCGGACGGCGTCTTTCTCTCCAACGGACCGGGCGATCCCGCCGCGGTGACCTACGCCGTCGACGCCGTGCGCGACCTCCTCGGCAAACAGCCGGTCTTCGGCATCTGCCTCGGGCATCAGCTGCTGGGACTCGCGCTCGGCGCGCGGACCTTCAAGCTCAAGTTCGGCCACCGCGGCGTCAACCAGCCGGTGAAAGACCTCACCACCGGGCGCATCGAGATCACCACCCAGAACCACGGCTTCTGCGTCGATCTGGCCACCCTTCCGCCCGGCGCCGCGTCGACGCACGTGCACCTCAACGACGGCACGTCGGAGGGCCTCTCCATCCCCTCCCTTCGCGCCTTCAGCGTGCAGTACCACCCCGAGGCTGCCGCCGGGCCGCACGACTCGTTCTACCTGTTCGAGCGCTTCATCGAGGCCATGCGCTCGCCGGCGTAGCCTTCCCGACGCACCCGCCGGGCCGCGGGGACGAGCGCCCGGCCGTGGCCGATCCGGCAGGCGGATGCTAAAGGCCCCGACCCGCTCCGCGATGCGCACCATCCACTTCGTCAGCCTGGGCTGCGTCAAGAACCGCGTCGACACCGAGGTCATGCTCGGCGTCGCCACCGGCGGCGGCTGGCGCATCGTGGACGAGCCGGACCAGGCCGAGGTCATCGTCGTCAACACCTGCGGCTTCATCGGCGAGGCCAAGAAGGAGTCCATCGACACCATCTTCGAGCTCGCCGAGTACAAGAAGGTCGGCGCCTGCAAGAAGCTCGTGGTCTCGGGCTGCCTCTCGCAACGCTACCCGGGGGAGCTCGCCGAGCAGATGCCCGAGGTGGACCACTTTCTCGGCTCGAGCGACATGCTGAAACTCGGGGAAGTGCTGGGCGGACGCGCCGAGCGCATGCTGGTCGGCAACCCTGCCGACTGGGTGGTGAAGGCCACCGACCCGCGCGTCGTCACGCAGTCGCGCGCCAGCGCCTGGCTGAAGCTCGCCGAGGGCTGCAACCGCACCTGCGCCTTCTGCGTCATCCCGCAGCTCCGGGGCAAGCAGCGATCACGCGGGGTGGACGACGTGGTGGCCGAAGCCGAGCGTCTGGTGGCGGGCGGCGCCGTCGAGCTCAACTTGGTCTCGCAGGACACCATGGCCTACGGGCGGGATCTCGCGAAGGACGAGCGGCGCAGCCTGGCCGAGCTGGTGCGGCGTGTCGCCGACGTCAAGGGCGTGCGCTGGGTTCGCCTCTTCTATCTTTACCCGGAGACCGTCGACGAGGCGCTGGTCGACTTGCTGGCCAACCACCCGCGCGTCGTTCCCTACGTCGACATGCCGCTCCAGCACGCCGCCGACGCCATGCTCCGGCGGATGCGCCGCGGTCACGGCAAGGACCGGCAAAAGCGCGTGGTCGAGCGCCTGCGCAAGGCCATCCCGGGGCTCACCTTCCGCACCGCGTTCATCGTCGGGCACCCGGGCGAAACGCAGGCCGAGTACGACGAGCTGGTCGACTTCGTCACCTGGGCGCGCTTCGAGCACGCGGTGGTCTTCCGCTACTCCGACGAGGAGAGCTGTTCGGCGCATGCGCTGGCCGACAAAGTGCCGACGCTGGTAGCCGCCAACCGGGCGCGAAAACTGATGGCGCTGCAGCGGCGCATCGCGCGCGAGAAGAACCGCGCCCTCATCGGCCGCGAGCTCGACGTGCTGGTCGAAGGACCGAGCGAAGAGCACGAGCTGGTGATGAAGGGCCGGCACGCCGGACAGGCTCCGGACATCGACGGCAGCGTGTACCTGTCGGAGGGCGAAGCGCACGCCGGGCAGATGCGGCGCGTGCGCATCGTCCAGGCCAGCGACTGGGACCTGGTCGGTGAGCTGCAGGACGACGCGACCCACGTTCCTCGCCCGCGCGTGGCCCTCACCGTTCTACGCAACGGCGGCGGGGAGATGCGCTGGCAGTAGCCCTAGCCGACCTTCGGGAGGCTGTGGCGTGTGATTCACACGCCCTACGGGAGCATGACCTGGAGGACCAGGGGCTGGCTCCGCTCGGTGCCTATCTCCTGCGTGATGTCGAGAAAATCGCCTTCGTGGGCGAAGACCGTGGCGTCCCAGCCGCCGCAATCACTGACCTCCGAGCCGCTCACCGCCTCATCGCCGGGCACCGCGGGGTTGGTGTTCACGATGACGATGAGCGTGCCTGTCTCGGCGCCGCCGCATCCCACCGTCAGGATCACGTGATCGGCGTCGAGCCCCGGGCTGACCGTCGGTTCCTCGGGGGGAGGCAACGGCAGCGTCGGGCTGGCGCAGGCGACGGCCAAGGCGGCAAGGGGGCCGACGGCGAACACACGCCGGAGCATCGTGCAAACTATGTAGCATGTTCCAGGCCGTAGGGCTTTGGCCAGGGAATGGCAGGTTCGAGCGCGCCAGGTCGTCAACTCCGTTGCCGGGCTGCACACCGGGTGGGCGCCGGTTCGAAGATTGGACTCCGGCCCCCGCGGCCTGCTACTCGACGACACGCCTCCGGCTTTCCCGGCAGGCCCGAACTCGATGCACTTCGCCGAGCGTTGGACGGACG
>Ga0302326_10009200_pt1 | contig 21658 bp, 16 predicted proteins | sample Palsa_T0_3_FD_202264 | JGI IMG/M metagenome (GOLD analysis project Ga0302326, IMG submission 202264) | Peat permafrost microbial communities from Stordalen Mire near Abisko, Sweden - Palsa_T0_3 | ecosystem: Environmental > Terrestrial > Soil > Palsa > Peat permafrost | place: Sweden: Abisko... | reverse complement strand
CTGAGCTGGACCGGAGCCTCGACGAATACCGATAAGACAAATGTTGAGACGGGTGCAACTGCAATCATTTGCCGAAGGGCTTCGCCGCAGGAGGGCTGCGAGAAGATCGGGACTTTGCCGAATAAACCCGGCGTAACTATGGAATATTCAGACACGCTGCCGGCAGAGTTGCGCGCCGGAGAAGCGCGGGTCATCAGTTATGCAGTGGCGACGGAAAATCGCCATCAGCGGTCGGCGGGTTGGTCGCGCGACGCGTGGGTTCCGGCGGGTGAGGCTGCGCCGGATGTGATCAATCTCGTGGCGTCCAGTACGGCGCGCGGGGTACAGCTGAATTGGCAAACCGCCGGCGCAGCAGCGAGTGGCGAAATCATCTTCCGAATCTTTCGGACGCGGCTGACGACAGCGAAGCCGACATCTGCCAAGGTCGCGACCGGTGCACCGGGTGCTGACAAACAGGCGGTCAAGAAGAAGGGGCTGACCACCGAAGAAGAGCCGGCGGACCAGACTCTGGAAGTTACAGCGGTCACGCACACGGCACTGGATACGCACACCGCGTGGGGAGAGCAGTACAGTTATCGCGTGCAGGCGGTGAAGAAGGTGCGCCTCGAGACGCAGCGCGGTCTATTGCGCTTTGAGTTGGCGGGAGTGATAAGCAACCCGGCGACGGTTGCGACGAAAGATGTGTTTCCGCCGGCCGCGCCGCGGGGATTGGCCGTCGTTCCGGTGTGGGCCGACGATGACAAGCCGGGGATGGATTTAAATTGGGAGCCGAATACTGAGACCCAGGTCGCGGGCTATCGCGTCTATCGGGCGGTGGATGTGGGCAGTGGCTTCGGTGGAGGGGAAATGATTTCCGGCGCGGACTTGCTGATCGCACCAACGTTTGCCGACCGTGGCCTGACGCCCGGCGCGAAATATCAGTATTGGATTGTCGCGGTGGATGCGGCGGGCAACGCGAGCCCGCGGTCGGCGAGTGACCGCGAAGTCGCGCTGCGTACTCGCGAGTAGAGAGCGCGGCATCTAATTTGTAGTGGGAGTAAGAGAGGGCACGATGCGTTTCTGCAGATTTTTGAGTGACCAGGGACCGCAGTGGGGCGCGGTCGAAGATATCGGCGGCGAGGCGTGGGTGACGCGCATCGTAACGTCGCCGCCGGAAGAACGCGTGATCGGATACACCGGGGAGTTCATTGCATCGCCCATCGCGAAAGTAAAATTGCTCGCGCCCGTGGTCCCGAGCAAGATCATTTGCGTGGGACGAAATTACAGCGACCACGCCAGGGAGCTGGGGAACGAAGTTCCGAAAGAGCCGCTGCTGTTTTTCAAGCCGCCATCGTCGCTGCTGGCTCCCGGTGAGCCGATTTTGCGGCCGGCGGCTTCGCAGCGCGTCGATTTTGAAGGCGAGCTGGGAGTCGTGATTGGCCGGCAGGCTCGCGATATTGGCGACGCTGAGGACGTGGCGCCGTACATCCGCGGCTATGTTTGCGTGAATGATGTAACGGCGCGGGATCTGCAGAAAACGGACGGCCAGTGGACGCGGGCCAAGGGCTTCGACACGTTCTGCCCCGTCGGACCATGGGTGGTCGATCCCGAATCGCTCGATCCCACGGCTGGAGAGGAGCTGACGACCCGCCTGAATGGCGAGGATAAACAGCACGGCTCGACGGCGGACATGATCTTTACCGTGCCCGCGCTCCTGCGGTACATTTCGCGGATTTTTACGCTTGAGCCTGGAGACTTGATCGCGACAGGAACGCCTGCAGGGGTGGGTCCGATGCTGGCCGGGGATGAGGTTGAGGTGGAGATTTCCGGGCTGGGAGTGTTGCGAAATCCCGTGAAAAACCGCTGAAATCCGCGGAAGAATTCATCGGTGGCTGGCGCGCATCCAATAGAAGTAGCGCGATAATGAAGATGCCGGTAGCAAAATGGGCGCTTCGGCGCACGGAGGGTAGGACGATGGCGAAGAATTTTCTGGATCAGTTGAAGACGATGACGACGGTGGTGGCAGACACCGGGGATTTTGAAGCGGTGAAGCAGTTCAAGCCGCAGGACAGCACGACGAATCCATCGCTGCTGACGGCGGCGGCGCAGTTGCCTGCCTACCAGCCGATTGTCGACGCGGTGCTGCAGGATGCACGCAAGGAAGCTGGCGACAAGGCGAGTGACAAGGACATCGCAAATCTCGCGTTCAAGAATTTAGCCGTCGCTTTCGGCAAGAAGATTCTGGCGATCGTGCCGGGTCGCGTGTCGACTGAAGTGGACGCGCGCCTGTCTTACGACACCGAAGGCACGATCAAGATGGCGCGGGAAATTATCGCAAAATACGCCGAGAGCGGGATTGGCCGTGAGCGTGTCCTGATCAAGATCGCGTCTACCTGGGAAGGTATCAAGGCGGCCGAGAAGCTCGAGACCGAAGGCATCCACTGCAACCTGACGCTGCTGTTCGGCATTCACCAGGCAGTCGCGTGCGCGGAGGCGAAGGTCACACTGGTGTCGCCGTTCGTCGGCCGCATCCTTGATTGGTACAAGAAGGACACCGGCAAGGATTATCAGGGCGCGGACGATCCGGGCGTCCAGTCGGTGACGAAGATTTACAACTACTTCAAGAAATACGATTACAAGACGCAGGTCATGGGTGCCAGCTTCCGCAACATCGGCGAAATTGAGCAGCTGGCGGGATGCGATCTGCTGACGATTTCTCCGCAGCTGCTCGAAGAGCTGAGCGAGAAGCAGGGCGAGTTGGAGCGCAAGCTGGATGCGTCGAAAGCGAAGACGATGGACATCGCGCGGATTCCGATGGACAAGGCGACGTTCGAAAAAATGCACGCGGCCGATCGCATGGCGCACGACAAGTTGAAGGAAGGCATCGAGGGCTTCACGAAAGCACTCGAAACTTTAGAGCAGGTGTTGCAGAAGCGGCTGGCCGAGTTGGAGCAGACGCAGACGGCGGCGGCTCGCTGATTCTCCTTCGCACCGAATCAGGGCAGCCTTCGCGGCTGCCCTTTTTCATTCCACATAACGTCTACCTGTAGCCGGGCGCGCCATCCCCCGTTCGACGCAGCGTTCCCATTTGCTTCGCAATCGTTCCCGTGGAGTGCCAGCGAATCTGCGAGGTACCCAAGTTGCTTCTTGAATGCTTGATGAAAGCACGGTAAGAAGACAGCAACGGAACAAAGTTGCGCACCCGCGGGAGCGAATTTTTCCTTCCTGCAGCGGGCGCTCAGGAGAATGCGCGCATGGCTGTAAGTCAGGAACATGAGTTGCGGCGGCTGTTTCACGACGTAGTCGGCCAGTGCTACATGGAAGGCATCGGCATCACCGACAGCGAGATGACGAGCTATGTGGCGGACATGCTGACGGAGTTCTGCGAGGCCGAGCACCTCTACAAGATACGCGACGGACAGGGCAGGCCCCTGGAGGATGTCGGCGAGATGCTGCTGGAGAGCGATCCTGTTTTTGGGCCGGCGCATTCCTTCGACCGCGAGCGCGAGGTCCGCAAACATGTCGGCGACTACACGCTCTTCTTGGCGGGGATGTTCCCGGAAGCCGTCCATCGCCGCATGCAGCGGCAACGCTTGAACGGCCTGCTGGAGCTGGTGATGGCGGGCAAGCAGAGTTATTACGTCGTGTCGAAATTCGATGTCGGCGAGTATGCGGCCGAGGCCGAACTGTTTGGCAATCTTGCGGAACGCTTTGAAAGCTGCGTCTACGGCCTGAATCTTGTGCGCGCGGAGTTGGACAAGCGGAAATATCTGGTTGGCGGCAAGCGGGAGCACGGACTGCTGATGTAGACAGGCTACCCGGAACTCACAAAATGTAGCGCGACAAATCCTGGTCCTTCACGATCGACGCCACAGTCTTGCGCACGTAGTCCGCGTCAATAACGACGACTTTTTCCTTGCCCGTCGGCGTCGTGCGCTCGATGATTGGCAAATTCGCGGCAGAGTCGGCCGGGGCTTTCAGGGTGCCGTCCGTCAGAGCGCTGGGCGGCGTCGTGGATCTCGATCCATTCGTGCTGACCGGCGCTGCCGCACTCAGGTTGAGCGCTTCTGGCTCTATCGCTGCAGCGCTCGTGCTGCTCTGCGTGCTGTGTTCGGACGGCGGCTTGCTGATCTCCGGCGCGACAAAACTGATTTCGTCCAGCACGCGCTCCATGATGGTGTGCAGGCGACGGGCGCCAATATTCTCTGTCGATTCGTTGACGCGAAATGCGAACCCCGCAATAGCTTCGAGCGCGTCTTTCGTAAATTCGAGCTTGAGGCCTTCGGTTTCGAGCAGCGCGGTATATTGCTTGACCAGCGACGACTTCGGCTCGGTCAGGATGCGGATAAAATCCTCCACCGTCAGCGAGTGCAGCTCGACGCGGATGGGGAAGCGGCCCTGCAGCTCAGGAATCAAGTCGCTCGGCTTGGAAACATGGAAGGCACCGGCGGCGATGAACAGAATGTGATCTGTGCGGACCATGCCATATCGCGAATTTACTGTGGTACCTTCGACGATCGGCAGAATGTCGCGCTGTACGCCTTCGCGCGAAACATCCGGCCCGTGCCCGCCTTCGCGTCCCGCGATTTTGTCGATCTCATCGAGGAAGACGATTCCGGTCTGCTCGACGCGCTCCACGGCTATGCGGTGCACCTGCTCCATGTCGATCAGCCGCTGCTCTTCTTCCTGGATCAGGTAGTCGAATGCGTCGCCAACTTTCATGCTGCGCTTCTTCGTGCGTTGGCCAAAAATGTTGGGCAGCATGTCCTTGAGGTTAATGTCCATCTCCTCCATGCCCTGGTTGGAGATGACTTCGAAATGCGGCATGTTGCGCTCGCGCGTTTCCATTTCGACCATGCGATCGTCCAATCGACCTTCGCGGAATTGTTGTCGGAGCTTGTCGCGAGTGCGCTGATGTGAATCGTCGAGCGGCGTCGGCGTCAGCATATTCGCGGCGTTGCTCCCCGGCGGCACAACAACGCCCGGATTCGGCAGCAGCAAATCAAGCAATCGCTCCTCGGCATTCAGCTCAGCTTTGTCTTCGACCTCTTCCAGCTTTTCCGCGCGCACCATATCAATGGCGATCTCCACCAGGTCGCGAATGATGGACTCAACATCGCGGCCAACGTAGCCGACTTCCGTAAACTTGCTTGCTTCCACTTTCAGAAACGGCGAGTTGGCCAGCTTGGCCAGGCGTCGCGCGATTTCGGTTTTTCCCACGCCAGTGGCGCCGATCATGATGATGTTCTTCGGCATGATGTCTTCAGCAAGTTCAGGCGACAGCTTTTGCCGGCGCATGCGGTTACGCAGCGCAATTGCGACGGCGCGTTTTGCGGCGTGCTGGCCGACGACATGCTTGTCGAGCTCGGCAACGATTTCGCGCGGCGTCAAATCGTCGAGCGCGAGCTCTTGTTCATCGGCGGTGGACGGGAGATAAATGGCCATGGGGTTCAGCTCTTCATGCTAGACCAATGCGTCTAGCTCAACTCTTCAATGGTGATCTGGTCATTGGTGAAGATACAAATCTGCCCGGCGATCTGCATGGCCTTCAGGGCAATTTCACGCGCCGGCAGCTCAGTGTTTTCCATCAGCGCCTTGGCCGCGGACATGGCAAACGAGCCGCCGCTGCCGATGGCCGCAATACCCTCATCTGGTTCGATGACATCACCGTGCCCGGAGAGAAGAAAAGTCTGGTGCGCGTCTGCAACGACCAGGAGCGCTTCGAGCGAGCGCAGCATTTTGTCCGTGCGCCAGTCCTTGGCCAGCTCCACGGCGGCGCGGCCCAGGTTGCCGGCGAACTGCTCCAGCTTGCCTTCAAAGCGCGAAAACAGTGAGAAAGCATCGGCGGTTGACCCGGCGAATCCGGCCAGAACCTTGTCCTGATAAAGCCGGCGAATCTTCTTCGCCTTGTGCTTGAAAACGGCCTCGCCCATGGTCACCTGGCCATCGGAAGCCATGACGACGTGCGTGCCGCGACGGACGCAAATTACCGTGGTCGAGCGGATTCGACCCGGAGAGGAAGTTGTCGCCGGGGCAGGGATTTCGCGCGGGCCGGAGGCTGCGGATTTTTTCGGACTGGGGCGGACAGTACGGCGGTGGGAATGCGGCATAGAGAACAAGCAAAAGTATATCAATGATGTGTAACCGGGCTGCGCTATGCTGGAATTTGGCGATGACTCCCCTATGGTTACGGGACCCCGTGGTCCTTGGCTCGGCTGGCGCGGCGGTGGCGGTATTAGGCGGCGTCGGACTGTATTTCGCGCTGCGCAAAAAGGAAACCGCCGCGGAGATTGAGAAGCGGCGGCGCGATTATCTCGTCGAGCGCGGCCGCATCATCGACGCGACGCTGCTGGACCTGACCGATGCCGACGGCAACCAGGGGCAGGAACGGCATCTGTTTTACAAATATGAAATTGCCGGCGTCAGTTACGAATGTTCGCAGGACGTGACGCTGTTGCCGGAGAAGCTGCGCGGCACCGCGTCGACTCCAGGCATGCCGGCGAGCATTCGCTATGACCCGTACAATCCGTCGAACAGCATCGTCGTCGCCGAGGAGTGGACTGGCCTGCGCCACGCCAAGACCAGAGTCGACTGACCTCGTTCGGCAGGCCAAGGTAAACTGAACATTCATGCATGTTCACGGCAAAGCTACGCGGGAGACGCAGAACGTTCTGCGTTTTTCGCTCGCTCTCACCTTCGGTTACATCGCGCTGACGCTGCTTGCCGGATGGCGAGCGCACAGCCTTGCGCTGCTGTCCGAGGCAGGCCACAATGCGTCGGATTTTCTGGCGCTACTGCTGTCATTCGTCGCGGTTTATTTTCAGACGCGCCCTGCAACCGGCACCAAGACCTTCGGCTATCAGCGCGCGGGTGTGCTGGCAGCTTTTGTAAATGCGCTAACACTGTTACTCATTGCCATCGGCATTGCCTTTGAGGCAGTCCTTCGTCTGCGGCATCCGGTAGGAGTCCAGCCCGGCCTGATGATGAAAGTCGCAGCCGTCGGCCTGGTGATGAACGGCGTTATTGCCGCACTGCTTGCCCGCAGCAGCCGCGATGTCAACATTCGCAGCACCTTCATCCACATGCTTGGCGACGCGCTGTCGACCGCGGCGGTATTGGTCGGTGCGGTCTGCATCTGGTACTGGCATGCCAGCTGGGTCGATCCCGCGCTCAGCTTGATCATTGCCGCGGTAGTGTTCTGGTCGAGCCTCGGCATCGTCCGGGAGACGCTGAACATTCTGCTCGAAGGCACGCCGCAAGGCTTGGAAGTCAGCGCGATTCGGGACGCGATGAAATGCTGCCCCGGCGTCGTGGATGTTCACGACCTGCATGTCTGGAGCCTCGGCTCGAACGTGCATGCCCTCGCCACCCATGTCACGATTGCCGACATTCCCCCGTCAGAGAGCGCGGCGATTCTGGAGCAGTTGCGCGTGCACTTGCGCGAGCAATTCAATATCCGCCACACCACCATCCAGTTCGAGCACGCGGACTGCGGGATTCTCGATGATTGCCTGCAGGCCGAGACAGACGAGCACGAGCACCATCACGATGCCGGCCATGTCCACCAACATTCGCACTAAAAACGCATATGTAGTTACGAATCTTTAGTTGCGAATCATTAGTTAGAATCTGCCGAGTTCGAGGTCGCGAGCTTGTCGGGCTGCGACTCGTAAACTTCGGCGACGCGTGCGAGAGTGTCAATTTCCGCCAGCGGCTTGTCCGGACGCAGCCTGACGATGCGAGGAAAGCGCAGCGCGAAGCCGCTGTTGTGACGCTCCGATCGCATGACGTTGTTGAACGCGACCTCCAGCAGAATTTGCGGCTCAACGGTGCGGAAGTGGCCATAGTCTTCCAGAGTGTGAGCCATACACCATGCCGAAAGCTCAGCGATCTCGACGTCGGTCAAGCCGGAGTAAGCCTTGCCGACGTTAAGCAACTCGCCACCGGGGCCGTGAACGGCAAAGGTGTAGTCGCTGAGAATGCCCGCGCGACGACCGTGACCAAACTCAGCGCCCGTGATGACGACGTCCAGCGTCGCGAGTTCGCGCTTCAGCTTTAGCCACGCGTATCCGCGGCGACCCGGCGTGTACAGCGATTTCGGATTCTTGATCATCAGGCCTTCGTTGCCGCGCTCACGAGCGGCGAGAAAGGCGGCCTCAAGTTGCTCTACTGATTCCGGCTGCATGACAGGAGCGAGCAAAATGGGCGCGGAGGGCAGCGGCGCCGGCTCCGCTGCGACGGCAAACAACGTAGTCTGCGGCTCCTCCTGGGCTGCCGACTTTGGCAGCGGGGTGTCACGAGCTTCTTGCAGGACGCGACTGAGCGCCGCGCGCCGCACTGAGAGCGGCTCGTCGAGCAGCATCGCATCACCCGCAAACAGGCAGTCAAAGGCGAGAAATGCGACCGGCGTGGACTGCAACAGTTCGCGGCCAACTCGCTTGCGGCCGAGGCGCGCGCTGAACGTGGCAAACGGCAAGGCGCGTTGCGCGGCGTGGTCCCAGCCCAGCACTTCGCCATCAAGAATCGCGGGAGAAGGGAATACGGCGAAAGCTGAGGCGAGCTCCGGAAAGCTGGCGGTAATGTCCTCGCGATTGCGCGAGTAGAGAGCGACGCGGCCCAGGTCGCAGTGAACTTGGGCGCGCATGCCGTCAAATTTGTCTTCGACGTGCAGGGCCACGGCCGAAGATGAGGGCGAGATTTCCTGGGTGGGATCGTCGGCGGCTTTCTCGGCGGCAGGCGCCATACGCTCCACCGCATCAGCAGGTGATTCTACGGGCGAAGCCAACATGAATCCCAGCGGGTGAAAGAGTGTCGGAGTAACCGCGTCAAGCGAACCCGCGCGAGCGGCGCGGAGAGCTTCGCCGAGGTCCCCAGTGTGCAGGACCGCGCGCCGCACTGCCGCCAGCGGAACCTCGCTGGCCGCGGCAATGGCTTCTTCTACAAGACTTTGTTTCACCCCGGTCCGGATGTCGCCGAGAATGATTTTCAGGATGTACTTGGCTTCGAGCGGCGTCGCTTGTTGTAACAGACGGAGCACAATTTGCCTGCGGGCGGCGCGCTGGCTGGTGACGGCAAGCAGGTCAAAGGCTTGCCCGAGATCGGCGAGAGTCAGGCTGGGCGCGGGGGCGTGCCGCGCAGCGGCGAGCAGGTCCTCGGCAGTGGCACCCAAATCTCCGTGGCGGCGAAAGGCAGCGCGCAGGGCCTCGTCACTGGCGCGGGAAATCTCCGCTAACAGTTGCGTCAGCAGGCTGCCTCCAACCTGTAAGGTCCGCCGGTCGGACTCAGCGAACGGCCGGCCCGCGAGATAGTGTGCGGCCAACGAGGCCGATGCGTCATCTAAAGTGGTCAGATATCCCACCAGCAGCGCCCGTTTGGCGAGCTTGCTGCGCGTTGCTGTCAGCTGGTCGCAGACTCCGGCGAAGTGCTGGAAGCCGTCGGCTGGAGACGAGTTTTGCGGTGTTGTCGTGGGCACGTGGAGTTATCATTGAGAGTGACAGTCATGGCGAAACGTTGCAAATCGCAGTTATCCGCCGCCGCGGACCGCACCAGCTTCCTTTAGCGACCCTCCTCGGCCAGCTCGCGGGCCTGCGCTTGCACGTCGCACATCCAGAAAATTTTTGATTGCAGTGAAAAGGAATGCTTATGTTTGATCGTTTAGACCAAATCGTGCACCGGTATGACGACCTGGGCTCTCAGCTCGCGGACCCGTCGATCACCAGCGATCCGGGGAAATATCAGAAGGTAGCCAAGCAGCACAGCGAGCTGAGCGCCATGGTAGAAAAGTATCGCGAGTATCAGGAGCTGCAGCAGGGCATCGCCGAAGCCAAGCAGATGAAGGACGAAGGCGACGCCGACATGCGCGCCATGGCGGACGAGGAATTGCTGACGCTGGGGGCGCGGCTTCCGCAAGTGGAAGATGACTTGAAGCTGCTGCTGCTGCCGAAAGATCCGAATGACAGCAAGAACGTCATCCTCGAAATCCGGGCGGGTACGGGTGGCGATGAAGCCAGTTTGTTCGCAGCCGAAATGTTTCGCATGTACACGCGCTTTGCGGAACTGCATCACTGGCGCGTCGAGGTCATGTCGACTTCGGAAAGTGGTGTTGGCGGGATGAAGGAAGTGATCGCGCTGATTGAAGGCAAGGGCGTCTTCTCGCAGATGAAGTTTGAAGGCGGCACGCACCGCGTCCAGCGCGTTCCGGCAACGGAAACACAGGGGCGTGTGCATACATCCGCGGTCACGGTCGCGGTCCTTCCTGAAGCCGAAGAAGTCGACGTCAAGATCGAAGCGAAAGACTTGCGCATCGATACCTTCTGCTCCTCCGGACCCGGTGGGCAGAGCGTGAACACAACGTATTCTGCGGTCCGCATCACGCACATCCCGACCAATACGGTTGTCAGTTGCCAGGACGAGAAGTCGCAGATAAAAAATCGCGAGAAGGGAATGCGCGTCCTGCGCTCACGACTTTATGAAGTCGAGATGGCCAAGCAGCAGAGCGCGCTGGCCAAGGAGCGCAAGCAGATGGTGGGCACCGGTGATCGGAGCGAAAAGGTGCGGACGTATAACTTTCCGCAGAACCGCCTGACCGACCATCGCATCGGCCTCACCATTCATCAGTTGAGTGAAGTGATGGAAGGCAGGTTGCAGCCGGTAGTTGATGCGCTGATCTCGCATGACCAGTCCGAGCGGCTGAAGGCGGAGAGCGCGGCCGCGTGACCATCGGCGAGGCGCTGCGGTGGGGCGCGGACGAGTTGGCGGCGGAAGCTGCAAGCCGGCGGGATGCGGAGTTGTTGCTGCGCTGTGTCACCGGATGGGACCGCACATTCGTACTGACGCATGAAGAAGCGCCGCTCGATGCTGACGCGGAGAAGGAGTTTCGCTCAACAGTGGCTCGGCGGGCGTTGGGCGAGCCGGTGCAATACATCGTTGGCGAGCAGGAGTTCTGGGGACTCGCATTGAAAGTAACCCCGGCCGTGCTGATTCCTCGCCCCGAGACCGAGCATGTGATCGAAGCGGTGCTGGCGCGAGTTTCGCGCGATGCTCCACTGCGGATCGCGGACGTGGGAACGGGCTCTGGCGCGATTGCGATTGCGCTGGCCAGCGACTTGCCTCGAGCGGAGATCTTAGCGACGGATATCTCTGAAGATGCGCTGAAGATTGCGCGGGAGAATGCGATACGGCACGGCGTGGAAGACAGGATCGAGTTTCTGCGCTGCGATTTGCTGCCGGATGCGACCGGCAATTTCGATGTCGTTGCCAGCAATCCCCCATACATAGCGGACGGTGAACGCGAGTCACTGCCTCGCGAGGTGAGAGATTTCGAACCGCAGCAAGCGCTGTTTTCGGGCGCGACGGGTTACGAAATTTATCGACGATTAGTGCCCGTAGCGGAGCGCGCACTGAAGCCGGGCGGATGGTGCATCCTCGAGATCGGTGCAGGGCAGTCGCGACAACTGCGCGAGATGTTGCGCGATTGGCGCGATGTCGAGATTGTTCGCGACCTGGCAAATATCGACCGCGTGGTTTGCGCGCGTCGCGCATAGCGGCGACAGCGTCATTTTTTTGCCGCGGCTTTTCGGCCCTTCACGTTGAAGTCCAGCCGCTTGTCCTTCGAGTTGACGTCGACCACGACGTTGTCACCGTGCAGGATGTCGCCGTCGAGAATTTTGATGGCGAGCGGATCCTGCAGCAACCGTTGGATGGCACGCTTCAGCGGGCGGGCGCCGTAGGCGCGATCATAGCCATTGAGAAACAGCTGGTGGCGCGCGGCATCGCTGATCTCGAGCGTGATATGGCGGTCGGCGAGCAGCTTGCGCAGGTCGGCCAGGCGCAGGTCGATGATGTGGGTCAGCTGCGCCTCGCCAAGCGGGCGGAAGATGACGATGTCGTCGACCCGATTGAGAAACTCCGGACGAAAGTGCTGCTTGAGTACGTCCATCACCTTCTCGCGTGCGGCATCAAACGCTGCTTCAGTGTCGAGTGACTCGCCACTGAGCACTTGCGATCCGAGGTTCGAGGTCATGATGAGCACGGTGTTTTTGAAATCCACCGTGCGGCCCTTGGAATCGGTGAGCCGTCCATCGTCGAGCACCTGCAGCAACACGTTGAAGACATCGGGATGCGCCTTTTCGATTTCGTCAAACAGGACAACGGAGTAGGGACGTCGCCGCACAGCTTCGGTCAGCTGGCCGCCTTCGTCGAAGCCGACATAGCCCGGGGGCGCCCCAATGAGCCGGGCGACGGCGTGCTTCTCCATGTACTCGGACATATCGATCCGAACCATGGCCTGCTCGTCGTCGAACAGAAACTCGGCGAGCGCGCGGGCGGTCTCTGTCTTGCCGACGCCGGTCGGCCCGAGAAAAATAAACGAGCCGATGGGCCGCTTGGGGTCGCTCAAACCTGCGCGGCTGCGGCGGATTGCGTTGGCAACGGTAGTCAGAGCCTCTTCCTGGCCGACGACACGTTCGCGCAGCCGCTGCTCCATCTGCACCAGCTTCTGGACCTCGCCCTCGAGCATTTTCGACACCGGAATGCCAGTCCACTTCGAGACAATTTTGGCGATGTCCTCTTCATCGACTTCTTCCTTCAACAGGCGCGTGTTGTTGTCAGCGCCCGACGCCGCGGCCTCGAGCTTCTTCAGCTCCTCATCAGCACGCGGCAAATCGCCATACTGAATCTGCGCGGCGCGCTCAAGATTGCCGCGACGCGTCTGCTCTTCCATCTCCTGGCGGAGGGCTTCTATCTGCTTTTTCAATTCGCTGATGCGCCCAATCGCCGCCCGCTCCTGCTGCCAGCGCGCGCGAAGAGCGTGAACCTTTTCCCGCAGACCGGAAAGTTCACGGTCAACTTCATCGAGCCTGTCCTTGGAATTGCTATCGGTTTCGCGCTTAAGAGCCGTTTTTTCGATTTCAAGTGACATGGCGCGGCGTTCCAGCTGGTCAACTTCCGTCGGCACGCTGCCGATCTGGATTGCCAGCGAGGCAGCAGCCTCATCGACGAGGTCGATGGCCTTGTCGGGAAGAAAGCGGTCGGAGATGTAGCGATGCGACAGCGTTGCCGCAGCAACGATGGCCGAGTCCTTGATGCGCACGTTGTGGTGCGCCTCATAGCGCTCCTTCAGCCCGCGAAGTATGGCGACGGTGTCTTCGACATTGGGCTCGCCTACGAAAACGATCTGGAAGCGGCGCTCGAGAGCAGCATCCTTTTCGATGTATTTGCGATATTCGTTCAACGTAGTGGCGCCGATGGCGCGCAATTCGCCGCGGGCCAGGGCAGGCTTCAGCATGTTGCTGGCATCAATCGCGCCTTCAGCAGCGCCGGCTCCGACCAGCGTGTGCAGCTCGTCGATGAACAGGATGATCTCGCCATTCGACTCCTCAATTTCTTTCAGCACAGCTTTGAGGCGATCCTCAAACTCGCCGCGATATTTCGCACCGGCCAGCATGGAGCCAAGGTCAAGCGAGATGACGCGCTTGTCGCGCAGCGCCTCGGTCACATCACCTTGAATGATGCGACGCGCGAGGCCTTCGACGATGGCAGTCTTGCCGACGCCGGGTTCTCCGATGAGCACCGGATTATTTTTCGTGCGGCGGCTCAGCACCTGGATGACGCGGCGGATCTCTTCGTCGCGGCCAATGACCGGGTCGAGCTTTCCCTGGCGCGCGAGTTCCGTGAGGTCTTTCGCGTAGCGCTCCAGCGCCTGGTACTTGTTCTCGGGATTCTGATCCGTGACGCGCTGATTCCCGCGCACAGTCGACAGCGATTGCAAAATGGCGCCGTGCGTCGCACCCACGCCGGCGAGTGCCATCTGCGCCGGATCACTCTTCGCCTCAGTCAGCGCGAGCAACAGGTGCTCGGTCGAAACAAACTCGTCTTTCAAATTGCGAGCCTCGGTGAAAGCCCGGTCAATCACCTGGTTCAGCGTCGACGACACGCCGGGCTGCTGCGAATCGCCGCTCACCTTGGGCAGCGCCGAGATCAGCGAGTTCACCTCAGACAGCAGTCGCTCCGTGGGCACGCCGATTTTCTGCAACGTGGGGACGACAATGCCTTCCTTGTCCTCAAGCAACGCGGCCAGGAGGTGGGCAGATGTGACCTCCGGATTGCCACTCTGCGTGGCAAGCTCGGTGGCCGCCTGGATAGCTTCCTGCGATTTAATGGTGAGCTTGTCCCAACGAATTGCCATGGATAACCCTCAGCAAAAAAGTCTACCCGGTTCCTCCGCCTTTCGAGTCATTCTGCGAATTCGCGCGGAATGCGACAATGCTGATGACGGTCGGCCGAGCTCCGGCTAAAATGTTCAAAATCAATCACTTGACAATTGCCTGCGACTGCAGCCAAATCAAGTGCAGACGAAGGCTTTGAGGAGTTTTGCAATGAACGCGATGCACAAGTTGGCTGTAATTTCGCTGCTGATGGCGGGTCTTGTAGCGCCGGCGATGGCGCAGAAAACGGTAACGCTCGGCGGAGATGACAATTACTCCAGCCAGAACCTGACGGTCGGCGACAAGATCATCATCAAGTTGAAGATTGACCGTGCGAGTGGCTACAGCTGGCAAGTCGCGCCGCTTGAGGCTGGCATTTTGCAGCAGGATGAAATGAAGCCGAAGCCGCCGCTCAGCACGCAGGTGTTTCAGTTCACCGCGATCGGACCGGGCGTCTCCACGTTGACGCTGAACAATGTGAAGAAGGCAGATCCGTCGAAGCCGCTGCAGGTTTACGCGGTTCAAGTCGGTGTCGCCAGCGCTGCGGGACAGGCGAAGCCGGAGTATATCGTCGGCAAGTTCAAGGGTCAGCTGCCCTGCGCGGACTGCCCGGGCATCGACCAGGAGATCACGTTCCTGGCGCATGGACCGAACCAGTTTGTGGACACGATTTACAAGCGGACGACAACCTACCTCGGCAAGAACAAGTCGGTTGAAGATACCGGGACGTGGGTCTTGTTGCCAGGGACGGCGGCCGATCCAACGGCCAATGTTTATGCGCTCAATCCCGACCAGCCCCATAAAACAGAATATTTCTGGTTAAAGAGTGAAGATGAGTTGGTGCCCCTGGACAAAGAGAAGCGTCCAATCAGCGGTCCCATGGACATGACGTTGGCGCGAGAGAAATAGCGCGACGGCAGGCAACCAAAGGCGACACAGCATCGCGGGCGATCTCTGCATCTCAACCAGGGTCAAGCAAGAAACTAAACCCTGATTCATGGAGATGCAGAGATGAGCGTTACCAATATTGAAGAGCTGTTTTTATCGGAGCTGAAGGACCTTTACTCGGCCGAGAAGCAAATCACTAAGGCGCTGCCGAAGCTGGTCAAAGCCGCAACATCAGAGGAATTGCGCGAAGCGTTCCAAAACCACCTGGAAGAGACCGAGGGCCAGATCGAGCGGCTGGAGCAGATTGCCGAGCAGATGGGCAAGAAGCTCACCGGCAAGACCTGCGAAGGCATGAAGGGCGTGCTCGAAGAGGGCACCGAGGTTGTGGAAGAGACCGAAAAGGGCACCAGCGTTCGCGATGCCGGGCTGATCACGGCGGCGCAGCGGGTTGAGCATTACGAAATGGCTGGTTACGGCGGCGTGATCGCTTACGCCAAACTGCTCGGCTTGAATGATGCCGTCTCGCTGCTGCAGGAGACGCTGGAAGAAGAGAAGGCTGCGGACCAGAAGCTGACGAAGCTGTCGCAGACGATCAACAAACAGGCGCAGCAAGAGCAGCAGGCTGCGTAACTCCCGGGGTTTGAAAGTCAGGGTGGCCTCGCTTCGGCGGGGCCATCTCTATTTGTCGTGCGGCTGTTACTTTTCAAGCGGCGGCGGGCCTGGGAGAGCGTAAAGGCGGGATTGGCGAGCCTGGTTGAGGTCGGTCAAGGCCTCTGCCTGATCTTGTTGCATTTGCGGCGTGAGCGTTTCGTTGGGATTGATCATTGGCGTCGTCGTGGTGGGGTTCGCCAGGTATAAAGCGATGCCGTCGAGGACGCGTTGCCGTCGCTTGGTTAGAAGGTGGTAGCCGACAACGTCCGACGCCAGGCTGAACAGCACGATGACGGAAGCAGCGCCGAAATAGATCGCGCGGCGACGAGGCACTGAGATGGATCCAGCGCGGACGCGCATCGCAAGGTAGGCGTAGCAAAAGATCAGTAGTAGATCACAATAGATTTTGTAGCGGCCAGAGAGGCTGAGCTGCAGGCCGAGAGCAATGCGGACTGAGGCAACGAGCATCGCGCTAAGAAAAATCCAAACCGTCGAGTAGAACGCGAATGGATTTGCGATGCGATAGCGCGTTCGGACCGAGTCCGCGAAAATAGCGCAAATGGCGAGGCCGAGCAAAATCCCGAGGTGTGGAATGGGCCGGCCGTGCATGTTTTCTACTGCGCCACCGGTGAAAGAGAAAAAGAACAGGGCTTTCCAGAGAAGCGCAATGTGCGGCATCGGTGCAGGGCGCGTGTATTGGTAGAGATAGAGCCCGAGCATGAGGGGAAACAGCGCGATCCAAGCCGCGATTTGAAAAACAGTTGATCGCACGGTGATTTGCAGTTCGCTTCGTTGCTGCCACAGAATCAGCAGGCCGACAGGCGCAAGCAGAAATCCGTTCGCAGAGGAGGCGCAGGCGAGGCCGGAGCAAATCCATGCCATCGCAAAGCAAGCGGTGGTAGGGCGCGTCAGGAAGTGGAGACAGAGAAGCGAAAACGCGATGACCGCAACATTTTGCAGCGACCCCATGGACCAGTCGAGCGTCTCCGCATAGTTGAGCTGGAAGAGTAGAAAGCTGACTGGAAATAAAAGCGCCAGCCGTGCGCGCAAGTCGGTTTCGTCGGCGAAGTAATTCTTCCAGCAGGCATAGGCGATTGGCAGCAGCATCAAATTGCCGAGAGTGACGAGGAACGAAAAGCTGATGTGGTGGACCAGCGCCAGCTGCGCGGCCATGACGGCGTGCTCGAAAATCAACTTGTACTCGTCATGCTGAGCAGCGATGACGTAGAGCAGCTTGTCGTGCACACTCACGAGTTGAGTCAGGTGAAGCGAAAACCCAATGACGGCGTGATAGTCGTCGAGAATCGGAATAGCCAGCGCCTCGCGAAACAGGATGGAGTAGACCAACAGCGGCGGCAACAAGACGGCGCAGACCAGCAAAGCCAGGGTGAGCTTTGAGCCGCGCGTCGACACGATCTGGTCTCTCGAATGCAGTGGGCTCGGTTCCTGCCAAAGTATAACTAGTTGCGCGCACCCCTCCAGCTGCAGGGGTAACGGCTTTGTTTTACTCTGCTGAGGGATGCTGCGCGCCGAAAATTGCGCGCGCCCCGTTCAAGGAGATCGCGATCATGACATGGAAATTAGTAGCGCAGGGAGTTTTGGCAGCTGCGGCGCTGTGCGTAGTCAGCGCCGCACAAGCGCAGAATGGTTCCGGTCCTGAGAAAGTTGTGATTCGCGCTGATGCCGCGACGCATCCGTTCCCACATTTCTGGGAGGAAATGTTTGGCTCCGGCCGCGCCATCCTGACGCTGCGCGAAAGTTATCGCGACGACTTGAAGGCAGTGAAAGCGGTCACCGAATTCAAATACGTTCGTTTCCACGCGATCCTGCACGACGAAGTTGGCGTTTACAACGAAGACGAGCACGGCGCCTCAGTCTATAACTTTGCTTACGTCGACCAGATCTACGACGGGCTGCTGAAGGATGGCGTCAAGCCAGTGGTCGAGATCAGCTTCATGCCGAAAAAGCTGGCGTTTAATCCCGACGCGCTGCATCCCTTCTGGTACAAGCAGAATGTTTCGCCGCCGAAGAGCATGGAGCGCTGGGACGATTTAATGACGCATTTCGCGCAGCACCTGGTCGACCGCTACGGGATCGACGAGGTATCGCAGTGGTATTTCGAAGTGTGGAACGAGCCGAACATCGATTTCTGGAATGGCATTCCGCGCGAGCAGAGCTACTTTGATCTCTACGCGCACACGGCGCGCGCGTTGAAAGCCGTCAATCCGAAGCTGCGCGTAGGCGGTCCCGCGACTGCAGCGGCGCATTGGATTCCGGAGTTTCTGGCCTACACGTCGAAGAATCACGTGCCGGTGGATTTTGTTTCGACCCACGGCTATGCGGACGATTCTCCTGAAGACATGCTGGATACAACAGAAAATATCCCGATGGATGAGCGCGTTTGCCGCGCTGTCGCCAAGGTGCATGGCGAGATTAAGAAAACCGCGACGCCGAACCTGCCGCTGTTCTGGACGGAGTGGAATGTGCAGGGTAATCACGAGTCGCGCGACACGCCGTTCGTCGGACCTGGCGTGGCAAATACTATCCGCCAGTGTGACGGGCTGGTTAACATGATGTCGTTCTGGACATTCAGCGACGTGTTTGAAGAAGGCGGCCCGATTCCGACGCCGTTCCAAGGCGAGTTCGGCTTGCGTGCCGAGGGTGGCATCAACAAGCCAAGCTTTTATGATTTCGCGCTGTTGCATCAGCTCGGCGAGGAGCGCCTGGCAAATGACTCGCAGAATGTGCTGGTGACTCGCGACAAGAACGGCGCAGTAATTGTGGCGGCGTGGAATATTGTCGACCCCGGAACGATGGGCGCCGCGAGGAGCATGCAGCTGCAATTCAGTGGAGTGGCTCCGAACGCGCGCGTCAGCCTGCAACGCGTCGACGCCGATCATGGCAATTTCTTGAAGACCTATATCGCGATGGGCAAGCCGCAATATCCGACGCCAAAGCAGGTGGCAGAGCTGAACGCGGCGAGCGCGCTCGGACCGCCCGAGGTAAAGCAGTTACAGCATAGCCAGCTGGATCTGGAGCTGGGAGTCAACGCGCTGGTACTGATCAAAGTACAGAAATAGCGCCAGCCGCGTCTCAGTCGACTCGGGCGATGAGGCACTTGAGGTAGTACGTCTCGGGCAATGTCAGGATGACCGGGTGGTCGACCGCAGCGCTACGTGTTTCAAGCAGCGTGACGCGGCGTCCGGCATCGGCCGCGGCGCTGGCGACAGCCGCCGTGAAGTCGGCGAGTGAAACGTGATGCGAGCAGGAACACGTCACGAGAATGCCGCCGGGGGAGATCATTTGCAGCGCACGCAGATTCATCTCCTTGTAGCCGCGGATGGCGGATTCGGCAGCGCGCTTGGATTTCGCGAACGCCGGCGGATCCAGCACGATGGTGGAGTAGCTATGGCCGGCAGCGGCGTAATCGCGCAGCAGGGCAAAAGCATCAGCCTCGAGCCAGTCCACCTCTGACGCATCTAATTTGTCCTTATTTAGTTGCAAATTGCGTTCGGCTACTTCGAGAGCCGCGCGGGAGGCGTCAACCCCTGTGACGCGGGGGCAGACTTGGGCGAGATGAAGCGCGAATCCTCCCTGATATGTGCAGACGTCGAGCGCAGATTTATCGCCGGCCGCGTTGGAAGCGTGGCGAGCGGCAGCAGCGTAGTTTTCGCGCTGGTCGAGAAATGCGCCGGTCTTCTGGCCGGAGTTAGCGTCGAAGTGGAATCGCAGACCGTTGAGCGAAAACACGGTCGCGAGAGGTGTCACAGGCTCAGAATTTGGCTCCGAGGCGAGCTCCGCATGCGGACGATGCGCACGCTCGCCGCGCGTGATCGCGTTCGCCAGGTAAAGCGGCTCCGTCGGTGCCGGCGGCAGCTGCTCAAGTTCTCGAATCCGCGGGTCAGGGCGCTCGACGATCGCGGTAAGCGGCGTCGCAGTGAGTGGGTTATCGTCCGGTACGTTGTCTTCTGAAAATGCCAGGCAGGATACGAGAACATTCGTGACCGTCTCGCGGAAGTCATCTGTCGCGGTGCCCTGCGTGAGCAACTGGACGATGATGAGGTCTGCGTAGCGGTCGACGATGAGTCCGGGAAGCTCGTCGGCCTCACTGAAGACCAGCCGTGACGCGTTGGTATCTGCGGTGAACAATGACGCACGTCGCGCCAGAGCGGCGCGGATGCGGTCTGCCGCAAGAAAGAGAAATTGCGGACGAGTGATTTCAGCATCGCGGGCGAACAGCCGCAACGTGATCTGCGAACTGGAGGAATGGAGCGCGGTGCCGTGCAGAAATCCGCGGCGGTCGAGCACGGAAACCAGCGCACCAGGCGCAAGATTGGCTGGCAACTTCTCAACGTCCGATTCGTAAACCCAGACGTGACCCTGTTGCAGGCGAGCGCCAGCGCGATGGCTGATAATCGCGGCATTCGCGGGCACATCCTGCCTGATGCTTGGCTGGCTTCCTGGTATGGCGGCCGCTGCGGAAGAGGTCTTCAAAGCAGCCCGAGGGGGCGATTTGACTGTGCGAGGCATCGCTCTCATCTTCTCATCTCAGGATGATCAAAGTTGCGCGCACTCCAAATACAAAGCGGATGCCCGAAGGCACCCGCCTGTTGGAGAGTAGAAGTTGTCAGCGTTTTAGATCGATTGGCGCAGCGACAGTGGAGACAACAGGCTTCACGGGAGAAACCGGCTTTTTTGCCGGATGCGCCTTGTGAACCAGCGGACCAACGAAAGTGGCCGCGTGCACTGGTATTTTGTTCACATGACCGATGGGCATAATGCGGTGGACGGCCGTGCCAGTCGCATATGGACTTTCCGTGCACATGCTGCGACCGCCGAACGCGGTAAGCACATTGGCCCCGGCGGCGAGCTGCTGGTAGTAGCAGTAACCATTCGAGTCAGACTGAAAATACTGCTGCGTCTCCGACTGTCCGGTATTGCCACCGATGTAATAACCGCCGTCTTCATAAATCAGCAGCAGTGTGTCCGCTGCGTTGACGATATTCTGCTCACCGTAGCTCGACCCCGGATGCCAGAGCCCGGAGCCGGTCGTCTGATTCAGCGTGTACGTCTGGTTGCTGGTCGTCACCTGCGCGATGTTGCCGGTGTTCGGATCCAGCGTTTCTGTCAGGTTCAGCACGAATGGGAAGGACCAGCTGCTGGTCGTCTTGCTGCCGTTACCGGAGAAGTCCTGCTCGGCGGTGGACGTCATGTTGACGTTCTGCGTGTACGCCAGTTCGCCATCATAGAGGTAGCTGTTGTTTGAGAAATTCTGATTTCCCGTGACCGTGTTGGTAATCGTGCCGGAAGAAGTTTTGACGGTGCCGCTGATGGTGTAAGAGCGCTGCGAGGTGGTCAGGACAGTGCCCGATATATCTCCGCTCGCATCTTCAGAAATAGTTTCCGTGACATCAGGATTCGGCGCGGTCAGCGTGTTGCTGGTGACGCTGCCGCCGGTGGTGGAGGCGCCGTGGTCCTCATACGCGAGCAGGCTTGCCGTCTCCGTGAAATATTCAAACGCGTTGAAGACCGACACGCCGATGACGTGCGGCTGGCCGTCACTGAGCGCTCCGGCGAAGGGCGACAGGTTGACGCGATAAGCCTTCAGGTTCAGTGTCTGGTTGCCCGTGATCGGGAACCACAGATAAGGATCGAGGCCGCCGGTATAAATCCATGGCGACACGGGCGCGATGCCGGCCAGCACGCCGTCGATAGTGATGTCGGTTTCGCGGAAGTTAGTGTTACCGCAATCGCCAAAGTCGCCCGCGACGTCATTCGGCAAGCAATAAAACCACTGCTCTTCCTCGTTCTGGCTTTGCGAGACAACGTCGAGATAAAGATTGGTGAGGTTCGTCGGCAACGTCAGCGTGGTGGTAAAGCCGGGCGTCGAGTTATTCACCGTCGTCGCGCCGCCACCAGAGGGCAGCGCGTAAACT
>Ga0302326_10009199_pt1 | contig 21661 bp, 17 predicted proteins | sample Palsa_T0_3_FD_202264 | JGI IMG/M metagenome (GOLD analysis project Ga0302326, IMG submission 202264) | Peat permafrost microbial communities from Stordalen Mire near Abisko, Sweden - Palsa_T0_3 | ecosystem: Environmental > Terrestrial > Soil > Palsa > Peat permafrost | place: Sweden: Abisko... | reverse complement strand
TCGAGCCATCAGTCCATCAGAGCCCGCCCAATCCGACCGCGCCGATCAGACAGTCCTGACGATGGCGCCGCGTGAGGCGTTCTCACACGCCCTCGGTCGTTATCCGCCCCTGCGCTGGCCCGCTTCAGTGGGTGAGGCTTGCGCGTCGGGTTAGTCCTCAATGGCCTTTGCGTTTCGGCTTGTGCACGATCACCTCGCCGAGGCTTCGTGTGCTTCCCTCGCGATCTGCGGCGCCATGAGGGTGCACGGTGATCCCGCGGCCCCCGCACCACGAGAATGAACTGATCTCTATCTCAGCGGCGGCGATACCGCCTGGACCGGTCCGCCCCCTGCTCCACCTGGCGTCGAACCCGCGACGCCAGTGGTCCCGACGGGGGAACCCCGGTCACCGCAACTATCGGCGTGAACGCCCCCTGACCGGCCCCACGCGCTTGGTGTAGCCCTACACCGCAGTTACGAGGGGTCGGGGGGAGGATTTGGCCTTCCGAACCGTCCCCGGACAGGGCGAGTCCGCTTTGGGGCGAACCACCCGATCAGAGCACCGTGCGGCCGCCGTCGATCAGGATGTTCTGGCCGGTCATGTAGCTGGACGCCGGCGAGCAGAGGAACTGCACCGCCGATCGATACTCCGAAAGCTCTGCCATCCGCCCCATCGGGATCAGCTGGCTCAGGCGGGTGACGAACGCGTCCGGCTGGTCGTAGTAGACGCCGCCGGGCGAGAGCGCGTTCACCCGTACCGCCTGCCCCGCCCAATAGCCGGCGAGATAGCGCGTCAGCCCCACCAGCCCGGCCTTCACCACCGAATAGGTGACCGGCTTCACCGGCTGGGCGTCTTCGGCCACGCCGTCCTGGCGATATAGCCGCTGGTCGGGCGCGATGACCGACAGGTCCGAGGCGATATTGAGGATGACGCCGCCGCCGCGCCCGGCCATCGCTGCGCCGAACACCTTCGCGCACAGAAAGGCGCCGGTAAGCCCGACCGCGATCTGGAAATCCCAGCTTTCCAGCGGGAAGTGCTCGAGTCGGCTCAGCTCCGGGCCGCCGCCCTCGGCGCCCACCTTCGGATCGACGGCGGCGTTGTTGACCAGCACGTCGATCGGACCCCAGGTCTCGGCGACCCGCCGGATCGACGCCTCCGAGGTCACATCCATTTCGGCCGTGACGATGCGCTCGTCGGCGAGCGCGGCGCGCGCTGCCTCCAGCCGCCCGGCGTCGACGTCAGTCAGCACCACCCGCGCGCCGATCTCTGCCAGGGCGGCAGCGTGCTCGCGGCCGAGCAGGCCCGCGGCGCCAGTGACGAGGGCGGTCTTGCCGGTGAGGTCGAAGGCGGCGAGGCCATGCGGCGACATTCAGCCCTCCCGCGCTAGCTCGAGGATGAGATCGCGGTAGCGGCGCGCGGCGCCGACGTGGTCGTCGTCGTCCGCCCGCGCCGTCTGCAGGATGAGGAAGCCGCCGTAGTCCGTCTCGCGCAAAAGCCGGAAGACTCTGGGCAGATCGGCCGCGCCCTCGCCGAGCGGCACGGTGGTCCCGCCGAGCGGCCGGTCCTTGACGTGGACGTTGATCAGCCGCGGCGCGATCAGCGGGACCTCCTCGTCCGGCGCCCAGCCGAGGCTGGCGCTGTTGCCAATATCGAAGTTGATCCCGGCGACGTCGGAAGGAAAGCGCTGCACCAAGGCCATCTGCTCCGCGGGCGGCCGGTCGGACTCGAACGCAATCTGGACGCCGGTCTCACGCAGCAGCTCAGACAGGGTCTCGACGCCATCGATCAGCGCGGCCGTTTCGCCTGGCGTCGTCACCGCGCCATCGTCGACCAGCGGCACGACGACGAGGCGGGCGCCGACCGCGGCCGCGGCTCGGATCACGCCGGCCGCCATCTCCACCAGCCCAGCTCGCGCCGCGCTATTCGCCTTCCAGAACGGCGCCTGCATGAAGCAATCGCCGGTCACCGACGAGACCGCCAGGTTGCAGCGCGCCGAAAGGGCCAGGATCTCCGCCCGGCCGTCCGCGGTCATCAGCGGATTGGCCGCCAGGTCGTGGTGGTCGAGTGTCCACTCCATGCGGACGAACCCCTCGGCTTCGGCAAGCGGAAACTCCTCGCGCCAATAGGGCCAGGGAAAGGCCTGGATCTTGCCGTCGATCCGCGGCGACAGGCGGCCCTGCATGAAGCCGATCCTGCCGGCCAGGGCGCTCATACCAGGCCCTTGGCCGTCCAGCCGCCGTCGATCACCAGGTCCTGCCCGGTCATGTAGCGCGATGCATCGGCGGCGAGGAACACCGCCGCCCCGACCAGGTCGCCCACCTCGCCCCAGCGGCCGAGGCACGTGTGGCGGGCGCGCTGGTCGTGGCGTTCGGGATCGGCGAAGCTCTCGGCGGTCATGTCGGTGTGGATGTAGCCCGGGACCAGGGTGTTGACCCGGACGCCGCGCGGTCCGTAGTCGACCGCCAGCGCCTTGGTCAGCAGCCGCAGCCCGCCCTTGGACGCCACGTAGCCGGGGTTGGACGGAAAGCCGGTCAGGCCGCCGATGCTGGCGACGTTGATGATCGAGCCGCCTTCGGTCATCCGCGGCGCGGCGGCGCGGCAGGCGGCGTAGGCGGCGGTGAGGTTGGTCTCGAGGGTCTCGGCGAACGCCTCCAGCGCCTGCCCGTCGGGTTCGGCAGGCAGGCTGACCCCGGCGGCGTTGACCAGGATGTCGAGCCGACCGAAGTCGGCGATGACGGCGTCGACGACGCCGGCCATGTCGGTCTTCACATCCGCGGCGAGGTAGCGAACCTGGCCGTGCATCTCGCTCCGCGGCGCGGCCGAGCGCGCAACGCCGACGACGCGGGCGCCGGCGGCGGCCAGGCCGTTGGCGAGCGCCGCGCCGATGCCGCGCGAGGCGCCGGTGACCAGGGCGACCCGGCTGGCGAGCGAGAACAGCTCCCCTACCATCGGATGTCGGACAGCGGCGTCGACGACAGCTTGCCGTCGGCGCTGATCACGGTCTGGACCGTGGGTCCGCGGGATTCGGTGCGGTCGATCATCAGGTCGACGAACACCGGGGCTGCGTCCGCCGCGAGGGTCGCCAGCAGCGCCTCCAGCTCGGTCAGGCTCTCGATCCGCGCGTAGCGGAGGCCGAACGCCGGCGCGACGCGGGCGTAGTCGGGGATGAAGACGCCGGAGCCCCGGTCGGCGCCGCCCGCGGCGCCGAAGTGGCGCAGCTGCGAGGCGCTGATCGAGGCGTAGCCGTCGTTGTTGAGCACGAACAGCACGAAGCCCTTCGGCGCAAAGTGGGCCAGGGTAGCCAGCTCCTGCAGGTTGAGCATCAGGCCGCCGTCGGCCTCGACGCACACGGTCTGCCGCGCGCCGGCGAACGCCGCCCCGATCGCCTGCGGCAGTCCCAGCCCCATCGCGCCCAGCGAAGCGCCGAAGAACAGCCGCGTGTCCTCGCCCGGGGCGAAAAAGCGGATGAAGGCCTCGATCGCCGCGCCCGAGCCTGTAGTGACGACCGTCTTGCCTGGCGACCACGCCGACAGCCGCTGCGCCACGCCGAAGACGTTGAGGCTGGCGACGATCAGCCGGCTGCGCTCCTCTGTCAGGTACTCGGCGCGTCGGTCTTGACACCAACCCAGCCACGTCGGCTCCGCCGCCTGCGCAACCGCCCCGAAGCCGGCGATCGCTCCGGGAAGGCCCGCCAAGTTCGCCAGCAGCGCGCGGCTGTCCGGTAGGCCCTCGAACTTGGCCAGCTCGTGCGGATCCACGTCGACGAACAGGCGCTGCGCCTGGCCGCCGAAGTCGTCGCGCTGGAAGGCGGTCGTGCCGAGATCGAGCCGCGCGCCCAGGAACAGCACGCGGTCGGCCTGGTACAGCACCTGGTTGGCGCTGAGCGGCGCCAACCCGCCCGGCGCGCCGAAGTTCAACGGATGCGCAGCTGGCAGCAGGTCCGCCGACAGCCAGGAGACCACGGCCGGAATCCGGTGGTCTTCCAGGAACTTGCGCACCGCAGCGCCGACGCCGGCGACGCGGCAGCCGTTGCCCAGATAGACCAGCGGCCGGCGCCCTTCGAGCAGCCAGGTCAGCGCCTCGGTCAGGTGCGATGCGTCGCCCACGCCGGAGTCGGCTTTGACACCTGCGCGGATGGCGGCCGCGGCCTCGGCGATCTCTTCAACAGCGTAGTCGATCACGACGTTTTGGACGTCGAGAGGTATCTCGATGAACACCGGCCCGGGACGGCCCGTGAAGGCGTCGGCCATAGCCTCAACCAGCTCGGCTCTGAAGCCCTCCGCCGTCAGCCGGGTGAAGCGCTTAACACAGCCGCTTACAATCTCTCGCGAGCGGACCTCCTGCGCGCCGTGGGTGCGTGTCCCGTGCCGGTCGATGTCGGCGGTCTTCACCTGTCCGGCCAACACGATCAGCGGTGCGGAGTCACCGTACGCCGAGGCGAGGCTGGTCACCGCGTTGGTGACGCCAGGTCCGGCGGTGACCACCGCGAGGCCCGGCGCCTGGAAGTTCATCGCCTTGGCGTAGCCCTCGGCGGCGGCGACGCAGGCCTGTTCGTGCTGGTTATAGACAGCGGTCAGCCCGGGATGGGTCGAGACGGCGCGATTGAGATACATCGCCATGCCGCCGGTGAGGGTGAACGCCGCGCCGGCCCCCAGCTCCACCGCCAGGTCGACGGCGTAGGCGGCGATATTGCGCTCAGCTGGAGGTCGTACGGGACTCATCGCGGTCACATCGCAAAGCGATCTGAGTAGGGGGTCACGCGGGATTGTCAAACCAGACTGGTGTGCTGGATTTGAGTTCGCCGGTTCCCGGGTCGCCCAGCGTGCGAACTTCAAATCCAAAAAGCACACCAGAAATGGAGGTTTCCTCGTGTCCTTGTCGATTTCCGAAGTTCGACAGAGCCCGCCACATGCATGTGCGAACTTCGAAATCGGGACACTAGGCGGACGCCGGGTCAAGGGTGCAGGATTGTGCGATGAGCAGGTTGGCGCGGCCGCGCCGGACCGCTCGATCATATAGCGAGACAGACCATGGCTGACGCCTACATCATCGATGCATGCCGCACGCCCCGGGGTATCGGCAAGGTTGGCAAGGGCGCTCTGGCGAGCATCCACCCGCAGCAGCTCGCCGCCACGGTGCTGAAGGCGATCGCCGAGCGCAACAATGTGAACACCGCCGAAGTTGACGACATCGTCTGGGGCACGTCCTCGCAGCGCGGCAAGCAGGGCGGCGACCTTGGCCGCATGGCCGCGCTCGACGCCGGCTACGACGTCAAGGCCAGCGCGACCACGCTCGACCGCTTTTGCGGCTCGGGCATCACCTCGGTGAACATGGCCGCCGCCTCGATCATGTCGGGCATGGAAGACCTGGTGATCGCGGGCGGCACGGAGATGATGTCCTACACCGCCGCCAGCGCCGATCCGAACGGTCCGCGGTATCTGATGGACGGCGGCAACATGCGCCTGCGCGCCAAGCATCCACAGTCGCACCAGGGCGTCTGCGCCGACGCCATCGCGACGCTGGAAGGCATCTCGCGCGACGCGGTCGATGACCTCGCCGTGGTCAGCCAGCAACGCGCCGCCATCGCCATCGGCGAAGGCCGCTTCGACCGGGCGCTGGTGCCGGTGTTCCACGAGGATGGATCGCTGGCGCTCGACCGCGAGGAATTCCCGCGCCCGCAGACCACCAAGGAAGGTCTGGCTAGCCTGAAGGCGTCGTTCGCCGCCATGGCCGAAGTGCCGATCGACGAGCAAGGCACCACGCTGGGCGGCCTGATCCGTCAGGTCTATCCGGACCTTAAGATCGAGCACATCCACCACGCCGGCAACTCGTCCGGCGTCGTCGACGGCGCGGCGGCCGTGCTGCTGGCGTCGAAGGGCTACGCGGAGAAGCACGGCATGAAGCCGCGCGCCCGCATCGTCGCCATGGCCAACATGGGCGATAGCCCGACGCTGATGCTGAACGCCCCGGTTCCGGCGGCGCGCAAGGTGCTGGCCAAGGCCGGCCTCACCATCGACGACATCGACCTGTGGGAAATCAATGAGGCGTTCGCCGTCGTCGCCGAGAAATTCATCCGCGATCTCAAGCTCGACCGCGAGAAGGTGAACGTGAACGGCGGGGCGATGGCGCTGGGCCACCCGATCGGGGCCACCGGCTCGATCCTGATCGGCACCGTGCTCGACGAACTCGAGCGCCGCGACCTCAAGCGCGGCCTGGTCACCATGTGCGCCGCCGGCGGCATGGCCCCGGCGATCATCATCGAACGAGTGTAAAGCTTCCCCACCTCGTGTCATCCCGGAGAGCCGCGTAGCGGACTCATCCGGGACCCTGCACCGAGCAAGCTGAACAACGTCCCGGACAACTCGCTGACGCGAGTTTCCGGGATGACATGGTTAGTTGGATTCAGTGCGCGCCGAGAAAGTCCATCTTGCCGATCTCGACGCCGTTATGGCGCAGGATCGCGTAGGCGGTGGTGAGGTGGAAGAAGAAGTTCGGCAGCACGAAACTGAACAGGAACGCCTGGCCGGTGAACTTCATCTCGCCGTTGGGGAATTTCAGCGTGACCTCGCGCGTGTCGGCGCCTTCGAACTGCTCGGGCTTGAGCGACTGCAGGTAGTCGATGGTCTTCTTGATCCGCGCCTGTAGCTCGGGAAAGGTGGTTTCGGTATCGGGAAAGCTGGGGGCCTCGGTCCCGGTCAAGCGCGCGCCGGCGCCCTTGGCGCTGTCGGAGGCGGTCTGAATCTGGGCGCTGAACGGGTTCATGTCCGGCGCAAGCCGCGCGGAGACGAGCACCGCCGGATCGATGTTGCGCGCCTCGGCGGAGGCGAGCGCCTTATCGAGGATGGCGGACAGGTTGGTCAGCCCCCGCACCAGAACTGGGACAGACGCGTCGTACATTGAAAGCGACATGGTTTTGAAAGCCTCTGATGAAATGCAGGGGCAGGACCAGCGCCGCCCCCCAGCACGCAGGCACATGGGGTGGGCAGCGGCGCGCTACCAGCGAAGATGCTAGGTTTCTTCGTTGGCCAGCAGGCCGGGGAGGCCGCCTTGGCGCTCAGAGCTCCTCGTCCAGCAGTGCGCCAGGTCGCTTGCCCAGCCGCTTGATCAGGAGCAGCGCGACCACGCCTACCGTCATCCAGCAGGCGCCGGCGATCTTGGCGTTCAGCTCCGCGTTGACCAGCACATAGCCGACGATCAGGAAGCCCAGGGTGGGCACGATCAAATGACGGATCCAGTCCCGGCTGCGCTTGCGCACAATGAAGTGGAACACCACGGACACGTGCAGCGCCATGAACCCGGTCAGCGCGCCGAAATTCACCATCGAGGTAAGCGTCTCGATCTGGTCGACCAGGAAGACGCCGAGGGTCAGCGTGATCAGCGCGATCAGCAGGATGGCCCTGTCCGGCGCCTGCCGCTTGGCCCCGACGTGCGCCAGCGCCCGCGGCAGCATGCCGTCGCGGGCCATGCTGTACACCAGCCGCGCGGTAGCGGCCTGGGCGGTCAGCGCGCCGGCCAACCCCGACAGCAGCACACCGACGATCGACACCACGAATCGGAACCAATCGCCGCCGATCAGCTTGGCGATCACCAGGAACGCCGTCGTGGTCTCGTCGCCGGGTTTGAACTGGGTTCGATCCAGCACCACGAGCGACGCCAAATAGGTCTGCAGAATGAACAGCCCGGCCGCCAGCAGCAGCGACAGCATGGTCGCCCACCCCACGGACTTGGCGCCGCCTTTGGCCTCCTCGGTCAAGGTCGAGATCGCGTCGAAGCCGAGGAAGCTCAGAACCGCCAGTGAGAGCGCGCCGAAAATGAGCGACGGCGTTACGCGGTGCGCATCGAACAGCGGCGTGACGGTCCAGTGCGCCCCGTTGACGCCGTGCATCACCGCCAGCACGCACAACGCCATGAACAGCGCCAATAGGATCAACTGGGAAACCAGCAACACCACGCTGAGCCGTGCGGTGCTCTCGACTCCGAACAGGTTGATCACGGTGTTGAAACCGAGGAAGGCGGTCACCAGCAGCGCCTTGGGGACGGCTGGATAGATCGCGTGCACCGACGCCGCGCAGATGACGTAGATCAGCGTCGGCAGCAGCAGATAGTCGAGCAACAGCGCCCAGCCGGCGAGGAAGCCGGCGCTCTCGCCGATCCCGCGCCCGGCGTAGGCGTAGACCGAACCCGCCACCGGAAAGGCCGCGGACATGGTCATGTAGCTGAGGGCGGTGAAAACCATCGCCACCAGCCCGACGAAGTAGACCAGCGGCACCATCCCGGCGCTGGCGTTGAAGACGAAGCCGAACGAGCTCCACGGCGCAATCGGGACGATGAACACCAGGCCGTAGACCAGAAGGTCGAACGGGCTCAGCGCGCGCTTGAGTTCCTGCTTATAGCCGAGCGCCTCGACCTCGCCCGGCGCGGCGCCAACGTCTTCAAGGGCAGCCAAGCGGTTCTCCGAGTTCTGCGGCGTCAGGCCGGCGGCTACGCCTCAAGCCGACAATGCAGCCAGGCGCGTATTTGGCGCCAGCTCGGAACCCGCGGCCGCCAGCGCCCTGAACGCGCCGTCGGCGGCCTCCAGCGTCTGCTTGACGTCGTCCATGGTCAGCGCGTCCGAGATGAACATGTTGTGGAACGGGTGCATGTAGACGCCGCGCGACACCATCTCGGCGCAGAAACGGTAGCCCCTGCGCAAGTCGGGATCGTCGTCGAACAGGAACATCGGCATGGTCACCGGACCGGTCTGGCGCAGTCCGACGCCGTGCCTGTCCGAGATCTTGGTCATCCCATCGCGCAGGGCGCCCCCGAGCGACTGGATGTTTTCTAGATACGGCGTGTTCATGATCCGATCGAGCGTCACCAGGCCGGCCGCCATCGGGCCCGATTGGAACCAGAACGAGCCGGTGTAGCGGACTTCGGCCGCGGCCTTGCGCGCCTTCTCGTTTCCCAGCAGGGCCGAGATCGGATGCCCGTTGGCGATGCATTTGCCCCAGGCGGACAAATCCGGCTCGACGCCGACCGTCGACCAGCTGCAGTCGCGGGCGAGCTTGAACCCCGCCCGCACGTCGTCGACGACCAGCAGCGCGCCGGTCTTGTCGCAGAGCTCGCGAGCCCGCCGGGCATAGACCGCGTTCGGCTCGGCCTGGTCGATGAGGACGTCATGCTTGAACGGCGTGGCGAAGATGGCGGCGAGATTATCGCCCGCCTCCGCCACGGCGCGCTCGAGCGAGTCAACGTCGTTGTAGGTGCACGAAATCCGACCAGCGCGCTCTCCGGCGGTGGTGCCTGGCGAGGCGGAGCTCCAGGGCGACATGCCGTGATAGGCGCCTTCGGCGATGATGATCTTGTCACGCTTGGTGTGAGCTCGCGCAATCATAGCGCCGAGCGTGGTCGCGTCGGTGCCGTTCTTGACGAAGATCGCCCAGTCGGCGTGACTGACGATGCCGGTAAATCGCTCGGCCAACTCGACCATGACCGGGGACACACCGGTCAGCGTGTCCATCTTAAGCATTTGCTCGATGAACGCGCCGTTGATCTCCTCGTCGCCATAACCGAAGAGGTTCAGGCCGAACGCACACATGTAGTCGATGTACACCTTGCCATCCACATCGGTCATCCGAACGCCTTTTGCCGACGTGAAGAACTGCGGATAGTTCTCCGGCATCGTCCGCGTCGACAGGTGTCCATAGATCCCGCGCGGGAATACTTTCTGCGCACGCGCTTTCAGTGGGTCTTGGTGGCTCATTCTGGCGCCTCAGTGACTATGGCGATTTACCGACGTCGTCCGGAGCCCTGCCCTCGGCGGACTCGATTGTTATCGAATAAAGGGCCGGGCGACGGTTCGCCGTCAAGGTCATATCCGCCTGGCGTTCTCATGACCGTGCAAACTGCCCTACTACGATCCTGCGGGCGCCCGCAGCGGAATGACCGCAGGCAGGAAGGTCTGACAGTACGCAATCCCGGCCAATTCCGACTCTCTGGCGAAGTCGGCGGTTATCCGCCCATGACGCGCATACGACGTCATCCAAATGCCGTCATAGATCCCGATGAGCGCGGCGAACTTCGTCTCTGCGCTATATAGATAGGGCATCTCGAACACGTTGTTCATGCGACCGTAAGTCGATGCGGACGCCGCTTCTACGTTCTTGACGTCCAGGATCCTGACATCGGGTATTACGTTGGCGCCGAAGAAGAGTTTCGCCATGACCGGATTGGCGTTGTAGAACTCGATCGCCCGGTGAATCTCGAGCGAGATGAAGTCTTGCCACCGCTGCAGCTGGCCACCCGGCATAGGTCTGGTGATGTGGCTGCTCAAGCCGACAAGATAGCGCTCGGCCAGCGCGACGAACGCGGCCTCTTTGGTCGGGAACAGGTGATAAACCGACGCCGGCGGGACCTTGGCGGCCCCCGCTATGTCGTAGAGACCGACGTCGGTCGTCTCCTTGTCGCTCAGCAGCGCGTCAGCCGCATCCAGCAGCAGCTTGAATCGCAGCCGGCTGCGTTGCTGAGACGGCCGTCGGGGCTCGGCCAAGACCGCCGCCGCACGCGCCGCGGCCGCTTTTCTCATCTCTTCCTCGCTCGTTCGAGCAATCAGCGCGAGCGCCGTGCAGGAGGCCGGTCTAGCCCCGCCGCTGCCCGGCTACGGCCAGTCGTGATCAATAGTGATAGGTCAGCTCCGCCCCGAACGTGCGCGGCGGCCCTTCTACCGGCTCCAGGAAGCCGAACGGACTGGAGATGTCGCTCGAGGTCAGGTCGTACTTCTCATTGGCGATGTTGCGGATGAACACACCGGCCTCCCAGTGCTGGCTGCTCTCATAATCGATGTTGAAGTTGTGCAGCCAATAGCCGTTCTGCTGAATATAGGGGTCGTTTGTCGCGTCAAACCAGTAGTGGCTGCGATAGTTCGAATTCCAGCGGAAATTGATGTCGTCGCCATTCGCCAGCGCCCAGCGATAGTCCACGATCGCCGTGAAGGTGAACTTTGGCGCGTTCGCCAGTTCCTTGCCGGTGAAATTGGACCCGCCCGGAAACTCACCGTTGTCCATGCGCGTCCGCAGCAACGCGGGCTCAAGGTCAATAGTCAGGCCCTCGAATGGCACCGCAGTGATCTGAAACTCGGCGCCTTCTGTGTGCGAAGCCGGGGCATTCCCGAGAATTTGCGCCGAGATCGGCTCCACTTGACCGTTTATCGTGATTGACGAAAGCACACTGGCGAAAACCTGTTCGTTCCGGTAGGCATTGTAGAATAGCGCGGCGTCCAGAACGAGACGGTGATCGAACAGGGTCGCCTTTTCTCCGATCTCGTAGGCCGTGACTTCTTCAGGCTTGATCGGCTGCAACTGTACCAACACCTGCGCCGGGTCGGCGCTGAGGAAGCTTCCGTTGAAGCCGCCGCTCTTGAAGCCCGTCGCGATGCTTCCGTAGGCCTGCGTCTGGTCGGTGAAGTGATAGCTCAGGGCGACGCGGTAAGTGAAGTTCGAGGCCGATGCGTGTTCCTCAGGGGGATCGATGATGTCCGTCGGTGGGCCGTAGTTGCCCAGACCACCCTCCTGGAACTGGGTGGACTGCGCATAGTCGAAAGTTTTGCGCTCCCAGGTATATCGCCCGCCGAGAGTCAGCGTGAACCGCTTCCAGTTGTAGTCGCCCTGCGCAAACCCGGCAGCGGAGTCCGTCGTCTGCGAGCTGTTGTCCTGAATGATCTGAGCAACGTTGTCGAAGGCGCCCGGTCCGGGCGGAATGCCGAACCCGCCGCCAAGGTCACCGTCATAGAACAGCGAGAGCGGCTGATCCTGCTTGAGGTTTTCGTGGAGGTAGTAGAACCCCGCGACCCAGTTGAAATTCGTCTCGCTCTGAGCCGCCCTAAACTCCTGCGTATAGGTGTCTGACTTAACCCCATAGGTCGCGCGGATCAGGTTGAGCGGATCTCCGTCGGTATCCTCTGGGTGAAACTTGTCGTCGTGTTGCCACGAGGTGATCGACGTCAGCGTGATCGGTCCGGCCTTGTAATCCGCGCGGAACTGCGTGATCGCCGCCAGGTTGGTCAGGTTCTGGGTCTCCGCCCAAGCGCCCTGCCACTGCGGCGGCGTGCCATAGCCGAAGAGGTCGACGCAGCCGCCGGCGAAAGCCTGCGCGGGCGTGCAGAGCGTGGGGTTCGGGGTATTCTGCGTGCCGGGCACGAACACGCCGATGTGGCCGTAAGGCTCGGGGTGGTTGTCCAGGTAACCGACCGTCGAGTTGAAGTATAACTTCAGCCGGTCGTTCGGCTCGTACTGCAGTTGTAACCGGACGGCTTCATTCTGCACGTTGTCGTACGGCTGGCCGGTCAAAAAGTTGTGGGTGTAGCCATCCGAGTGGTTCATCACCGCCGCGATGCGGCCGTCGAGGCCCGGCGCGATCGGGCCGCCCACCGCCCCTTCCAATTGCAGCGTGTTGTAGTCGCCGTATTCGCCATGCACGTCGAACGTGAAGTCGTCGGTCGGCCGGTTCGAGGTGAACAGCAGCGCGCCGCCGCTGGTGTTGCGGCCATACAGCGTTCCCTGCGGCCCCTTCAGCACCTGCACCTGCGAGATGTCGAACATGGAGAAGTTCTGCACGCCCGGAGCGCTGAGGTAGACGTCGTCGACGTAAACGCCGTTCGGCCCGGCGTTGTTGGTGTCGAAGTCGTTCAGTCCGATTCCGCGGATCGTGATCAAGGGCTGGTTGCCGGCGCCGATGGGGCTGATGATGGTGACGTTCGGGGTGATCTGCCCCAGATCCTGCGTGCTCTTGATGCCCGCGGCGAGCAGCTGTTTGCTCGAAATCGCCTGCACGGATTCGGGGACGTCCTGAATATTCTGGACGCGCCGCTGCGCGGTCACGACGACCTCGCCAACACTCGTGGTCGACCCGGCGGCGGTCGTGTCGGCGGCGGCGGTGTCGGCGTAGGCGGCTTGCGCCGCGGCGAGCAGCGCCGCTGAGCCAGCCGTAGCGAGTAGAGCGTACCTGCCCGCACGACGTGTGACTTCATTCATCTTCGTATCCCCCGGTTTCGTCGCCCTAAATGCCTTGGCGGATTTCAGCGGCAAGTTCTTCCGAACTAAGACAACAGAGTGAAAAGCCGTCCGCCTGCGATGACAAGCGAGAAATCAACCGTCGCGGCGTCTGATTACGATATGTATCGGGTTTGCCACTGCGGCGACGCTCAACTGGGCGCGAAGACGGCAGATGACTGGGCGCAATGCGCCGCGCTTGCCCGGCGCCGCCCGGCCTCATCGTAGGCGCAGGGAATCGCATGTCCGTCCCCCAGTCTAAGCGTCGGACGAACGATAGTCTTGACTACGTCATGCGCAAGCTTAATCCGCGTCCAGACGATCCGGCGGCGGCGCCTGTGTCATCCGAGGGATCGCTAGCCGAAGATCGCCTGCAGTTTCGGCACCGGTTCGAGCGACGCGCGCTGCGCCTTCAGGGCCCCGAACGCGCCTTCGGCGGCCGCGAGAGCGTCGTCGATATCCTGCTCGGTCATCGCCGCGCAGAGGAACATGTTGTGCCAGGGGTGCACGTAGACGCCGCGCTTGAGCATCTCGCTCGACCAGCAGAAGCCCATGCGCATGTCGGGATCTTCGTCGAACAAGAACAGCGGCATCGTCGTCGGTCCGGTCTGGCGCAGGCTGAAACCCTGCGCCGCGGCGCGCTGGTGCAGGCCGACGCGCAGGCGCTCGCCGAGGCCCTCGATCTTCTCCAGGTAGTCGGTGTTGTTGACCAGATCGAGCGTCGCCAGGCCGGCGGCCATCGGCGCGCCCGCATACCAGAACGATCCGGTGACGAAGATCTTCGCCGCGGCGGCGCGCGCCTTGTCCGATCCCAGCAGCGCCGAGATCGGGTGGCCGTTGGCGATGCACTTGCCCCAGCTGGACAGATCGGGCTGCACGCCGACCACCGACCACGAGCAATCGCGGGCGATGCGCAGGCCGCCGCGCACGTCGTCGACCACCAGCAGGGCGCCATGCTGGTCGCAGAGTTCGCGCGCACGGCGGGCGTAGGCCGGATCGGGCGGAACCTGGTCGATGAACGCGTCATGCTTGACTGGCGCTGCGAAGATCGCGGCGAGATCGTCCCCGGCCTCGCGCACCGCCGCTTCCAGGCTGCCGATGTCGTTGTAGTCGCAGAAGATCTGGTGCGCGCGATCCTCGGGCGTGGTGCCGGTGGGACGCGGCGTGCACCATGGCGCGGCGCCGTGGTAGGCGCCCTTGGCTCGGATGATGGTCTTGCGTTTGGTGTGCGCGCGGGCGGTCACTAGCGCCATCGAGGTGGCGTCCGTGCCATTCTTGCAGAACATGGCCCAGTCGGCATGGGCCACTAGCGCGACCATGCGCTCGGCGAATTCCACCATCACCTCGCCAGGCCCGGTCAGCGGGTCGCCGCGGCGCATCTGGGCGATCGCCGCATTGTCGATGCCCTCGTTGGCGTAACCGAACAGGTTCGGCCCGTAGGCGCACATCAGGTCGAGGTAACGGTTGCCGTCGACGTCCCAGGTGTGGGCCCCCTCGCCGCGCGCGAAAAACTGGGGATAGTCGTCCGGCAGCATGCCGACCGACTGGTGGCCATACATGCCCCCTGGAATGACCGCTTGGGCGCGTTCGCGGAGTGCCCTATCCCGGGTGTTGGCGATCGTCATTGTCGGTTCCACAGCCTAGCTTGGGTTCGACGCCTGTCTTAGCTTCACCGATGCGCGCGCGCCGCGGTATCAACAAGCGGGATCCTAGGTCCCGATTTTCCAATCCGTGCGGTTTGGCGTCAACGCGTAAGTGAGTTACAGTAGCCACTACTACCGCAAGTCCAGGACAAGTCAATTGCGTCAGCCCATGTCTGCGTTGGAAAAGCGGTCCCTTCCCCCCAAGAGGCGACCTTGACCACGATGGCGAAGATGCAGTCCGCCAAGGCGCTTGCCATGCCGCTCGACACCAAGCTTGTCCCGTCGCGGGCCGGCGGGGTGTCCACCTTCGAAGCGCTGCTGGCGACCGCCGGCGACCTGCTTGGAGAAGTCGGCTTCGAAAGTCTTTCCACCAACCTGATCTGCAGCCGGGCCGGCATGACGCCGCCGGCGCTGTATCGGTACTTCCCGAACAAGTACGCGGTGCTGAAGGAGCTTGGCCGGCGGCTGATGAGGGCCCAGGACGATGCGGTATTCGCCTGGATAGACGCCGGAGGTCTGGTCACGGCCACGCAGGAAGAAGCGGTGGTCAGCTACAAACGGATTCAGACCCAGGTGATCGCCATCACCCGCGACCATCCCGGCGGCATCTGGATCATGCGGGCGCTCCGCGCCGCGCCGATCCTGCACGCAGTTCAGACAGAGTCCCGCGACGACGTTGCACAGCACCTGGCCGACGCCGTGCGCGCTCAGTATCCCAGCCTGACCGACGCCCAGCTGCTGGCGGCGACGCGGGTCTCGACGCAGATGATGTACGGCGCGATCGAGATGGCGCTGGAGTCGCCGGAGCTGGAAGCGCAGATCACTAACGAGGCCTGCTGGATGGTCAGCGCCTACTATGCGCAGCTGAACCAGCGCCACGCCAATCCGTCCGGCCGGCCAGCGCCCCGTCCAAAGTAGTTAGGCGCGTCGCTGGCGACCGAGAAACTGCTGCAACGTTCAGAAATAATGGGCGTCCGCGACCGGTGGTTGGCCCCTGCCGGCGGTTGAAACCTGGGCGGCGGCGCCCAGATGAGGGTCCGCGGCGGCTCAGCTACCAGTCCTGCCGATGTCGGGTCGGACGATGCCCCGGCGTTCTTCGCATATACGGCCCGTTAGCGGCCAAGCTTGTATTCGAGTCCCACGATGGCAAAGTTCTCACCGCTCGTTCTCGCCGCCATCTTTGTCGGACTGCTGGGCCTGTCAGCCTGTTCGCGGCCCGCCTCGTCGAGCCTGTTCACCGAGACGTCGAGCGCCGGCGTCTCGGGGCCGATCCCGCAGATCGTGGTGCTGCACGGCGATGTGCTGGTGGTCGACGGCCGTGACCTGCGTCTGGCCGACGTGAGCGCGCCCCAAGCCGCGCCGGATGCGCATTGCGCTGCCGAGGCGATCGCGTCGCGGCAGGCGCAGCTGCGGCTGGAAGACCTGACCCGGCGCGTCCGCAGCGTCGTCGTCACGCCTACCGGCGGCCTCGACGATCACGGCCGGACCTTGGCGCGCGTCGAGCTCGACGGCCTCGATCCGGCGAAGACCCTGATCGACGAAGGTTTGGCCGTGGCGCCGCAGCCGGGCGGGTTCGACTGGTGCAGCGCGGTCGACGCGACCCAACCGGCGGCCCAGCGCATCGCAATGCTGTCGTTCAACGGGCGATAAGCTCAGCCGTCGCCTGGACCTCAGCAGCTTCCGCCACCGCGCCAGTTCCCAGCTGCCGCTCCCAGCGACTGACCACCACGGCGGCGACCGAGTTGCCGACCACATTGGTGGCGCTGCGGCCCATGTCGAGCAAATGGTCGACGCCTAGGATCAGCAGCAGGCCGGCTTCCGGCAGGTGGAAGATCGGCAAGGTGGCGGCGATCACCACCAGCGAGGCGCGCGGGACGCCGGCCATCCCCTTCGATGTCACCATCAGCAGGAACAGCATGGTCACCTGCTGCGCCAGGCTGAGGTGGATGCCGTAGGCCTGGGCGATGAACAGCGTCGCGAAGGTGCAGTACATCATCGAGCCATCGAGGTTGAACGAGTAGCCCAGCGGCAGGACGAAGCTGACGATCCGCCGCGGCGCGCCGAATTTCTGCAGCCCGTCCAGGATCAGCGGATAGGCGGCCTCCGACGCGGCGGTGGAGAAGGCCAGCAGGATCGGCGCCTGGATGGTCCGCACCAGCGCCAGCGTGCGCCGGCCGACCGCGAACGAGGCTGCGGCGATCAGGATCGCCCAGAGCAACAGCAGCGAGAGATAGAACTCGCCGACGAACTTGGCGTAGCTGACCAGCACGCTGAACCCCTGCGTCGACACCGTGGCCGCCAGGGCGGCGAAGATGGCGAAGGGCGCGAACATCATCACATAGCCGGTCACCTTGAGCATCACCGCGGAGAGCTGCTCGGCGGCTTGCAGCAGCACCGGGGCCTTGTTTTCCAGCGCCGAGATCGCCGAGCCGACGAAGACCGAGAACACCACGATCTGCAGGATCTCGTTCCTGGCCATGGCGTCGGCGATCGAGGTGGGGATCAGGTGGGTGACGAAGTCCTTCAGCGTAAAGCCGCCGGCGTCGACCGTCCCGCCGGCCAGCGCCGCATGCGGCAGCGCCATGCCTTCGCCCGGGCGAAGCAGCTGCACCATGAAGAGGCCTAGGCTGAGCGAGACGACGCCGGCCGAGACGAACCAGCCCAAGGTCTTCACCCCCACCCGGCCAATCGCGGCGGTGTCCTCCATGTGGGCGATGCCGACGACGAGCGTGGAGAAGACCAGCGGCGCGATGATCATCTTGATCAGCCGCAGGAACAGGTCGGTGACGATCGAGAGATTGCCCGCGAGGTCCTTGGCCGCCGCCGGGGTCAGCCACTGGTTCACCGCCAGGCCGACCAGCACGCCCAGCACCATGGCGGCGGTGACGAACACACCCAGACGACGCGGCATCAACCGGCTCCCGCGCCAGCCTTCCCGCGGCTACGCTTCCCGGTCCGAACTGGCGCGGAACCACGCATCCGCGTCAAGCCGCCGCCTTAGCGACGGCGCCCGAAACCGACGTCCAGCCTATCAAACGAGACAGAGCTCGGCGAATGGACTGGCAGGTTCGGCGCTTCTATCCCAAGCTTCGCCGGATGAAGTTCAACACACTGACGGTTCGGATCCTCAGCGGTCTGGTGCTCGGGCTGGGACTGGGTGCGGCGCTGGCGGCGGCCAACCCTGCCTGGCGCGCCCAGGCGGTGGCGCTGGCCGACGGGCTGGGCAACGTCTGGCTCGATGCGCTGCGGATGACCATCATCCCGCTGGTGTTCTCGCTGCTGGTGGTCGGCGTGGCGCAGGCGGTCGGAACCGCGCAAGCAGGCGGCATCGCGGCCAAGGCGCTGCTGGCGTTCGGCGCGCTGCTGCTGATCTCCGCGGCGATCGGGGCCATCGCCACGCCGGCCCTGCTCAGCCTGTGGCCGCCGCCATCCGCGGCGGTCGCGGCGCTGAGGGCCTCGGCGCACGGCGGCGCGACCGCCGTGCCGCCCTCCCCGCCCCTCGCCGACTGGCTGCGCTCGTTCGTGCCGGCCAATCCGATCAAGGCCGCCGCGGAGGGCTCGATGGCCTCGATCGTGGTGTTCGCCCTGGTGTTCGGCCTCGCCGCCGCGCAGCAGAACGAGCCGCGGCGCGCGGCGCTGTTCGGCTTCTTCGACGCCACCCAGGCGGCGATGATGACCATCGTCGGCTGGGTGCTGTGGGCCGCGCCAGCCGGCGTGCTGCTGCTGTCACTCTCGGTCGGCGCCCGGCTCGGGCTCAGCGCGGTCGGCCTGCTGGGCCAGTATGTCGTGGTGGTCTCGATCATGTGCCTGCTGGCTGGCGCGATGGGCCTGGTCATGGCGCTGGTCGGCGGCCGCGTCGCGCCTGGACGGCTGTTCGCCGCCTTGATCCCGGTCGAGGCGATGGCGATCTCGACCCAGTCGTCGCTGGCCTCGATGCCGGTGATGCTGGAGGCGACGCAGCAGCTGGGGGCGCCGGCGAGGGTGCGCGACCTGGTGCTGCCGCTTGCCGTTGCGCTGTTTCGGATCACCAGCCCGGCCGGGAACATCGCTGTCGCCGTCTATGTGGCGCAGGTCTACGGCGTCGCGGTCGACCCGCTGCGGCTGGCCGCCGGGGTGGTGGTGGCGGCGCTGGTGAGCCTGGGCGCGGTCGGGGTCGCCAGTTCGATCACCTTCTTCACCACCCTGGTGCCGATCTTCATGGCGATGAACCTGCCGATGGAACTGTTGCCGCTGCTGCTGCCGGTGGAGACTCTGCCCGACTTCTCGCGCACGATCGGCAACGTCACCGGCGACATCGGCATCACCGCCTGGGCGGCAAGGTGGTCAGGGGCGGACGCGAAGCCGCATTCCGGCGCGGAAACCGGCCAAGCCGCGCCCACGCTTCCTGACGGCTAGTGCAGCAGGCGCGCCTGGGCGACGGCTTCCTGGAACAGGTGCACCAGAGCAGCCGAAACGTCGCCGTCAGTGCTGACTTCGTAGTAGAGACCCGACGAGGCGCACTGCTGGGCGGCCAGCGCCATCGGGTCGGTCCCGACCGGCGTCGTCGATGGCAATCCGGGGGGCAGTCCCGTCGGTAGCCCAGGTTGGACGGCTGAGTTGTACCAGCCTCCCCCGCTCGCGGCGATGTACGTGGTGTAAAGCACCGCGATCCGGATGTTGCGCGCCTTGATCGCCGAGCATTTCGCCCCGCTCCAGTCGATCGGCGGATAGGCGCGCGACGGCCCCTCGTCATTCAGGCCGTCGGTGACGATGAACATCACCTCCTGCGGCGTATCGTTCACGTTGTTTGTCCCTGTGCCTGGCGCCGGCATGAGCGTGTTCATCGCGGTCAGATCGGAGTCTAGGTAGGTGTCTTCGTCGTTGTTGCTGTCGCCGTTGATCAGGTGGTTGTTCTGATACATCTCGAGCGAGGTGATGGTGGCTGCCTTCGTCTGCGCGTCGGTCAGATTGCTGGTGAGCGGCTCCAGCGTGTAGAGATTGAGGTCATTAGCCGAGTTGGCCTGATTGACGTCGGTCTCGTAGATCGCCATCCGGTAGGCGGCGTGATCGTTCGCCGCGGTGGTCTGGGCGGTGGTCATCAGGTTCTGCGCGGCCGTATTGAGCAAGTCGATCCGCAGCGTGACAGCGGTGCAACGCGAGAGGTCGTAGTTGTCGTAGCCGCTCGCCGGGAATGTGTAAGGCGGCGTCAAGGGCCTGCCAGTCGTCCAGGCCGTGAAGGCAACGCCGTTCGAATAGTTGCCGCTTACGGTGCACTTGATCGGATTGCCGTTGATGTCGGAAAACGCGGGCAAGTCCGATGGATTGCTCTGGTGGCAACCGAACGCGCAGGTGCCCTGGTCTTGGGTGTTGGAGACCATCGTGTTGATGCCGGTCGTCGTGGCGGCGATCTCCATCGACGGCGAGGTGTCCATCATCAGGTAGAAGTCGATGTTCGGCGCGGTGCTCGACGTGGCGGTCGAACTGCCCGCAAGCGGGAAGGTGCTCATGCCCAGCAACGAGGCGAACACGTTCTGCGACGCCGCGGTGTAGGTAACGCACATCGTCCGATTGACGGACACACCCGAGGCGACGTCGCCGCCGCCACAAGAGGTCCAGTTGGGGCTCATGGTGACGACGCCGTTGACGGTGGCGATCTGACTAAGAAACAGGTTCGCCGAGAACGTCTGCGCCGTCGTATAGTTGTTGCCCATCTGGTTCGGCGTCACGCCGGCCAGCGTCGCCACGTCGGCCATGCCGTCGATCTGGTCCTGGCGCGCCTCCGCCATGGTGTAGTCGTAGGCCATGCCGAGGGCGAACGTCAGCGGGATCATCACCAGCGCGGTGATGATGGCGATGTTGCCCGCCTTGTTGTTCCAAAGGCGCAGGCCCTTAGGTCCGCCGAGCTTCGGGATTTTGAACTGAAGGGTCATGGCTGATCCTCAGCAACTGGTGCCGGTGGCGGGGATGGAGGTCGACTGGCGCGGCACCATGAAGATCTGATCCGTCATCGGGATCGTATGGACGAAGGCGCTGCCGATCGTCGGCGCATAGGAATAGGTGGTTTGAACCAGGACGTAGAAGGAGCTGGGGCTGGCGAAGCCGGGGGGCAACGTCACCGCGCTGCCCGCGGGCAGGCATGGCGCTCCGTATCCCTGGCTCCAGGCTACCTTGCCATGGCTGCTGACATCGGTCTGGACCTCGGTGATGACGGTGGTCAGCGCCGACGTCGGATAGGGCGCCATGATCTGCGACGAGGCGGCGGAGATGTTGTTCAGGTCAGACAGCGCGACTGACGTGTACTGCGTCGTCACATTGGCCAGCTGGACCGTGGTGTCGGTGAGCTTGCGGTTGACCGTCGCCGCCTGGACGATTTCGAAGCCGCCCGCGTAGACGATGATGACGAGCGGGACCACGAGCGCGAACTCGATCGCCGCTACGCCGCCGGTGTGGCTGAGCAGGCCGCGCCACGACCTGAGGCCCCAGGATTTGAATGTCGGGAGGCGCCAAGTCATCAGTAGGGCTCGGTCTTGAAGACGCTGGTGGCGATGAGCAGGTGGTTGCCGCTCGGCTGATCGGAGAGGCCGGGCAACAGCCCGCCGCCGACCACCGGCCAATTGTACATCACCCGCAGGATGATGATGTCCCCCGGGTTGCCGGTCGAATAGGCGAAGTTGTTGGTGACGTTGCCGTGCGCGTCGTAGGTGAGTGTGATCGGCGACGTGCTGATCGCGGTATAGGTTGAGCCGGACTCCACATCGACCATGATGTTGGCGCAGGTGAACAGCGTCGGCGCCTTGTTGCAGACGTCGGTGTGGTACTGCGCCTGGGTCTCCCCGGCTTGCTGCGCGGTGCCCGTCATCAGTTCGCGGCTGGAGGCCATCGCCGCCGATTGCAGCTGCTGGCCGGCGAAGAAGATGATCGACAGCTGCAGCGACGCCAGGATCAGCGCGACCAGCGGCGTTATCAGCAGCGCGAACTCGACCGCCGTCGCGGCGCGTTCATCGCGCTTCAGCGTAAGCAGGCGTCGGAAGGCG
>Ga0302326_10009198_pt1 | contig 21661 bp, 19 predicted proteins | sample Palsa_T0_3_FD_202264 | JGI IMG/M metagenome (GOLD analysis project Ga0302326, IMG submission 202264) | Peat permafrost microbial communities from Stordalen Mire near Abisko, Sweden - Palsa_T0_3 | ecosystem: Environmental > Terrestrial > Soil > Palsa > Peat permafrost | place: Sweden: Abisko... | reverse complement strand
CGGCGGCCTCTCAGGCCGCCCATGAAGTGCAACGTACGCCCGTCAAATATTCAGTCTTTTACAAGATTCGCCGCGTCCTCCCTGGCGACCGATCTTCTGGGTGATTCCAGCGAGAGGGACCCACCCGTTCCCATCCCGAACACGGCAGTTAAGCCTCTCAGCCCCGATTGTACTGCACGCGCGAGTGTGTGGGAGAGTAGGAAGTTGCCCGGTCTAAACAAGAAGCCTCCAAGCAATTGGAGGCTTTTTCATTTTGTCCTTCACTTTAGTGGGGCAGGCTCCAAGCCTGCGAGGGCCGCAGCCCGTCAGGCGATCACAGATCGACATTCCCCCGCATCGCACTGAAAACAAACAAAACTGCCCCCGAGTCCCCGCCCCCAGCCGAAACCCGCGTGCTACCGTCGGGCATGGGACACCACGATAGCCAACCTCCCCTCTCCACCGTCCAGCAATGCGTCGCCAACGCCCTCGCCGCCGGTTCTACTCTAACGGATGCCGCCGCAGCCTACGGCGTCCACCGCGTCACCGTCTACCGCTGGATGAAGACCTGCCAGCCGTTCTCCGCCGCCCTCCACCACGCCCGCGCCGAATTCGTCCTCGCCCGCCGCGATGCCCTCCACCAGCTCAGCAACCGCGCCTTAGACACCCTCCTCGCCATCCTCGAGAATCCCAAGTCGTCGCCCGCCGTCCTGCTGCGCACCGCCATGTTCATTTTGCAACGCCCCCAGCTCCCCAAGACCGGCTGGTCCATGCCCGAACCCGCCCCGGATCCCGACGGCGAAAAGCTCCTCGACTCGGCCATCATCGAACAGGACTATGCCAACCTGCCGGGCCTCTGCAACATCGAAAGGGACCCGGAAACCGACGATCCCGCCCCATCACCTGCCGCAACGCCCGCCGCAGCGGAAGCCCCCGCCGATGTGACCCCGTGCAGCCGGATGCAACACGATCCCGAAATTTCCGGCGACCCTGCACCCCTCACCGCCCCTCCGCAAGGCCCGCTATCCTGCCCCGCGCCCCCAGTCGACCCCCAGGCCAGCCACCGCCCCCGGAATGGCCCCGGCCGTTTCCCGGTTAGGCAATGGTCCAGGCAGACCTCGGCCACCGGCAGCCTCTCAGTTCCCCCGACCGGCCGCGTCGCTTTCGGCCACTCGCTTACTCGATACGGTAGTTGGGCGCTTCCTTGGTAATCACCACGTCGTGCACATGGCTCTCGCGCAGGCCCGCCGGAGACACCCGCAGGAATCGCGCACTCTCGTGCAGCGCCTGAATGTCCGGCGCGCCGCAGTAGCCCATGCCGGATTTCAGCCCCCCCACCAGCTGATAAACCAGCTCGGCCAGCGGCCCCTTCGCCGCCACCCGGCCCTCGATGCCCTCCGGCACCAGCTTGCCGTTAGCGTCCTGCGCGTAACGGTCGGCATTGCCCTGCATCGCGCCCATCGATCCCATCCCGCGATAGGTCTTGAACGTGCGCCCCTGGAACAGGACGGTCTCGCCGGGGCTTTCGTCGGTGCCCGCCAGCAGGCTGCCGATCATCACCGCATCGGCGCCGGCGGCGATCGCCTTCGTGATGTCGCCGGAAAACTTGATCCCGCCATCCGCGATCAACGGCACGCCCGCCGGCTGCGCGGCTCGCGAGCAGTCCCTGATAGCGGTAAGCTGCGGCACGCCTGCGCCGGAAACCACCCGCGTGGTGCAAATGGATCCCGGGCCGATGCCCACCTTGATCCCATCCACGCCCAGCGAGATCAATTCGCAAGCGCCCTCATACGTGGCCACGTTTCCGGCGATCAGTTGCACCTCGGGAAGTGCCCGCTTCACCGCTTTCACCGCCGCCATCACGCGCTCCGTGTGCCCATGCGCCGTGTCGATCGCCAGCACATCCACCTTGCGCGCCACCAGTTCCTGCGCCCGTTCCAGAAAATTCTCGGTGGCGCCGATGGCCGCACCCACGCGCAGCCGGCCTTGCTCGTCTTTCGCGGCATTCGGATATTTCAATTTCTTTTGAATATCTTTGACCGTGATCAGGCCCTTCAGATGATAGTGATCGTCCACCACCAGCAACTTCTCCACGCGGTGCTGGTGCAGGATGGCCTCGGCTTCCTCCAGCGTAGTGCCCACCGGCACCGTGATCAGGTTGTCCTTGGTCATCACATCCCGGATCGGCACGTCGGAGCGCGTCTCGAAGCGCAAGTCGCGGTTCGTCAGAATGCCCACCAGCCGCGGCCCCTCCGTCACCGGGACGCCCGAAATCCGATACCGGCTCATCACCTCCCTGGCGTCCGAGATTCTCTGATCCGGCCCGATCGTGATGGGGTCCACGATCATGCCGCTCTCGCTGCGTTTGACCCGGTCTACCTCTTCGGCCTGCCGCTCGACGGACATATTGCGGTGCACGATGCCGATTCCGCCCTGCTGGGCCAGCGCGATCGCCAGGTGCGATTCCGTCACGGTATCCATGGCCGCGCTCACAATGGGAATATTCAGGGCAATCTTGCGCGTCAGCCGCGTGCGCGTATCCGCGTCGGCGGGCAGTACGCCACTGCGCGCCGGCTGTAGCAGGACGTCATCGAAAGTGAGGCCTTCTTGAATGCCGTCTTGGTTCATAAAATTGATGCCTTCATCATAGCGTATTGTGGAGCAGGCTCTCGGCCGGCGCCGGCGTCTGGGTCCTGCCCGCGGCCCCTTTACACTTGTGACTTTCAGTCCGGCTTGATCCGTCAATTTACAAGAGTGACCTTATTTATGTTATTTAGAGTGCGGTTCGAAGCCTAACATCGAGTTAGACTGACTTAAGGAGGAATTTCTGACATGAAACAGTATGTTACTAGCCGGTGGATGGGTGCACTGGCTATGATGGCGATAGCGGCCGGCCTGCCGGCCCAGAAGCTATCTATCGTAACGGTCGCGTCCACCGTGCCGTCCAACGGCGACGTGAATCCTTATGGTGTGGCTGTGGTACCCGCCTCCATGGGAAACTTGGTTAAAGGTCACATTCTGGTGAGCAACTTCAACAATGTCTCCAACCAGCAGGGTACCGGTACGACCATTGTGGATATCGCGCCCAACGGCGCGGTCAGCTTGTTTGCCTGGATCAATGCCGCTACTCTTCCCGGCCCGTGCCCCGGAGGTGTCGGCCTCACCACGGCTTTGGCGGTCCTGCGCTCCGGCTGGGTTATCGTGGGTAGTTTGCCAACCTCTGACGGTACGTCCGCCACCGCGCAAGCCGGTTGTCTGCTCGTATTGAATAGCTGGGGCACAGTCGTCGAAACCATCGCCGACAGTCTCATCAACGGTCCCTGGGATATGACTGCTTTGGACCAGGGTTCCACGGCAGACCTGTTCGTCAGCAACGTGCTGAACGGCACGGTGGCCGGCAACGGCAGCCTGGTGAACCAGGGCACAGTCGTTCGCATCGGCTTGAGTAACTTGGCAGCCGGCATGCCGGCCATCCCAACCCTTGATTCCATCACCACCATCGGTTCTGGCTTCCCCGAAAGAACGGACCCCGCCGCGCTGGTTATTGGTCCTACCGGACTCGCACTGAGTGCGAATGGGACGCTGTATGTCGCCGACAGCCTGGATAACCGGATTGCCTCGATTGCCAGTGCGGTTAGCCGTCCGATGAGCGCGGGCACCGGCGTGACCGTATCCACCAGTCCGTCTTTCAACGATCCCCTGGGTCTCGCCATCCGTCCATCCAATGGCGACATTCTTTCAGTAAACGGCAATAACGGGCTGCTGATCGAAACCACGCCTGGCGGCGCGCAGGTTGGCGAGGGGCTGCTGGATTCAAGCGGCATGCCACCCGGAAATGGTGCGCTCTTCGGGCTGGCCGTGGCTCACGAAGGGCTCTTCTATGTCGACGATGCCACCAACACCCTGAACCTGCTGACCATGATTCCGTAGTACCCCGCATCCGAGGTGGCGCTCGCACTCGTCCGCGCGAGTGCAGCGCCACCTACCCAAAAAATTGTAGACTGGTTGTTCGCCCATCCGGAGAACACTAACCTTTATGTATCATTCGAAAGCCTTCGCTTTTGGCATGGCCCTGGCCATCGCCTCCTCGGCCGCTCTGGCGGCCAAGAAGGGAGACCCCGATAAAGGGAAAGAAGTCTTCCAGCAGTGCACCCCCTGCCACAACGCCGATAGCACCGAAAAGAAAATGGGGCCGGGGCTAAAGGGTCTCTTCAGCAAGGACAAGCTGAACAACGGCAAGAAGCCCACGGAAGAGAACGTGCGCTCCCAGATCGACGAGGGCGGCAACGGTATGCCCGCTTACAAAGAAATGCTGGGCGACGACGAAAAGACCGATCTCATCGCGTACCTGAAGACCCTGTAAACCGGGCTCTCCGCAGCCCCAGAAATGCCTCACGTCGCCAGTTCCGTCGAGCACGTTCCGCACTCCCGCATCCGCGAGTTGGCCGAAATCGCCATGTCCATGCAGGGCGTGCTGCGGTTGTATTTTGGCGAATCCAACCTGCCCACGCCCGACTTCATCAAGCGCGCCGCCATCGACGCCCTGCACGACGGCTACACCTTCTACACCGAGAATGCCGGGCTGCCTTCGTTGCGCCGCGCCATCGCCCGGCAGTATGGCGAGTTGCACCAAGTCGAACTGGACCCGGCCTCGGAGATCGTCGTCACTGCTTCGGGCGTGCAAGCCTTGAACCTCGCGATTCGCGCCGTGCTCGATCCCGGCGACGAGGCCCTGGTGCTGACCCCCGCCTGGCCCAATGGCTCGTCGAGCGTCGCCTTGGCCAACGCGGTTGTGCGGCAAATCCCGCATCCCCTTTTGGGCGAACGCTACGCCATCGACTTCGACGCCCTGGAGGCGGCCGTCACGCCGCGGACCCGCCTGCTGCTGTATACTTCGCCATCCAATCCCCTGGGGTGGGTGGCCACTGACGAGGAACAGCAGCGCCTGCTCGGTTTCTCCCGCCGCCACGGCCTCTGGCTGCTGGCCGATGAAGTCTATGACCGGCTCTATTATGCAGGCGGCCCGCTGGGCGTGCCGGTGCCGTCCATCCTGCGTAAAGCCACCCGCGACGATGCGGTCATGGTGGTGCAGTCCTTCTCGAAGACCTACTGCATGACCGGCTGGCGCGTGGGCTGGCTGGTAGCTCGCCGCGACCTGGCGCAGAAGGCCACGCAGTTGAACGAGTTCATCGTGTCGCATGCGCCCAGCTTTGCGCAGAAAGCGGCCGAGGCGGCTTTGGCCCACGGCGAAACGGAGTTGGTGTGCATGTTGGAGCGCCTCAAGCAAAACCGCGACCTCTGCCTCGGCGCGCTCAGCGCCATGCCCGGCGTCACGGTGCCCACCCCCGACGGGGCCTTCTATCTCTTTCCCAAAATCGACGGCCTCACGGACTCGTTCGGCTTTTGCCGGAAGCTGCTCGAAGAGTGCAAGGTTGGCCTGGCCCCCGGCGTGGCATTCGGGGCGGGCGGCGAAGGCTCCGTCCGCATCTGCTACGCAGCCGGACGCGAGATCCTCGAGCCTGCCATGGACCGTCTGGCCCGGTTCCTACGTGGCGCACGCACTCTGCGTGCCGCGTCCCCACTCCTGGGGACGCCGGCTCATTCTTCTCTTCGTTAAATCCAAATCGCACCGCCCCCTCGTATACCCCCTTGAAGTCAACTTCACCGAGGAGGGAAGAATGCGACTCAACGCCTTCCGCGCAGCCGCGGCCGTCCTGTTAGTGGCATCCGGCGCCTTCGCCGCCAGCCATCGCAATGGTCCACTGCTGCTCGAAGATCAAACAGCCAACCTGAACGATTTCTACATCTTTCGCAGTTGGGAGACCGGACATACCAACAGCGTGGTGATGAGCATGAGCCTTCAGGGGTTCCAGAATCCGGATAACGGGCCCAGCTATTACAAGTTTTCGAATAGCGTCCTGTACAGGTTCAACGTCAATAACGCACGCGGTCTCGATGGTAATCCGGACATGCAGATCGATTTCGTCTTCGTCGACACCATCGCGCCCAACGCGCCTTTCATCTCGTATTTGGGCCAGATCACCAGCATCGACGACCCAGGTATCTACCTGCAGGAAAGCTACGTCGTCGTGATCCGCAACCTGACTGCCAACACGGCCAGCTTTTTCTATACCGACGTAAACGGCCATGCGCTCACGGTGGCCCCGCCCAACACCGGCCCCAACGGCACGCCCAACTATGAGCAGAACCTGGGCCAGCCTTCCATCTTCACGCTGTCGAACGGTATGCGCGTGTTCGCCGGCCCGCGCGACGACGCGTTCTATTTCGATAGCGGCGCCACTTTCGATTACCTCAATTTCCGCGCTCCGGCGCCGGTGCTGGCCGGTTCCGCCGACCAGGGCCAGGGGGCCGCTTATCCCAGCGCCGTGGACGGCTTTGCCGGATACAACATCAGTCTGATCGCAGTGGAAGTGCCCATCGGCATGGTCACCGCCGACGGCTCCATTCCGACCAGCACCACCGACACCAACGCGCATATCGCTGCCTGGGCCACCACCATGCGCCAGCAGGTAACGGTGCGCCAAAGCCCCAACGATCCGGTGCAGTTCGGCGACTATGTGCAGGTCGACCGCGTGGGCAACCCGCTCACCGTCGAGCTGCTGATTCCCCTGGGCATGAAGGATTATTGGAACCGCAGCCTTCCGGCCGACGACGCGCAGTTCTCCCCGCTGATTTCCAATCCGTTCTTCGTCACTGCCGTGCTCCAGGGTGTCTACAAGCTCAACGTGCCGCCGGCGCCGCGCAATGACCTGTTAGGCGTGTATGTGCCGGACATCACGCGCATCGACTTGAGCGTTGCGGGGATTCCCACCGCGCAGCAGAGCCGTCTGGGTCCGCTGGGCGGAGACCTCGCCGGATGGCCCAACGGCGGGCGACGGCCGGGTGACGACGTAGTCGATATCGGGCTGCGCGCCACCGCCGGCGTGCTCGTCTCGGGCTTCAACGTAGCTCCGAACAATGAGTTGGGCGACGGCGTGAACTCTAACGACGTGCCGCTGCTCGATCGCTTCCCGTTCCATGCGCCGCCGCATGCCGGTTACCTGCATTGCCAGGAAAACTGCACCAACGGCCGCGGAACTACCGGCCAGTAAGTGGGGCAGGCTCTCAGCCCGCCCCTTTAGCCTAGCGAGTAGACCAAAATGCGAATCATAATTTCTTTCATGCTTCTTGGCGGCCTTGCATCCGCCCAGGTGAACGAGCCCGACCGCCTGATGCAGGCATTCACCGATCGCGCGATGGCGGACAAAGTAGCCCGCATGGCCACCGACGAGCGCATTAAAATGTACCAGACCCTCGTCAACTACAAGCCTAGCGACTTCCACTATCAAAACCTGCTGGCCGGAGCCTTCATTCAGAAGATGCGCGAGACCATGGATCCCGGCTATCTGGACCGCGCTTCGAGGATCGTAGACGCCGTGCTCTCCGCCGATGGCGCCGACTATGAGGCGCTGCGGCTGCGCAGCCAGATCGAGCTCGAGCGCCACAACTTCACCAAGGTCGCGGAGTATTCGCGCGAATTGATCGCCAGTTCACCGGAGGATCCCTGGAATTGGGGCACGCTAGGCGATTCGCTGATGGAATTGGGCCAGTACGACAAGGCCGCCGAAGCCTACCAGCGTATGGTCAATATGCGGCCGGACCTGTCAAGCTACAATCGCGCATCGTATTACCGCTTCGTGGCCGGCGATGCTGCGGGCGCCATCGAGGTGATGAAACGGGCCATCGGCGCGGGCAGCCAGTCGATGGAAAACGTGGCTTGGTGTTATGTGGATTTGGGCAATATGTACTTCAAGACTGGGCAGGTGAGCGAAGCGGGGCGCGCTTACCTGTCCGCCCTGCGGGCCTTTCCAGGCTATTACCCGGCGCATGCGGGATTGGGGCGCGCATACGCCGCGCAGGGCAAAATACCGGAAGCTATCGAAAGCTATAAACGGGCGCAGGCCTCTGTGCCGCTGGTCGAATATGCGGGCGCCTTGCAGGATCTGTACGCGCTCTCTGGCCAGCCCGATGAAGCGCGCAAGCAGGCCGAAATGGTCGACATGATCGACCAGATGGAGCAGGCGAGCGGTCTCAACGTGAATCGGAATCTGGCCATGGCTTATGCGGATCGCGATCGCAAGGTGGATCGCGCCCTGGCGCTGGTCGAAGGAGAAATGCGCGGCCGGCGGGACATCTACACCTACGATGCGCTGGCGTGGACCCTATACAAGAACAAGAAATATGAGGAAGCCGGCAAGGCCAAGGACAAGGCTCTCGAACTGGGAACGCCCGAGCCGGCGTTCTACTATCACGCGGGAATGATCGAGCGCGAGCTTGGCCAGACCGGCCAGGCGCGCCAGCATTTGCAGAAGGCGCTGGCGCTGAATGCGCGTTTCGATCCGCGCCAGGCGCCCTTGGCCGAGGCGGCTTTGACGGCTTTGAAAAAGGAAATCGCGCAATGAAACGGATTGGCTTGTTTTTGTTTTGCGCCGGCGCGCTGGCGGCGGCCGACGATCGGGTGGGCCGCATGCTCGACGAAAAGCTCACCGTGGCCCAGCGCAACAACGCGTGCTTTGCACTGCGTGGCAGCCGTTCGCCCGAAGTCGTGGCCGCCTTGCGCGGCGCGATGTCGAGCGGCGTGGTGCGGGCCTGCGCGGCGCGCAACCTGCGGGAAGCCGGGGCGGTGGACGAACTCGCCGGCGCCCTCTCCGCGCCGGAGCCGGAAGTCCGCGCGGTGGCTGCGCGCGAACTCGGCGCCTTCGAACGGCCTGAGTTGATCGATGTGTTGGTGAAGGCGGCGCACGATCCGAATTTGCTCGTGGCCACCAATGCCGTGATGGGGCTCGGCCAATATCACGATCGCGCCGTGCTGCTCAAACTGCTGGACCTGGCCGCGGGCGGCGGAGCGGTGGGCGTGACAGCCCTCAGCCGCGCGGCGCAGTTCGATGAACCCGCCGCACTACCGGTGGCCCGCAAGCTGCTTTCGGGCATCGATCCGGCCGGCAAGTTGATCGCCCTGGTCATTGTGGCAGACTGCGGCGATTCGGGCGACCTGCCTCGCCTGCGCGAATTGGCCGCCAAAAGCGAAACGGTGGGCACCCGCGGCCGCGGCTTTGGATTGATGCCGGCGCTGGACGTCTCGCGCGCCGCAAAGAATGCTATCGAGAGTATACAAAAGCGCCATGCCGCCTAGTGGGCAGGCGCCCTGCCTGCGGCGGCCTCTAAAGCCGCCTTTTATTTAACGTGCAAACTACGCCCAACTGTGGTACATATAGGTTTGCGGCATTGGCGGGTATCCTGACCTGTCTTGCCGAGCGTTCGGCCTTTCCACAGATCCCCTCCGGTAACCCGACGTCAACAACGGTAGGCTGAACTCCAGAACCGCTGACGTGGTGATCGAGCGGTAATGCGCGACAACCGGGCGCTCCCTGGCTTACACCTTGGAGTTTTTGGTTGGAGATTTGTCCTCCCTGCGATCTTTGGAGTACCCAATTCCTCATGGACAGCGATCGAAAGTACAAACAACCGGGTTATATGGACTCGGACCGCTCGGATTTTAGAGACCGCCGTGGCGGCGACGATCGGCCCCGGACCCCCGGCCCGAAACCACCGCTTGACATCACCGGTCCGCGCCTGCCGCGGCTGGTCCAGGCAGTCACCGCCGCCCGCTGTTTCAACTGTTCCACGCAACTGCAGAGCGGCATCGATTGGAGCGGCAACTGTCCAAAATGCAACACTCCGCTGCATTGCTGCAAGCAGTGCACGCATTTCGAGCCATCCACCCGGTTTCAATGTATGAAGCCGATTCCCGTGCGCATCGCGCTGAAGGACAAAGCCAACGAATGCGCGCTATTTCAGCCGCGGGTCACCGTGGCGCGCGATGGTAGCGCCTCGGCGCCTCCGCCCAGCCCGATGGTGGATGCCCCCACTTCGCCCGACGCCGCCCGCAGTGCGTTCGACAAGCTATTCAAAAAGTAGCCGCCTTCAAGGCGTCTGCTCGGCATGCGCCGCGGTGGTCTTCAAGTGGCGGTGGTACCCCAAGTCTTCCCCAGTTAACAGCTTCGTCGCGTAGATGATCTGGCCCGTATGGCCGGAAAAGTGTTCCACTACATGGTAGATCGCCTCGAGCACTGTTACGTGGTAGCTTTGCACCACCAGGTTTTCGCAAAGGTGCTCCGGCGCGGCTGCTTCTATCACCGCCGCGGCCTCATCGACAATACCGCCCAGCAGCGCCGCGAGGCCCGGCCCTGCGAGCCCGCTCCGGGCGCTGAATTCCGCATCGCGCTGGCGAATATCCGGCCGCCTGCCCACCCCGGCCACGATCCACTGCCGTACGTTGCCGCTCAGGTGCAGCACCAGGTTGCCCACCGCGTTTTCACTGTCCGCGCCGCGCGCCCAAATCTGCTCTTCGGTCAGGCGGCCCAGGCAATCTTCGATGCGCCCGCTAAGCTGCCGGAGCTTGCGCGCGGAATAATCCAGAAACTGGCGATCGCAGGAATCCATACTCAGCCAGCATACACCTGAACATGCTAGATTAATCACAAATGACACGACCAATGACTATGGGTGTGATCGTCGGGAACCGTGGATTTTTTCCCGACCATCTCGCCAAAGAAGGGCGCGAGGAAATCGTCAAAGCGCTCACGGCCGCGGGCATCGAGCCGCTGGTGCTCAGCCCTGGTGAAAGCAAATTCGGCGCCGTGGAGACGCGCGTGGAGTCGCGCAAATGCGCCGACTTGTTTCGCGCCAACCGCGACCGCATCGACGGCGTCATCGTTACGTTGCCGAATTTCGGCGAGGAGCGCGCCATCGCCGATACGCTGCGCTTAGCCGATTTGAACGTGCCCGTGCTGGTGCAGGCTACGCCGGATTCCGCGTCGAAAATGTCCATCAAGTTCCGGCGCGACAGCTTCTGCGGCAAGATGTCCGCCTGCAATAACCTGACGCAGTACGGCATCCCTTATTCCATCACTACTCAGCATACCGAAGCGCTGGATTCGGATCTCTTTCGCCAGGACCTCGACTGGTTCGCGGGCGTCTGCCGTGTGGTGAAGGGCTTGCGCCGCGTGCGCATCGGCGCTCTGGGCGCCCGCCCCGCGGCCTTCAACACGGTGCGTTACAGCGAGAAAATTCTGGAGCACCATGGCATCTCCATCGAGACCGTGGACCTGACCGAGATCCTCGGCCGCATCCACAAAATGAAGGACGACGACCCGGCCGCGCAAGCGAAACTGGCCGCCATCAAGAGCTATGTTTCGACGGGCGGAATTCCGGACGAATCGTTGATCAAGATGGCCAAGCTCGGCGCCGTGGTCGATCACTGGATGAAAGAGACCGAAGTGGTCATGAGCGCCGTGCAATGCTGGACCGCCATCGAGGAGTACTTCGGCGTGGTTCCCTGCACCGTCATGAGCATGATGAGCAACGATCTGTTGCCCAGCGCCTGCGAAGTGGATATCTGCGGCGTGGTGGGTATGTACGCGCTGCAATTGGCGTCCGGCACGCCCAGCGCGCTGCTCGATTGGAACAATAACTATGGCGAAGATCCCGACAAGGCCGTCTGCTTCCATTGCAGCAACCTTCCTAAGCATTTCTTCGCCGACGTGCGCATGGACTTCCAGGAAATCATCGCCGGCACGGTGGGCAAGTTGAACACTTTCGGCACCTGCGTAGGCAGAGTAAAAGCCGGGCCGATGAGCTACTGCCGCGTGTCGACCAACGACCTCACAGGGAAGCTGCGCTCATACGTCGGGGAAGGCGAGTTCACGAACGATCCGCTCGATACCTTCGGCGGCGCCGGCGTGGTGCACATCCCGCGCCTGCAGGAACTGCTCCGCCATATCTGCCTGGGCGGCTGGGAACATCACGTGGCCGCGAATTTTTCCACGGTCGCCGGGATGGTGCATGAGGCCGGCGCGCGGTACCTCGGCTGGGACATGCACTGGCATAAATAGCGCACGCACGCATGCGTGCTGTGTTCACAATCTTGTGAACACCGGCTAGGCTAATGCCCGCGCCACCGCCGCCAAAATCTCCACGGACCCTAGCGTGTCGCTGTGGACGCAAATCGTCTGCACGCGCCCGCCGCCCGCGAAGCGCAACGCCTGCGCAGCCGCATCCGCCGGATCGGTAATCAGCGCATCGGCGAATTTGCGCGATCGCAGGCTGCCATCCGGCTCGTAGCGGCGGTCCGCGAAACCCTCGGCCGCTACGCGAAAACCCATCTCGCGCCAGACGTCCAGCATCAAGGACCCGGCCAGCCCCACCAGCACGGGGCCCCGGCCGCCGAACCGCGCGACGCCCTCGCCAATCGCCCGCGCCACCTCCGGATTCTTCGCCGCAACGTTATACAAAGCGCCGTGCGGCTTCACATGCGCCAGTTCGCCCGCGATGGCCGCCAGCGCGCCGATCTGCTGGCACACGGTCTGCGCGATCTGTTCCACCGATAGATCCATTTCCACGCGTCCGAAGTTGGCGCGATCCGGATAACCCGGGTGCGCACCCACCTTGACGCCATACCGCCGCGCCATCTCCACGGTCCGCCGCATGGTGGCTGCATCGCCCGCATGCCCGCCGCAAGCCACGTTGGCCGACGTGATGTGGGCCATCAATGCTTCCTCGAGCGCGGCGTCCGGCAGTTCGCCCATGTCGCAATTCAGATCGATAGTCATGAAAAAAACCAAGAATATAGCCGCCGATGAACGCAGATAAACGCCGATAAAACGAAACCCAAGAACTACCGCTCCAGTGCGGTACGCGGCAATCTCTTATCGGCGTTCATCGGCGGCCAACATGTCTTTTTACCAAGCGTAGCGCTGCGCCATATCCACGGTCCGCCGCATGGTGGCCGTATCCACCCGCATGGCCGCCGCAAGCCACGTTGGCCGACGTGATATGCGCCATCAACGCAATTCAAGTCGATGTGCATGCCTTGTGGGGCAGACCTCCAGGTCTGCGCGGGGCCTCCAGGCCCGCTCATCTACCAAGCGTCGCGATTACCGATCTTCACCCGATACAGCGGCTTGCCGCGCTCAGCAGGGTCCATCTCATAAGTCTGTTCCGTCTTCCCTGCATCGTAGCCTCGCCAGAGCCACGCCAGCGACTCGGGCAGATCCAGCGCGGCCTGCGCGCTATCGTGCGCCGCCTCGCCAAAGCGGAAGTGAAAATCGTAGCTCTGCATCTTCAGCGAATTCGCCAGCTCCACCGCCTGCAACGGCCAGCTTCCGAACTGATTCTCGATATCGTCCATCCCGTCGCTCTGCCAGATCCTTATGTTCTTCCGCGACTCCTTGCGGATCAGGAACGGATAGACGTTCGCCCCATCCAGATGCTCTTCCGGATGCCATTGCAGCGCCGTATAGCTCCCGATGGTGGAATGCACGCGGCTGAATTTCTCCGGGAAATGCCAAGCCACATTCAGTGCGCAAATCGCCCCGGAAGACTCGCCTGCGATACCGCGCGAATAACCGTCGGCGCGTAGCTTGTAAGTCTTCTCGACTTCGGGCAGCACCTCTTCCAGCAGATACCTTCCGAACCGGTCCGACACCGTATCGTATTGAATGCTGCGCATGCGCGGGCCAGTGCCCGGCGAGATCATCACGTGGATCATGGGCGGAATCAGCTTCTGCGCCACCAGGTTCTCCGTGACGGTGAATAGGCGCAATGCCGAGAAGTCGCCGTTCACCAGGCCTTGCCCGTCCTGCCAGACCATCAGCGGCGCCGGCCGCGCGGGGTCAACTCCGGGCGAGACGTACACCCAGTAATCTCCCGTCGAGCCGTCGTAGATCTTGCTCGCGATCGTATGCTTCCCGGAGAGCGTGCCCTTAGGCACGCCGGGTTTCGGATAGGAATCGGGATTGTATCCGGCCACATCGCGTCTGGGAAACAAGGTCTTGCCTTCGGCGCGGAACTCGTAGGAATGCGTCACGCCGGTACGCATCTTTACTTCGGTGTACCAGAGTTCCGAGTCCGGCACGCGCGTCATCGCCGCGTCCGGCTGCCCGTCGATCGATACCATCGGCTGTTTGGCCGTCTCCGCGACGAACAGGAAATCCTGCCCCCATACCAATGCCGTGCCTTGGTTTTTCAGGTTGGGAAAGTTTGTGGCGAGCAGTTCTTTGAGCGCGGGCGGATTCCCGCGCGCCGCTTCTACGATGGCTTCGAGCGGGTGCGTTTGCGCCCACAACCCGAAGCTCGGGCAAATCATCAGCAATAGGAGCAGCCTTCTCATCGCGCCGTCCGCACCACCCGAAACCCCACATTGTGCAGCCGGCTCACCGGAAACTCGAAGTTGCGCGCCGTCACGCGGCAGTACTTCGCCGGATCCAGCCAACTCCCTCCCCGAAAAACGCGATACGAACCTGAAGCAGGCCCGTGTGGATCGGCCGCCGGACTGTCCGCGTAGTAATTCTGGCCGTACCAATCCTGCACCCACTCCGCAACATTGCCCAGCGTGTCGTACAAACCCCGTGCGTTCGCCGGCTTTCCGCCAACCGGCTGCGTGCCGTCTCCGGAATTGTCTTTGTACCATGCGCGCTCAGCCAGGCCGGCGGCATCGTCTTTCGAAGCGTACTCCCACTCGGCCTCGGTCGGCAGCCGGTAGGCGTGGTCCGGGTCGCGCGCGTTGAGCCGCGCCAGAAACAACTGGATATCGTCCCACGAGACGCTCTCCACCGGCAGCGCCGCGCCTTTGAAATGGCTCGGATTGCTGCCCACCGTGGCGCCTCCCGGAGTGGTCCGTACTGCTCCGGCTTTGGCGTGCGGGTCGAGCATGGCCGTCTCCCATTGCGCCTGTGTGACCTCGAATTTTCCGATCTCGAAATCCTGGCTGATGCGCACGCGATGGACGGGCGCTTCATCCGCTTCGCCGCCCGCCGATCCCATGCCGAACTCGCCCGCGGCAACGCGCACCAATCCGCTTCCATCCAGCAAAGCCGTCAGTCCGTATGCGGCGGGTTCCTGCTGCGCCCAGAGCCGCGGCGAGGTCCAAAGGGCCGTCGCGACCGTAAGAAAACGCCGTCGCGGTAACCGGGACTCCAATACGGACGCCATTTCAGAGGTATTATAGAACAATAAGCCACTTGGAGCCGGAGGGTGTGTAACTGGGACTACGGACAACTGCGATCGCTCTAACGATAGCCGGCGCTTTGTCCGCCGGAAACGCTCCGCCAGCCGATTTCGACTCGGCCGTGAAACCGGTGCTGTCCCAGACCTGCGCCCTATGCCACAACGACAAGTTGTCGTCCGGGGGCCTCAACGTCAAGCTGCTGATGTCGCCGGACTCGGTCGCCACCTATCGAGACGGCTGGGAAACGATTCTCGAAAAGTTGCGTTCGGGCGAGATGCCGCCCAAAGGCATTCCGCGCCCGCCTGAAGCCCAGATGCAGGCCCTGATCCATTATGTGGAAGGTGAATTCGACAGGGCCGACCGCAATATCAAACCGGACCCGGGACACGTCACGGCGCGCCGCCTCAACCGCAGCGAATATTCGAACACCATTCGCGATCTGCTGGCCGTGGATTTCCGCGCCGAAAAAGATTTCCCGACCGACGACTCGGGCTACGGTTTCGACAACATTGCGGACGTCCTGACCATTTCTCCGGTACTGATGGAGAATTACGTGGACGCGGCCGAGATCGTCGCATCGCGCGCAATGGGCGCCGATCCGCTGCCGAAGAAGCCGCTTGAGGTGCAATACCATGCGAAGGACAAGACCATTCGGCGCCTGGACCTGAGCACCATCGAAGCTTCGCATCGCGTGGAATGGGATGGCGATTACATTATCCGGTTCGGGATGCCCGGCGCGCGCGCCGCCGACGCCAAGCCCGTAACGCTCGGATTCTGGATGGATGGCACGCTGCTGAAAACGATGCCGGTCGAAACCAAGCCATCCCAACTCGTGTACTTCGACCCCTACTCGGAAGCCGAGGTGCGCATGTACCTGCCCTCCGGCGATCATGTCTTCCGCGCGGGTTTCATCGACGACGACTTTGTCAAAACCCTGTCGGAGAAAGACGCCTACAGCAGCAAGAAGAACAAGTATCTGAATTCGATAGTCTTCGAGGGGCCGTTCCCGACGGATGTGGAGCGCGCCAGCCGCAAGAAGATTCTGATTTGCGATCCCAAGTCCGGGCAGGCGTGCGTCGAGAAGATCGTTTCAGCGCTGGCCCACCGCGCTTACCGGCGGCCCGCAACGCGTGTCGAAGTGGCGTCGCTGCTGAAGTTCGTGGCCCTGGCCCGGTCGCGCGGCGAGACCACCGAGCAGGGCATCCAACTGGCTATCGAAGCCATGCTGGTGACGCCGCAGTTCCTGTTCCGCATTGAACACGATCCCAACCCCACCGATGCGCTCGACGTGCACCGGATTTCGGACGTGGAGATGGCTTCGCGGCTCAGCTATTTCTTGTGGAGCTCGATGCCCGACGATGAGTTGCTGGGCTTGGCCGAAGCGGGCAAACTGCACGATCCGGCTGTGCTCGACGCGCAGGTCAAGCGGATGCTGGCGGACCGGCGCTCCGCGGCGCTCGCCGCCAATTTCGCCGGGCAATGGCTTGAGATCCGTAATCTCGACGTGGTGAAGCCCGACCCCGACAAGTTTCCCGAGTGGGGGCCGGAATTGCGCGACGCCATGAAGACCGAGACGCGCATGTTCTTCGAATATGTGCTGCGCGAAGACCGTCCGCTGTCCGATTTCATCGACGCGAAGTACACCTTCCTGAACGCGCGGCTGGCGAAGTTCTACGGCATCCCGGACGTAACCGGTCCCGATTTCCGCCGCGTGGAATTGACCACCGGTCAGCGCGGCGGCCTGCTCAGCCAGGCGAGCGTGTTGACGGTTTCGAGCTATCCCACGCGCACCTCCGTGGTGCTGCGCGGCAAGTATGTGCTGAACAACATTTTGGGATCCGAGATCCCGCCGCCGCCGCCCGACGTGCCGGCACTCGATGAAAGCGCCGTGGGCACCCTGATGTCGCTCCGCCAGCAGATGGAAAAGCACCGCGCCGATCCGATGTGCTCCTCGTGCCACAACAAGATGGACCCCCTGGGTTTCGGCCTGGAGAACTACAACGCCATCGGCAAATGGCGCACCATGGACGGCAAGTTCCCTGTGGATTCAAGCGGCACGCTGCCCAATGGAAAATCTTTCCAGACGCCGGACCAGATGCGCGCCCTGCTGATGGCGGGGCTGCCGCAATTCTCGCGGTGCCTGACGGAAAAGATGTTGACCTATGCGCTGGGCCGCGGCCTGCAGCCGTACGATCGGCAGACGGTGAATGCGATCGGCCGCGATATGGCGGCATCCGGCTATCATTTTCAGTCGCTCATTTTCGAGATTGTACACAGCACTCCATTTCAAATGGGCCGTGGGGCAGGCTCTCAGCCTGCGGCGGCCTCTCATGCCGCCCTCAACCCCGCCTTCAACAAGGAGCTAGCTCGACCATGATAACCAAGAAATCTCTCCCCAGACGCACATTCCTGCGCGGCATGGGCACCGCCGTCGCGCTTCCGTTCCTGGATGCGATGGTGCCCGCGCTGGCCTCCGCCACAACGACGAAGCCGCCGGTGCGCATGGCGTTCGTATACGTGCCTAACGGCATCATCATGAACGGCTGGAATCCGGAGTACGAAGGCACGCTGGGCGAATTGCCGCGCATCCTGAAGCCGCTCGAGCAGTACAGCCAGGACATCACGCTATTCGGAAACCTGACCCACAATACCGGGCGCGCTCTGCTCGACGGGGCCGGAGATCACGGCCGGTGCTGCGCCTCGTACCTGACCGGCGTGCAGCCGCGCAAAACGGTAATCGATATCAAGGCCGGCGTCTCTTTCGACCAGATCGTGGCCAACCAGGTGGGCAAGGCGACGCGCTTCCCTTCGCTCGAACTGGGGATGGAAGATGCTCGCCAGGCCGGCGATTGCGACTCGGGTTATTCCTGCGCTTATACCAACAATCTGGCGTGGAAGAGCGAGACCCAGCCGCTGCCGCCGGTGCTTGATCCCCGCGCCCTCTTCGAACGGCTGTTCGGCAATGGTCTGGCGCTGACGCCCGCCGCCCGCGCGCGCGAAAATCTGTATCGCCGCAGCATCCTCGATTTCGTCAGCGACGACACGCGCAAGCTGGAGACCGGCCTCGGCCCTACCGACCGCCGCAAGCTCGACGAATACCTGTCGTCGATCCGCGAGATCGAGCGCCAGATCGAAAAAGCAGAAAAGGACAACACCCAAATCGATCCGCACATGGAGAAGCCCTACGGCGTTCCCGCGGATTTCGCCGAGCACTTCAAGCTGATGTCCGATATGATGACGGTCGCTTTCCAATCGGACCTGACGCGCGTGATTACATTCCTGGTCACTCACGAAGGCACCTCGCGCCCCTATCGCGAGATCGACATCCCCGACGGCCACCACCCGTTGACGCATCACCGCAACCAACCCGACCTGATCGAGAAAGTGACCCAGATCAACTCCTATCACGTGCGGCAGTTCGCCGCCTGGATCGCGAAGTTGCGTACCATCCGCGAAGGCGATGGCTCGCTGCTCGACAATTGCATGATCGTCTACGGCGCGGGGCTCTCCGACGGAAACCGCCATCTGCACGAAGACCTGCCCACCCTGATCGCCGGGCGCGGCGGCAGCCACTTCAAATCCGGGCGCCGGATCGTCTACCGGAAAGAAACGCCCATGTGTAATCTCTATCTGGCGATGATGGACCGCATGGGCGTACACGTCGAGCATTTCGGCGATTCGACCGGACGCCTGGACGCGCTGGATCTCACCTGACATGCAGTTTCCGATACCGGCCAAGCCGCCCGTAGGCATCGTGTTCGACTCCGCGATGGGCCGTATCGACGATGTGCTGGCCCTGGCCATGCTGCACGGCTTCGACGGCAAAGATCAGGCGCGCATTGCGGCCGTTTGCGTCAGCCGCGCGGATCTGCAAGCTGCGCAATTCTGCGATGCCCTGGGACGCTTTTATGCCAGCGCCACCAGCGGTCCCGCGGCCATGTTCATGCGCTTCGCGCCGATCGGGTTGGCTGACGGCAAGCCCGCCGCCGCATCGGTCATGTTCAGCAAAGCGGCCTATGCGAACGCGGTCAAGAACATCAACGATACAGCCGACCCCGCCACCCTGATCCGCAACGAACTCATGGCCCAATACGACCAGAATGCGGCCGTGGTGCTGAGCGGCCCAGCCACCGATCTCGCAAAGTTGCTGGATATGCAAGGCGTCAAGGAATGGATTGCCCGCAAAGTCAGGCTGCTTTGCGTGGCGGACAACGGCCTTCAGGCGGATGCCGCCGCCGCTGAAAAGGTGTTTGCCGAATGGCCTACGCCGATCGTGACGGCGGGGCGCGAGATCGGCGAGGCGCTGCCGTTTCCCGGCGACAGCATCGAGAAGGATTTTGCGTATGAGAACGCCCATCCCGTGGCCGGTGCGTACCGCGCCTTCAAGCCGATGCCCTATGACGCGCCGTCCTGGGCCATGGCCGCGATGCTTTATGCCGTGCATCCCAACGACGGCTACTTCAAGCTCTCCGGCACCGGCCATCATCGGGAACTGATCGTCGATCCCGAGCAGAAGGATCGCATTATCAGGACCTACATCGAAATGGCCAGCGCCAAGCCGGTGCCGCGCAAGCCGCGGCATCCGGTCGACGAAAAGAAAGACGAGAAGAAAGACGAAAAGAAGGTAGAAGCCGGGAAGTAGCGGCACCGCCATCCACCAGCCGCACACCATTTGATATAGTGTCCCGCATGAGCCGAACACTGATCGCACGAGCCGCCGCGGGCGCACTGCTCCTCACGGGTTGCTGGATCGCATACACGCAAGACCAGGGCAAGCAGCCACCCGCGTTGACCCTCAACAAAGTCAAGGACGATCTTTACGAAATCGAAGGCGACGGCGGCAACGTCGCCGTGTACGTCACTGGCGAAGGCGTCATCCTGGTGGACGATAAGTTCGAGCAGGACTACGAAAACATCATGGCGAAGGTGAAGAGCGTCACCGATCAGCCAGTGAAGTACGTGGTGAGCACGCACCATCATTCCGATCACAGCGGTGGCAACGTCAAGTTCATCGCGACAGCCGAAATCATCTCGACGGTCAATGCGCGCGCCAACATCATCGAGCACAAGCAGCCCAACGCACCGGCTAACCTCACCCCGGCGCGGGTGGTCTTCACCGAGGAGTGTTCCGTGTTTCTGGGCGGCAAGGAAGTGCGCGCGCGCTACTTCGGCCGCGGCCACACCAACGGCGACGCCGTCGTCTACTTTCCCGCGCTGCGCACCATCCACACCGGCGACTTGATGGCCGGCTCCACTCCGCTCATCGACTACACCGGCGGCGGCAGCCTCAAGGCGTGGACCCAGACTCTCGACGGCGCGCTGCAACTCGATTTCGATACCGTGATCCCGGGGCACGGTCCCGTGACGACGAAAGCCGGCCTGCTGGCGTATCGGAACAACGTCGAAAAGTTGCGCAATCGCGCGGCCGGCCTGATCCACGAAGGCAAGAGCCAGGCCGAGGTCGGCCAGGTCATGGCGGCTGAATTCGGGTGGGGTCCGAAGAGTATGCAGGCGCAGTGGAGCCTGCCGGGGATCATGACGGAGCTGAAGTAAGAGGAAACGTCCCGCGCAGTCATTTCAGCTCCGGCACGCCGGCCGGCATTCCACTCAGGTGCGGCTGCAGCCCCGCCGCGCGATACGCTTCGATTAAAGCGCCCGCCGCGGGATTGTATTCCGGCGGACCCGTGTGGTTGCCATCCTCCAATTCCACCAGGTATCGATAGCGCTCCAACAATATACGGCTCCCGAAGACGCCGCCGGTCCAGGCCACGCGGGCGGATTCGCCGGCGGTCCAAAGCTGCCGGCGCACAGAAGAGGTAAGCACGGCTAGCTGCTGCGCGGCGTTGTGCAGGATGTCGCGCGCCACCGCGTCGCCCGCCATCGCGGCGTCATCCACCAGCGGGGCCAGCGTCGCCACGCGCGACCGCGGCCACTCCGGCGTGTAGAACCGGTGCAGGGCGGCGTTGGCATCCGCGCTGCCTGTGGCTTCGATCAATACGCGGAGCAGCGCCGTGGGCGGTCCCCAGCCTTCTTCGGCGCGCAGAGCGGCGCGCAGGGCCTGTCGTGCGATGTCGAATCCGCCGCCTTCGTCGCCGAAAATGTAACCCCACCCGCCGACCCGTGCCGTGCCTTCCACCGCATTGCGCCCAAAAGCAATGGAGCCGGTTCCGGCGATGGTGACAATGCCTGGCTCGCCGGCGGTGGCGCCCGCCAGCGCGATAACGGCGTCGTCGGTCACCACCAATGTGTCAGACGGAAGGATCTCGCGCAAAATGGCTTGCTTATCTTCCGGACCGCCGCTCATGCCGAAACAGGCAGCCGCGAATCGCATCGCGCGCGCATCCAGACCCGCTTGCGCACAGGCCGCGGCCACGCAGTCACTCACGGCGCGCACCAGTTTCCGGCGCCCGTCGTCGGCCGCGGCGTGATTGCACGGGCCGCCGCTGCCCGCGCCGAGCACCCGCCCGGCTGCATCGCCGATCAGCGCGGTAGTGCCGGATTGGCCGCCGTCCACGCCCAGGAAAAGTCTCATCGGTAGTCTCTTGAGACTATACCAATCCGCGCCCGCTGGAGCATACTAGGATGAAGGCTTACGCATGTTTGAACGGTACACCG
>Ga0302326_10009197_pt1 | contig 21664 bp, 22 predicted proteins | sample Palsa_T0_3_FD_202264 | JGI IMG/M metagenome (GOLD analysis project Ga0302326, IMG submission 202264) | Peat permafrost microbial communities from Stordalen Mire near Abisko, Sweden - Palsa_T0_3 | ecosystem: Environmental > Terrestrial > Soil > Palsa > Peat permafrost | place: Sweden: Abisko... | reverse complement strand
GAATCTTCCTTCAGGGCATCGTCAGCAAAAGCAAAAGCAAAAAACCCTACCAATAAAAAAACAGGAGAACACCCTTGATTTCCACAGCCGTCTCATAGAAGCCCTGGTGGCTGCTTCTCGAGCGGTTTGCCAGCCGTTTAGCCCCTACAGACCCCTTAGAAGCCGACGGGCATTAGAGTCTGCGTGAGCACTTGGCTTTGTATCAGGGCACGACTTTAGTCGGGCCGTTAATGCGCAAAAAAGACTGCGCTTTAGCCCCTGCTGCAGTCGAAATCCCAAAACTCTCGCGGTCCCGACCTTCGGCTAAACTAAACCCACTCCCCTTTACGCATAAGCGGCTCCGCAACACCCGTAGCCGTAATCCCGTCCAAATCAATCTCACCTGATCCGATCATCCAATCCACGTGAATGAGGCTCTCATTCGCCCCGCGAGCAGCAAGCTCCTCTGCCGTCAGCTGGTCGCCATTTTTCAAACAAGTGCTATAAGCCTGTCCCAGGGCAATGTGGCTGGCCGCGTTCTCATCGAACAACGTATTAAAAAACAGCAGCCCACTGCTGGCAATCGGTGAGGAGTGCGGTACCAGCGCTACTTCTCCCAGGCGGCGTGCCCCATCGTCGGTATCGATCATTCGCTGCAGCACTTCCTGGCCTCTGGATGCCTTAGCGTCGACCACACGCCCCTGCTCAAAGCGCACCGCGATCTTTTCAATCATTGTGCCTTGATAAGAGAGAGGCTTGGTGCTGGTGACCGTCCCTTCCACACGATCTTTGTGCGGCGTAGTAAACACCTCTTCCGTAGGCATGTTTGGAATGCAATACGCGCCCGTGCCCGCCTGCGTGCCTCCGCCCATCCACAGGTGATCGTCCGCCAGGCCCACGCGCAGATTGGTCCCGGGTCCCTGAAAATGCAGCGCGGAGTAGCGTTTCTGATTCAGCAGATCGGCGCGTCGATGAAGCCCCGCGTCATGTTTTTTCCAGCGAGCAATAGGATCGTCTACATCCACCCGGGACGCGGCGAAGATCGCATCCCACAGCCTGCTCATCGCCTGGTCGGGCGTCAATTCAGGAAACACCGTTGCCGCCCACGCCGGCGTAGCGCAGGCAACAATCGTCCAATTAATTTCGTGGCGGGTGATGAGCTCAATCGCCGGACGGTAGGCTTTGGAAACTGCGCGGTTGGCCCGGCCAACTTTTTCCGGATCTTCCTTGGACAGCAGCGACGGATCGCCGCCGGTAATCGCCAGCCGCGCCGCGCCGCTGCGAAATGCTTCTGCCATTCCCTCAAAAAGCCATCCCGCGGCCTTATCGAACCCTGCGTCCTCGGCATAGCGGTAGCGCAGCAGCGCCGACTGTTCATCGGTGAAAAGCGTAGTCACCAGCGAAGCGCCGGCCTTGTAGGCCTGCTCGGTAATCAGGCGCGCCAGCGGCAAAGCATCGAGCGTCGCCGTCATCACTAACTCCTGCCCCTGCGCCAGCCCCAGCCCGGCGTTGATCGCGACCTGCGCCAGGCGCTCAAGCTTCTGTTCAAAGGTCAGAGATATGTTCGCAAGCTCCGTGATGGTACCCATAAATTCCCTCTTCCCCATTATCAATCAACAAGTACACGCGGAACCCGGGGGCCGATCGCACACAATACCTCCCAGGGAACCGTTCCGCAAAGGTCAGCCAGATCCCAGGCATCGAGCGTTTCGCTGCCCTGGCTCCCCAGCAGCACCACTTCGTCCCCGATCGCAGCACCGGGAATCGCCGTAACATCCACCGTCGCTTGGTCCATCGAAATGCGGCCGGCAATGGGAGCTTCCTGACCTCGGATGAGAACATAGCCGCGATTCGAAAGCAGGCGATTGAATCCGTCGGCATAGCCCACCGGCAGCAACGCGAGGCGAGTATCGCCGGCTGCAACAAAGGTGTTGCCGTAGCCGGCGGTGTCCCCGGCACGCAGGCTGCGCACCGACGTCACCAGGGTCTTCCATGTCAGTACCGGAACAAAGCCTGGCTCGCCATCCCACGAGAGCCCGTCCTGGGTGATACGGTCAACATAACCATAGAGGGCGAGACCAGGGCGCAACATCAGCCGCGCTCCTGCCTGCGCTGCCATCCGGCTGAGAGCACGCCGGTCGGGTCCGGCGACCATGGTCGACGAATTGCCCGCATGCACCCACTGTGGGCGCAACCCATGCGCGGCAATCAATGCGAGCGCTGCTTGAAAACTTGCCAGCTGTGGGTTAGGGCGAATGGTAGAGATGGTCTCGGGGGAAGAAAAGTGGGCCATCACTCCTTCCAGGCGAAGGCATGATTCGGATGGAAAACGAGCTAACAACGACGTCAGCTCGCCCACGCCCACGCCCTGGCGCGACATCCCGGTATCAATCTCCAGATGCACCCCGATCGACCCGGGAGCCATGCCTCGGGCTACCCCCACCTGCTCCAGCAGGTCAAGATGCCACGGCTCCCAAACCACCGCAGTCAGTCCCCAGTCGACGACCGTCTCTGCATCCCCCTGGAATATCCCGGACATCAACAAGATGCGCGGTTGAGGGCAGATCGCGCGCACCGCACAGCCCTCGTCCGTCGAGGTGACCCCCAGCCACTTCGCCCCTGCCGCGGCCAGCAGCGGTGCGCATGCCAGCACATCATGGCCGTACGCGTCCGCCTTGACCACCGGCATCAAATCGGCCTCGGACCCGGCCAGGCCGCGCAGCTTTTCATAGTTGGCCAGCAGACGTTGGCTGCAGATTTCAGCCCATACGGGTCGGTTCGGCTGAGCCACTTAGTATTCTCCGGGCGCCTCACCAAAAGCCATGTTCTCAAAGCGCGTGCAGTCTCCACGATACGCCAGATGCACCGAGCCGGTGGGACCATTGCGCTGCTTGGCGATGATGATCTCCGCCTTGTTCTTGGAATCGGGATCTTCTTCCCCGTTCTCGTCCTTGTTGTAGTAACTATCGCGATGGATAAAGGCAACCACATCGGCATCCTGCTCGATCGAGCCCGATTCGCGCAGATCGGAAAGCATCGGCTTCTTGTCCCCGCCGCGTTGCTCCGAAGCGCGGCTCAGCTGCGAAAGCGCCACCACCGGGACCCGCAGTTCCTTAGCCAGTGCCTTGAGCCCGCGGGAGATGGCCGACACCTCCTGGGTGCGGTTCTCATAGCGGCGCGCGCCCACGCCGAAAGAAGAAGCACTCATCAGCTGCAAATAATCAATCACGATCAGATCCAGGCCCCCCTGCTGGCGTTGCAACCGCCGCGCCTTCGCCCGCATTTCAGAGAGTGCGATGGCCGGGGTGTCGTCGATGAATATTTTGGATTCCGCCAACCGCTCCAGCGCCTCCATCAACTTTCCCCGATCGGCTTTTGGAATAAAGCCTGTCTGAATCTTCTGCATGGAAACCAGAGCCTGCGAAGCCAGCATGCGCCGCAGCAGCGACTCCTTCGACATTTCGAGGGAGAACACGGCCACGATCTTGCCATCTCTCACCGCTGCATTTTCGGCAATGTTGATCGCCCACGCGGTCTTGCCCATGCTCGGACGGGCGGCGATGATGATCAGGTCAGAAGCCTGCAAGCCGCTCGTCATTTTGTCGAACTGGGTGTAATGCGTGGCCAGCCCGGTCACTTCTTTCTGTTGTGCGTACAAATTGTCGATGGTCCCGAAAGAATCGCGAACGATTTCTGGAATGCCTGCAAACCCACGGGTAATGCCGCGTTCCGAAACTTCGAGCAGACCCGACTCGGCGGCATCGAGCACCACCAGCGCTTCGTCGCTCTGGTCTGCCGCGCGGGTGATGGCCGTATTGCAGATGCCGATCAGCTGCCGGGCGAGGGATTTGTCCTTGACGATGCGGACATACTCTTCAATACTCGGCCGCCGCGGCAGTCCCTCGGTTAAGGACGCAAGGTAGGCCACGCCGCCCACCGCTTCCACTTCCTTGCGCCGGGCCAGCTCTTCCGCCAGGGTGACGATGTCGATTGCCCGGTGGGCGTCGATCAACTCCGCCATCCGGCTGTAGATGCGGCGATGCGAATCGAGCGAGAAGTCTTCGGAGCGAAGCTTTTCCGCCGCCTCGTTATAGGAATGGTTGTCGAGTAGGATCGCGCCCAGGATCGAACGCTCCGCTTCTACGCTGGCGGGCAGACCGCGCTCCAACGACACATCAGAAAGGCTGGCCATAGGGGGAAACTCCAAGCCTCAGTTTAGGGCACGATCCTGCTGTGGAAGGCTTACCATCCAGGTGCAAATCTAGACACCATTTATCATGAGGAAAGGATGCGTTCTCTATTGATCACCCTCTTTCTTTTGCTGCCCGGAGTAATCTCCTCCGCACAGCAAACTGCCAAAACCGGTGCAGTGCCGCCCGAATTCCGCGAGATGCAGCAGGTCGAAAACCGCTGGGACGATGCCATCACCAAACGCGATCAGTATGCATTGGAGCTGGTTTTGGCTCCCCAATTTATCGGTATTTCCGCCGGCGGCGATGTAGTGACGCGCAACCAGCAAATCGCCCACCTCTTCGTCAAGAATGAAGGACCCCAGTCTCTCGAGCAGAAAGTAGTGAGCGTCCGTTTCGTGGGGGATGTAGCCATTGTGAACGGCACCTATGTCATGACCTGGAAGGGCGAGAAGGGCCCGGTCGAGGAGAAGGGCATCTTCTCCCACGTCTTCGAGCACGTGCGCAGTACCTGGCTTTGCCTCAATTCGCAGCGGACCGTAGTCGCAGAGGAAACCAAGGGAGCGGGCACGGAGAAGCCCAAAGCAAAGCGCAGCAATGCCGAGTTGCCCATGCACGTTCCCTTCGTCTACAAGGGACCAGACAGCACCCAGCCCCCGCAATAATCAGGTGGGAACTCAGACGACTCTCCCCCCGAAACGCACACATCCCAATCGCAACTCCCCAGGTAAGCCACTACTTTCTCCTTGTCATCCCGACCGAAGTGGAGGGATCTGCAGTTCTCTCCCCGCAACCGATCTCAAGAGGAGCACCGCCCTACCCTTTGTGGCGCAGCGGGTCCCACAGCTCCACACGGGTGCCCCACGTTCCCCCCAGCGTACGTGGGACGAAAACGATGGGCGACCCGGATTTCCTACTTCACCGAACTCGCCAGGACCGCGGATGCGGTTTCCCTTAAAGGAAACCGCATGATCTCAATCAACGCCACTAATCTCGACAGGAAATCCGGGGGAAGCCCACCACAGCTTTTTGTTCCGGACTCTTCCCTTTGTCATATCGAGGAGAAGACTTGCCGGTAGCGTTTCTTAGCTTATCCCCGCCACCAATCGACGGGTGCCCCATCCTTCGCGTTCTTTGCGAAGGGTGGGATAGTCAAAACTCACCCTTCCAACTTCCACAACAGCAGACATAACGGAAAGGGGATTTGTCCATTAGGACCGCAGTGGAGGGATCTGCGGTTTAGCGCCCCCTCCTGGAAATGTGTTGACTTTGCGATATAGTTCTTCTGCCATGCGCACCAAGACATTTTTGTTCTTAACCCTACTGACCTTTTCCTCCCTCTCCACCTGGGCTGCGGAAAAAATGACTGCCCCGCAATTAATCGCCCTGGCCCAATCGCACAGCCCTCTCCTGCAGGATGCAATCACCTCCACATTCACCGCCCAGGAATTAAAGGAGGGCACCGCGTGGGCGGGCAAGGGCCACGACTTCTTCTTCGCCCTCGCCTCCGCCACGCCTCCGGACCTTTTCATCGACGGCGTCCCCGGTCCGAAGATGCAGCCCCTGGGTGACCAATGGTATGCAACCGCGAAGATCGAAGAGCTGGGCACTCTGCATTCCTTCTCTTACCGGATCGCGGGAGCAACATTCGGCGGACGTCTGGATCTCCCCGCATTCGGTCCCGACTCGTATCTCGAAGCGAATGTCCCCTCAGGCAAGCTCTCGGAAAAGTTAATCCACACCAGCAAGATCTATGACGGCATGAAGAGTGAGTACTGGGTATATGTGCCCGCTGCATACGACCCCAAAATTCCTGCCGCGCTGATGGTGTTTCAAGACGGCGGAGGTTATATCCATCGCGATGGCAATAATCCCGCGCTGAACGTCATCGACAATCTGATCGCCCAGAAAAAAATCCCGGTCATGATCTGCGTCTTCATCAGCCCGGGCGACGTGACGGATGCGCCGGGAACACCAACCTACCGCTTTGTGCAGGCATTTGCCGATCAGTGGCGCCGGACGCTCAAGGACTCCATGCGCAGCACCGAATACGACACTGTGAGTGATCGCTATGACCGCTTTCTGCGCGACGAGCTTCTGCCCCAGGTCACGGCCCAGTACAACATCCGCAAAGACGCTTACAGCCATGCCATCACCGGCCTATCATCAGGCGGCATCTGCTCCTTCAACGCAGCCTGGCAGATGCCCGATCAATTCAGCCGCGTGATCAGCTGGATAGGCAGCTTCACCAGCATCCAGTGGAAGGAAGATCCGGCCATCCCGGATGGCGGCCAGGATTACCCGGAAAAGATTTTGCGCGAGCCGGCGCGCAACCTCCGTGTATGGCTGCAGGACGGCTCCAACGATCAGGAGAACGATCGCTACGGAAGTTGGCCGCTCGCCAATATCCGCATGGCCAATGCACTCCGGCTGAAGAACTACGATTTTCATTTCAGCTTCGGCCAAGGCACCCACAATCCCGGCCACGGCGCTGCTGAATTTCCCGCGGAGATGACCTGGTTATGGCGTGACTACGATCCAGCAAAGACCAGCCAGACCTATGAAATGGAAGCCTCGGAAAAGACCAAGCCGCTGTTTCGCGTAACCATCACCAGTCGCGAGGCGCATTAGCAGCAAAAATTGGGGGAAATGAAGTACTGCTGCACCAAACAGTTTTCATGACACCAGCGCGAATGCGATAAATCCCCTTGTACTCCCATTTGCGCTCGTCTAGGATGAGTGGGCTAAAGGTGAGCGAAGCGTAGTGGAGGGACCTGCGGTTTTTCCCCCGGTACTCGCGCACCCTCTTTAGCCCTGGGAAATTCAACCTAAGATCTCAACTGGAGTGCACATGAAGACACTGGTTCGTTCGCTGCTGGCCGCAACCGCGCTAGCTGTAACCGCAATGATCGCTTCGCAAACAGGTGTGGCTCAGGTACCCGCCGGCGCTCCCGCCGGCACTACCGGGCTTTGTAATGACGGTTCCTATTGGACCGGCGCAAGCAAGAGTGGTGCCTGTCGAGGCCACAAAGGCGTGAAGACCTGGTACGCAGCCAGCGCTGCTGCTCCCACCCCTGCCGCAACTCCCACCGCTCCCACTCCAGCGGCGGCTCCAGCGGCCGCTCCCGCCGCGGCGCCCGCTCCCAAAACCAAAGCCTCGACCGCAACCGGCACAGCGAAAACACCCGCTCCCGGCGGCGCACCGGGCATGGTCTGGGTGAATACCTCCACCAAGGTCTATCACTGCTACGGAACGAAGTATTACGGGACCACCAAGGCCGGCGCTTATATGTCGGAAGCAGATGCAAAAGCCAAGGGCGCTCATCCCGACGCGGGTAAGCCCTGCAGCTAGACGTTCCTCAGCAATGCCCGGGGCAGCGGTCCCTCACCCGGATCGCTGCCCCGAAGTCATTTATCGCCGCATGGTAAGAAAGTCTGCGCGGCAGCCCCGGTCCACCCAAATTCCACGGTTATCGAAGCCCCACGTCTGGCCCTGTATGCAGGGTGAGCCACTGCGCTGGTTAGAGAGTTGTACCCCGCGGCTGGTATTTGCCGGGCAGTACACGCGCTTGCCATTGTTAGAGGAGCAACTGATGGTTATCCCGGAAGGCCTGCCCGGCGCTCCAGGGCCGCCGGGTCTCCAGCCACTGCCCAAATAGAAATCCGCCCGGCAACCACGATCCACCCAAATACCTTGCCGGCTGTAGCCCCAGGTCTGCCCCTGAATGCACGCTGAACCGCTGCGCTGGTTGATCATCTGTACCCCGCGGCTGGTATCCACCCGGCACAGATGCCGCTTTCCGTCATCCGAAGCACAAGTAACATTTCGTCCGTTCTGCTGCGTAATCCCGCTTTGCGCCCCTGCTCTCGACGTTCCCCAGGTCAGGCCCTGGATGCCCAGCAGCAAAACAAGCCAGATAAGTTTCTTCATCGCCATCTCTCCTTGAAAGGCTTGCAAGTTCAGTAGCCCGTCCACGGTGAAAATTAGTTCCAGCGATGATATAGCGCACAGATTCTGGCCGTGCAAATGAAATAGCAATCAGCAGAAGTCGTTGGATGAAGTCGTGATTCCATCGGCTATTTTGAGGTGGAAGCGTCGTGCCCTGATATAAAACCAAACCGAACCGTGCCAGCCCCGGACTTTAAGTCCGGGGCTGGCACCATCTTGCCCTGATACAAAACAGAGTTTTCCGCAGCCCGTGTTTCCCGATAGCGGGATGAGATTTTGAGACTGGGAACATTGGTCCGAGGACTGAAGAATTCCGCTTCTGCGCCGATATCACCGCCAGCCGCTCTAAGGATTCGCCGGAACTCGTGCCAGGGCCGGCGAAGTGAGGCGCGATGAGTCCTCTTTTCGTTCTGGGAATTATTTTGAGCCTGGCGTTCTGCGGGTTGTCGTTGGACATCGGGTTGCTCGAGCTGCAGCAGAGACAAATGCAGACAGCGGCGGATGCCGCCGCGATCGCCGAAGAGATGCAGTTTGAGCGCGGAATCTCGGCCAGCGGCATCGATGCAGGCCAGGCAGCCGCCACCCAGCACGGCTTTACAGACGGGGTCAGCAACACCAGCGTGACCTACATATCGAATCCTGGCGCGTCGAACGCGACATTTACCGCCGCTACCATCGGTGACTACGCCGGGCACTACGATGCAGTACAGCTGCTGATCACGCGCCAGGTGCCCACAATTTTTATGGGGGTCGTTGGTGTCAGTTCCATGCAGATAGAGGCAATGGCGACCGCCTCGCTCCCGCCGTGCGTATATTTCCTCGGTTTGAAAAACCTGCAGACACCTACCGTTCTTCTCTCCACCCAGTATGGCAACCCCGTTGCCTACAGCGGTTGCTCTACCTATATCGGTGGCGACCTTACCGTACCGGCCGGCGGCTGGTGGCAGGGCTGGCAAACCTACCTTACGGGAGCACCCGGGGGATCCAGCCTGCTGGGGGTCATCAAGCGAGGGACCACCTTTAACGCCACGGTGCGCACCGATCCGCTGGCCTCCCTGGCCCAGCCGACTGCGGGAGCGTGCGCCGCAACAAACTATTCCCACGGCAGCCTGGCGTCCCAGACAACGATTACCCTCGATCCAGGGACGTACTGCGGCACGTTCTCTGGCGGCGTGGTAACCCCCGGAATGACTCTCCTCAATGTGAACGTCACCTTCAATCCGGGCCTTTATGTCATCAGTGGAGGAATCAACTGGCAACGGACAAACACTACCGGAAACGGCGTGACCTTCTTCTTTACGAAAGTGGCTGGAACAACAAAGTATGGAACGGTGGTGATGACCACGCTCAGCCAAATCAATTTGGATGCCGCAAGTGGCACCACCTTCGGCGTGGCAAATGCGAACGGCGCGCTGGCGGGAATTTTATTCTTCTGCGATCGCAACTGGGTCAATACGAACGCGCAGGATTTTCAGTACAACAGCAGCACCGGCTATAACAGCGGCGTCTGGTATATGCCGTCTACCGGGATAGCGGTCTACAATGGCTGGGCGGACTGCAATTGGAATTCAACCGTCAACCCGGCGTCGCCTATCCCGTCGAACGCCTGCGGCCTCATCGCAGACAATCTGTGGGACAGCGCTTTCCAGCTTTCCACGCTGGGTTTCAACTTTACGTTCTACCCCGGCGGCAGTACATTTCGTCAAAATTCGGTGCTGGTGCAATGAAGATACCTGGCCCTGCAAGTGGCAGCGTGATGGTTGAGTTGGCGGTGTGGATATCAGTGTTTGTGTTGATCTTTGTGGGTATCGTGAACTATGCGTTCCTGATCGAGGCGGGAATTCAGGTGCAGGAGGCGGCAGCTGCCGGAGCCGAGTATGGCACCATTCCGGGCCATAACAGCGATTTCGCCGGCATGGTCGCCGCAGCGAAAGCATCCGTTTCCGCTCAGGTCTTGAGCACGATGGCGACGCCGGTCGCCGTAAACGTATACAGCTGCTCTCCTGGGGGGGCAGTGGTTGCCCGGAGTGCGGCCTGTTATGACGGCGGAACGCCGCTGATGTTTGTCCAGGTGACCACGAGCGTGACGGAATCGCAAGTGATGCAATATGTCGGGATGCCATCGACCCTGACCATGACTGGGTTCGCGTCCTTTGAGGTGCCATGGGCTTGACGCGCAGGCGTGCTCCCATGGGGAACGAATGCGGTCAGGCTCTGATCGAGATGGCGGTAGCTTTGCCCACATTCTTCCTGCTGTTGTTCGGGATTTTCGCATTTTCGTTTGCGCTCTTTGGTTGGTGCGATATCACATCCGATACCCGGGGGGCAGTGCGCTATGCAAGCATCCACAGCAATACTGCCTTGGTCCCCGCGACCCCGACGACGGTGGCTGATGCGGTGGCGCAGGTGCTGTTCGCCAACGGGTCTACTACGACCGTTACTTATCCGAACACCAATCCCACTTCGACCGCCGTCGGTGGAAGCTCACCGTTGAACACCATCGGCGGAACTGTCATTGTGTCGGTGACAGCGACGTACAACGTGACCATGCCATTTTCCAACTACACCTCGTTTACCGTGGCAAGTTCGGCGCAGCGCACGATCTCGCGTTAGGCAACCAAGCGCAGGGCGGGCAGATGAGGCGGGGAAACGATGACCCTAGAGAGAGCACCTGCACGCTGGCTGCGATGGGCGCTGCCATCGTTCTACGATCTGTTTTTCCTTGTCCTTATCAGCATCCTTGCATTCAGCCCCATGAGTGCCGGTTTGCTGCGCGACGGCGATACTGGTTGGCACATACGGAGCGGCGAGCAGATCCTGTTAACCCATGCGATCCCGCGCACCGACCCCTTTTCATACACCAGGCATGGAGAGCCCTGGTACGCATGGGAATGGATGTACGACGTTGTCATTGCGGCCATCCACCACGTCTCGGGTTTGAACGGTGTTGTACTCTTTACCGCCGCAGTCATCAGCATCACCTTCGCACTTTTGTTTCGATTTATTCTGCGCAGGAGCGGAAACCTGCCGGTAGCCGTTTTTCTCACGCTGTTGGCGGCAGCGGCTGCCCAGGTTCACATGCTCGCCAGGCCACACGTGCTGAGCTGGCTGTTAACCGTGCTCTGGGTCGAGAATCTGTGCCGCTTTGAAGATGGCGAGCGCTCGGCGTTGTTCTGGCTTCCGCCGCTGATGGCGCTGTGGGCCAATGTTCACGCGGGATTCGTTATGGGGCTGGCGCTTCTTGGAGTCTTTGCTATCGGAAGCATTTGGAATTCCCTCACCTCTGCGGGGAACGGAGATTACCAGAAGACAGCCCACCTGGCCGTCGTCTTTGCCGTCTGCCTCTTGACCACGCTGCTTACACCTTACGGCTACCGGCTGCATATTCATGTTTATCAATACTTATCCAATAGCTTTTTGATGAACAACATTGACGAATTCATGTCGCCGAATTTCCATGATTCTGTTTACAAATATTTTGAGCTGTTCATCCCGCTGGCAATGGCGGCAGCCGCATTTGGACGCAGCCGGCTCACCCCAACCGGCTTTCTGCTGCTGTTGTTCTCCCTTTACGCGGGGCTATATGCGGTCCGCAACATACCTATGTCAGCAATCATTATGAGCCTGGTGTTAGGGCCGCCGATAACACTCGTCATATCTCCCGGATCCGATGTCTCATCCCGCACTCGATGGCTACGTTGCCTGCTCGACACCGTGCACGGTGTTTCGGAGCGCCTGACCCGGCTGGAAAGCCAGTTCCGTGGGCATGTGCTGGCGGTAGTGGTGATGGCGGCATCCGTAGGACTGGCCTTAAATGGTGGGCGGGTGTTTTCAAAGCAGCTGCTCGCTGCCCATTTTGAGGAGCGGGCGTTTCCCGTGAAAGCAGCCCAATTCATAGCGCAAAGAGGCATCCGGGACCATCTTTTCAGCTCCGATACCTGGAGCGCATACCTGATTTACCGTCTCTATCCAGCCACAGAAGTCTACTTCGACGACCGCCACGATTTCTATGGAGAAGCTTTCGTCAAGGAGTACGGTAAGGCCATTTTAGGATCCCGGCAATGGCGAGAACCGCTTGACCGCTATCAAGTGAAGTGGGTGCTCATGCCTGTGGATTCACCCTTGTCCAGTCTGCTGAGAGAGAGCCAGGACTGGCGTGCTGACTACGATGACGGAATGGCCATACTCTTCTCCCGGGCTGGCGCGTGCCGGCAGAGTGGCGGGGCCTCGCCATGCCGGTGAACCCAAATGCGCTGCAGGTGACCAACCTCTGAGCCCGTAAGGGCATTACACCTTACTTACTATCGGCCCGCGTAGGGAAGAGGATTATGGCTGATTCACCTATGCTCTGTTCCCTAACATAGGCATGACCTATGTAATTATCTCTCTTGAGGCGCAATCGCTAGATGTATTGACATGGCACCTGCAACAATTGACTATCCAAATCAGATGGCGAGCATCTGGCTATCTGGAAATGTAACAGGAGAAGGACAATGACCAAGCTAAGTAAGATTCTATGTACTTTTATCGCGGACGAGTCGGGCCAGGATCTTATCGAGTATGCGCTCGTCGCTGCGTTGATCGCTTTGGGGGCCACGACCGCAATGAGCTCTCTCGCTACCAGCATCAGCGGCGCCTTCAGCACCGTCGGAAGCAGGCTAACCGGTTCTGTATAGCTCAGCCCAACCCTTGGGGGGCCGCGTCCAACGCCGCTTTGCTTGATCCACTCCCTATCGCGGACCCATTATGCACAAGAAGCCGCGCAAGCGACCGGAAGAACGATCTAACGCCGTTCTTCTTAGCCTCTTGCGTGATGAGTCCGGTCAGGACCTGGTCGAATATGCATTGCTCGCAGCTCTGATCGGTTTGGGAGCCACAGCGACGATGAAGACGCTCGCCACCACCCTGTCGAATGCGCTCAGCACCATTGGTTCCCGGCTCAGCAGCGCGGTCTAACGCCAACGGCTGAGCTCGGATTTGGATTCAGCCGGCATAGCAGTGGCGCACAACGAAGCTCGATTGCCGAGCTGAAAGTGCTGCGGGGGAAAACTGAATCTCGAATTTGTATATGCGGCTTGCTCATTTCTCTGCGCCAGCGCCGGCGCGGTGTATGACGTAGCCACTCGCCGGATACCAAACGCCTTTACGCTGCCCGCACTGGTGTTCGGGCTGCTGCTGCATTTCGCCATGGGTGGATGGCGGCAGTTAGCAACGTCTGCTGTTGCCGGCCTGTGTTGTGGCCTGATCTTTCTCCTGTTTCACATCGCGGGTGGGATGGGCGGGGGAGACGTGAAGCTCATCACTGCGGTGGGCTGCTGTGCGGGGCTGTCACACATTGGCCCCCTTTTGATATTGACATCGCTCGCGGGTGGGGTAATGGCGCTCGGTCTTGCGCTTTATCGCCGCCGGCTCAAGGAGACACTAGGAAACATGTGCGCGCTGGTGGTCCATCACGGCACCGTGGGTCTGACGCCCCATCCGGAGTTCAACATCGGCAATGAGCAAACACTGCGCTTGCCGTACGCATTGGCGATCGCAGCGGGGAGCGCTCTTAGCCTTGGGCTGTTGCTGGTGCAGAGGTGAAGCATGAAGGCTAAGCGCCTGCTGAGCGCGTTGCTGATCGCGCTGGCCGTCTCGGGCCTATTTACATTCTGGCTGAGCCGGCGGGTCAACCCAGTGGTTCATGCGAAAGCGCCGCAGAAGCAAATGTACGTCGCCTCGGGCAAAGCGATCGACGCGGGCGAATTGCTGAAACCGGGGAGCCTGCAAATGGTGGAATGGCCGGCATCGTCGCCCCTTACCGGAGCGTTCACCAGGATCGACGACTTAGCGGGAAGGGTGGTGCTGTATCCGTTACCTAAGGGCGAACCTATTTTGGAACGGCAACTGGCGGCTGCGGGCGCCGGGGCGGGGCTGACGGCAAAAATTCCTTCGGGGATGCGGGCGATTTCCGTTCGTTCCGATGACGTTGTGGGGGTAGCGGGCTTCCTGCTGCCCGGCACCCATGTCGACGTGCTGATGACCTATCATTCGACGGCTTCCCCGGAGCCCCAGACGCTGACGGTATTGCAGGATGTGGTGGTGCTGGCCGCGGGACAGCAAACCCATCCCGAACCCGATGGCAAGCCGATCAGCGTGAACGTGGTCACGCTGCTGCTCAAGCCCGAGGACGCGGAAAAGGTAGTGTTGGCAACCAATTTGGGAGTGATCTATTTCGTGCTGCGCAACGGGGCGGACGGGGAGCAGGCACTCAGTCCTCCGGTGGGGCTTGATCAGCTCGCCGGGGCGGCAGCTTTACCGCCCGAGCAGGGAGCGGTAACGCCAAGCGGTAAACCACTGCACCCCAAACGATATGAAGTGGAAACCATTTTGGGCGATAAACAAGTTGTAAAAGGCTTTAACTGATGCGGGAACGCTGGTACGGATGAATTGGTGTTTGCGAGCCACATATCGTGCGCTGATCGGGGGTGTGCTTTGCGGCATCAGCCAGGCGCAAACCACGCCCACGATGACGGAACGAACGGCGCCTGCGAACGCTTCTGTGAACGCTATGCATGTAGCAACCTTGCCTGACGCAACGTCGCCGCTCACCAGCTCGACAGAATCGGCGAGCCAGCCGCTGCACGTGGTGGTGGGGCGGTCGATCTTCATCCGCACCCTTACGCGCTTGAAGCGGGTGTATGTGAGCAATCCTCTGACCCTCGATTCCTTCACCTCGAGCCCGCGGCAGATCGTCGTCACGGCGAAAGCACCCGGGGTGAGCAGCCTGATCCTGTGGGATCAAGCCGGTAACTCGACCACCTACCTGGTGTTCTCCGACCTCGACGTGGCCAATCTGCAGCGAGAGATTCAGCAGGCGCTGCCGGGTGACATCATCACGGTAGCGGCGGAGCAGGATCGCGTTTCTCTCTCCGGCACAGCATTGAGTGATGTTTCCTCCGAGGCCGCGGTCAAGCTGGCGGCTTTGTATAGCAAGAACGTTGTCAACTCGGTGCGGGTAAGAGAGCCGCACACCCGGCAGGTGAAGCTGAAGGTCCAGATCGTCGAGATTGACCGCTCGAAGCTGGAACAGTTTGGCATTAATCTGTTCAGCGAGGGTAAGAACTTATCCAACAGCACTACGGGGCAGTTTCCCTCGACGCCAACTTATACCCCGCCAAGCGGTGGGAATCCGGCAACTCTTACTACCAGTAACCCTTTGAATTTACTGTTCTACAATTTTGGGTTGAATATCGGGTTGACACTGCAGGACCTGCAGGACAAACAGATTGCGCAAATCCTTGCCGAGCCGACGATTACTACGCTGAGCGGACAAAAGGCTTCCTTTCTTGCCGGGGGCGAGTTTCCCTTCCCGGTGGTGCAGGGTTCATCGGGCGGACTTACGTCGATTACGATTCAGTTCCGCCCTTACGGAGTGAAGCTGGATTTCACGCCGATCGTTCATGACGACGGGAGCATTCTGTTGAAAGTGGCCCCGGAGGTGAGCGCGCTTGATTACGCCAATGCGGTCACCATCTCCGGGTACACCATTCCCGCCATCTCTACCCGCCGTGCCGATACTCAGGTGGAGCTGCGCGATGGACAGAGTTTCGCGATCTCCGGGCTGCTTGATCATCGCACCACCGACATTTTCAATAAGATGCCCGGGATAGGCGACGTGCCCATTCTGGGTCAGCTCTTCCGCTCAAAAACCGTCAATCACACGACCGTGGAGCTGGTGGTGGTGGTGACCCCCCTATTGGTCGATCCGCTGAACGATACGACATCGCCCGCGCTCCCGAAATTCCCTGTGCCGATGCTCGATCCCAAGCAGTTTGACAAGCCGACAGGCAAACAAAAGCCAGCTCCACCACCCCCAGGGACAGGCGGCAAACAGTGATACAAAACGGACACAATCAGGATGCGCTCGAGGTGGCGTTGCTGACTGTTCACGTCGACGGTGAGACTTTGGAGCAGATACGCGAGGCGTCTTCGCGTCTTCCCTGGACGCTGATTCCCATCGACTACGAGAACTACTTCTCGACTACCAAGTTGCCCCCCCTGACCCAGCGGGCGATCCAGGCCCAGGCCTGCGTGGCGGTGGTCAACTTCGATCACGATCCGGAGCTCGCACTGGAGACGGCTGAATGTTTGCGGCAGAGTTTTTATCATAAGATCGCGATCCTGGCTCTCTCTTCCACCACCGATCCTGACCTGCTGCTGAGCGCTATGCGCGCAGGTTACAGTGAATTCCTCGCCCGGCCTTTCGATTCCGAGCAATACACGGAGGCGCTCGACCGGCTCAACCATCGCTGGTCCGCCACCATCGGGCGGCCACAGAACACGGGGAGGATTCTGTCGTTCTTCAGCGCGAAAGGCGGGGTGGGCACGACCACGCTGGCGGTCCATCTGGCTATGTACATTATCTGGGGTTATGGAAAGAAAGTGCTGCTGGTCGACAATCACGCCCAGTTGGGACATGTAGCCCTGTATCTCGGAATGGACGGAAGCCACCATCACTTTTACGACCTGGTGCAGAATGTCAGCCGGCTGGACCAGGATTTGCTGCGCGGATTTATCGCCACCCACTCGAGCGGGCTGGATGTTTTGTCTTCGCCTGACGTTTATGGCGGGGTATGGAAGTCGGACACAGATTCGGTTGAGCGGACACTGGAATTCTTGAGCACCCAATACGATTTCGTGCTGCTGGATTGCGAGGCGTCTTTTGAGGACATCAGCCTGGCCATCATTGCTCTGTCGAATTGGATATACCTGATCGCCACCCCGGAAATCGGAGCCATCCGCGACCTTTCCCGCTATGTAGACGGTCTGATTCAGAATGAGCAGGCGACGAAGAAGTTGCAGGTAGTGATCAATCGCTACTCATCGCATGAGGCAGTCACCATCGAGCAGATTGAGAAAGCGGTCCACCTGCCAATCGCCATCAAGATCCCGAATAACTATAGCCAGCTGGTTCAGGCGGTTAATACCGGCCAACCGGTGCCCGCGGACAGTAAGTCCGATTTTTCCCAGCAGATGACCAAGTGGGCCGCCGCCTTAGTCGGAGCTGGCTCGCCGGCCATGCAGGAGCCAGTCCGAAAGCGTTTTGGACTGTGGTAGTGAGGCGCGCTGGAAGCAACGAAGATGCCCGTAGCAAAGGAGCTGAATGGCTGACCTGATCACCAACGGGGCGCGGATTGTTCCTGCCATGGTGCGCGGCGCGCGACCGGTGGCGCTCAAAATACAGCAGGAAATCAAGAGTGCGGTACACCAGGGGCTGATCAAGCGTTTGGATCTGGAGAAGATCGCCCTGATGCACGAGAACCCAGCCTCGCAACAGCAACTGCTTACCGTGATTCATCAGCTGATCGGGGAGCAGAATATTCCGCTCGCCGCGGTGGAACGGGACCGGCTGGCGCAGGAAGTTCTGGATGAAGTCTTCGGCCTGGGTCCGCTGGAACCGCTGCTGCAGGACCCCACGGTCAACGACATTCTGGTCAACACTTTCAACTCGGTGTATGTAGAACGGCGTGGGGTGTTGGAGAAGACCACGGCCGCTTTCAAGGACGACCGGCACCTGATGCACGTGATCGACAAGATCGTCTCCGCGGTAGGCAGGCGAGTGGACGAATCTTCGCCGATGGTGGATGCGCGGCTTAAAGACGGTTCGCGTGTGAATGCGATTATTCCGCCACTGGCGGTCGACGGTCCGATTCTGTCCATCCGTAAGTTCGGGGCAAAACCGCTGATGGCAGAAGACCTATTGCGTAACAAAGCGCTCACCGAGCCGATGCTCGAAATCCTGAAAGGTGCGGTGCAGGCGCGGCTGAACATCATCGTCTCGGGCGGCACCGGGGCGGGCAAGACGACTTTGCTCAACGTGCTGTCGGGCTTTATCGACGGGCGCGAACGCATCATTACCATTGAAGACTCGGCCGAAATGCAAATCAAACATGCGCACGTGGTGCGGCTGGAGTGCCGGCCACCGAACGTGGAAGGAAGAGGCGCGGTGAAGCAGAGAGAACTGGTGATCAACGCGCTTCGTATGCGTCCCGACCGGATCGTGCTGGGCGAAGTTCGCGGCGAAGAATGCATGGACATGTTGCAGGCCATGAACACCGGCCACGACGGGTCACTAACCACGGTCCACGCCAACACCCCGCGGGATGCCCTGGCGCGCATGGAGACCATGGCCATGATGGGCAGCGTGAGCCTGCCGGAAAAGGCGATTCGGGCGCAGATCGCGTCCGCCGTTCACCTCATCGTGCAGATCGCTCGCATGAGCGACGGTTCGCGCCGGGTTACGCATATCACCGAACTTACCGGCGCGTTTAGCGATGTCATCAGCATGCAGGACATCTTCCTGTTTGAAAAGGAGGGTTTGGGGCCCAATGGGAAAGTGAAAGGGCGCTTTCGCTCGACCGGCATCGTGCCCAAATTCGGAGACAAATTGAAGGCTGCGGGCATTCCGCTGCCCACCGGCCTGCTCGATTACTCGGTGGAAGTGTAGGGGTTACAGAGATGGCTATTGTGGTTCTAGGGTTTATTACGATTTTGCTGGCCACCTTGGGGGTGGTGCTGGCGATGACGCGCCAGTCGCCGGAGGAGCAAACCCTGGCGCAGCGGATGGCGCTGATCCACATACCAACGAAGAAACTGGACCGCGCTGCCGCTGAGGCAGAGCAATTGCTGAAGACCAAGCGCCGTAACAGGTTTGACTGGCTGGAAGAAATCCTACAACAATTCAAATTCGCTCAGGTTCTGCAGATCCACATCTTACAGGCGCATAGCTCGAACACCGTTGCTACTCTGATCCTGAGCAGTCTGGGTTTGTTCCTTGCCGGATATGCGATGGTGTGGCTGTTCGCGCCGATGATTCTGATCGACCTGGCGGGCGGGATGGCACTGGGCTCGCTGCCATACGGAGTTCTTTCCTGGAAGCGTAGGCGAAGGATCAGCGCGTTCAACGCCGTGCTGGCGGAGTGCATTGACATGCTGGCCCGCGCGCTGCGTGCCGGCCATTCCGTGGTCGGCGCTCTGGAGATGCTGGCGGAGAATTCACAGGAACCGGCGGCGTCTGAATTCGGAGAAATCTTCAAGCAGATCAACCTCGGTTTACCCTTGCGCGAGGCACTGTTGCAACTTCTGGATCGCGTTCCCTCGCCTGACCTGCGGGTTCTGGTGACCGCGATCCTGGTGCAGAGGGACACGGGCGGCAATCTGGTCGAAATTTTGGATCGCACGGTTTTCGTGATTCGAGAACGGCTGCGGGTTCAGGGCGAGATTCAAGTGCAAACTGCCCAGGGAAGACTTACCGGGTGGATTCTAACCGCTCTCCCAGTGGTGATGATGGTGCTGCTGAACCTGGTGAATCCAGGCTACTCCAGTATTCTCTTCCACGATCCCTTTGGCCGCAAGCTGATCTACTTCAGTTTGGGGATGCTGCTGATTGGCAGTTTGATTGTCCGCCGCATCGTCAATGGAATCGAGGTCTAGCGAGATATGGATGTGGTCTTTTACATCGCCCTCACGCTTACTGTTTTTCTGGTTCTCGCGCTGCTGGCCGCTCCAGTCCTCCTCAGGCCGACGCCTGCCGCCAGACGGATCATGGAAATGGTGAAGAGCAATCGCCCAGACGAAAGGAACGTGGGCAGCCAAGAGCGCATGCGAGAGGCTATCCTCTCGCTGGCAAGAAGCTTGCGGGTCCGGTTCGGGCTGGCAGAGGATGAGAAGGTCAAAGAGCAGCTTTTGAGCGCCGGCGTCAGAAGCAGCAGAGGCATGAACGCTTACTTTGCCAGCCGCATTCTTGGTCCACTGTTAGGTATTGTCTGCGGAAGCTTCATTCAGAGCCACACCCTCTTCTGGGCTTTGTCCGTGGCCGCTGTTTTTTATCTGGTCCCGGACATGTGGTTGAAAATCAAGATCAAGCGACGGAGAGAAAGAATTAGGAGAGGCCTTCCCGACGCACTCGATCTGCTGGTTATCTGCGTGGAGGCAGGGCTGGGTCTGGATCAGGCAATGCTGCGGGTTGGACAGGAGCTGGTCATCGGCCACCCTGACATTCACCAGGAGTTTATGCAAGTCAACCTGGAGCAGCTTGCCGGCAAGCCTCGCCTCGAAGCATGGAAAAGCACGGCAGAGCGCACACAGATTGCGGAGTTCTCACTATTTGTCAGCATGTTGACGCAGGCTGACCGTTTCGGCACTCCGATTGTCAGAGCGTTGAGCAGGTTTGGTGACGAGATTCGCCTCAAAAGAAGGCAACGCGCCGAGGAGATGGCTGCAAAGGCCAAAATCAAGATACTCTTTCCCCTTGTGTTTTTTATATTCCCATGCATTTTTATTGTCCTGCTTGCACCCGCGTTTATGAACATTGCCAAGGGTATGAGGGATTTTAAATAGCTTCCTGGCCGGGTGACTATGAGTAACACCCATAGTGCCTTATCAGAGTTTCACGCTAGATAAAGTATGAAAGTTCCAGGAGATCTAGAGAAAGGAGGATCGGATGGATACGACAATACTCATCAGAATCGTGGCAGGTGTTTTAGCTGTGGCCGTGCTCGTCTTCCTGATATACCGCAGAAAGCAGGCGAAAGCATAGCCGAATTGCCGTGATTGGTCTTCAACACATGGATAGGTGAAGACAAAACAATGAACCTGAGAAACATAACCAGGGCCACCACGGTTGGTACGCGGATAACGATAGCCGACACATCTCTGACCCGCTTAATAGGTTTGGTGGGCAGGAGGCGGCTCGATGCCGGATGCGGACTTCTGATCATGCCCTCATCCGGCATTCATACTTTTGGCATGCGGTTTTCGATTGATGTGGTCGCGCTCAGCAAAGGCTTGCAGGTGCTCAAGCTCTGGCCTTCCCTTCCCCCGTTCAGGGTTACCAGTATCAGCCTGAAAACGCATTGCGTCCTGGAACTGCCGGCCGGGCAAATCAGTAAAAGCCAGATTAACGTTGGAGACCAGTTGCAGTTGGACTAAGCGGCGAAGTAGGATGCGGAAAAATTAGCTGTTGCGAGTAGAGATTGGGTTGATTGGGCAGCTTGGGGCATTCTCACCAGGGCTAAAGCCCGGTCATTGCAGATAAAGCGTTCTCGCGGGTTTGAAAACCTGCTCCCCCGGACTGAAGAGGTTGCGGAAAAACGAGTGATTTTCCTTATTTTGAGCGCCCCACGCTTGAGTTTTTAGTTTTCCGCGGAGCTATTTGGGTAGTTTTACTGGGTTTTTACTGATCGTTTAGGGGGTGGTCGCCAGTTTAGACACACTCGGCCTAGATGGCTGCGGCTGGAACCGGGATAAGCCGGGACATTCGGGTCAGATTATAGGCGGCCATGGTGAGCCGGTGGAGCCAGTCCACAGAGGGTGTAAATCATTTTGTGTAAACGATCTTCGCTGATAGAAGGGGATCGTATGAAGAAGCCGAAGGATTTGATTGACGAGTTGCTGGCGGGGTGCAAGACGCCGGCGGACATAGCTGGTGAGAACGGGTTGCTGAAGCAGCTGACCAAGGCGATCATCGAGCGTGCGATGCAGGCAGAGCTGACGACGCATTTGG